>PJQF01000171.1_pt1 | contig 35400 bp, 35 predicted proteins | sample 1503741 | NCBI WGS metagenome assembly PJQF01 (sample SAMN07775949, study PRJNA414020) | Biofilm metagenome, whole genome shotgun sequencing project. | isolation source: biomolecule (vanillin) treated reverse osmosis membrane biofilm | place: India: Nagpur | collected 2017-03-21 | reverse complement strand
GTTGGACAAGCACCGTAAGGCGAGTTGAAAGAAAAATTATTGGGTGCGGGTTCATCGTATGACAGACCGGTTTTCGGATCCATCAAAAACTTGGAGAAGTGATGCACTTTGCCATTCTCCTCTTGCACCATGATGACACCTTTGCCTTCTTTCAAAGCGGTGTTGACTGACTGACTGATTCGGTAACGATCGGCAGAAGTCGGCACAATGCGGTCGATGACAATTTCAATATCGTGAATTTTGAAGCGGTCGACTTGCATTTTGGCTGTGATGTCCAGCACTTCACCATCTACGCGCACTTTGGTATAGCCTTGTTTTCGAATTTGCACGAAAAGCTCACGATAATGCCCTTTCCTGCCTTTGATGACAGGTGCCAGCACGAGCAGCTTCTTGCCGGTGTAGTTGTGAATGATGGCATCTAAAATTTGCTCTTCGCTTTGGCGCACCATTTTATCGCCATTGATGTACGAATAGGCTTCGCCCGCACGGGCGAAAAGCAGTCGCATGAAATCATAAATCTCCGTGACAGTGCCTACGGTAGACCGTGGGTTACGTGAAGTAGTTTTTTGTTCGATGGAAATAACCGGGCTCAGCCCGTTGATTTTGTCGACATCGGGTCGCTCGAGGTTGCCGATGAAGCTGCGGGCGTAGGCCGAAAAGCTCTCCATGTATCTGCGCTGGCCTTCCGCATAGATCGTGTCGAATGCCAAAGATGATTTTCCGCTTCCACTAATGCCGGTGAGGACTACGAGCTTGTTGCGCGGAAAGGAAACGCTGATGTTTTTCAGGTTGTGCTCGCGGGCACCAATGATTTCAATATAATCGTGACCGGAAAGGTCTTTACTTTTTTTAGCTGCAGCAGTGTTGGACATGAATTGGGTTTCAGACTAGCCTAACTACAAAAGTGAGGCTAAGAATGTTGCGGTGCAAAGATATTTTTTTTGCGTTGGCGGGTATTTTATCAAAAAACAAATTCAGCGTGCAAAAGGTGTGATTGAATTTTACCAAGGTCTTCGCCTATCCGGTGGTAAACACCTTCTTTCAGGGCGTAACCAAGCGCTAATTTGGTTTCGGGGTCTACAATCCAATATTCTTGCACGCCAAATTTTTCGTAGAGGTCTTTCTTTGTGACCAGATCATGTTCTTTGTTTCCGGGAGACAAAATCTCTACTACCAAATCCGGGATGCCTACATACCGACCATCTACGATTTGGTTGGGGTTTGACTTCAGAATAACAGTTATATCTGGCTGTACTGCATTTCGTGTTGCGTCTAACTTTACATCAAAAGGAGCAATAATCACCTCTCCCAGATTTACATTTTCAACAATCTCAACCAACTTATTCGCCAGTTTGAGTAATAACTTTTGATGTGAAGAAAAAGGTGCCGGTGACATATAGATTTGATTATCGATCAATTCTGCCAAAGTGCCTTCAGGAAGCATTTCATATACTTCCATAATGGTACGGGGAGGATTTTCGATTACTATATTCATAATCTTTTGATGGCCGGCCTATGGGCGTTCACTTAACTAAATTACAAAAAAACAGCATTCCAACTCTACGACTTCATCCATTCATACGCTTGGTAATGGTCGCCATTCATACCCAATCGTGAGTATACTTCCTTAGCTGCAAGGTTGGTTTTGTCAACATACAAACGAATGCCACGCAAATCCGGATCGGCTTCTACCATTTGCTGAATGTGCGAATACAATTTTTTATACACGCCTTTGCCACGGTGTGTACCATTAATATAGACTGATTGAATCCAGATGACGGTGCCACATCGCCAATCGCTCCATTCATAAGTTGTCATCAGGCAACCTATTACTTCCTCATTTTCCTCAGCCACATAGTAGCGTCCTTTACTGGAATCTTTGAAGAGTCGCTTTACGCCTTGCGTAAGAGTAGATATATCGAGGGTAAGGTTTTCAGTTTCCAAGGCCATCTTTAACTGAAAATCGATGATAGAAGGAATGTCTTTCTCGGTAGCTTCGCGAACCATAATTGCCATTTGAGTATTGAAGTAAAAAGTTGGGGTAATTCTATAGTGCTTGTTGAATATCGTTTATTAAGTCTTCTGCCTCCTCAATGCCAACGGACAAACGTACGAGTATATCCGTGATACCAACCTTTGCGCGCTCTGTTGCACTCAGTTTGGCATGCGATGTTTTTACCGGTGAAGTGATGGTAGACTCTACTCCTCCCAAGCTGACTGCCTTTCGAATCAGCTTGAGGCGCTTCAAAAAACGCTCGGGGCCGCCTTTTACTTCAAAAGACAACATCCCTCCAAATCCTCCGGGCATTTGCCTCTTGGCTATTTTGTGCAAAGGATGATCTTTTAAGCCCGGATAATACACGCGGCCTATTTTTGATTCTGCGCTCAAGAAGTTTGCCAAGGCGAGGGCGTTTTTATTTTGCTGCTTCACGCGAAGAACGATCGTTTTCAAACTTCGTTCTACAAGATAACTGGTTTGCGCATCTAAACTGCCGCCAAAATGCAGCGCACTTGATTTGATTTTTTCAGTCAACTTTTTTGTTGTTACCACCACGCCACAGCACAAATCGCTATGGCCACCAATGTACTTGGTGCCACTGTGGGTAACAATATCTATTCCGAAGTCAATTGGATTTTGATTGACCGGAGAGGCAAACGTATTGTCGATTATAGTTGTGATGGAATGCTTACGTGCCAGTTTTGCCACCGCAGCAATATCCGTAATTTTTAGAAGGGGATTTGAAGGCGTTTCAATGTAAATGACCTTCGTGTTTTTTTGAATAGCCTTTTCAAATGCTGTCAGGTCATCGGCATCAACCATCGTGTAGCTGATTCCATAGCGGTTGAGTTCAGTCAGCGCGGCATGATGTGTGCCGCCATACAAATCATTTTGAAAAAGAATATGATCGCCTTGTTTTACCATGGCAAAAAGCGATGTCATAATAGCGGCCATTCCCGAACTAAAGAGTAACCCATCCTGGCCATTTTCTAATGCTGCCATTTTTTCAACCACGGCATTCTGATTGGGCGTATTGAAATAGCGCGGATAACGAATGCCTGTTTCGTAATCATAAGCCGATGAGGTGTAAATGGGGTTAACCACACCTCCATACAGCGGATCGCCTACCGAACCCACATGAACACTCTTTGTTAATTTTGAATAACGCATTTAACTTGGGTTGAATCCGCTCAAAGGTAATTAAGACTACGATGTTTTCCTCTACCAATGCACTCAAAACAAGAGTTGAACAGGAATTAAGGCGTGTGCCAATCGGAGATTTGAAACACAACCTTTTACTTTGTCAAAAAAAATTACAATCCCTGTAAAGAGTGTACCGTTATTAAGAATATTTTCATTTTATTGTAGTTTCAGATACACATGCGTTTGATAAGTCTCTCAACAACATTACGAACTTCACAATACTGGTCAAGGCTAGTTGGCATCCGATGGCAATTTATCATAGCGATACTTGTCTTTTGGGCGGCCACCGTCTGGCTAAAAAATGAATATGGTCAGGACGACTCGAATCTTTGGCTGGTGATGCAGCTCTTTCTGCAATTGGTGAAGTGGACGTTGGTAGGAATTGTGGTGTTAAGCCTCTTGTCCGTTTTAGCCACTTGGGCGTATTTCATTTGGGCTGTGAAAAATAAATCCGTTTCACTTCAGGTTAAGTTTGGCGATGGCCAAAAAGCAGAAGCAGGCTTAGTGCCGCTGCATGTGCAGGTGATGGGTTTTGTGCTTCGTCCTTTGCTGGGCACGGTTCGGGCTCAACTACTTTTTTCGGGTAACCGACTTTCCGATGTGATTGTATTGGATGGCAGCGTTCGTCAGCCGCGACAACTTTGGCGTGCCGGTATTCGAGGTGGCGGCACCTCATTATTGCATGATCGTGGCATTTACGATGTGGAAAAAGTACTTTTCTCTTTCTGTGATATGCTTGGATTGGTGGCATTGCCGTATCGGGTAGCCTATACCCAGCAACTGTACACATTACCACTGCCGCAAAAAGAGCAACGCATTCGATCGAACCCCAATGCTACCGAAGAACAAAAGCATCGCATTGAAATCCCCAAGCGAGTAGAAGGCGAGCATGTGAATTACAAGGAGTTTGAAACGGGAGATAATATTCAGCGAATTGTTTGGAAAATTTATGCAAAGAGCGGCCAGTTGGTGGTGCGCATTCCTGAAATAAAAGACCCGTATGCTTCGCACCTGTATTTCTATGTTAGCTTTTATAATGGTCTTTCGAGTGAGATGGGCGCCTTCGAACGCGAATTACTTAATGTTTATAAAGATCAGGTAAGAAACCTATGGGAGTCGTTGAAGAAAAATGATTATGAAATTCGCATGCCGTTGGATCAGGAGATACCTCGACTAAGCGGTGTGAGTGAAAAGAAAAATGAGCTGTTTCAGATCACCGCTTCGAATTGGCAACAACAATTGGTGCCTTCGCAGTTTATTGTGTTTAACAAAGCAGCTTTTGTGTGCTTTTCTTCTTTAACACCGGTTGCGGAAATTGAAAGCTGTATCAAAAAGCTACCGGATTGGCTTCCGGTGGTAGTAGTAAAACTTTCGGAGGCTATCCCTTCTCCTTTTCAATTTTCTGTAAAAGATGTTTTCTTTAAGCCGGAAGAAACACCTGCCGACAAGCTTAAACAGCCGTGGCTCTTTTCCTCGTTGCGAAAAGAATTGGTGAAGAACGAAAAAGAAATAGGCGATTTGCTCAAGCGCAGAGGAAACAGTTGGCTTACCACTAGAATTGAATTTGAAAAATGAAGTATACATCTCCACAAGATCGCATTCAACAGCTACTCATTCGGTGGGTATTGGTTTTGGTGCCTACTTTATTGATAGGATTTATCACGCTGCGCTTTCTTAATTTTTCGTACACTTCGCTGAACACCAGCATTGGATTACAAACTTTATATTTTGGATTGGGGTTAGTGGTAGCTTACAGCCTGTACTTTTACGGTGCGCGCTGGCTCGTAACCATTATCATTCTCTGGCTGGTGTATTGGTTATTTGAAAAAATAATTAACCGGCTTCCCGGAGAGTTTGACGTTTTTTACACCACAGCCAAGTTTCAACTTTACTCGACACTATTTATTTTCGGTTGGGCTTTTGGATTTTTGCTGGCACGCGTCCGGTGGGCTTATGCTATACTCTTTGGTTTACTTTGTGTAGTGACTCTGGTAAGCATATCCGACACGATTGATGTCAGTCTATCGTATATTCTTTCTCGCATTGCACCAGTAGTAGTGTATGGATTGTACATGTTGTTTCTCACACCCATACTCGTCAATCGAATTGAGCTAAATCCAAAGAAGTCAGCCTGGCTGGTGGTGCGTGTGGCACTTTTTGCTTTACTGATTTTATTGGCATTTGCCATTACTGAAAGTTTGATGAAAGGCAACTTGAAGGCAGTTGAAAAAGAACTGGCTGCGCGTGGTGCCAAAGGAGATAAAGACGGAGGCTCGAAAAAAGGTGATGACTACGATGATCGGAATGGGTTGATGGATAAAACCGATGACGGCTATCGGTTGAAAGACACCATGCGGGTAAATTCAAAAATGAGTCAGTCGGACAAGTTGATGTTTTGCAGTAAGCTCGATAATTATTTTCCTGATGGATCTCCAGCACCGTTGTATTTTGTTTATCACTACTTAACACGCTACGATCCGGTAAAAGAAACTTTCACCCGCGACATCAACGTGCCTTCGTTTGATGAGATTGATGTAGACCCCACCAAAATTCCGATGTACTACTCATATACGGATACTTCCATCATTCGCAAATCAAAAGGATTGAAATTTCGAAGGATTGTAGAAGCGCAAGTGTATTTGTCAGAGAACACCTGGAAACATTCCGTGCTGGGGCCGGCTAGTGTGTTTTCGATCCAAACTATTCCCGTAGAAAAAGATTTTCAAAAGACATTTATATCAGGATATAAGATAACCTCGTTCGCTTCTGAGTTGAACAACGCTTACTTCGTTTACAATATTTCAGCCAACCCTAAACTGGAGCCCTTGCAAGAGCAGCGTCATGATGAGTTGCGTGATGTGAATGGATACCAAAAGACAGATCCGCGCTTTCTTGAATATTATACGAAAATACCAACCGGAGGCATCTATGATTCTATCTCGAAATTAGCCAGCAGTTTAGTTTCCAAAGACGCCAAGCCGGTTGATAAAGTAATAGCCGTGCGCGATTTCTTTTTGCAACGAAATGAAAACGGCAAACGGGTTTTCCGATACACACTGAAAGCAGGAGCGGTTGATGATCCAAATATCCCAAGCTCGCGCATGCTATATGATTTCTTGTTTAAAACACACGCGGGCTATTGTACATACTATGCAGGTGCCTCTCTATTTATGCTTCGCTCGTTGGGTGTGCCTACCCGATTTACTACCGGTTTTGCTACCATCAATCGAAGTGATAAAAACAAAGGATGGTATTGGTTTTATGCGAGTCAGGCACACGCTTGGACACAAGTTTATTTTCCGGGATATGGTTGGTTGGATTTCGACATGACGATTGGTAATGAAGATCAACAAAGCGCTCCGAAGCCCGATGGCACACCACCACTTCCGCCACCCGAGCCTTGGCTGGTGCTGAATGCAAAAGCAGAGACGGTGAATGTCACCGCTAAGAAATTAGATGTTAACTTCAATCAACTGATTCATTTTAATACTCCGTATGTATTGAATCAAAGCTTTAGCAAACCGATTGATGCGAGCCTGTGCCGTGTGTTGATCAACAAACGGGACACTACATTCGCAGCCATTCAGCCGGGCGACTCCATTATTATAGTGTCCTATAAAGATGAAGCCAAGAAAATTCCGGCACCACGAGCTGGTGTAGCGATTGAAGAACAGATTCGCTCATTCCCTACTCCTATTATTGCCGATGAAATTCACATTCACAAAAAAGAGGTTGATAAGAAAAAAGAAAATGACGGCAAAAAACCAACAACGATGCAAGAGAAAAAAATGACATGGCAGGAAATTGCATGGCTTGCCGCGAAAGGATTCGGTATTCTATTTGTACTCATTCTTCTGCTGCCAATTTTGTATTTGATCTATCGCTTGGCACGGATTGCTTTCTCATCCACTACAGCGAGCAAAGCCGACCAGGTGTATCGTGCTGCATTGTATCGTTTCCACATGGCCGGATTTGAAAGAGAAACAGAAACACCATTAGAATATGCGCAGCAAAAAATCGATCCAGCGACTCAAGCGGGCTTCGAAGAATTCATGCGTATGTATTTGCGTTTGAAATATTCCAACGGCACCTTACGCGATGGCGATGAATCTACCATTCGTACTTTCCAATCATCGGTAGGCAACTCCATTCGAAAGTCGGTAGGTACCTTCCAAGCAGCAATCAACTATTTTAATATTTTCCGCGCCTTGCGCTATTTTCAACAACCTGAAATCAATTCTGAAAATTCATCCTTATGAGTAACTCTGCATCCAAACTAAAAAGCTTAACTGCCAACATTGAAACGATCATTCGCGGAAAGCCGCAAGAAATAAAATATGTTGTCACGGCTCTACTGTCACGTGGTCACATTTTGTTGGAAGACAATCCGGGGGCAGGTAAAACGGTTTTAGCCAAAACTTTGGCACAATCCATCTCCGAAGGTGCCATTGATTTCCATTCTGCCAATGGAGGTGTTGCCTTTAAGCGTATTCAATTTACTCCCGATCTTTTACCCATGGACTTGATCGGCTCGTACATCTTTGATGAAGCAAAAAAAGATTTCGTCTTTAAGAAGGGCCCACTGTTTACACACGTGCTCCTAGCTGATGAAATTAACCGCGCATCACCCAAAGTACAAAGTGCTCTGCTGGAGTGTATGGCCGAAAATCAAATTTCATCCGGAGATCATACGTTTCAATTGGATCAATTCTTTTTTACCATCGCTACACAAAACCCGATTGAGATGGAAGGGACGTATCCATTACCGACTGCGCAGCTCGATCGCTTTAGTATGAAAATCTCTTTTGGATATGTTTCGGAAGAAGTTGAGTTTGACATCTACTCGAATTATCTGGCCATCAACAATGGAAAAAATACAGTAAAACAAGTGCTCACTTATCAGGATATCATTCAATTGCAAAAAGAAGCCGAAGAAGTTTATATTCATCCTGAGTTGGTCAAAGGCATTGTAAAAATCGTGCAAGGCACTCGTCAGCATGCAGAAATTGCTTTAGGGTGCTCGACACGCGGAGGTATTACCTTCATTAAAAGTTTGAAGGCTTGGGCGCTAGTCAATCAACGCGATTATGTAATCGAAGACGACTTACGTGCGCTCGCACAGCCGGTGTTGCATCATCGCCTCATTTTCAGAAATCGCGAAGCATCACAAACTGCCCTTGCACAGATTGTTGATAAAGTAGTAAATGGTTTGGCTAAGTTGGGAATTAGCGGTAAGAAGTAAATGAGACCAGATATTAACAGATAGGTATGAGAATAATTGCACTTCTCGTTTTCAGTTTCATCTCCTTGAGCGTTTACGCCCAAACCACCATTCGTGCCCAAATCGATCAAGAGCGTAATGGTTCATTTCTAGATGAGAAAACATACGAAAAGGCGAGAGGCTTCATTCGAAAAGACAGCACTTATTATGTGGGATACTTGTTGGAAGGTGCATTTCTATTTTTTCGTGCCAACGATGAGCTTGGCTTCAACAAAGCCATTGCCCCGTTGAAGAAAGCTCTGGAAAAAATCGAGTATGACTTCGATCCGATACTGCGCATTCGTTCCAATAACTATGCGGTGTATAGCGCTAACTATCGCTATCACTTTGACTACGGCTTGATCACGTATTTTCTGAGTCGCTGCTACCAAAATGTAGAGCAGCAAGACAAGGCCATGGAAGTATTGATGCACATTCGCGATCGCAACTTCCAGGTAGAGATCAACATGGACTCGTATAATACGATGGCTTGGATTTTCCATCGCAACCGCGTGTATACCTCGAAGCAATTTCCGTTTTTGAAAAACTCCGTAAAAGAAAATGTAGCGGCTGCCAATCGTTACCTAGACTCTGCTCTTCTAAAAATTCAAAACGACTTTGCAGTGAACAATGGTTTGTATGATCCCAACTTTTTGAATCGGCAATATCTGAGTACATATCACTACAAAGCGATGATTCACGATTATTTGCTTGATATTGATTCTGCCAATTACTATTACGACATGCTGATTCAGAACCAAGCATACTCTAGTAACAATTATGCAGAGTTCAAATTAGCCATGGGTGAATTCGAAGAAGCCGATCTGTTTTTTCGCGAGGCAGAAGATCGTGAGCGCAGCCCGGAGAAAACCACGAAAGAGTATTACTATATGCGAGGAACTTTGGCTACCTACCGAGGACAACCCCAGCAAGCCGATTCTATTTTAAGCAATGTATTGCAATCGCAGGGAAGCACTCCAGGTTATGGCTGGCACTGCATTGGCCTTGCACGCGCACAACATTACGAAGGGCTTACGGCTGAAAGCCAGGAGCGCACCAACAAGGCTGCTCGCTTTCAGGAACTACACATTGGCACTACGTGGGGGCAAGAGCAATATAACATGGCGGTAGCCTCGCTTAATTATATCAATCAACTGCAATTCAAAAAAGAATATTGGTTTGAACATGATGAGTGGTATTTCTGGCTCAACCCGGTGAACTGGTATCGTTGGGTGAAGTACACTTTAGAAATTCGTCATCACAAAATGGTTCTAGCTTCTTTGATTGCAGAGAACCCGGAACGTGAGCAGGTAATTTATTCCATCTTCTCTCCGGAAAACTTGATTTCCTTTGATGAAGTATGGTCTGTTATTGACGGATTTGGTAATGAATACTTCATTGACATTTACAAGAAGAAATTGCAAACCGATAAGAGGCCGCGCGTGAAAAAGTATTTTCGCTATTTTCTAGGTAAGCTTTATCTGGCGGAAGGAAAAGAAACAGAAGCCATTCAATTCTTCAATCAAGTGTTAAATGATCCGGATAGCACCGATCCTTACCAAACTATGCTTTTAGCAAGAACCTATGAAGGATTAGCCATGGCCAACAGTGGAAGTGAAAAAGCACGCTACACGCAATTGCTCTATAATCTATACCCACAATTAGTCCCTTTCAGCGACTTAAAGATGGAATTCAACCTACAAGAAGTAACTACCGCTAATGAAGAGCAGGAAAAAATCGTCAGCGAATTAAAAAATACAAGCATCTATTTTTCATCGAATGATCAAGTTCCGCAAGTCACCATATCATTCTCGTCTCGCGGTGAAGCGTTGGATATTCGGTATGCCGTAAATAATAGGGGGAATGCGAGTCAACAAGGGATATTAACTGTGGAAGCCTCGGAAAAAGAAAATGCAGGAAAATTATTAGCGTATCATCTCTTCGGAATTCATAAAACTAAAATTGGTGAACAGCCACGTATTACACCAGCTGTAGAAAAAGAGAAAACGGAAGAAACAGAGAAGACCAAAAAAGTAGTTTAATCGAGCTTCTTGATTTTAGTCGGATTACTCAACTTATAATCGCTTCTTTTATCTGAAATCTTCAAGGCCTTATTCACATAGCCCTTGGTGTACGCCTTACTGCGGGCTTCAAATTCAATGGTATCTCCGGGGTGTAGTTGTGCCTTCACAAAACCTTGGGTATAGCTAAACCAGATATGATCAGCCACCCTCGTAGTAGTTTCCATATCTACTACATTCTTTAATAAAATGGTTTCCTCGCTGTATCCTTTATAATTGATTTTCTTGCCAATACGCTCAAATTGAGCCTTGTATTTCTTACGAACTCCCTCCCGTTTTTTCAATTCTTTCCGCATTTTCAAAGATACTAACAGATCTGTCAAATTAGATTGGTTCCTGTTTTCTATCTTTATCCAATGAAAAAGATAATTGTACTCTTGCTATTGTTCTGTGGCGTGTCTGCTGCCCAAGCACAAACCGCTGACTATGAAAAACAAAAAAGCGAAAAGCTGAAGGTTCCTTCACCTTTTGAGGCGATCATAAGCCGGCAAGACAATCGTGAAATTGTATACCAAGATGATTATGTGGTAGCATTTGTACCTATTCGCAAGCAGGCACCCGTCCATTTGCTCATTGTGCCTAAGAAACGTGTTTATACCATGAACGATGTTGAAGATACCGATGCGGCTATGCTCAGCAGCATGATGTTGGCTGCTAAAAAGTTAGCGAAACAATATCAGGTAGATAAAACCGGCTATCGTTTGGTGATCAACACCAACGAAAACGCGAACCAAACGGTATTTCATTTACACATGCACCTATTGGGGGGAATGCCCTTAGGCCCGGCAGTAACACAATCCTATTCTGAAAAATAATTTTTCTGAAAATGTAATTATTGCCTTCGTTGTCCGACCTATCGGATAATTGAATTTGGCAACATGTCGACTCAGAAAAAAAAGATACGAAGTTTCGCGAGTGTAATTATTTTGATGATTGCCGGTGGAGCAATCGGCTACTTAGGTGCGCAGTGGGGAATGAGTGCCGCCAAAACAATGCCGGGCCTCCATGTTGCCACACTATTGGTAGCCTTAATTCCCGTTTATTTTGTAGTGGTGGGATTTCATGAAGCTGGGCATGTGGCAGCCGGCATTTGGATGGATTTTGAATTCCGCATGTTTGTGATTGGCCCGTTTTTGTGGGAGAAGGAAAATGGTCAGATGAAATTTAAGTGGAATACCAATGTCAATGTATCCGGTGGAATGGCCATCTGTCTTCCCAGAGATTCAGAAAATCTGACCAAACGATTTTCCATTTATGCTGCAGGTGGGCCCATTGCCAGTCTGATTTTAAGCGGATTCACATTCTTACTCTATGCTGTAACAGATGCGTGGGCAGAAGGCACTGAGTGGGGTTCTATTATTCAGGAACTCCTCTTTATGACTACATTTCTCTCACTCTTTATTTTTGTACTTACGGCATTGCCTTTTCATACCGGAGGATTTTATTCCGATGGAGCGCGGGTGCTTCGATTTATGCGCGGTGGTGATGTGGCACGCTTTGATTTACTGTTATTAAAAATAATTACTGGAAGCGCAAGTGGTATCAGGCCACGCGACTTACCAATTGCAGAAATACAGGAGGCCAAAGAATTAGCAGAAAAACTACAAGCTCCCATGGGGGTCTACCTACATTCGTATCATTATCAAGTAGAATTAGATACCAATAATATTGAAAGTGCCGAAGTGCATTTGCTAAACTACGTGAAGCTAGCCAATGATGTGCCGGGGGGAATACGAAATGCAGTATGGCTGGATGCTGCATTCTTTTATGCTGCGATGAAACAAGATATGGAAAAAGCTGAATTCTATTGGAAGCAGTTTGCACCCTCCGCTTTAATCCCGAAGGCGATGGTGCTTGCCACTGAGGCTGCTTTTCTCTGGTTAAAAAATGATACCTCTGCATTTGAAGAAAAGTATCGTGCCGCTTTACGCGAATTACCCAACATGCTCGACAAGGGAGTCGGTATTGCGTTGCAAGATCGGCTGGAAGAACTTCGCAAAAGTGTACCTCACTATCTAACGACTCATACTACTCAGCCAATCGGCCAGGCGGTTTGAGTAGCCCCACTCATTATCAAACCACGCCATGAGTTTTACATGTGTGCCATTCGTAACTTTAGTGAGCGCTCCATCTACCAATGCAGAATGCGGATTGCTCAGCACATCCGATGACACGATTGGATCAAACGTAATAGCCACGGTGTTCTTCATTTCAGTTTCTGCTTTCTGTTGAATCAACTCATTCAAAGAATCAGCATTGGTTTTAGTTTTTAAGATAAGCGAAATATCTACCAATGCTCCACAGGGAATGGGCACGCGCGTGGACATGGTTTCTATTTTTCCGCTTAAAGCGGGAAAGATAGTTTCAAGTACAGGTCGAATGTTTACTTCAAAAGGTATAATCGAATGGGCAGCTGCTCTGCCTCTGCGTAGTCCTTTATAAGGTGTATCGATTAGCTGTTGACGTGTGGTGTAACCTTGAATGACATTGATATGAACCGACTCAATCCCGATAGACTGTTCAACAATATGTAAAAGCGGTGCCACACAATTAATCGTGCAATCGCCCGGTGAAACTAGCAAGGAGGTTTGTTGGTCATTGACGCTCCAAATGGTAGAAGGTAAATCTTTTGAATAGGTGGTGAGCAAAACTTTCCTGGCACCAGCAACTAGATGTTGTTGCATTTCGGTAGAGTGTGTGAATAATCCGGTTGCTTCAATCACACAATCGATATGCAATGGCTGCCATTTCAGCTTAGAAATTTCAGGCTCTTGTACGTAAACAATTTCATGCGCATCAATCGAGAATCCATTAGGAGTAGACTGAATCTCGCTGGTAAAAGTGCCGTGAATAGAATCGTACTTGAGCAAATAAATCAAGTTTTCTTTGGGCATCAAGTCGTTGACGGCAATCAGTTGATTTAACTGACCCCGCTGGTGCAAAACCCGAAAGAGGGTGCGACCAATTCGTCCCATCCCATTAATTGCATATCGACTCATAGCTTCCATTTAGTTCGGTGCAATTTTACTAAGAATACTGATCGAACGCGATACTTCTTTAAATGTTCGTGTGTGCTACTCATAAAAATGGTCAAATACTCATTATCCACTGCATCCGACTCAAAATGGGTTAACCACAAAAGCGTGGTCACGTATTTTTGCATCAGTAAACAAAACAACTCCCCTTATGAAAAACTGGATGATCTTCGCCCTTTGTTCATTTGCTATCTTTAGCTGTAGTAAAGACGAAACTGTAACACCCACAATTGTTGAATCGCCCTTCAGCACATTTTTATCTTCCAAAACAGGTTTAACTTTTGACACCTTCAGTTCCAATTCCTACTCACTGGGTTATGAATTTAAAACAACAGCTGATGGATCAGTAACTGCATTGGGTTGCTCATCAACCGAAGCAGGCACTTTCGCATTGCAACTGTACAAAGTAGACAGCGTGAATAATACCGGAACACTGGTTGCTTCAGCTTCAATTGATTTGACTGCTGGTGATATCTCCAATCGTAAATTCAATTATAAAACATTGGCACAAAAGGTGGCCATTAGTAAGGGCGTTTACTATCGTGTAACTTATTCCGTAGTTAACAAAACATTTGAGCGGTTACAAGCATCACTGAATCCATCAATGACTTTTCCAATCACATCTGCTAATAAAAAGGTTTTGATTAAGCGTGGTGTTTATGGAGAGCCCAGCAGCTACCCTTCCAATTCGTGGGATGTATTGTACATGGCTGACGCAAAATTAGAATTCAAATAGCCATTATTATTCCTATCAAAAAAACCGAAGGCAACCATCTTCGGTTTTTTTATGTCTACAAAAAAGTGCCATCGTAATTTTTCAATTATTTTTTATCTTGAAGACTTAACCCCAAAACCTACCTATGAAAAAAATTTTATCGTATGTACTTTTTGCCATTGGTTTTGTCATTGTAGCCGTGGCCGGATTATTTTTCTATGTAAAATTTGCTTTACCCAATGTGGGTGAAGCGGAAAACATTTCCGTATCGGCAACTCCAGAACAAATTGAACGCGGGAAATATTTAGCGAACGCTGTGGCTGTATGTATGGATTGCCACTCCACCCGCGACTGGTCAAAATTTTCCGGTCCGCTTACACCAGGCACGCTTGGCCGAGGTGGCGAGCGCTTTGATCACAGCATGGGTCTTCCCGGAATTTTCTATTCTAAAAATATTACTCCGGCCGCTATCAGTAGGTATACCGATGGTGAATTGTATCGGGTAATTACCACAGGTGTAACCAAAGAAGGAAGAGCCATGTTTCCATAGATGCCTTATTTATATTATGGAAAAATGGATAAGGAAGACATCTATGCGATCATCGCGTACCTGCGTACCATCCCCTCACTTCAACATGAAGTACCATCATCCAATGCAGACTTTCCGGTGAATGTTATCATGAATACTATACCCACGAAGGCACAACCTCAACCCAAACCTGCGCCTACCGACATGCTGGCCTATGGCGCTTACATGACTAATGCCGCTGCTTGCATGGAGTGTCATACGAAAGTAAATGATCAAGGGCAAGTCATTCCAGAAGTTGCCTTTGGCGGTGGTCGGACATTTCAATATCCCGATGGTTCTGTAGTAACATCATCTAACATTACACCTGATGTAGGAACAGGTATTGGTAGCTGGAGCGAGGAAGCATTTGTACAGCGATTCAAAGCTTATGCCGATAGTTCGTATGTAACTCCGGTTGTAGCTAAGGGAGAATTTCAAACCATCATGCCTTGGACGATGTATGCACAAATGAAACGCGAAGATCTGGCAGCGATTTATAATTATTTGAAAACCGTAAAGCCCATTAACCAAAAAGTAGTAAAGTTTACGGCTGCCCGCTAAATTCCAGATTCCTCTGTGCGCTCATTCGACCGCACAGAGGATTAACTTCCTTGCTGCGAAGTTTTTTTGGTGACCGTGAAATTACAATGTAGCTTGCGTCCGAATTATACAACCTATGAGCGCAACAAAAATTATCATTAACAACAACGGTTCCATTAAAGTAGAAGGCGATTTTGAAATCGTAGACAGTCAGGGCAATGGGTACGGCTTACAGGGAAGGACAGTCATTGGTCTTTGCCGATGCGGCCTCTCTGCCAATAAGCCATTTTGCGATGGCTCGCATAAAGAGAAATTTACACACCAAGCCACGGCATTTGAATTGCCTCCACGCAAAGTTTAAAAACCAGCCTACCGACCTAACTCAAAAATTTCAATGAAAAAAATTGTAGAGGCCCGCAAGTTGTTGGGTGTTGATAAAGATATTGACTTAAAAGAGTTGAAGTCAATCTATCGCACATTTATGAAAGATTGGCATCCGGATAAATTTCATGACAATCCGCAGGGAAAATTGGAGGCCGAAGAGAAAAGTAAAAATTTCATTGAGGCCTATCACTTACTCGTGAGCATCGCCCCTGAAACGCATGCACTGCAAGCTGAGCAATACACGAATAGTATTACCACCTCGCGCATCGCAGACTTTCAATACAAATCGCAAACGCTTCAAGTGAACTTTGTAGATGGCAGTTGCTACGAATACTTTGGATTGCCTAAAAACATCTATCAAAAATTGGTAAACTCCGATACGCCCGACCGTTTTGCCCGCAGGCATATTTACCACTCTTATATGTATCGGAAAGCTAGCAAAGCAACGGAAGAATAAGCCCCTCAGGCAAGGCACTGCCTACCCCCTGCGGTGGCGGGGTTTGGTTGGAGTTTCATCGAATTTATGATGAAAGTGGAATTTTATTGGGCAAAAGACAAAAAAAGTAATTCTAAAAATCAGTAGTATTGGCTATTGTTCAACCCCAAAATCTTATACAATGGCTAAGAAGAAAAAAAAATTGTTGCGCTTTCGCGGAAATGAAGGAGGTGCAATGGATGAAAAGGTAGTGAAGAAATGGATACAACAACACGAAGATCACCATGTAACAAAAGCCCATTTCTTCGGCCGCGAGATCATTGAAAAAATACTCCGGCAGCCCGACTGTGTGGGTATTCGTATTTATTATGCTCTCGATGACGAAGGACAAAAGCAATTGATTTTAGTAGGTGCGGATGAGAAAGGAAATAACCTTTGGCCCAGCACGAAAACAAATCGTAAAAAAGGATTGATGGGTGATGGTGGAGGAAATACTGTAGCTGATGGATCCGTACCTTGCCCTCCAAATTGCCCTCCAAAGTAAAAGTAAATTTCTATGAAAGAAGATTACTTACTTTTCTGGACATTTGCTTATTGTTCAATCTACTCAGCTATATTTCCTTCGATTATAGGACTTTATTCATTTAAAACACTATCCCCATCAATAAGGATAGTAAGCCTGTTTGTGATGGCATCTTTTATATTGGATAATATTGCTCTTTATTTTCCAATATATGCTAACGAAGTGAACAATGGTTTCCGACTAATAGAATTTATTTGTCTATTGATTCTATATCGAAGTATTTTCCAAAAAAGTAAGAACGAAGGGGTATATGCATCACTAGGGTTGGGATACCTAATCTTTTTTTTAATTGAGCTTTTGCTGAATACTCAAAAACAGCTTAACTCATATAGCATCACCCTTACTTCTCTAGTTTTCATCGTATTCTCTGTACGGTATTTTTACTTGTTGATTCGCGATTTACCGACTGATCGAATTCAAAGGCTGCCAATGTTTTGGGTGAACACTGGTGTGCTCACCTACTTCGCGGGCGGCCTTTTTCTTTTTGCCATGCGCAATTATTTGATTTCCGCATTTCAAGATGACCAAACTATCTATTGGACTTTCCACAATTTTTTGAATATTGTTAAAAACTTACTCTTTGCAGTTGCCTTATGGCAGGACCTACGGAAACCCAAGCCTATCTGATTTTTGCCGTTGGCACAGTGGCCATGCTGTTTATGGCCGGGGCCATTATCTTATTTGTCTCGTTCTATCAAAAACGGATGCTGAACGAGCAACTTCGCAGGCAGGCGATGGAAGCAGACTATCAACGCAAGTTGCTCGAAGCCCAATTGGAATCGCAGGAACGTGAACGCGCCCGCGTTTCCAAAGACTTACATGATGATGTCGGCCTGATGTTGCAAGCCTTGCGCACCACCACCCTCGCTGTTATACATCAAGCACCTGAAGAAGATCGACAGGAAGTACAGCAAATGGTTTCTGAAATTACCGAATCAGTGCGAAGAATCTCCTGGGATTTGATGCCTTCCAGTCTCGAACGTTTTGGCCTCACTGAAACAATCGATGAACTTTGCATGCGCTTGCATAAAAGAGGTTTGCCGGTTCATTTCGAATTAAAAGGAACACCTGTAGCACTCAGCAAACGCAATGAGGTCTTGCTTTACCGCATGACACAAGAAACGGTAAACAATGCATTGAAACATGCCAAGGCTTCCTCCATTGATGTAGCACTTCTATGGCAAACCGATTCACTTGTATTACAGGTAAAAGATAATGGAGTAGGTTTTGAGTTGCCCACGAGTGTCAACTACTCACCCATTGGCAGCGGTCTTGGCTTACTTAGTTTGAAAAGTCGCGCTGATTTATTGAACGCACAGCTTACCTTTGAAAAAAATTCACCATCAGGTACCGTCATCACTGTAAACTTCCCGATCAGCCATGTCCAAAATTGATGTTTGTGTAATTGATGATCATCAACTTTTCCGCAAGGCCATGATGCGCTTGTTAAAAACCTTTAAGCGAATCAATGAAGTAACCGAAGCTGAAAACGGACAAGCGTGTCTACAATTATTAAAACAACAAGAGCCAAAACCTCAGGTACTGTTACTTGATTTAGAGATGCCCGTGATGAATGGTGTAGATTGTGCCGAAGCCGTATTAAAGAAATATCCGGACATTAAAATCATTATTCTCACCATGCACGATAGTGAAAAATACATGCTCTATCTAATGGAAATGGGAGTGCATTCCTTTCTCTTAAAAAATACTGGTCCGGAAGAATTGGAGTTGGCCATTCAACATGTGGTGGACAATGATTTTTATCATAACGAGTTACTGAACACTGTGCTGCGTAAAGGCATTCATCAAAATGGCAAGAAAATGGAGAAACCGGCTTTTGTAAAATTAGCCGATCTCACAGATCGTGAGCAAGAAGTGTTACGGATGATTTGTCAGGAAATGAGTGTGAAAGATATGGCCCTTAAGTTAGGTGTTGCGCCCAGCTCTGTTCAAACCTATAAGACCCGGATCATGGCCAAGCTGGGAATTAAAAATACGATCGGATTATTGCGCTTTGCCCTCGAAACCGGGTTGATTTTGTAAAACCCGCTTGTCGTTTTTTCACTACAAACTTGTCGTTTTTTCGCTACAAGATTTTTTTCAAAACCCCTTAAACGCTTCAAATTCGCATTTTTTTGAGTTTCCATTTTTTCGGAGCTCCAAAGATCAAAATTTCTTTTTTTAATACGCTGCATCTTCGGTACGGTTTAGGGTTTTTTAATCATGTACAGATGAAGGTATTGGTAGTTCACCGGCAAGAGGCAGTTCTCGACAGCATCACACAGCAGTTGGCGAAGTGGCATGTAGAAATTTATAACAACGGACTGGATGCTCTGTTGGCAGCGCGTATTGAAGCATTTGATTTAATCTTATGCGGCAAAGACTTGCCGGTGGTTACCGGTATCGAAATGGTGCGCTCGCTACGCAACTTCGGTCTTAACAAATTAACACCTGTTATCTTATTGGCCGATGGTACTGAAAGCGAAGAGCACGCACGCATTTATCAAATGCTGAATGTGAACCTGCTAACCATGACTGAAATTGAAGAAATGAAAAACCTCCAAATCGAATGAGTACAGTAGCCCCCCCAGCTAATACCGCTTATCAACTTGGACTCCTCCACTTTGTTCACGTGCTAATGGCCGCAGATGGAATTATTCACCAGCGTGAACAAAATGTGTTAGAAGAAATAAAACGAGAAGAAAATATTTCATCCGAGTTATTCGAAGAATTTTGTTACTCAATTCTCGGTAAAAACGAATTGCAAGTGTTTCGTGAAGGAGTGGAACTTATGAATAATGCCACCGATCAAGATCGGTTGTGCGCGTTGGTTCATTTGTATCGCCTGTCAGAAGCCGATGAAAATATTCATGAAGAGGAAGTTCGTTTCTTGTTTAACTCGCTTAAGCAAACCAAGGTAGATTTTGAGGATGTGGTGCTTGCTTCTCGATTAGCGAAAAGCAAAAAAAAATAGTCGAGATACACTTCATTGTGTAGGTGGTCGGCTATCGGAAGTCGCAAAGGCAAACTGAATATACGATGTCACACACCACTCCTCGTGGTTGGGTACCCGATTTACCTGACCATCGCGACCAGCGTTATGATGCGCCACGAAAAGTTGTACGCAAACTTCCTTCCAGTATCAACCTTACCAAACTCTGTCCGCCCGTTTATAATCAGGGCGACATGAATAGTTGCACCGCACACGCCATCGGTGCCGCCTATCAATTTGAATTACTTCGTCAAAATCGCAAAGATGTTTTTATGCCTTCCCGGTTGTTCATCTACTACAACGAGCGGGCCATGGAAGGCAACATTAAAAGTGATAGCGGTGCCATGATTCGCAATGGCATAAAAAGTGTGAATAAGCAAGGTGTTTGCCCAGAAGATATGTGGCCATACAATTTTGCTCTGTTCGCCAGCAAACCCACTACTGCTTGCTATGCCAGGGCTTTGCGTCATCAGGTATTGTCGTATCATCGGGTGCCACGCTCACTTACGCAAATGAAAAGTTGTCTGGCCGAAGGTTACCCATTCGTTTTTGGTTTTACTGTATTCGATTCTTTCAATAGTAAAGAAGTAAAACGCACCGGCAAACTAAACATGCCAAAAAAAACCGAAAAAGACGATGGCGGCCATGCCGTGTTGGCCGTTGGCTATAGCGATAGTTCCAAGCGATTTATAGTTCGCAACAGCTATGGCTCGAAGTGGGGCAATCAAGGATATTTCACCATGCCTTATAACTATCTGTTAGATGAAGATCTGGCAGACGACTTTTGGACGCTACGCGTGATTGAATAACGATTTACCTACTTAAGATTTACGAATACAATGGAATGGTTGAAACTGGAAGAGGAACACAAAAACACGTTTGGTAGAGAGTATGTAGCTTGCCATGAACCCTATGAACGAAATTGGATTATAGAAAACGTAATTCAAGTGTTACCACAATATCGCAAAAGTGTTGTAGAAACTGCAGTGGTAGAAGTTTGCTCCTCCATGAAAGCAACACCGCGGCATCGAAAAGAATTTTTTACACGCCTCAGTGTCGCCCTGGATGCCAAGCGGATTCATGTGCAAGAGCGGTTAAAGAAAGTCAACCATCCTACTTCATAACCACAAACAAAATCAGACCATGAAGCAGCAAGGCAAATTTTTACTCCTTTCGGTGAACGAATTTGATAATTGGCTGAAGGGCCTTCAGCTTAAACGAAAGATTACGCTGATACAAAACCATCATACCTGGTTGCCTAACTATGCAACGTTCGATAAGTCAGGTGATCACTTTAAGATGCTGTTCTCCATGGAAAAATCACACATTGAGCGCGGCTTTAGCGAGATCGCTCAAAATCTCACTACGTTTCCGGATGGTACAATCGCGGTTTGCCGATCGTTTGAAACCATTCCGGCCGGTATTAAAGGGGCTAATCAATTTGGTATTTGCATAGAGCATATAGGCAATTTTGACAAAGGTGCTGACTCAATGCGTGCCGCTCATCGAACAACCATTATCAAAGCAAACTCTTTGCTATTGAAAAAGTTTGGATTGACTCCATCTACCAATTCGGTAGTGTATCATCACTGGTATGATTTAACTACCGGCAAACGTGTGCCGGATGGTAGCCCTAACACCAAGTCGTGCCCCGGCACTAATTTCTTTGGTGGTAATACGATTGAATCTTGTAAAAACAATTTATTGCCCTTATTAACATAGCTGTGAATACACATACCCACCTTATTACCACAGGCCATGGGAAAAAATCGATTGGATAACATACGCGCTCACTTTGTCGGAAAGCTTCCGGTCTATGTCATATCTGGGGTGTTGATTGGCTTAATCTGTTTTTACTATTTCGTTTACTTACCTAAAAACGAACAGCACCTCAATGAACATGTCGATCGACTGCTCACTAACAAGTCGCAGACGATTTATGAAAAATACAAAGGCTATGAAAATGCACTCAATAGCTCCGCTCGAACTTATTTTGCCAAATGGCTATTTGATACGCGCAAAACAAATACAACGCTTCAGCTTCTGGAAGCTAACGACACAACCTACTACCAGTTTTCTAACGGGACGGTAGGAGCCAACTTTAAAACAATGGCTCCGGCCGATCTGAAGTACGCACCGATCGATTCAAAATTTAAGTCGCAGATACGTGGTCCACAAAAAGAAACACCTCATTTGTCGTTGTGGCAAGTGGCATCCGGCAACTATCATTTTGTCTTTGAATTACCGGGTGAGTATTTAGCCTACTCTGAAAAATCCAAAAAATTAAAAGACAAAGTGGTAGAGCATCCCTACTTGTGGATGAGTGCCAACACCTTCACCGCCAACTTAAAATCATCAGCATTTTTTGATGATTTGTTTTTAGTTTCCATTTACGAAGATGATCCAAAACACGCGAGCACTCAAGTAAGTGGTTTTGTAAAAGATGGAGTGATTGTTGACAAATCAGTGCTTGGCCTGACAAAGTTCACACTACACGACACCATCAAAGCTGCTGGGGTTGGAATTTTCAACCGAAAAATTGCAGGCGAAACGTATCGCGTGTATGCCAAACGTATCCATCTGCAACGCAACTTAGATGTATTTGTCGTTGGACTAATCGATAGCAGTAAGTTTAAAAGAATGGCGACCGATGTGCCTGCCTGGTTTATCATTTTCTGTATCGTGATTGTTTTGGCTTTGATTTTTTTAATGCCGCTGATAAAGCTTTACGCACTTAATGAAAGTGAACGGCTTTCTGCGGGCGATGCACGCTTGTCTGTATTTTCAATGATTCTAATCGTCAGCCTCGTTACCATTATACTTTCCGGTAGTTATGTATTCTGGAGCTTTGAGAAGGAAGAAGTAGATAATCAGCTCCTACAAATCACTAACAAAATTAAAGGAAACACTCATCATCAAATTTCATCGCTTAAGAATTTAGTCAGTGATCCAACACTTTTTCAAAAATCCGTAGATAGCATTCGGACAAAGCATGCTGAGGTCGATTATTACAATGAATTGTTTTCGTTGGACACCAAGGGCAACACGCTGCAAGTCATTGTTGGAAATAATCGCTTAGACTCCATTTTCAAAACCTGTCCGTATAACCTGAGTTCGAGAAATTACTTTCAAAACATCCGTTCTGCACAGGTTCGACACGATTCGATTGATTATAGCCTTGTTTCCATTAATTCATTTTCAAGTGGCAGCAGCGAGGCCGCATTAAGTATTGATTGGAAAGGCGATACAGTTCGTGTTGTTACTGCAAGAATTCCAGCCATCATCCAATCCGTCATACCTGCACCTTATCAGTTTGCTGTTGTTGATAAAACAGGGGATGTAAAATTTCATTCTGACTGGACCGAGCTTCAATTTGAAAACTTCATCAGCGAATGCGATGACAATCCGCAGTTGAAAGCCATGGTACAAAACGGAATCACCGGAGACATTGATTTTTCCTATCTCATCAACGATTGTCAGGGGTACGGCACTCCTCTTATTAAAGATTGGTATCTGATTGTTTATTACGAAAAACAAGCGTTGCGAAATTTGGCAGCCGAAGTCTTTGGGCTATGCATTATTACCATCTTGATCGTAGCTCTTTTACTTTGGCTCATTCAATTTGCACTCGCGCAAGATCGCTATCATATTGGTCTGATTAAAACACAGCCGTTCTTTTACCATTGGCTCAATCCCAATTCTTCTTCCATTCGCAAGTGGATGGCCCTCACATTTTTTAATTTGTATTTGTTCACGTGTCAAACCATTTGGTCCTTCTTATTCAACTCCCTCATCGCATCCATCTTCTTTATCTTTCTCTCCATTCTTGCCTTTTACATTATTGGATACGGTTGCCTAAACGAAATCAATAAGAAAAACATTTTTTCCTCTCGCACGATGTGGTGGCTGGTGATGCTCTTCTTTACCGTGTTGGGTTGCTTGCTGGCGGCCGGATGGATACTTCAAAGCATTCATTTGGTAATTTTTACCATCCTCTTTCTGCTGGGTATTGCTGTGTCCGCGCGGTTATTTCAAAAGTGGGAATGGTCACTCTTCAAAAAGTGGAAACCCTATCTTGGCTTTCGGGCATTTCTCGCTTCATCTTTGTTGGTGATGGCAGTGGGACCTTCGTGGACATTTCTGACTGATCATTATTATTACGCTTCGCTATCCTATCACTATAGTTCCGCACTGCATGATTTAAAGAAGTTAGAGGCCTATCGCCTGCGTGATCATGTCATCGACAATTTTACTAACTTCAGTGTGCCTGCATCCTTTGCTAAGGAAGAGACGAAAAAACAAGATTCTTCTGACATTGCTCTCTATACTTATTTGCAGGAATTTAAATCAAGAGCCGAATCACTCGACTCGTATAGCTTCGATCGTGTACTGAATGCCGCTCGCTACCAGATTAATCATACGTCTAGTTATATCACTGCCAAAATCCGTACAGAAACACCTGCACTTCAGGTGGTCATACCTGTTCACAAAATTGCTGTCAAACACAATTGGCTTGCCGTGGCAGTTACTTTTCTGGCTATCCTTACAGGCGTACTGATCTGGCAATCGCTAGGCATATTGCCACACAAACTATTCTATTCGCCTGTCATTCGACTATGGGAATCACTCCCTGCTAAAAGGAAGAATATCAATTTTGCTAAACAGGAATTTGAAGGCGATGCAGACGAACAGCACCCGTTGCATCACTTAGATGAGGAGATTAAAGACAATTGGATAAAGCAGGCAGCAACAGAGTATGACAAACACGACTTATCCCGAAAGGAAAAAGTGGCGGTACAAGAAAAATATCTTTTGCAACTGGAGGTGCTGGCGCATGCGCATTATGCAAAAGCATTAGCGATCTGTTCACAGGAAGAAAAATATTTTCTATTTGATCTTTCAACCGATGGCGTTACCAATTTCGCCAATGAAACGGTGATTGGCTCACTGGCACACAAGCGATTGATCCGTACCAGCCCTGCTATTGAAATCGTCAACCGAAGTTTCGCGCACCATGTGTTACACAGCTTGACAGCGGAAGAAATCAGCAAGTGGGAAGAAAAAGAAAACAGTCAGGGAAATTGGGGCAACTTGAAACTCATTCTCATCATCGTGATCAGTGTGGCCTTTGTGTTTCTGTCCTTCACCATTGAAGGATTTATGGGACGTGTGAGCGCACTGCTCGCACCGCTGGGATTGATTCTGCCGAAAGTAGTTAGCCTGATTTCGAACTATTCCAGTTTACCTAAACAAGCGATTAAATAAAACACACGGATAAAAGAATTTGAATTTCAAAACCTAACCGGAGTAAGCCGAAAATCCGAAGAAGAGTAAGCAACGTAAAACACCAACTATGGCCATACCTAAAGCAAAGAATTTCTACATCGGGGGGTTGCTCTATGTATTAATCTTCGGAGGTGCCGGGGCGGGAGTGGTTGATCGTGACAACGACTCGAAATGCAGCGGAAATGAACGATGGATCATTAAAATTGCCAGCGATGAAGCCGCTGAGGAAATCATTCGCAAGCCAACCGTCATCACGTTGGAGGAACTGATTCAAATCAATACCGATGCTATTCCGAAAGGAAATGTGCGGGGAGAAGAAGAAAAAGTAATCTATACGTTAAAGAATGTACTCATCACACACGCCATTCTGGAAAATGACAATGACATCCACCTCGTGATCGAAGACGGGCATGCGCATACCATCATTGCCGAAATTCCGGATATGAGTTGCAAAGACAATGCGAAGTCCATTTTCGGCAAAGAGATAAGCAAAGCGCAAAAAACATTCATACGTTATCAAGACACCTACGATCAATACCTCTTCAATATCACCGGAGTATTTTTTAGAGATAAACCGCACGGACAAACTGGCAAGGCACCTAACAATGCCGAGTTACATCCTGTCATTAAGCTTGAAAAAGTAAAAAAAATAAAACTCACTACTAAACGCTAAACCGTTATGAAAAATTTACTCGAAAATTTTGGCCGGGTGTTGATTGCCATTGGCGCCATCGGCTTTGTTGTTTCAGGAATCCTTAGTTTTACTGACTACTCGGGTCTTGATGAAGGTGCCATGCCTGCGGCCTCGTTCTTCCTAATTCTGGTGGGCATGACATTTATTTTCCCCACCCTGTTACAGGAAGCCAACGGTGGTGTAAGCACCATGCGCGTAGTGGTGTTTGCGGTGGTGATGGTGTTCTCCATCATTCACTTAAAAATCGGATGGAATGCCGGCAGCTTTAAAGATTTTGAAATTGATAACACTTGGGTCTACATTCTTGGATTAGCCTTCGGTAGTAAAGTGTTTCAAAAGTTTGGAGAGAGTACTACCACTCCGGCAGATGGTGGCGAGGGTAAATAACAAGCAGACAATAAAATCAAAACGGAGCAACCGAAAATCCGATGAAGAGTAGGTATATTTTTTAAAAATATGAGCAAAATTCCATACCAGATTTTAACTATTGCTTGCTTGAGCATGATGGTGCTGGAAAGTCCGGGGCAAAAGCAAGATACTACGAAAGTACCCAAACTAAATTTCTTTGGTACCGGCAACATCCAAAAATCGTTGGATAGCGGTGAAAAACTCCCCGCAAGCACAGGCTTAGGGGTTAATTACACGCATTGGTTTGATACCACAAAAACCAAGTTTCTTTTTGATAAATTAGAACTCGATGTTTCAATTAACGTAGCAGCTACCGTAGATACAATAAGAGCTAAGTACGATAACGGGATTGTTACAAACGCAAGTTCATTTGGCTCATCTATATTGACGCCTCTTAATTCAGGGCAAGCAGTTAAAATTGGATTACGGCTAAACTTTAAAAAATCACTCGTTGGAAAAATTCTGATTGATGGAATTAAAGTCAAGTACATTGGTTCCAATCGAAATTGGCAAGTTGAAAACAATGGAAGTTCCAAAATAGTATTAGGTACGAATAACTATTTCAGGATCGGTTTATTCCAAGAATTTCTTCCGAAATATTTACTAGATGAATATTCAATAAACCTCGGACTTTATCTCGCACATAACTCGATTAAGGGAGACATCGGACAGCAAGCCAATGACCTAGTGAGAACTCAAGTGCTTGGTACCAATATAAAAAATTTTATTGGACCTGAAGTAGCCTTAGAAGTAAGGCTGTTAAATCTACGAGCTGAATTCGGATATTCTTGGCTTGGGTCGGATGCTGAGGTACCCGGCTTAACAGGCGGAAGGCTGATGACAACAATATCATTTGTGGGCGGATTTGGTTTAATGTTGGATAGAGAAAAAAAGAAAACTAAATAAGGAACTATGATTCACCAATTTGAAGCCAATGCAGAAGAGCCACTCCGCAAAAAAAGTCTGAACGATGATATCCGGTGGGTAGAAAACGATACAGCCATATTAGTAATCCACGGCATCGGCAATCAATTACCATTAGAAACCCTTGATCAATTCGGAAGGGGCATAATTAAAACATATAAAAAGAATTTTCAAGACGAGATTAGTATAAGCCATCAGCTAATTGATAAATCTGATAACCGTGGAGGTGTTTGGTTCGATAATATTTTAAGAATATCCAAAAAAGGCAGCGAACACACCATCGATATTTATGAATACTATTGGGCGAACTACTCTGAAGATAAAGCTACTTGGCGCGACATCAACTCATGGATACAAGGTGTTGTAAGTGGAGCAAAAAGTTTTTACAAACGAAATGCACAGCTTGGATATCAATACAAAGACAAAAGCCCTTTCTTCGATTCCAAAACAGGGGCCTTTAATGCCGGCACCTACAATTTCTTTATCTCCGTTGCTTCCAAGATAATTTTAGCGCTGGATGCCATCATCCGAGGATTTATTTGGCTAATATCTAGAATTCCATTTCTAGGAGGTTTGGCAGAATCTTTATTACAAAGCTATGCCGACAATGCGATCCAAGGTTTAACCAATGTAATTGGCGATGTGGTGGTTTACAATGTCTCTGACCCTAAATCTAAATTCTATACAGTTAAGAAAAAGATACAAGAAGGAGCAGTTCACTCACTACGATTTCTGATCGAACGCAACAAAGTTGATCAACCTTTCTACCCCAGTGTATTAGTGGCTGGACATTCATTAGGTAGTCAAGTAGCCTACGATGCAATCAATCGAATCAATCTTCTGGTCAATCAGAATCAAATAAAAGGATACGATAAAGATGGGATCAACGATAAAACAAAGGCTCATATTTCAAAGCACCTAAAAGGCTTTATAACATTTGGGTGCCCGTTGGACAAGATCATTTTCTTCTTGCGCGAAAATGTGCCAGACGATCAATATATCCGGCAACAGTTCCTCGACCATTTCAACGGATTTAAACAGCGCGACATCAATTTCAATAACAACCCGAGTTCCAATCAAAATTATATCAAAGCCAATAGCGGATTAAAACGACATTTGGAGGATATTCAATGGAGAAATTATTATGACGGACACGATTATGTAAGTGGAGGATTGGATTATTACCGTGGACTTACCAATATCGATTGCCAGTTTAAATCCGGAAGATTTGGGTTTACACATAGTAACTACTGGGACTGTGAAGAATTTTATCAAGACATCATCATCCATTTTTTAAAGCAGTAGGATTATGGAAAATACAAACCAGCCCACAGAAAAAATACAGACAAATCCAATCAAATTTCCAATAGATTTTAATCCTACCGACAACGAATCAAAACTCACGGAGCTCTTTCGTAATGAATTACTAAACGAACAAATCAAAGAATCTACTTCTATTGCATCACGCAGCATTCGCTGGGCCACATTTATCATTGTTATCTCTTTTGGTGCAATAGTAGCAGTGAGTTTTGTGTCCAAGAAATCTGAAATGCCACCCGCTCAAGAATATCTCTGTTGCAACAATAAGCTCACTTATACCGGAGGCTTTTCAATGTATGGTAATAGTATCTTTGGCTTTATTGCCTTGTCCATTTTTGGATTAGGCATCGGCTGGGTGTTGGTACAGAATTATGTTTCTGCCACTAAAAAAATTGCCTCATTAGTCGATCAATATGAGGTGACCCGAAGCCTTCAAGTAGCATGGGAGATGTCAAAAGGACTTGCTGACTGGTCGGAAAATGTTCCCAAGAGCACCGTTGTAGATAGTAAGACTACTGAACCAGATGTTAAGTCATCAGAAAGAATCATGGTGGTGGATGGAAAAACAGTCACCAAAGAAGTAGAATACGCTTACCCCCGGCAGCGCGCACAACAACAAATTATAGAAGCTATCTTATCAAAAATAGGCAGATAAAAAGTCATCCGATACCACTCAAACCTAAAGTGTCTATGAAAAAATTATTTATCATCCTCTCACTCATCTTACTTCAATCCTGTTACTCTGTCCGCATTACCTGCAAAGATTGTATCCCGGAAAAATCAGCTACGATGCAAGGCGATGGCTTTTACCGCGACAAAAAAGCAAACACGCTTAAAGTCACCCAAAAGTTGAGCTTTACCGAAACCACTCGTTCACAATACGTGCTAGACTCCGCTGCATGTCCCAATGGATTCTATTCCATCGAATATAAAACCACTTTAGGTCACGTCTTCTTGAGTGGCATCACCTTCGGACGTATCCGGAAAGTAAGAGTCATCTACATCTGCCAAAAGGAAACCAATTAACACCATGGCCACTACGACAACAAATTACATCCAATCATGGGATACGCTCCATCAAAACGGGCCCTTTCCCAGTCAGATTATGTATGAAACTAGGTTGGCAAGAAATATGCCTAACAAAATTCAGCGATACAATGATGCAAGTATTGAAATCCAGCGCCTCTTAAATGTATGCGTGCAGCAGCAAGTAGGCTTTCGTGCCATGGGCTCAGGATGGTCGTTGTCCAGCATTGCACACCATCATGAACGCATGCACAACAATGCCGCCATGAATATTCATTTGCCCATTCCATCAAACCAATTGCATCCTTCCACCAATTTTCAAAGCGACAATCTCTTTCTTTTTCAAACTGGCACTACACTAAAAGAAGTTTCTAAGCATCTCACCAACTACGGCAAAGCCATCAAAGCCAGCGGCACTAATAGCGGGCAAACGCTGGTCGGAGCCGTTTCTACCGGAGTGCACGGCTCTGCGATTGATGTGGGTTCAATACAAGATTGCATCGTGGGCATCCACCTCATCACGGGACCCAATCCAACAGACCAAGTTTATTTAGAGCGGCAAAGTGAGCCTGCACTAAGTGATTCTTTTGCAACTTCCATCAACAGCCGTGTAATCCGCAGCGATGCAATGTTCAACGCAGCGCTAGTGGGGCTTGGTTCATTTGGATTTGTGATGGGTTTGGTGCTGGAAGCGGAAGACATCTACTTGCTGAAAAGATATGTGCGAAAGATAAAGAGAGGTGATGCGTTGGAACTGGCAACTACTTTCAACTTCGCTCACTCTAATTTTAAAATACCTAATGAGTTGGAAAATAATGGAGATGGAAAAAGGCCCTATCATTATAAACTCTATGTCAATCCCTACAACGATCAGGAAGACTTTGTAACGGAAATCATTTATAAGCATCCTTACCAACCCAACTACCCTGATCCGCGACCGGAAGCCGAAAAATTTCTCTTCAACGAGTTGCCCAGGCTCATCGCCAGCATTGCAGCCAAACACAAAGGCGTAATTCCAACGATTATCAACGCCATGAAGGGAAACATTTTTCCCGAACTAGACAAGGACACGACCGGCACGATCAGTCAGCTATTTGGCGATGGTGCTGCGCAAGGTAAAGTGTTTGCGTGGGCATTTGCCGTAAGGCAGGAAGACACCGTGCAAGCATTCAATCTTTTTACATCCATCGTCAAACAGTTGGGGCCCGTGCCAGGCGCTATCGGCATCCGGTTTGTGAAAGCCTCACGTGCTAGGCTGGCGTTTACACAGTTTCCTATTTCGTGTGTGATTGAAATGGACGGCTTGCAATGGAAAGGAAACGCTAACATGAGGACCATGCAGGAAGTGGAGACTGCTCTTGTCCATGAGTTCATGACGAGTGGTATTCCTTTCTCGTGGCATTGGGGTAAAAATGCCGACTGGGGTTATCCGGGTCTGCTTGACTATATGTACAAGAATAAAGCCGAAGATTGGAAAGAGCAACGCAGGCAGTTGTTGACTCCAGTAATGCAAAAAGTATTTTCTAATCGCTTTACTGAAACTGCGGGACTGACAGATGAGAATGTATTGCCTGCAGCTGTGATAGTGTAAAAAAATAAGTATTAACGGAGCAAGCCGTAAACCGTGAAAAGAGTACGTGATTGCAATCTTAAAATATATTACAAACTAATAACTGGCTCATTTAAATATCTTCTTTAAGCAATGACTAAACCAGAAGCTACCTCAAACAACTTCTTTAGCAAAGTGTCAAATGTTCAGAATATCATTCTATCTGCCATTGCTATCCTATTGGCGATCAGCACATATAATTCCAGCAAAACAAAAGCTGAGAATGAGGCGGCACTTGCAGAACTTAAAGTAAGTGCCCAGAAAACCCAAAACAGATTAGATGAGGTAAACTTCAACAACGAATTGAAGTTTAGATTATTTACAGAGGTAAAAGAAGCAGTTCTTAAATCGGACACAAGCTTACAACAGGCCGTAAAACTGTTGGTAACGAACATGATGCCGCTAGAAGACTCATTGTTTAAACGTAATCTCATCTACATCCTATATACTGCTCCAAAATCAACGCCACAAATAAAAGCCGCTATCAGAAATGACGAAAAGGAAGAAATAAAATTCAGGCAAGAAGAAAAGAGATTAGCTAATGTCTTTACCATAGATGTATTTTATCTTGAAGACTTAGAAATCGAGTCAAAACCCAGAGCACAAAAAATTGTGAATCTCCTAGCATCCAAATATCCTTTAGATAAGTACCGAGTTCGCCTACGTAAATTGACTCGTGTAAATAATCTAAGCAGGGGATTTAACATAGATCGAAATCAAATACGATACGAGTCGAATGAAGAAGGCCTTGCAACCGAAATCAATAAGGCTATAACCGATGCCAAGATATTCCAAATTGAACAACCTTTTTTACGAAAAAATAGAGTGTCAATTACAAAAGACTATTTAAGCATCTTTGTAAGGAACATGTAATACAAATTCCTATGATTAAAATCTCTAAACTCAATTACTAGTGAGTGAGTGAGTGAGTGAAAAAAAGAAGCCAATGTTCTACTCAAAGCTTACCATCGAAAATCTAAAAAAGTGCGGATTAGAAAATAATGGTATTTCACATGGATCCAAAAAACTTATTAAAACAACTAGGCGACAAAACGCTTCCCACCAAACTAGGTGATTACGAGTTTGAACAAAAGTTAATCGATGTTCCTGCCGGTGATGACAAAGTGCAATTTGCCTTTGGCATCGAAGCCAAGCCCGAAGCGTTTCTGTTCAATGACGCCAATGACTTTGACCCTAAGAATCCGGACGATGTGCTGGGTCCCAACTCCCTCATCGCTTTTACTCCCGGCAGTGCCTGGCTGAAATATGCTGCGTTGGCAGGAATCAAAACAGAATCCGGAATAGAAGTAGAAAAGCTCGGATTCAACTTTGGTGGAAAAGGCTCTGTTATCTCCACAAGCTATAGCAAGCATGGCCTCACCGAAACCGTAGGTGGTGCCATTGCTCATGATGTTACACACTTCAAATCTATTTTTGATCGCGATCAGATCAAGTCACTGGAAGCCGATGAAGCTGTTACATTCACCCTCAAAGGAAGTTTACAGGCGTCCGTCAAACTAAAATGGTCGGATACATTTTCAGGCAGTCTTTCTGCACTGGGTGAGTTGATCAACCAAAACCAGCTATTCAAAATAAAAGTAGGAGCCGAAGCATTTGCTTCCTATAGGATTACCATTACCGATGATTTCACGGCCAAAATTATATGCAAGCAAAAAGGCCAATACGGTATTTACATTTCGAAAAGTGTTTGCACCAATCAGGTAGGTTCGGTAGGAGCCAAAGTAGGTGCCGAATTTGAAGACAAAGCAGATATTGCCAAAGCCATAGGTCATCTGATAGAAGGATATTTTGGCATGGCAGAAAATGAAATTGAAGCGTTAGTAGAAAAAGCGGAAGAGGCCCTTTCAAAAAAAGAGAAAGAAGCACTGCAAGCGATTGGAGAAAAATTAGGATGGCTGGAAGAGAATTTTGATCTGGTCAAAAAACTAAAAGAAGAATATGAAAACCTGAAGAAGAAAATTGGCGAAAAGATTGAAGAATGGGCAACCATTAAAGTTTCCGTTGCATTTACCTACGACTACAACCGCATCAGCACACGCGCTACTTTATTGGAAGCCGAAACCAATGATGCTGGCATCGATCGCTTTCACCTTCCCATTCTAAAAATGAATGCCGATGCGCTCATTCAATCGCACCAAAACAATGAAGGAATCTTATCGAATGTAAAATTTATCAAAACCGATGTAAAAGAAGTGATTCATTCCACTGGTTTTTCACTTGGTATTGGCAAATGGACAGCCGGCAGCTCCAAAAAGATCTCCATCAAAACAGAAGAGCAGGAAGATCAATCCGGTTTTAAGAAAATCAGCTATCAGGGAAACCGGTATTATGGCGAAGAGGCATTCGGAGACGGTGTGAATTGGAAAATAGATTTGAATGCACAAATGAGTGCCTTCTCACAAAACAAAGTTCCGTTTGCCAACGAATTTGACTACGGATTTTACGTGGGCTACGAATGGAAAGAGAACAAACTCAATTTCAATGAGTGTGCGCACTTCACCGATCTGGCCGCGATTTGGGGAATTATTCCTGTGGAAAAAATAGAGAGCGAAGCACAACGCCTGGCGGACGAATTAAAAACCCGGAGAAACATAAAACTCTCCTGCGAGATCAAAGTGAAAGCGGAAGCTTTCGAAATGATTTTACCCGCCTTAGAAAAAAGCAGCAAGCGACAAGATATCATTGCGTTGGCCCTTGGCAAATCCATGCCACGGTGGGGTGACTACAAAACACGGAAAGACATCGCGCTGCGGACGCAAGTGTATGGAGCCTTGTGGAAGTCGTATCTCGCCAAAGCCACTCCCGATGAAAACACACAATTCTATGCTGATGAAGCATCTTACGCTTTACGCACAACTGATAAAGATTTAGCTGAGGCAGAACAAAATTTTGGAAAAGGTGTATTCAAACCATACTCGTTCGGCTCGACTATTAACATAAACAAGAATACCTATTTGGCTGCGACAAAGCTGGCTGATGGCTTTTCTTTGCTAGCTTCCGGCAACGACTCACGTTCTACATTGCATCACAACAAAGTAATCTCTGCAGCATTCGACAGCATCGAAGATTTCTGGCGCTTTCCGCATCACATCAAAACACTGGGCACATTACTCGCGCTCGTGCTGGATGGCTACCCAACGTTAAAACCTTTTGTAGACCGGACCGCCAGCATTCAATATAAAGATGAGCAAGGAAAAGAAATGGTGATAGTGATTGGGCGGTGAGAAATAGTGCAGAATAAGAACAAGCTTGTGATAGCGTACTAATTTAAGACTAATGGAATATAATTGAACTCATTTCTAGGTAAGCAATTATCATCTGGTAAAATAACCGATTGCCTAACATTGAAGGTTATACTTTCTTTTCAAATATAATTTGTCACCCTTCAAGTAGAATTGTAATCAACAATTTTAATTTTGGGATTATCTTCGCCCAATGCTACGATTCTACACTCCTCTATTAATTCTGCAAGCGGTTACGCTCTATCTGGCATATCGCAATAATGCTGAACAGCGCTGGTATTGGTTTATCATTTTCTTTCCAGGGCTGGGCAGCTTGTTGTATCTCTTTGATCAGTACTACAATCGGAAAAACATCAGCTCCATTACAGAGACGATTAAAGAAGCGGTTAATACCAACCACAAAACGGAACAACTCGAGAAAGCACTCCGCTTCAGCGATAACACCAAAAACAAACTCAATCTGGCGGCTGCCTACATGGAGATTGGCCGCTATGCCGATGCCGCCCGTCTTTACGAAAGCACATTGACCGGTTTTATGGAAGATGACCCCGGAGTGCGGATGAAATTGCTGGAAGCTTACTCCATGGCAAAGAGCTATGAGCAAGCGATCGCTCTGGGCGAAAAATTGGAAAGCGAAAAAACTTTTAAGAACGCAGAGGCACGGATTTCCTATGCGTGGGCGCTACACCATCAGGGCAAACCGGAAGTCGCTGAGAAAATCTTTCAGGACATGAATAAACCATTCTCCAACTTCAAACATCGGGTTGCGTATGGAGCTTTCCTGTCAGCAACTTCGCGAAAACCGGAAGCGAAAGTTTTGCTGGAAGTGCTCTTCGAAGAATTTGAACACATGAGTGGCCCGGAGCGAAAGCTTCACCGTGATGTAAACCGCGATGCCCGAAATCTTTATAATTCGATTGCACAGAAATAGCTTGCGCAATGGAATAACCATTGTCTCGTATTAAGGCTAAGAAAAAAGCAGTTGATCAATTGTGAATTCATAATATTCACTTAATTTCGAATCAAAGCCAACCCGTTGGCATGTCTCTCCCCAGACAACTTGTAAAAATTAGT
>PJQF01000170.1_pt1 | contig 35493 bp, 26 predicted proteins | sample 1503741 | NCBI WGS metagenome assembly PJQF01 (sample SAMN07775949, study PRJNA414020) | Biofilm metagenome, whole genome shotgun sequencing project. | isolation source: biomolecule (vanillin) treated reverse osmosis membrane biofilm | place: India: Nagpur | collected 2017-03-21 | reverse complement strand
CCAATCCGTTGCGCAACGCGATGGTGGGGCAGATATGGAAGCTCGACTTGTTTGATATGATCGTGCTCGATGTAAGTGGTAGCAATGGCACCTTTAGTGGTTTCGGGGGAGTGTTGGTTCCCTTTCTGGGTGTAAAACTTTACTGCCAATTCGAGAATATTAAGATCAACGAAAAACAAGAGTTGATTGCAGGCGAGGTACTCTCTGTGAAAGGAGATATCGAAGCGCTGAAGAAACGCCTGGTAGACATAAACGAACAGAAGAAGAGAGACAAAGCCAAATCGAGTGGATATGTCTTCGAAGGAGTGGACATCAAATTCGAGGGAACGATCGATAGTCTTTATGTAAATGACGCAGGTGAAGTCATTGCGGTAGTGGCCAGCAACGAGAACTCCACAAACGGATCAACCAAAAAAGAAGAGCGCAAGATTGACACCAAGAAAGGTGCTGATAATCGCATTACCGATGATTCAGGAAATGTTTATGTGGTGAATAAAGATGGTAAGATTGAGAAAATGGGTTCTACCGGAGCAAGCGGCACCACTGCGGTGGCATCGAATGTGAACTATCGGGTCGAATTTGAAAGTAGCAGCAATCAATCGTATGGCTTCGATCAACAGCAACACTCCGAACACGAGCGCAACTACGAGAAGTATGAGCGTGATGGCAAGGTCTACACCATTCCATGGAAATCCGTAGCCTCCGGCAGCAGAGATGTAGTGATTGCTAAGTCTACCGAGAGCCGCAAAGACTTTTTGAAAGAAGTGATTTACAAAACAGACAATGGACTATTGCTTCGCAAACCGGGCAATCAAGAGAACGAAGTACAGCTGACCGTAGAAGGATTTGGCGACCAGTCCACCGAACAAGTAACTGCCTACTACAAGCGTAAAGAAGCAGAAGGTAAAGAGAAGGAAGTGATGGCAGGTAAACTAAATATTGTGAGCTACGACAAACTCGTGGAGCACCTCGTGATTGTCTCCGTCAACAAAACGGCACTGAATAGCAGCACGACCGAACTAGCCGAATCACTCAACACCATTTTCGCACCGGCAGCAGTAGAGTGGACGGTCGAGAGCCAGTCAATAGACGGCATCAATTATGATACCAATGGCAAGTCCGGATTAGATGACGGCAGCTCGGGAATATTCAGCAACTACACAGGCGAAATGCGCTCGATCATCAACGCCTACAAAGACAAATACGACATCGCCAAAAACACATGGTACTTGTTTTTAATACCGAACTCCGAGTCCGGTCGCACGCAAGGTTTCATGCCGCGCAAAAAGCAAGCGGGCTTCATCTTCGTGGAGCAGTTGGGTGAGGCGGCATTGGCCAAAGTAATCGCACACGAGATAGGTCATGGAGCCTTCCGCCTCGAGCACACCTTCGACACTTACAACACCCTCGCAAAATCTTCCACCGACAACCTGATGGACTACCAACCCAACGGCATCACCCTCCACAAATACCAATGGGATTTGATCCACGATCCGGCCGCGGTGCTGGGGTTGTTTGAGGGGGATGAGGGGGGAGCGTTATACTATGATAATACAAGGATGATCACTTTCTTAAAAACAATCCGGATGAACAACGAAAAGTTTGAAAGAATTCCTGACCCCGGACAAAATGCATATCTAACTTTTAAGGAGAAGGTGATGACTGAAAAAGATTTAAAAGATCAAAAGATAATTGACTTTATGTCAACATTGTCTATCTACAAATTCAGAGAGCCTAAGGATGAGATTATCACTTCATTTATTTCTCTAATTAATAGAAACAAGGGAGATTCGTGGACCAAATTAATAGAGGCAAAAACGACACCTCAACCCCATGATGAAAACCCCATATTACTAGCCCGTATGATGAATGTAGAGGTGGATACGAAAGAAAAATTTACCCTCTCTATGAACGGGTATTCGTTGAGCGAAAAATCAATCACACTCTACGCCAAAGAGAGCCAAGATGGTAACGATGTTAAATTCACTTTCTTTAATGCCTTAATTGCCGCATCAGGCGTAACAAATACTGAACCGAAAACAAGTACCACTAATATCCGAAAAGCATTTGATATAACGGTTCATTCCAATAATGCCAACGCCTTTAAGGAGTACATTAAACTAAGAGGGGTCATTAATATGATTGATGAAGATCCGGAAAGTGAAGAGATCATTATTGATGTAGTTCGTAAACGAAGTAATCAATTCATAACTATTGATGAATTAAGTATCCGAGGTACCAATATTAAAGGAGCCGCCCTTGAACTAGGAAAAGGTACAGATGCAGAAAGCAAAGCAACTTGCACTATTCAAAAGGCCGACTGCTACGAATGCAAACGAATACTTCCTGGAGAGTTTAATTTTGAAATAACCAACAGCGGTGGACAAGGTCAACATGTTTATAAAACAATTCGTCTTTTGAATACAAAAGTGAATGGCAGTCAACGAGATGGAATATTAATACATATGGGCGATGCTCTGTTATGGACACAAGGTTGTTTATTGGCTATGTACGATAACGACATTGAGGAGATTATTGGGAACGATAACAACATTTATCCACTTTGGATGGGATATTTGGATCGAATAGACGAAAGGAACGCGGGTCGTGTATTTATCCTCTCGATGATTGAATTTATCGAAGATAAGGAAAAGAGATTAGGGAAGAGCCTAATAAAAAGGGTTGTTATAAAGGATGATACGAATGAGCAAGCATTGACTGTAAGTACCAGTGATTTTGAACAGATGCAAAAAGCCAACCGATATTATTATAGCGAAAAATTATATGAAAAGGCTGTGGAACAATTTGTCCTTTTTGCCACTAGTCTTCAGGAAAAGGCCATTCGGGATAAACTACAAACTAAATTGGGTGAGTACACGGAAACAATTCTAAAGACCTTGACGAAAGAAAACTATAAGGAGAACGAAGTCAAAAAATTATACGAAATAAAGTGGGCTGAATTGTATTCGAATTATGCAGATGAAATCACGTTACAAACTATGCAAAACGAAGTAAGTGTCAAACTAAATGAATTCCAGACGGCACTAAAGGCTAACTTTGAAATATTCGTTGAGAACGATATTCTGCAAACATTATTTAGTAAAAGAATGACCACATTACTGCATAAAAACGTAGTTAAATCTCCAAATCTAAAAGATGATCGGGAAGTGTTCAAAAATTTCGCTTCAAAAAATTTAACTCCAAGTCTTTTTGCGAATGCATTAGCAAGCTTGAAATCCAAAATGATAGAAACAGAGATTTCTAAAATATTAAAAGCTATCGAGAAGTAAGATTTTTTATAAATCTATCTAGGTAAACAACGTAAACGTAATAATTGCCTGGAAAATAAGATTCGCCACAATTTTCTATAAACTCCTTTTTTATCATTTCATAATTTGCATTAGAACCGTTCATATAACAGATAAAACATAACTTTAGAAACTCACCTCCAACATGATTATTAATATTACCTTCTCTCTTAATCTTATGGAATTGTGCCATTAAATCGATCTCATTCAAACTGCATTTGTATGGATGAAATAAAAGTGAAGATTCAATCTCCCAATTTTTACCGCTATTAAAAGTATATCGTAAATATTTTAGATTGGTGGATTTTTCATAAAAAGGATACGTAACATCACCAAGAAATGCGGAAGTAAACCCACCCTCTACTGAAAAATTCAAATCTATTCTTAACGGGTCCCTAGATGAAATTGAATAAGTAGGAACAATAAACATTGAGTCGTATTCCTCCTTCATTGGATCTGTTTCATATCCTAGCTTCAATTGCTTTGTCACCGACCTAAATACAGTTTCATTCTTCTCTGCGTCTCTTACTTCAAAGTCTTTGATAGGTCTACCAGGCAAAGAATCATGGTAAGCGAGAATGTATAGGTATAGTTTCTGTCCGCTAGAATAGTTGGCAACAATTGTGTCAAGTGGGATTATTGTTGTAATCGATTCAATCGTATCTGCATCGCTTTTGATTGAAAGGCTATCCGGATTCGTTTGTTCAGAGGCCTTCTTCTCCTGCGGTGCGCATTTCCATAGAAATAGAATAACTAGAAAGAGATATGTTGGCTTTCTTATCATACAGATGCGTTAGTGATTACCTAGTAAATTTATAAAAATTACTGTAGCCGTATGTATATATACTAGTGGGTAAGTTTACCTCCTTACTCAATAAAACAAACCCTACAAAATCTAAAAAAACTACTCGAGCAAGTGCCGCTTGTGCCTTTACCCCGCTTCATTAAAAAAAATTGCTCTCAACGATTGTTTTGATCAATCACTGCCATGTGCTACAACGCACTGCGCCCGCGGCAGGGATAGAAACGAAAAGCCCGGAGCTACGCGGAAGCATGCTGGCGCGAGGACTTGTAGTGTATAGCCCGGCTGCCGCCCAAAAGAAATTATTGGTACGTAAAGAAGTGTTTGATCTCAGCTTGGATCATACTATTTCTTTCTAGTATCTTGTTCTCGCTAAACCTAAAACTTTATGATTGTTTACGGCTGGAATGCAAAGAATATTAAGCAGGCTCCTTTAGAAAATTATGAGTGTCCTAATTGCCAGCAAAAGCAATCGGTAATCGCCATTTTCGCTAAGTATGTGCAAATCTTTTGGATTCCGGTGTTTCCTTATAAGAAAACGGCTGTGATTGTCTGCACAAATTGTAAGCATGAGACGGAGGAAAATAATATCGAGCTGGGCACGAAAGGTGCCATTCAACAACTAAAAGCTGCGGTGCCGATTCCGAAGTATCTGTTTTCTGGGTTAGCTTTGATTCTGCTAGCGATCGCCCTCTTCACCTATCAGGGAATACAAAACGGTGAAAAGGAAAAAGCCTATCTCAATGATCCGAAAACAGGTGACATTTATTTTTTGAAAAATGAAAAAGAAGCAGGTCCGTATAAATATTACCTGATGAAAGTGCGAAAAGTAGAAGGTGATTCTTTGTGGGTGTCGTACAGTTCTTTCAGTTACAACGGCATGATCACCAAACTAGATCCTAAAGATGGGTTTTATAATATGATGTACTCCATGCACAAGGATGGCCTTCAGGAGATCAGTAAATCAGGAGAGCTACAAAAAGTAATGCGTGAATATTCTGCATCAGACGGATTTGATCAGGAAGTAGAGTTTCATGAATCTGATTCCACTGCAAATTGATATATAATGTGATGAAGGTATAGATCCTAGCAAGCCGTACTTGGTGAAGGAATGCAAGTGTCGGCAAATCGATAAGTGGTTTTGTGCGCGGGTGAAATGTTATTTTTGGTATTCAATCTTAGTGATACGCCACACAAAATTTCGGGCAGGTGTTTTCACAATGACTTCGTCACCCACTTCTTTTTTTAATAGTGCTTGTGCCATAGGCGAGTCCATGGAGATATAATCTTTTGCTCCGATCAGTTCTTCACCGCCCACAATGCGGAAGCAATTCTTCATCCCCTTATCGTTTTCGATTTCTACCCAAGCACCAAACATTACCTTGCCTTCCTGAAAAGGCGAATAGGTTACCACTTTCAGATCGTCTATCATTTTGCGCAAATACAAAACGCGCTTGTCGATTTCGCGCAGGCGTTTTTTGTTGTAGTGATAGTCTGCGTTCTCGGATCGATCGCCCAGACTGGCGGCCCAGTTTACTTTTTGGGTAGTGTCGGGTCGCTCCACACGCCACAGGTGGTCGAGCTCTGCTTTCAACTTCTCTAAACCTTCAGGTGTTATTAACAGTGTTTTCATTATTTTGTGATAGTGCAACAAAGTAGTCATACCTGACTACTTTCATTACTAAATATTAATCGTTCTAAAATTTACACGTGAATTTAGCTAAGAAAAGCGGAAACATTGGTGAGATACATTTACTACACGACAATCGATGAATTACAAATAAAAAATCTTTACTTCTTATCGGCAGATTATTAGATTTGTTAGTTCTCCCTCAATTCTGATTAATAAAATTACTACTATGGATGCCGAAGAACTAGAAGACCGACTCGATCCGCTTTACGAAGCTGCTTTGCAAGAGCAGCAGGATATCAAAGATTGTATCGAACACCTCACCCGCAGCGCCAAAGATTTTATCGCGCAGCGTTATGCCGAAGAGATTCATAACCTGAGTGCCGAAGGCTATCGAAAATTAGACGATGTAATTTACCGGCATGCCGATGCGCTGTCTATCGAAATTTCAGAAGTTATTTATAACTGTGAAGAGTAATTGATAATCTACCCATTAAAAATCTGAATACGCAGTTGGTCGAAGGAATAAAATAGTATTCTTAGAAACATTGTTTTGATATTCAGGCATGGATTTGAGTTTTTTCCATTGCGGATCATCAACAAATTTTTTCCAGTGTTCATCGCGTGCTGATTGATTCGCGAAGGTAGTGAGATACATCAGGTTGGGCTGATGGCCGCCAATGAGTACTTCACCATAAAAAACGGCATTAAACTGCAATCTTTTAAAAAGTCCGATTTCATCACCATCATTAAACATCTGTACTTTATTTTGATAAATTTTTTCGGTATAGCTTTCATAGCTACGCAACTCATATACTCGTTCGGCACGTTCATTGGTGAGAGCAGGTTTGGACATTTTGGGTGCGCCCGGGAACGCCCGTAACAAAACAGATTCAATTCGTAGATAGGGTGGATTGCTATATGGTGCATCCAAATAAGACTTGCCCACCTGATTAAATGTCGCATCCTTATTGAGAATGTCGGGTAAATCATAAAATTGTTGGAGCGATCTGTAGGTAATCAACACAACAATCCGTTTTCTATATAAAGAATCTGTTTCGAGAGGTTTAAATACGCCCACCGATTGAATACCATGGCGATGCAGTGCAGGCAAAAAAGCTTCCTTCAAAAAAGTATCTACCTGTTCTTCCTGTTGGATGGTTGAGAGTCGATAGGTTTTAATTTCATAGATTTCCCGATCTATCTTTTTTTGTGAATAGGCAGATATAACGATAAAATACAAAAGCAGAAAGCTGATTCTTTTTTGAACAAACGTTAATGGCATGGAAATAAATTTCAGGAAGGTACTGAAAAAATAAGAGGTGGAACTATTCTTCACTACATGAACGGTCAAGCCATCATTTCAACAATGACTTGAGTGCGAAAGTTGATTGTTTAAAGTAAATGCCCAGTTCTTTAAGTGTTAATTCAATAATTCGCTCGTAAGTATCGACCTAGTATCTCCAGTGGCTCATGCATATTCTTTCGGCCAAAGCCAATACGGAAATGAGAGCTACCAAAGTCAAACATTTCTGCGGGTAATGTCATGATGCCGGTGTTCGTAACTAGCTTGTCGCTGAAGGCAAGCGAAGGTTCTTTTCCCAACCACTTTACAAATGCGGTGCTACCGGCTCGTGTTGGTGCGAACTGAAAATGTTGTGAATGCTGTTCACAGAATTCGGTAAATAGTTGAAGGTTGGCCGCAATTTTTTTCAAATTGTGTTCAATCAACTTGTGCTTGTTGCGCAATGCAATGAGCGCCAGCACTTCGCTGGTAGAAGGATTGCAAATGGTGAGGTAATCTTTATATCGTTTCATCTCCTCCATCACTGCAGCATCTTTGCACACCACCCAACCCAATCGCAATCCGGCCAGCGCAAATGTCTTTGCCATGCCCCACAACGAAATGGAGCGTTCATACACTTCGCACATAGGTGGCAGAATGTCTTGCGGATGGTGTTCCAACAAATGATACATCTCATCGGCAAAAATGAAAATGCCTCGTGCTCGAGCGATGGAGATAATTTTATAGTAATCGTCTTTAGTAGGAATGTATCCGGTTGGATTATGCGGAAAATTTAAAATAATCAACTTCGTGCGATCCGTAATCAGTTTCTCCAACTCCTTTGGATCATAATACCATGCCGCTTGGTTAGGTACAGGATTCCAGAATGACAAATCTGTTCCCACGCTCCGAGCAACTTCATAAAGCGACTGATACGCGGGTGCCATACAAATAACGTGGTCTCCCGCTTGCAACAACACATTCATGGCAATGAAGTTGGCCTCACCGGGCGAGAGCACAAATACATCATCGGGAGAAATACCTTTATAAAGTTTTGCAATCTCCTCGCGCAATTCAGGCAAGCCGGAAGATTCAGTGTAACCCAACTGCAAAGAGTTCCATTGTTTCCTTTCTTTGGGATTGGCCATAGCCAAAATTTCGCTTAATGAAAATCCATCGCAATCCGAACTAGAAAGCAGATAACGAGCAGAGAACTCATGTTGAGCAAAGTAGCGCTCTAGGTGAAAGGGTCTTATTTTCATAGGTAGAATATTCGGTAAAATACAAATTTCTGAAATGTCAGTCGATGTCAATCAACAGCTCTTATGCTTTCTCCATAAATAAAAAAAGAAGAGCATATCATACTCTTCTTTTTAATGGATTAAGAACCTAGTAATAATCAATTATCCTTCTACGCTCGCGTCCGGAGCATTCTTCGTTACAGAAGCAATTCCGTTTTCCATGGCTGCGCTGCTTTCATACATTTCGCTGGAGCCAATCACTTGGCCGTTGCTTGCTTTTAGATTAAAATAGTGTTTTTCGTTGGTAGAGCGCTTGCGTTCGTAGCGCGCATCGTCTACCGAATTTTTCCGAACGGATTCAATTCCATTTTCGCAAGCAGCGCGGGTCGTATAACCTTCGCTGGTTAGAATTACTTGGCCATTGTCGGCTTTTAGGTTGAATTGAAACTCTCCGTTTTTACGTGTACTGATTACAAATTTTCCCATGGTAGTTTGGTTTAGAGGATATTGAATAGAAATATACTAGTAAAACCGCTAATTAAAATCCGTTAACAAAAACTTAATTTATAATCACGCATCAACTTCTTAGTGTATTTCGGGAGTTGTCTTTGAAATCTCATCCAAATGGGAATTTTGTACCTTTGTAATATATGCGCCTTGCTCTTTTTCTTCTGCTTATTTCATGCCATGCCATCGCTCAAAATGACGCTGGACTGAAATTCATCCAAAACAAAGGACAATGGAGTGATGACATCGATTTTCAAGCGCAAGTGCCTGGCGGCCGAGTGGGTGTTTCTGCGAGCGGGTTTTCGGTTTTGCTACTTGATCTGCTGGAAATGGAACATCGTCATCTGGCTGGTCATGGCGAGGTCAATGAATCCGATGGGCATTCATCTGGTGAGGGAATAAACGGTCATTACTTTCGCATCAACCTGATTGGGTCAAATACCTCTTCGAAGCCCGTTGTAGAAAATCAACTGGATGGATACTATAACTATTTTGTTGGAAGCGATTCCTGTCGTTGGACTTCCCATGCATTGGCGTATGCCTCGGTAACTTACAAGAATGTGTATGATGGAATAGATTTTCGGGTTTCATCAAAAGGCACCAACTTCAAATACGATTTCATTGTGCACCCCGAAGCCGATCCATCTCAGATAAAAGTCGAATACTGTGGTGTAGATGCTGTTGAGAAAATGTATGGTGCATTACAAATCAAAACTTCACTCGGCACATTAACAGAGTTAAAACCTGTATCGTATCAATCGATCGATCAGGAGCAACACTCTGTTGCCAGTGAATATCGTTTGCAAAATAATCAAGTCACTTTTTCTTTTCCCGATGACTATGATGAATGCCGCACTTTAGTAATTGATCCGCTTCTCATTTTTTCAACCTACTCTGGCTCCACAGCCGACAATTGGGGAAGCACTGCCACACCCGGTGAGCATGGCACACTTTACTCGGCAGGTGTAACTACCCAAACGAATGGCGGGTTTTTTCCAGCTACCACCGGAGCCTTTCAACCCGATAATAAAGGGCAATTTGATATGGCTATTATCAAGTATGACTCAACGGGAACCCGATTCTTGTATGCTACGCTTCTGGGCGGTCGAAACAACGATTCGCCAGAAAGCCTTGTTGTGGATAAAGCAACCGGTGATTTAATTGTGTTGGGCATTTCCAGTTCAGACAATTATCCAACGGTTGGCAGTTCATTCGATCCCACCTTCAACTCAGGAACCAGTGTCTTTAATCGTGTACTCAACACGAGCGATGTATGGGACATCGTAGTAACACGGCTTTCACCCACAGGCGATCGTTTAATTGGCTCTACTTTTTTGGGCGGGTCGGGCAATGATGGATTGAACTTACCCAAACAATCGGGTGGTCCGCTGGTCGTAAATTATGGTGATGAAATGCGAGGGGATGTGATTACGGATGATGCCGGAAATGTGTTCATCAGCTCCGTAACCGGTTCGGCCGATTTTCCCATTGTCAATGGATTTGACAATTCGTTTAACAACGGCACAACCGATGGGGTAGTTGTCAAATTTGCGCCTGATCTTTCCAACATTATTTGGTCAAGTTATATAGGTGGCACCGGTTTCGATGCTGCCTACTCCATCAAATTTGATAGTAACCATAATCTTGTTTTGGCAGGTGGAACTACCAGTACAGATTTTCCTGTAACCGGTGCCAGCTATCAAACTACTTTCAATGGAGTAGTTGACGGCTGGATTGCACGTGTAGCTGCCGATGGAAGTGTTATTCTCAACGCTACTTTCACCGGAACATTTTCGTTTGATCAAGTATATTTCATCGATTTGAATGCAAGTGGAGATGTGTTTTGTTACGGGCAAACTACCGGTCCGATACCCGTAACTCCGGGGGTATATCATAATCCCAACAGTGGGCAGTTTGTACAAAAATTTTCGGCTGATTTGAGCACGCTCGAGTTCTCCACTGTATTTGGCTCAGGTTCTGGCAATGGCTTGATCATTCCTAACATTTCACCCACCGCATTTTTAGTAAACGACTGCGATAACATATATTTAGCCGGTTGGGGAGGCTTCGTGAACTCAAGCCCCAGCACTGGCTTCTGGCAAAGCAGCACCAACGGAATGCCTATTACAGATGATGCATTTCAAAAGACTACTTCTGGTTCAGATTTTTATTTCATGGTGTTAAATGGCAACGCTTCTTCCCTGGTATATTCAACTTACCTGGGCGGGAGCTCTTCAAAAACCCATGTAGATGGAGGAACATCGCGTTTCGACAAGTTTGGTATCGTGTATCATGCAGTATGCTCCGGTTGTGCTTTTGGAAACACTAATAATCTTCCCAGTTCTGATTTCCCTACTACACGAAATGCCAAATCACGTTTAAACAGAAGTCAGAATTGTAACAACGCAGCATTCAAATTTGATTTGTCCTCACTCAAAGCGGTGTTTCAAACCAACTCCGTTGACTTAACGCAACCCGGATTTAACAATGTGTGCTTTCCGGATACGATCGTATTTCAGAATTTAAGTACCGGTGGTAGAACCATTCAATGGGATTTTGGCGATGGAAGAATTGTCAATCAAGTGGCCACCGATCCGCGCTCGCTGATTCATCGCTACAAGAATACCGGGCAGTATCGGGTGAAATTAAAAATTACTGATTTAAGTACGTGTAGCCAAACTGACTCTACGTTTCAGATCATCAACTATTTTAATCCGGAGATCATTGTAGGCGCAGATGCGATCGTATGCGAGGGAAGAACCCACCAGTTAACTGCCAGTGGTGCAGCTACCTATCAATGGACAAGCAGTGACGGTAAATTTACTTCCTCTCAAGCCTCACCTTTCGTACAACCGAGTGAGCCCACATTTTATTATTTGTTGGCCGCAGATGCAAACGGGTGTAGTAAAAGAGACACGGTACTATTGGGAGTAGTAAAAAATGTGCGCGCAGCTTTTCAAACTTACGATATCAATTTTACAAGGCCGGGATTTAATTCGGTCTGCTATCCGGATCAAATACGTTTCAAAAATCTGAGTACCCAAGCCGAAAGCTATCTATGGGATTTTGATAATGGCACGATTCTTCCAAAAACTAAAACAGATACAATATCGCCTATAGGTGATTTTGAAGATCCCGGTGTGTACCGCGTAAAACTGAAAGCCATTAATCCGAATACATGCAACAAGGCCGATTCGGTAATCAAAGTAATAACCTTCAATCGAAACACGGTAAAGGCGGAAGACGATTTACAAATCTGCGAAGGTAATTCGCACACCTTGTCAGCGCCCGGTGCAACGATTTACGACTGGTTTACAGCGGATCGATCATTTACTTCTTCCAATCCTGCTCCCGTTGTGCAACCTCCAGTTACCACCACCTATTTTGTTAACACAATAGATTCCAATGGATGCAAGAAAAAAGATACGGTGAAGATAACCGTAATTGACAAAGTAGAATTGAAATGGAGCTATCGAATGGAAGGCAGTTGCAGCGATCGCCCTTCTGTAATTGTGCAAAATTTAACTCCGCCTACTGACGGGGTGATCTTCCGTTTTGATTTTGGCGATGGCACTTTATCCGAAGAAACAAGTTTGCAACATGTCTTCACCCAAGATGGACGCTATACAGTAAAGTTCATTGCTCAAAAGCAATTTTGCCCCAGCGAAGAGTCTGTGCAACTGCCTATTTATACCTTGTTTGTTCCCAATGTGATAACACCCGAAAGCACACCCGGATTTAACGATCAGTTTGAAGTGCGTTTCGGGGTCGATCAACTAACACCATCCACCCTGGGGATACCTGTGCAGCTAACCGTAATTGATCGCTGGGGGAATCAAGTATTCGAGTCGAACGATTACCAAAATGAATGGAGTGGAAAAGGTCTTTCCGAAGGGGTCTATTTTTTCCGCTTAGTAGTAGGTGATTTTGCTTCCTGTAAAAATTGGGTACAGATCATCCGATAATATTAAATCATTAACTCCTATAGAAGATGTTACGGAATGTGTGCATGGCAAATCGAATTATTCTCGTACTGATAAGTTTTCTGTGGGTTAGTCCGCTTCTTGCGCAAAAACAAAAAAGTTCTGCTGCAAAAGCCATTAGTTCTTCGGCCACGCAAAATGGCACTATATATTATGGCAATACCAATGAGCCACCACGAGCTATCGAGTTCAAAGAGGGCACCGTTGTATCAGCAGAATTCATTACAAATATTCGCACCTATTTTAATATTCCTTCTGAATTTTCTTTTACCGAAACGGAATCGTCCACCGATCAACTTGGCATTAAGCATCGCTATTTGCAACAATATCATAAGGGCATCGCTATTGATGGAATGGGCTATCGCGTGCACGAAAAAAATGGATTTATAAAATCAGCCAATGGCAAATCTGTTCGAAGTTTGAACATTGATATACAAACAAACTTGAACGAGCATCAGGCTTTCCAAAATGCGGTTCGGGTTCTGAATACAAAAGATACCACCCAGCAACACGGAAAAAAGTTAATAGTATCTAAGAATTTTACATTTACCCCGGAGAGCTTTTCAGTTGCCTATGTTTTTGATATCGATGTATCGTTGATTGAGCGCTGGCGAATTTCGATCGATGCGCGCACCGGAGAAGTGATCAATAAGGTAAGTTTAGTTCACAATTGCTTCCCCGAAAAAGAAAAAGGATCTCCCCCTCTTCCATACGGAGTAGGAACAGGCTTGACGAACTATTATGGAACATTGCCCATTCGCATTGAAAAATTTGATGATGGTTCAAGTCGATTAATCGGGCAAACTAGGAACGGAGGACAGATTGAGACTTACAACTATAACAACGCAAGCGTCCTTGCCTGGCTTTTTGGATTCAATGTTCCTGTCTACAATTTCTACTCTTCTACTACAGAATACAACGAACCGTATCAAAAAGTTGCCGTTTCTGTTCAGTGGGCTGCCGAACAATCCTATGAATACTATTTCCAAACTCATAATCGAAACAGTTATGATAATTTCGGAAGTAGTATACGCTCGTATGTACATGTTGATGTTGGTTTGAACAATGCTTTTTGGTCGCGAAATACACTACTGTTTGGTGATGGTAACAACGATAATCCTCTGGTGGAGTTAGATGTAGTTGCGCACGAACTCACACATGGAGTTACACAATACGAAGCGCAACTTCAATACTATGGCGAAAGCGGGGCGATCAATGAATCATTCTCTGATATTTTCGGAAAGGCGATTGAGTTCAACACTTTTGGTGACACCGCAACTTGGCAATTGGCGAAGCACTATCGAACAGGAGGCCTCCGCGATTTTAGTAACCCCAATCTCAAAAATCAACCTGACACGTGGTTGGGCGATATGTGGTATACCGGCTCTGAAGATAATGGAGGGGTTCACTACAACTCTGGAGTTCAAAACTTTTGGTATTATCTTTTATGTGAAGGTGGTAGTGGAGTAAACGACAATGAAGAAAATTATTCAGTCAATGCCATTGGCATGGATGCTGCGACAAAAATTGCCTATCGCAACTTAACCGAATATTTAAGTTACTATTCGGATTACCTGGATAGCCGCATTGGATCATTACTAGCCACAGACGATCTGTACGGAAAAAATTCAACCATATATAAAGAAGTAAGCAATGCGTGGGATGCTGTGGGTGTGATTGACGAGCCCATCATCACCAATCTGGAGCTGTTTGATATAACGGCTACCACTGTAAAGCTAAAAGGCACACTTGTTCCAAGAGGTAGCACGGTTAGTTATCATTTTGAATACGGGCCAACCACCGCTTATGGCAGTTCATCTCCGTCTTACTCATACATTGACAAAGTAGAGGGCACGTTGACCGGCTTGCAAAGTCAAACCCACTATTATGTGCGCCTTGTAGCAACGAATGAAAACGGAAGCTCCTATTCTTCAAAGGAGTTTACCACCATTTCATTAGCACCGCTGGTAAAAATAAAGCAAACGGTAGATGTCACAGAAACAACAGCTATTTTGTATGGAGTAATTAACCCCAATAGTTTATTTACCTCCTATCACTTTGAATATGGGCCTACACCATCATTAGGTTCCGTCACTGCTACTTATCCATTATCGGATACTACTGAGTTTGTTAATGTTTCTGCTCCAATCCTCAACCTTCAGCCTCGGCAAACCTACTACTATCGACTCATCGCAACTAATGGCTTTGCCAGTACTGCATCAAGTCAATTAAACATTTTTACAGCTGTGAAGCCCGTGATTACCTCTGTTGCTCCATTGGCTGCCGCAGTGGGTTCAGAAGTAATTATTACGGGTGATAATTTTAACGTAGCGTCAGAAAAAAACATCGTGAATTTTGGTGCGACTCGAGCCACAGTCTTGTCGGGTACTTCAACCCAGCTAAAAGTAATAGTTCCAGTGGGTGCATCATTTGGCACGATTTCATTGCTCGATTTACAATCGGGATTAAGGACAGAATCCACACAAGAGTTTGTGCCTACATTCACTGGGGATTTTACAAAAAAGGACTTAACACTTCGTGTCGGAGTTAGTGATCTATTCATCTATCAAGCGATGGTAGAAGATATGGATGGAGATGGCAAACCGGATATTGTGGCTTCACACTACCCCGGTTTCTCTATTTACCAAAATGTAAATCAAGGCGGAGACATAACGATGGAATCGTTCGTGAGAAATACGTTTACCGTTGAATTCAATTCTGTTGAATGGCTTGTTGATTTGGATGGAAATGGGCGCAAAGATGTGATTGGTACTTACCGAAATGGTATACGGGTTTACCCTAATTTATCGGTACCCGGATTTCTCTTTTTTGCTCCTCCGGTAGATATGCCCATTGGGTATTTTTTTGATATTCTTTTCCGTGATTTCGATCAGGATGGTCATATTGATATAGCTACACTTCAATCGTTTATTCAGGGTCAATCGACTATTAATGTCATTCGTAATCAAAATCCAAAAGGGTTGATATTAGCTGAAAACTTTTCGAAGCAATTTTCAGTAACACTGCCCTATTATCCGAGTAATTTTAGTAGTGCCGATTTTAATAATGATGGCAAACCGGAAATCATCCTAAGTGCTTTATTTCATACAAAGGTGCCGCTACTAAAAAATGAGAGCACACAACCGGGGTCTTTTGCATTCACAGAAATAACGCTGGATGATCTCCAGCCCGGGCGATACACAAAATATGTAGCCAATGATTTGAATCAAGATGGCTGGAAAGACCTTATTTCCTATTCTCCCTATGATAGCACATACTTAAAAGTTACTGAAAATGGAAACGATCCTTCCGCCATTCAACTTACCCATCACGTGCCCTTAAATAAATATGCTGCTTCACAAGTAAAGGCTGGCGACATGAATGGTGACGGAAGAGTTGATCTGATAGTAGGCTTAACGAATCGAAAATCTGTTTTTATAAAAAATAAAAATGAAGCCCACGAACCATTTTCCAATGCTTCTTTTGAAGAAGTATTTAATTATGGAATGCCGTTGAATAATACGAATTCCGGGACGGTAGAAACGCAAATAAATATCAACGACTTAAACGGTGATGGCCGACCTGAAGTGATTGCGGCACACTATTACAATTTTTGGCCTCATGATGGAAATCAATTGGAAATCTGGCAAAACGCTCCCAACGATTGTCTGAATCCCGCACTAGTTCAAGTGCAGCCATCCAATTATTCGGCAACGATTGTTTTACCAGCGAACACTACATTCGATCAATTTCAGATTGACTATTCTGTAGTGGGAACTCCCTACTGGTACCAGATTACCTCGCCTACGTTTGGTGTGCAATATGCTACATCCTATAATTTAAGAATCCGGGCGAAGTGCTACCTTGGATTTACAGATTATGAATACAAAACGTTTACCACGGAATGCGTAAACACATCCAGCTTCACTTTGTACAATGTCAATACCAATTGGGTCGATGTGCAAGCCACTGACATTAACTCATTCGAAATTCAATATTCGCTAGTTGGAAAAAATGAATGGCTGACACTCCCGTACAGCAATTCTTATTACACTAATAGAATTACTAATTTACAGCCAGGCACTACCTACGACATCCGGTTTCGTGGACGTTGCAATTATGCTGTAGAATTTAACTACCGGCAGATTACCACTATTTGCCCCAAGCTAGCATCGCTCAACATAACCAATATTCAATTCAATTCGGCAGCTGTAAATTGGAGCGGCAGCTACAGCGGCCCTGTCATTATAGAGTACAGCACAGATCAAACCAACTGGACTTTAGTAGGAGACAGTCGGGTGTTGTACTCGCTACTGCCCGCTCAAAAATATTTTGTGCGCGGTAAAGCAGCATGCGCTAACCTCCACTCCGATTACATCAACACCTCCTTCACTACACTTTGTCCAAAAGTAAATGGCCTAATTACTGATTCAGTTACTCCTTTTAGTGCAAGAATTCAATGGTTGGATGAATCGGCTACCTCCAATTATACATTGCACTATTCTCTTGCTTCCGGTGGCCCCGAATCAACTGTACAAGTAAATTCGACATCGTATGTAATCAATGGCCTGGAGCCGGGCACTACTTATGTGGTGCGAGTTGCTCCGTATTGTATCAATACAAAAGATTTCACTGTACTAACTTTTACTACTATTTGCCACACCCCATTCAATCTTATTGCGAGCGATATCACTTACACCAGTTCGAAGTTTTCATGGAGCGACACTTTCAGCCCTGTCCCATATTCATTCGATTATACCATTGTTGGTAGTTCCACTTGGAAAACGATTCAATCTACTTCAAAAGAGCTTACACTAGAGGGATTGCGACCAGCTACGAAATACGAAGCACGCGTTCATATTACTTGTGGCAGTGTAAACCCATGGTATGCGTCTGTACTTTTCGAAACCGATTCTTATGGAGAAACAACTGCTGCGCCTAATCCTACCGACAAAAGCATAACTATTTACCCTTCTAAGAATTTGATTGGAAACTCGTTTGTTATCTATGATAATACGGGTAAGCAATTGATCAGCGGTCAACTTCTTGACTACACATTCGATTTATCCATTTTATCACCGGGTTTTTATACGCTACAGATTGCTGGCGAGAAATCTCTAAAGATACTGAAACGTTAAATCTCCTAACTTTCGATGCACATATTCTTTTTTAATGTTTAAACGCGATGAGGCTGCGCGCTTGCGCGAAGAATTCTGGACTACATTTGGACGTTACATGGGTCCGGTGCCATCATCCGATGGAATGAAAATCAATTGGGTGAATTACCGCACCGGCTTGAAGGATGTACACTTTCGGATGACAACTCAGGCCAATACGGCTACCATCTTTATTGCGCTCGAACACCGCGATACAACTATTCGCGAATTATTCTTTCAACAATTCGAAGAACTGAAAACCATGCTGCACACTACCATGGGTGAAGAATGGAAATGGCAACTGCATGCACCGATTACTGAAGGAAAAACCATTAGCAGAATTTATCGTGAGCTTCACGATGTTTCGATTTTCAATAAAGAGCATTGGTCCGATTTGATTTCGTTTTTCAAACCACGCATCATCGCACTGGACGAATTCTGGCAAAACGCTCAATATAGTTTTGAATCGCTGAAGTAAACCTAATAGCCATCAGGCAGGATTTGCTCGCTCATATTCCTGAATCACTTTTTCTGTCAGCGGCTCTGAAAATTCAAAGTAGCCGGTGAACCATGATTTCAAATTCTCAATTTCTTTCGCATCGGTAATTTTATAGAAAAGCTCTTCGTGATCTTTCAGGCCTTCGAGTGTAAAGGTGCCCGAACCAATAAACGCAATGGTTTTGCGAAAGGGCAAATCAAACATGTAAACATTGGCATGAAAAACATTTTTAGTGTAAATGTTCAAGGTAATTCGCCCTTGATAGTTGCGCCAAATACGGTGCAACACCTCGCGCGAAGTAAGACCCTGCACTCCGGTAACAATATCCATTTTTGTTTTTGTTGGAATCCGGCTGCGGATAAAATCAAAACCTTCTTCCGACATCGCGGCCGTAGCAATGTAACAATGCTCGACTTGTGGCAAAATTTTTTCGTTGATCAGAGGAACTGCTAATTTTTTTATGATCATGACAAACTATTTGGAGGTGGCAAATTAAGTATTTTTAACGGGCCAGTCTGTTAAATTAAATCTATAAACCAAAAGGGTTTCTTACCTTGCACACACAATCCCTATTGTTATGACCGAACGAGAACTGATCAAGTTAGAGCGCACCATTCGCACCAAAATGGAAGACATCAAAAGCCAACGCGTAAGCCTGAAGGACTCTGGCATTGGCGCACTGATGAACGCCTTAAAAAAAGTAGACGAAGCCTTGTACGAGAAAATTTTACCCGAATACAAAAAGATGGCTGCCGAAAGCAACATCTTTAAGTAAGCCACCATTTACTCCCCATGTGTTACAACAAAGCCTATCTCACCAAACGTGCTGAAAAGCTGGCGAAGCGATATGGTCATGACGAAGAGGAAGTAAAGTGGTTGCTTGAACAATTACAACTACTGAATATAACACCTGTTTACGCGGCTTCGGGTTTTGATCACCCTTCGGTGCCGGTGTTGCTTTCCGGTTCGAAGCAAATTCATTTGTTCTCATGGGGCCTTATTCCGAATTGGATTAAGTCGCCTGCTGAAGCAGTTACGATCAGCAACATTACTATTAATGCTCGCGCTGAGACGATGTTTGAAAAACCGGCTTTCCGCGAAAGCGCCCGCGAGCGCAGATGTATTGTAATGGTGGACAGTTTTTTTGAACACCATCACAAAAATGGAAAAGCATTTCCCTATCACATTCGCTTGAAAAATGAGGAGCCTATGGCGATGGCCGGATTGTGGGATGAATGGGTAGATAAATCCACCGGACTGGTACGCAAAACCTATACGATTGTAACCACGCGTGCCAATGCGTTGATGACACGGATTCACAACAATCCGAAAGCGAGTGAAGGTCCACGCATGCCCGTAATCTTACCGAAGCAATTCGAATTGGAATGGTTAAAACCCATTCACGAAAAAGCTGATCAGGAGTTGATTGCTGAATTGGCTCAACCCTACAATGAACAGGAGTTAGAATCGTACACCGTGAAGCGCCTGACCGGCAAAGAGTCGGTAGGCAATCGGCCAGAAGCACACCAGCCACATCGTTATCAAGAGTTGGAAGAACAACAGGGAAGTCTTTTTTGAATGCGATTCATCATCAACATAGCAAATCAATCTCTCAAACAATCAGATAAACTGCTTGGCATACTCGCCATCATTCTGTTAACAACAGCCTGCGCTAAAAATATTCCGGAGAAAGGATTTCCACGAACGATCATTCCTTCCGTTGATCAATTTACTTTTCACATTGAACATTCACCTGACTCCATTCGTGTTTTATATCTGGGCTGCGGACATCTGATTATTTGTTATCGGCAAGAGAACATTGTTATCGATCCATTCTTTTCCACCCATGGATTTACCAAAAGCAAATTGTTTTCAGATACAATCGCATTTCAGAAATATGAAAACATACTACTCAAGCAGCGTGTGAATTTAAATGACACGAAAAGTGTGTGGATCGCTCACACACATTACGACCACATGAGCGACTTGCCGCTGCTATTGGAGAAAAAGCTAATCGACAGCACTACGCCCATTTACGGAAATGAATATGGAGCTTCGATCTTGCAAAATTTTATCACACCACAACAATACCATCCACTCACGAAAGAGCTCACGTACAATCCGGAGCAGCCCAATTCTGTTTCATTTATTAATGCGTCACCGTCTATTTCGGTGTTGCCCATCCGATCTGATCATGCACCTCATTATAAAATTTTCGGTTTACCGATTCACTTGATGACAGGCAAACTGAAGGCAAATTATTTTAAACAGAATTTCATTCACGCCACCGACACCACCAGTCGCAAGCAGTGGAAAGAAGGATGCACGTATTCGTATCTCATCGATTTTAAAACCAACAATCACATCGACTATCGGTTGTTCATTCAAACATCGGCCAGTCATTATCCATTGGGGCGGCCTCCGCTGGACGTGTTGCGCGAGCGGCCTGTGGATGTGGCGTTTCTTTGTGCGGCCTCCTCGGACTATGTAAAGAAAAAATATCCCGTTAACATTTTACGTGATCTGTTTCCCAATCATCCCGCTAAGGCAGCCAACGTAGTGTGGATTCATTGGGAAGATTTTTTTGGTGAGCCGCTAGCATTTGAAAAAGCACGCCTCGTGCGAATGACCAACTTCAAAGGACTTGGCAAGCGCCTCCACAAAGGCGGTTTCACTCCCGATTCCACGCATCAGGTTATGCCAAGACCCGGCACGGTGGTGACGATTAAGTAAAATTTATGCCTACCTCCGGAATATATCTTCAGAATATTTATTTTCATTGAATTATGCGTGAGTACATGAAGTCTTTATTCATTTCTGTTTTTCTAGTTATACAATTACTTCCTGCGAATTGCTACGCACAAAACAGCAATGACTTTCAAGTACCTGATGAATCTGCTGCCTATCCAGGTGGAATGGTAGCATTTTATCAATATCTATTTGAAAATTTAATTTACCCCATATCTGCACGACAGAATAATATTGAGGGTATAATTTATGTGTCCTTTGTAGTTGGGACAGAGGGATTAATTGAATCGAGTTCCTTAAAGATCGTTTCAGGATTGTCCAAAGACTGCGATGAAGAAGTAATACGAGTTCTTAGGTTAAACAAAGTTAACTGGCTTCCAGCTAAAAAAGGTGGTAGATCCATCAAGCAGTTTTTTACGGTTCCAATTCAATTCAAATTAGATCCTAATGTGGATGAGCCACTAAACTACAAACCATTGAAACCAATGAAAACAAGTCTGAATAAATCCTCGGACCAAGATGCTGGTTGGAGTTTATTTGCTGACACCAAAATTGAAAATAAAATCGGGCGTCTGCAAGCAGCCGATTCTGTAACGGTGATAGGTTGGGCGCCCTGGCAATACCGAATTAGAACGAATGACGAAGTGGGATACGTTCGGCACACATCTATCTTTATCACACCCGAACTAAAACCGCACCATGATTATTTGCTCACTGAATCAGGCAATTGGCAAGCTTTAATTGATCGAACTGATAGTATAAGAAAGGTCGAAATCAAAAATACGTGGGCACCGATTATTTCACAATTTAAAGCAAATAATTCTGAACGGTTAGGACAGCGAAAAAGAGATAGCCTGGCACTACAAGGTTATCCGATTTCATATCTTCATATCAGCAAGTCAAAAGATCGTATAGTGATTGGCGAATGTGTTACGATGAGCATATTTTTTTATGTACATCAACTAAACAAAATTAGGTTACAGTTTATAGAGCTGGGAGATCAAATTCGGTTATGGCAAAACACGAGTCTAAAAAAAGATGATTGCTGGTTTAAAAATGGTTTCGTTTCTGAAATCGAGAGTGAAGAAAAAAAGATTTCGGATCAAACCTATTATGCATATAAACTCTTTAGCGCTGCCTATTGTCCGACAAAGGCAATGACTTTGACATTTGAACCGATGCCATTAAAAATAGCTAGAATGTCGCTGACACATCGTGATTCAATTGATAAATTAATTACTTACCAAACAAAACGAATTCAAATAGTGGTAGATCCAATACCTGAAAAAAGTAAAATCTCCAATTTAGATTTCTATTATCCTGTAGGGGAATGGATCGTAAGAGATACAGCATCAGCTACTTCCATTTCGGCAGGTGACTCAATCGTTTATTCGTTCACATTATCTGGCCGTGGATTAATTTATCCTTTATCCTCCATAGACTTAGCTAAAAGTGGTATTCAATCAAGTCTTTTAGATGAAGTTCATCTGGATACGATTATCCATGAAACGTACTATGCACAAAAGAAATACATCTATTCAATCACTTTTGATCAGCCAGGTGTGTATGATATTGGAAAATTATTTCAGTACCAATATCTCAACAGTAAAACAAAAAGAATAGAAACTGTTCAAGGAAAATCCAAAATCGAGGTGGTGCGCTCCAACACCATCGTAAAGAAGAAAACAAAAAGGTTAGCAACTCCTGTATATAATCGTGTCATCGCATTTGATGTCTCCAAATCCATGCTCCTTGAAGATTACATGCCCAATCGGATCGGAGCTGTTAAACGAGGATTTAGTAATTTTTTTGATAATTACCCGACTTGTGATATTGGATTAATCGCCTTTGGAGGGAATGCTAAATGGGTAAATAATGATGGAACCTGCTACTCAAAAGAACGGATTAATTCCTTTAATTATCATTCAGTAGAAATCGGTACTGCTATTGGTGATGCTATTCATCTTGCATTAAAATCCATGAGTGCCAATCCCAATGAAAAGAAAAAAATTGTCGTGATTGGTGATGGCGATAATACAGCAGGCTATTTTTCACTTGCCTTAGCAAGTGAATTGGCAAAGAAAAAAAATGTAGCAATCTATACCATTGGTGTCGGACATACCGGGTTAGTGAAGTTTGGTCAAGATTTATCTGGAAAACCAAGAATGGTTGACAACTCTTTTTCAGACGAAGATTTTAAGAAGCTATCATTAGCTACCGGTGGAAAATACTATTGGGCCGAGGATACTGCTGCAATCACTAAAATACTTCAGGAAATATTTTAGAAAAGAGACTTCACGCATCTGCTATTTATAGTATCTTTTCAATAAATATTTTCTTAAATGAACCTTAACTCTATTGGATGAAAACAATCCCGTTTCTAATAATTTATCTCTGCCTCCTACTCTTTTCCTGCGGATCGGATCCTAAATCAACCAACGAAGAACAATTGCGAATTAGCAACACTGAATCTCCATTAAATCAAACGGACACGGCTAAAGTAAATGGCATTCAGGGAAACCTCTCATTTAGTCAGATTACTACAGATCCGAATTCCGTAGTCCTGACCGGATTGAAGCAACACCGCTTGGTGACTGTTTACAAAGTGCGTACGGAAAAAAGGAAGAGCAACTCCTATTCCGAAAGTATGTTTGAAGAGGATTACAGCAGCGACCGAATTACACATTTCATGCCCGGCTTCGATTTACTCTTTGGGTATAATCTGTTGGCCATTGCGCATTATGATTTAACCACCGAAAAACTAAACTCACTGTTTGATAAACCGGTGCTGATTAAATCGCTCTACTACCCATCGTTTGAGCAAGACTCTATTGAGAAAAAACCAATCAACCGAAATAATTATATGGTTTCTGTATATGATGAAGATACGAATCGAGATACGCTCATCAACCGCTTGGATCTAAGGCGGTTTTATTCTTTTGATGTGTCAGGCCAGGAGCGCATTCAATTAGTACCTTCCAACTATTCCGTAGAGCGCTCGCAATACGATTCGCAAAATGATGTCATGTACATTTACGCGCGGCTCGATGCGAATCAAAACGGTAAGATTGATAAAAAAGAACCCCTACACATCTTTTGGATAAACCTGAAACAACCGGATAAAGCCAAGCGCTTTTATTGATGATTCAACAGCGCGTCATCGCGTATGCAAAAATACATTCAACAATTACTGGCCGATATTCAAGAGGCCACTGAGGTGATGGAGAATTTACCCAGACGCGAGGTTTCGCTTGAAGACTGGATTAGCCAAGAAGCCGAAGAAGAAAATGCGCCCAAGCGGGTGCTGAGCGAGTGGACGAGCATTCGTGCTGAAATGCTTCCACCCGCATCCATGCTGAATGAAAAACAAATTCAACAACTGCTGGAAGCGCTCAACCGCATGCTATCAGCTTACAATTGTCATTTTGTGTTGCAGACCGAAGTGCCCGAATTATTTCAATATGAAACCATCCGTCAAAATATAGAGCAGGTAGTCACTGTCAAGCAATGGCACATGGGCTTTTTCGAAATGTGCAAACCGGGCACCCCGCCTACCACTTGCGCGCTGGGTGATTATTGTCAGTGTGCCTTCTTCAAAGATTTGATGGCTGATCGCATCGATGAAAAGCTCACGCCTGAAGAGGAACGAGCGCGTGCATTGGAAATTGAGGTACAACACATTCGAAGAAAGTATGGCGATGATTGGATGAAATATTACCCCTATCATCTTGATAAAAATTACGATGACGAAAACGGAAATCCTTACGACTACGGCTTTGGCAAAGACGATGAGGATGAAGAAGATGACTAGTGGAAAAAATAATAAAAACCGCTAAATTGGCTCAAAATCAAGCTTTTTAACTAATTATTTTAGTATTTATTTGCTAAATATTTTAGTTTTCATATGTTTGCCTGTGTAAACACAAGCGCATATGAAGATGATCGAATCCAATCTGATTGGCCGCTGCCCCATTACTGCTAAAGACAAGAGCGTGCGGCTGTTTCAAGTAAAAGAAGTACTCAACCGACACCGCACTAAATTGATCAATGCTTTATTAAAAGACATCCCCTACTTTATCGGACAAAAATACCACGCCTTTGCCACGCCCGAAGAAGTGGAAATCATTAAAAGTAAACTCACCTACCTGCAATCGCGCGATATCGACTTAACCAACTATGCATCTATTGTGCACGAAGTTCAACGCAGGTCAATTGTCAAATTAAATAACGAAGCCTTCTTTAGAGAGGTGGATCAACTACTCCTTCAAAAACAAACGAACTAATGAAAACCATAAAATCAGCACTGCTGGGAACAAAATCGCTTATTGACACCAACGAAGAAGTGTTGATCGTGCAACTCAAAGACATCTTAAAACAACACCGCGAGTTGATCATCAATCGCTTGCTGGGGGACTTAATCACTTACTTGGATTATAAGTTTCAGACAAAGCCCGATAAGCAAATGATGGATGCGATTAAAGACAAATTGATTGCTTTAAAAAAGTCAAACGTCAGCATGGAATACTATCAGTCCATCGAAAAGCAGGTGATGAACCGTGCCGTTATCCACTTAACGAACGAACCATTCTATGTAGAGATTGATGCGTGCGTAGCAGAAGTAGTAGTGCCGAAGAAAAAAATATTTTTGTGAGAATATTAGATAATCTCTCATCAGTAGGCTGTCTCAACCACCAAAGCAACTTTACAGGCATCAATTTCTCACGGTAGTGTTTTGAAACTTACCATGAGTCTAGTAAGTTTCAGGTTGAAACAGCTCACATGTCACAAATCATCTACCCGCCCAAGCCACTGAACGTATCTGAGAAAGTAACGGAGCCATCGGCTGCTTTTAAAAAAGAGGTAAGCAAAGTATTGTTTTCGATCGGTCTCTTTATTCTGGTCTACTTCCTGTTGATGGGTGGTGCCATCGGATTAGCCTTACTCACCGGCTTTGGCGGTCTGATGCTGATTGCTGCCTATCCAAGCGTAATCACCATTATGCTAGGGCTTGGGTTAATCGGTCTCGGCATTATGGTGTTATTTTTTTTAATCAAGTTCTTATTCAAGAAAGTCAGTGCCGATCGGTCAAATCTTACGGAAATAAAAAAGAATGATCAGCCGGAGTTATTTGAGTTCATCCAAAAACTAACAGACGAAGTTGGCGCGCCTTTTCCTAAACGCATTTATTTATCGGCAGATGTAAATGCTTCTGTCTTCTACGACTCCGGTTTCTGGAGCATGTTCTTACCCGTTCGAAAAAATTTACATATCGGTTTAGGTTTGGTAAACGCTGTCAACCTAAGCGAACTGAAAGCCGTGCTTGCCCATGAGTTCGGGCACTTTTCGCAGCGCAGTATGAAGCTGGGAAGCTACGTATACAATGTCAATCAGGTAATCTATAATATGCTGTATGACAATGCGGGTTATGGCAAAGCACTCGAGTCGTGGGGAAACATTAGCGGCTACTTTGCCATTTTTGCCAATCTCACCATCGGAATTGTAGAAGGCATTCAAAGTATTTTGAAAAAGATGTATAGCTACATCAACAAAAACTACATGAGCCTGTCGCAGCAAATGGAGTTTCATGCCGATGCGGTAGCTGCATCAGTGGCTGGCGGCAATCAATTGATTACTGCGCTGCGTAGATTAAATGTAGCAGCCAGTTGCCATCAAAAATTATTGGAAACGTATGGGTCATGGATGGATGAAAACTTAAAGGCAGAAAACATGTATCCTCACCATACTGCGTTAATGCATCGTTTCTCAACCGACTTTGCTATTCCGCTGGATCACGGGCTTCCACGTATTGATGAAAGTGTGTTTAAGAAATTATTCAGCAGCCGCGTGGTGATCAAAGATCAATGGGCATCGCACCCAAGTACAGAAGACCGCGCTCATGAACTGGAGCAACTCAACTTAACGACCGAAACGGTTTACCTGCCTGCGTGGTCCATCATTCGTGATGCGGAACACGTGCAGAAAAAAATGACCGATCAATTGTATGCCGCGGCTACCTTTAAGCAAACACCAAGCCTATTCAACGATGTTGTCTTTCATGAGCGATTCGAAAAAGAAGTTCAGAAATTTCGGTTTGACCCGATTTACAAAGGATACTATGATTATCGAGCTGTTTTGCCTGTTGATTTTGGTAAGACAACGGAAGTTTCGGCACAATCGGTTAGCGAATTGCTTACTGATGAAACGTTGGGCAATCCCAAGAAACTAGAGGCGCTTATCAACGACATTCAAACGCTGAATATGCTGCGTTCACAACCCAATGACATTGAGACATTTGAATTGGATGGAAAGCGTTACTCCAAAAAAGAAATTAATACTGCCATTGAAAAGCTTGAAGCTGAGCAAAAGCAATTAGAGGCCTCGATCGCGGAAGCAGATAATCGCGTAGCGTTCTTTTTCTTTCATAAAGCGCAAGCTGTTGGCAAAGAGGAAGACTTGATGGCAAAGTACCATGCGTGGGATACGGCTGAGGCCGATGCAAAAAAGATGGAAGAACATTACACCGGTTGTTTGCAAACACTTCAGCCCGCTTATCAGTCGCAGTTGACCGTTGATAGCGCATACGCCATCGACAGTCAATTGAAAGTGAAAGCAAAGCCTATCAAAGAGTGGATGCAGAAAATACTTGAGGCTACTTCTCATACGGATGAACTGAAGAAAGAGGAAAGAGAGCGACTAACCGCATTCGTCAATGACAAATCTTACTACTTCATGGAATCAATCGGGTTTAACAACCCGGCCCTTGATTTATTAACACAGTCCACCGCTATCTTCTTTCAATATTTTGTTGCGAAGGCTTTACTTGCCAAAAGGAATGCACTGGAATGGCAGCTACAACTGATTACAAACTAATCACCAATAAAAATTGTTTTCTCGTGTGAATAGGTAACAGTAAGCCGATGCATGGCACGTGTACAAGCAATGTATAACATTCGCTTGTCGACATCTGTATGGTAATTACGTGCTGATACAAACGGAATGATCACTTCATCAAACTCTAATCCTTTCGCCAGGTAGGCGGTAGTAACAATCACCCCTTCCTTGAAAGAAGTACTCTCCGGTGTGAGTAACGAAACACCACTTGCGCGAATAGACTCATATACAAATGCTGCCTGATCTTGTGTTTTGCAAATGATGCCCAACGTTTTATGACGCGATGAAGCAAATTCACGAACCAGGTTTTTGATCTCTGCTACTTCTTCCGGATTAGATTGAAATTTTTTTACATTGGGCTCTTCGCCATGTCGCTCCAGAGGAATCAACTCGGGATTGTACGCAATTCGTTGTGCAAACTGGCTGATCTCATAGGTAGATCGATAGCTGCGGACCAACCGAACCATATCCCCTTGCGGAAATACGCGTTCAATTAATTCCGATGAAGAAGCGCTGTACGGATTGATCATCTGATTGACATCGCCAAGAATGGTTTTTTTGCAACGAAACAATCGTGACAACACAGCATACTGCACAGGAGTGTAATCTTGCATTTCATCGACCAGCAAATGTTTCACATGGTCAAAGTTGATGACTCCTTCCAGACGAATTTTACAATAGATCAATGGAAACACATCTGCATACTCGAGCGTATCGCCTGTCATTTCAAAATATTCCGGCTTGCCAATCCAGGTGTAGAACTCTTTATACAAATCAAGAATATTGCTCGTACGCACGAGGCGCGGCACGGCTTGCCAGATCTGATTTTTTTCATGACCCGTGAGCTTGCGTTGCAATTCATTTCGCACAAATTGCTGAATGTCTTTCACTACTTCAGGCGCGCGCTTCAAAAGGGGTATGCGGTGATACGATTTAAATCGCTCCAAAATAAAAGGAAATGGCACCACCACTTTGCCGATCCTCAATTCGGTGAATGTGAAAAAATTATTCTCCAAGTGCACCATGTATTGATTGAGCTTACTCAAGAACTCAAACGTAGATTTGAATTGAATACGCTCGACAAAAGCAGGCGGATGCTTTTCCAGCAGCAATGCTACCTGCTGAAAGAATGTTTGAAATCGAAATTTTTCTTCCAACACTTCGTTGGCCAAATCCTCCATGCCCATTTCCGGAATCCATTCTTCACCTAATTCGGGCAGTACGTTTGAAATGTAATCGGCAAAAACTTTGTTGGGCGAAATGATCAACACATCCTTGGCGGCAATATCCTCGCGAAAGCGATACAACAAAAATGCAATGCGATGTAATGCAATGGATGTTTTTCCTGAGCCAGCCACGCCTTGAATGATCATAACCGAAGCTGTTTCGTTGCGGATAACGGCATTCTGATCACGTTGAATAGTGGCGACAATATTTTTCATCTTGTCGTCACTTGATTTGCTCAGCTCTTTTTGCAGCAAGTCGTCATGAATGTGAACATCGTTTTCAATCATGAACTCCATGCGGCCTTCACGAATTTTATACTGTCGCTTGCGCGTGATGGTGCCGTTGATTTTTCCGGAAGGAGTAGTGTACGAGGCTTCACCCAGCTCAAAATCATAAAACATAGATGAGATGGGAGCGCGCCAATCGTAGATCAAATTCGCTTTTTCATTTTCATCGGTATAGGTATACATGCCGATGTAAATTGGTTGTGGTTGACTATTCGTTTTGAAATCAATCCGCCCGAAGTAAGGTGAGGCACCGAGTTTGATTAACTTCTTTTTCCATCCAACAGCTGATTCGCCTGTGGATGCCATGCGATGAATGGATTGACCTGCGGCTACGCGGTCCGCATCATCCATTCCCGATTGGTGCTCATACATGTATTCTTTGCTCTGGCGCAGTTCCGTTGAAAATTGCTTCACGCGCTCATCCATGCGTTGGATGGCAAAGAGCAATTTATCTTTCATTGCTTCTAAATAATTCCGTTCTTCTTGTTCTGTTTCGTTCATATCAAAAAATCATCATGCACCACTAAGACATTGAGGGCACTAAGTATCGAGCAAACTTATTTTCCTTTCTCGATACCGGCTTCGAGTAACAAAGTGAGGAGTGCGAACTTAATGCCATCCGCGCCTTTTTCATTGAGCCACCACTCACCCAACGCATGCTCGTGGTCACTCTTTCCTCCGGCACCAATCGTAACAGCCGGAATACCATGAGCAATGGGAACATTGGCGTTGGTTGATACAATTGCCAATTGGGGCACCACTGAAAAATACCGTACGGCAGCAAATACCTTTTGTACCAAAGGAGATGATGCATCTGTTGCACCCGATGGTCGATAGCCGATTTGTTGCAAACTCAATTGCAGAGGAGATCCCTGCTTCACCTTTTGATTGTACTCACTCACGCCTTTCTTCATACTCGCTTTAAAAATCGAATCTATCTTTTTTAGTTGCGATGGACTCTCTGAACGCATATCTACTTCTGCCCACGATTCAAACGGAATGGAGTTAACAGATGTGCCACCGCCCGTTCGGCCCACATTAAAACTGGTTTTCACACCGGTAGAGGTAAACTGTGCGGCTGCATCTGAAAAATAATTAATCGCTTTGGCCATGGCATGATGTGGATTGCCAATTCCAAATGCGCCCCACGAGTGACCACCCGGGCCGGTGATGGTTGCTTTATACCGAATAGAGCCGAGCGCTCCGTTAATCACCTGGTCGATAGCAGTACCATCCAACGCGATCCACGCGTCAATTTTCATTTTACTTTTCTCAACGATGTATTTCACACCTCGCAAATCACCAAGACCTTCCTCGCCTACGGTTCCAACAAACAGCACATCGTCTGTTGTTTCAATAGATGCTTTCTCTAAAGCACGTAGAACCGTCAGCATGGCAATCAGTCCGCGGGTATCATCCGAAATACCCGGAGCGAAAAGTGTATCGCCTTTTATTTTCACGGTTACATCCGTTCCTTCCGGAAAAACAGTATCCAGGTGCGCATCGAGCACGATAGTACGCAAACTCTTTTTGCCTTTGCGCAAGGCCAGCACATTGCCCACCGAGTCGATCCAAACTTTATCAGCTCCCGCAGCTGCCAACATTTTGCGAAAGTATTGCGCACGAACCGATTCTTTGAATGGTGGCGCAGGCACTTGATTCAACTCAATATGTTCTTTGCGAGTGGTTGGCTCCAACTGATCAATGATCGCGAATGCATTTTGCACCTGCGGATTTTTTGTCAGCAATAGCACCTGCTTTGTATAAGGATCCTCTTTTTGCTTCGATGTAGATTTCTGTCCGTGGCCATCGATCACCAACAAAGCGAACGAAAGCAAAATAAAAATATGTTTATTCATGGATTGCATTTTACAAGTTACCTAAGATTTATTTTTTGATTTCAGTAGAAGGTGTAAGTATTCGCCTGATGGTAATGGTCATCAGGTGATTGTTTAAAAATGTTTTCTTCTTCGTCCATTCACCATTGTCATTATATTGATACTCATAGCGGTAATGTTGCGGTCTGCTTTTGTCGGCAGTTTGAATAATAACAGCCGTAAGGTTACGCAGGCTGTCATAACTATAGGAAGTATTCGACCGCATCACTAAATTGGAATCTACCTGCATCGTTTGAACTAAGTTGTTATTCGAATCGTATAAGTAGGTTTCTTTCTGTAGCCAGCTGTTTATTCCGGGCATTGGTATCCTATCGATTTGTTCATCAGAAGGTTGAATATAATATCGACTCTCAATTAATCGCCCTGATGAATCATATACACTTTCCGCTGATTTAACGAATTTGTCTTGAATGTTTGAGAATGTTGTTATCACGCCATTTCCATCGCGTTCATAGACTCCCGATTTCTTTCGCAGCAACTTTTCGTTTGATCCATATTCCTCTGCACGAATCAATCGGTTCGCAGCATTGAACTTCTGAACGATTCGTTCAATCAAACTATCGCGATGAAACGTCCATCGCTCAATGTTATTTCCTGCTGCGTCAAATACGAACTCTTTTTTCAACTCTAGCTTTCCATCAGCCGACCATTTCTCCTCTTTCAGTAAAAGATGATCTACATCGTAATACGACTTATTTACAAAAGTACCTGGCAAAATGTTTTTTTCAGAATTAGGTAAGCCTGCTTGCTCTTCATTTTGGTGATCTGTTTCCACCACAATTTTTACCGTATCTCGAATCACTCCCTCATTTTGATACGATGTACAAGCACTTCCGGCTAGTAATGTAATCAGCCAAATCTGAGATATAAAAACTTGCTTATAGTTCTTCATAACAAGCGGCAAATATACTACATCTACTATGAGAAGAGTAGGATGAGTAAACGCAAGTGGTAGCTTCAAAATATTTATGTACATTCGACTATGAAAAAATTTGCGCCTTCCATTTTTCGCCTGGCCTTTGTAGTTCTGCTGCTTAGCCTTGCGAAATGCAAAACCAAAACATCTGTGGAAACAACTGATCAGACTCCTTCTCTTAAAATTTCGCTTGCACAGTGGTCGATCCATCGAGCCATTGAAAATGATGCATTACGTCCTGAGGATTTTGCGGCTATCGCAAATAATGATTTTGGAATAACTGCCATTGAATATGTCAATTCATTTTATAAAGACCACGCCACCGATACTGCTTTTTGGAATAGAATGAAAGCAAAAGCCGATTCGTTGGGAGTCAAGAGTTTGTTAATCATGGTAGATAATGAGGGTGATTTGGGAAATCCGAATGAAGAAGAAAGAAAAAAAGCTGTTACCAATCATCATAAATGGGTAGATGCCGCCAAAATTTTAGATTGTCATTCTATTCGGGTGAATGCTTTCGGTGATGGAACCAAAGAAGAAGTAAAGTCGGCCATGATTGCTTCGCTTACAGAGCTTGGATCTTATGCCGCATCAAAAAATATCAATGTATTGATCGAAAACCATGGGCTCTACAGTGCCGATGGTAAATGGGTAGCCGAAGTTATTACCAACGTAAATATGCCGAATGTGGGCACGTTGCCAGATTTTGGTAACTGGTGCACAGCTGCGAAGTGGGGTAGCACCGAACCTTCCAAAGATTGCAAAGAAGCATACGATCGCTATCAGGGTGTGAGAGACATGCTGCCATTTGCAAAGGGAGTAAGTGCTAAATCATATCAATTTGATGAGCAAGGGCAAGAAAAAATTATCGACTACACGCGCATGTTGCAATTAGTAAGAGACGCAGGCTTTAACGGATACATTGGAGTGGAATACGAAGGAGATCAACTCAGCGAAAGCGAGGGAATTAAGGCTACCAAAAATCTTTTGGAAAAAACTTGGCAAAATTTGAAACCTTAGCTGTTCGCCCAAATCCGAACAGTTCTTTACATCTGTGAACACTCACGTTCTTATAAATCGTGCACCGGCCTTGTTTTTTGCATTGGCGCGATCCTTGCAAAGTAGGTGATCAAACATCACCTGTATGAATCGATTCATTCCAATCGCACTCAGTATTCTTTTCTTATTCGGATCTACCGGATTTAGTAATCGCACCAGAACAGTAGTTTCCGTGCTGGATACTGACAACAGTTATGAATTGCGCGCACGTTTTCCGGAAGAGAAGGTAAACGAAGTACGCCAAGCGCTTGATCACGCTTTTCACCCGGATGTTCTCTTTGGGAGCTCTATTCGTCAGTACGATGCATTGTTGATGCTTAAAGACGGCACGTTGTTTTCATTGAAGATGTCCAACGATCGGCTAGTGATAAAATTTAACAAGAAGAAAAACAGTGTGGCCTCATTGGAACGGATGAAACGCATATTCACCTCGGCTCAATCGGTTATTAAAGGAGTAGAATGATCGAACTTTATCTGGGAAATTGATCGATGGGCACGCGATCCAATACCGCTTTTAAATCCTCCAACAGCACCTTGTCCCCTGTCATATTCAGAAAATAGCGACCACAAATTCCAATAAAGATTTGAGATTGATTGGTGTGACGTAAATACGATTCCCAACCTTCGCAATTAGCAAATGCAACAGAACGCAAAACAATCGAGTCCGATTCTACGGGACGAACTTTATTCCACGTACTCATCGATTGCTTGTACATTATTTCGGCATGCGCGAAATCAAACAACAAAAGTGTAATGTATTTGTCCTTTTTACGAAATTTCTTTTCGCAAAGAGTATAAGTTAGTGTTCCTATTTTAATGTGACGTGTTTTAAACTCATCCGTTGCTTTATAGCCGTCAATTTCACTGGGCAACAACTTTAATATTTCTTCAGACTTTAATTCAGCCACTTGTGCATGGGCTGTGAAGGAGATAAGAAAGCTTAAAAACAGAATGTACTTCATATAAATTTTGCGCAAGCTACTGCGTTTTTCACCAAATTCTACATTAAGAAAATGTGAACGAATGGCACTCTTAAGGACCCATTCTTTTTACGAAACAATCTATTGAAGGTTCTGATTTCGAACGAATAAAGTAATCGAATTAAGCAAGTACTCTATCATTCTCTTCTTGTGGAATACAAAAAGAAAATTCACTTCCACTTCCAAATTCGGAGTGAAGTGATATGTTGCCGTTCAGTTGATCGACCATTTCTTTCACAATGAACAATCCCAGTCCGGATCCGTTGGCTTGATCGGTAGCCCGAAAAAACATATCAAAAACTTTATCCTGCTGTTCTTTGGGTATACCCATACCATTATCCGAAACGCTAATACATACCTTATCTTCAGCACGGGCAATCATAATCTTGATCCACAGATTGTCTTGTTGATAGTTATGGTACTTGACAGAGTTAGAAACCAAATTGGTCAAGATAACAGAAACTGCCCTGCGATCAGTAGTTACAAAATCGATATCGCCAAATTCTCGAATCAACTGAATGCGTGATGCTCCATCCATGTACTTGAGGGCATCCGCTATTTCGTTCACCATTTCGCGAATGGAGACTTGCTCCATGGCTAATTGATTTTTGGTGCTCCGCGAAAACTCAAGAATGTCTACAATAAATCGATCCAGTTTAGCGATGCGTTCATCAGCCAACGAAAAGTAATACTTTATGTTATCCGATTGCGCCTCCAGCGCTGCCAGGTTCATTAATCCTTTGATCGAATGAAGAGGTGCCCTCAAATCATGCGATGCGCTGTACAAAATACGATCTAGTTTTTCGTTGGTCTTCAACAATTGATTTTCACGCTTTAATAAGAGCACTTCCGCGCGATGATTTAATCGAATCGAAAACAACAAGCAGATGGAAAGAATAACAATAGCTGAAACGATATTGATGATCGAATTAAAAAGTGTGGAATGTTCCAGCAACCTAAATGAATTTCCCAGTGGCTGATAACTTGTTACTTCCAATACAATAATAGCCAGTAGTGATAAGGATACATACATGATCGCTAGCTTCTGCTCACGATACGGGTGTGCCAAGATCGGA
>PJQF01000014.1_pt2 | contig 35740 bp, 26 predicted proteins | sample 1503741 | NCBI WGS metagenome assembly PJQF01 (sample SAMN07775949, study PRJNA414020) | Biofilm metagenome, whole genome shotgun sequencing project. | isolation source: biomolecule (vanillin) treated reverse osmosis membrane biofilm | place: India: Nagpur | collected 2017-03-21 | reverse complement strand
ACCCACTGCTATCGGGAGCAAGCCCCCTCCCACAGTTTGATCTCCATAGATCAGATAGATAGGTCCTAGCCTGCTGTCCTGCTGTCCTGCTGTCCTGCTGTCCTGCTGTCCTGCTGTCCTGCTTTTGCTCTGCTTTTGCTCTGCTTTTGCTCTGCTTTAGCTCTGCTTTAGCTCTGCTTTAGCTCTGCTTTAGCTCTGCTTTAGATTTGGCTCTTACATCCTTTTCGCTGACGAAGTCAGCGGTCTTTTGATCTGCGCTTTTGATCTTGATCTCAGGCGCCCCGTCAAACACGCTGGCCGAACGCAGGCTTGAATCCGTGGGTAACCCGGCAGGACGCCGGGTTAGCCGCGCTGGGCCATGGATGGCCCATCGCGGCGGCCCACGGATTCAAGTCGGAGTGCGGGCACACCGAGCCTAGGCGAGGTGCCGAGTGTTGGGGCGAAGGCCTTTTGCTTACTTTTGGCTGGGCCGGCATTCCGGCCTTTCCAAAAGTGAGCCGCTGTAAGAGCGGAACCATAAGTAGCCGTTACCTAACCAACGGATATGTACTCAACTCAACCCCCCCCCGACTACCGGCCCTTGTAAGAAATTTCCCATAAGAGTACAAATGTACTCCATGACGACCCTGACTCCCCGCCGCACCGCCATCCTGACCTTCATCCGCGACCGTATCGCGCAACAAGGCCAGCCCCCCAGCCTCGCCGAGATCGCCGAGGCGTTCGGCTTTGCCTCCCGCAGCGTCGCGCGCAAACACGTGGTGGCCCTGACCGAAGCCGGCTTCATTGAGGTCAACCCCAACCAGGCTCGCGGTATTCGCCTGCTCAACCAACCCATGCGTCCGGAGTGGCTGGACGTGCCCGTGCTCGGCCGAGTCGCCGCCGGCCTGCCCATCGGTGCTGACGCCGAAGTGCACAGTCGCCTGCAACTCGACCCAAGCACCTTCGCGAAAACCCCCGACTACCTGCTGCGGGTGCAGGGCGATTCGATGATCGAAGACGGCATCCTTGACGGCGATCTGGTAGGCGTACGCCGCAGTGCCGAGGCCTTGAACGGGCAGATCGTGGTGGCGCGCCTGGATGGCGAAGTCACCATCAAGCGTTTCGAACGCAGTGGCGACCGCGTGCGCCTGCTGCCGCGCAACCCCGCGTATCAACCTATTGTGGTGGGCCCTGATCAGGACCTGGCCATCGAAGGGGTGTTCTGCGGCCTGGTGAGGCAAGGCTGATGGGCGCCGTCGTTGCCCTGGACGCGCTATTCAATGGCGGCCGCGTCTGGAAAGGCCGGCCGGCCGCGCCTCCCGCCAGTGTGCACCCCACCGGGCTGGCCGCGCTGGATGCGGTGCTGCCCAGCGGCGGCTGGCCTGAATCGGCTTTGAGTGAAATCCTCATGGCCAAGGAGGGCATCGGCGAACTGCAACTGGTGCTGCCCACCCTGGCGCGCCTGTCAAAGGCGGGGGAGCGCATTGTGTTGGTGGCGCCGCCGTATACGCCGTATCCCCATGCCTGGCAGAACGCCGGGGTGGATGTACGCCAGCTTTCAGTGATCCAGGCCGAGGAACGTGATGCGCTGTGGGCCGTGGAGCAGTGCCTGCGCTCCGGCAGTTGCGGCGCGGTGCTGTGCTGGCCGCGCAAGGCCGATGACCGGGCGCTGCGGCGCTTGCAGGTGGCAGCAGAAACCGGCCAGACCCTGGCGTTTGCCTGGCGCGCCTTGAGTGAGGGGGTCAATTCATCGCCTGCTGCCCTGCGTTTGGCGGTCGATGCGAAACCCGCCCAAGTACGGGTGATCAAGTGCCGTGGCGGTTTGGCCCATCCGGCGCCGATTGCGTTGGCGGGGCACTGAGGTTGCCATGCGCTGGGTGTGTATTGTCTTCCCGCAATTGGCGCTGGACGGGGTGCAGCGTGTGCACCCCGAGCCCGACCAACCCCTCGCGCTGCTGGCCGGTACGCCACAGCGGCGCGTACTGCAAACCGTCAACGACGCCGCCCGCGCCTTGGGCCTGCGTCCAGGCCTTTCACTGACGGCGGCCCATGCCCTGGCCAAGACTTTTGCCAGCGCCGAATACGACCCCGTGGAAATCGAACGCTGGCAGCAGTTCCTGGCGGCCTGGGCCTATCGCTTCAGTTCCCAGGTCAGTGTGCATTACCCGCGTGCGTTGCTGTTTGAGATCGAATCGAGCCTGGGCCTGTTCGGTCCCTGGCCGCAGTTCGAAGCGCGCTTGCGCAAAGAATTGACCGAGCTGGGCTTTCGTCACCGCATCGTCGCCGCGCCCAACCCGGCGGCGGCGCGGGTGCTGGCCAATATTTACGACGGTCTGGCCATCGACGATGAGGCATTGATGCAGGCCCTCGCACCACTGCCCATCGACCGCGCCGGCCTTGAGCCTCAGGCCGCTACCGCCTTGTCGCGCATGGGCCTGCGCACCCTGTCCCAGGTGCAGGCCTTGCCCCGGCACACCCTGGCACGGCGCTTTGATGCCGGCCTGCTCAAGCACCTGGATGCCTTGACCGGGCAACGCCCGCTGGCCCTTGGGTTTTACCAGCCGCCGGACCAGTTCGATGTGCGCATCGAATTGAATTTCGACGTGCAGTCCCACCAGGCGCTGCTGTTTCCATTGCGGCGCTTGACCGCTGATTTATCCGCCTTTCTCTGCGGACGCGACAGTGGCGTGCAGCGTTTTGACCTGCACCTGGAGCACGCCCAGTTACCCGACAGTGTGATCAAGGTTGGCCTGCTCAGCGCCGAGCGCGAGCCGGCGATGCTGTTCGAACTGGCCCGTGGGCGCCTGGAGCAAGTGCAAGTCACCGCGCCGGTGCGCGGTTTTCGCCTGGTGGCCCAGGACTTGCCGGTGTTTGTGCCGCAGCGCCAGGACCTGTTCGACGACCGCCCGCAACAGACCCTGCCCTGGGAGCAATTGCGCGAACGCCTGCGCGCGCGCCTTGGGGATGAGGCGGTACAAGGCTTGCGTTTTCATGCCGACCATCGCCCCGAGTGCGCTTGGCAAGCAACGGCCGACAGTCGCACATGCCCGACCTTGAACAAGGTGCAACGCCCCGGTTGGCTGCTCAGGGAACCCACCTTGCTGACCGAGCAAGGTGTGCAGATTCTGATGGGCCCGGAACGTATCGAATCCGGCTGGTGGGACGGCGCCGATATCCGCCGTGACTATTACCTGATCCAGACCCGCGCCGGTCAGCAAGGCTGGGCCTACCGCAGCGTGGGGCAGGGCGATGGTTTGTGGCTGCAAGGCTGGTTTGCATGAACTACGCCGAGCTGCATTGCCTGTCCAATTTCAGTTTTCAGCGCGGCGCGTCCACCGCGCTGGAGTTGTTCGAGCGCGCCAAGCGTCAGGGCTACAGCGCCTTGGCGATCACTGATGAATGCACGTTGTCAGGCATCGTGCGTGCGTGGCAAGCGGCGAAGGCGGTGGAGTTACCGCTGATTATCGGCAGCGAAGTGCGCATCGAAAACGGCCCGAAACTGGTGCTGCTGGTAGAAAACCTCAGCGGTTACCAGCACCTGTGCCGCCTGATCACCCTGGCCAGGCGGCGTGCGGAAAAAGGCAGTTATCGCCTGCTGCACGAAGACTTCGACGCACCGCTCAACGGCCTGTTGGCGCTATGGGTCGCCGACGACAGCGACACCCAGGCCTCGATCCAATGGCTGCGCCGCACGTTTGCCGAGCGCCTGTGGCTGGCGGTGCACCTGCATTGCGGCCAAGACGATGCGCGGCATCTGGAGCAGCGCCTGCACCTGGCCGCCAACCTGAATATCCCGGCGGTGGCCTGTGGTGATGTGCACATGCACGCACGCGGTCGACGCGCCCTGCAAGACACCATGACCGCCATCCGCCATCACGTCCCGGTGGCCGAAGCCGGCACGCGCCTGCACCCCAATGGCGAGCGGCATCTGCGCGGCCTTGATGCCCTGGGCACGCTGTACCCCCAAGCCTTGCTCGATGAAACCCTGGTCATCGCCCGCCGTTGCACCTTCGACCTCGGCCAGTTGCGTTATCACTACCCGCGCGAATTGGTGCCCGAGGGGCATGACGCCGAATCCTGGCTGCGCGCCGTCACCGAAGAAGGCATCGCCCTGCGTTGGCCTCACGGAATCGACGCCAAGACCATGCAGCAGATCAATCACGAACTGACATTGATCAGCAAACTGGGTTACGAAAGTTATTTCCTCACCGTGCACGATATTGTGCGCTTCGCCCGCAGCCGTTCGATCCTGTGCCAGGGCCGCGGGTCGGCGGCCAACTCGGCGGTGTGTTTTGCCTTGGGCATTACCGAGATCAACCCGAGCCTTACGAATATGCTGTTTGAGCGCTTCCTGTCAGAGGAGCGCAACGAGCCACCGGATATCGACGTGGACTTCGAGCACGAACGCCGCGAAGAAGTGCTGCAGTACGTTTTCCAGCGCTACGGCCGCACCCGCGCGGCGCTGACGGCGGTGGTCAGCAGCTACCACGCCGCCGGTGCGGTGCGCGATGTGGCCAAGGCCCTTGGGTTGCCGCCGGACCAGATCAACGCCCTGGCCGACTGCTGCGGGCGCTGGAGTGATGATGCGCCTCCGCTGGAACGCCTGCGTGAAGGCGGCTTCGACCCGGACAGCCCGATCCTGCGCCGTGTGCTCACGCTCACCCAGCAACTGATCGGTTTTCCCCGGCACCTGTCCCAACATCCCGGCGGTTTCGTGATTTCCGAATACCCGCTGGACACTCTGGTGCCGGTGGAAAACGCGGCCATGGCCGAGCGCACCATTATCCAATGGGACAAGGACGATCTGGATGCCGTGGGCCTGCTCAAGGTGGATATCCTCGCCTTGGGCATGCTCAGTGCGATTCGCCGCTGTTTCGATTTGCTGCGCCGCCACCGCAACCTCGACCTGGCCCTGGCGACGATCCCCAAGGAAGACCCGGCCACCTACGCGATGATCAGCAAGGCCGACACCATTGGCGTATTTCAGATCGAGTCGCGGGCGCAGATGTCGATGCTGCCCCGGCTCAAGCCGCAGACGTTTTATGACCTTGTGATCGAGGTCGCTATTGTGCGGCCCGGTCCGATCCAGGGAGGGATGGTGCATCCGTATCTACGACGACGTAACAAGGAAGAAAAAACCACCTACCCGTCACCGGAACTTGAAAGCGTATTGAAGCGCACCCTGGGCATTCCGCTGTTCCAGGAGCAAGTGATGCAGATCGCCATGGTCGCCGCCGACTACAGCCCTGGCGAGGCCGACCAGTTGCGCCGCTCCATGGCCGCGTGGAAACGTCACGGCGGCCTGGAACCCCATCAGGACCGCTTGCGCACCGGCATGCTGAAAAACGGCTACACCGAGGAGTTTGCCGCGCAGATTTTCGAGCAGATCAAGGGCTTTGGCAGCTATGGCTTTCCTGAGTCCCATGCGGCCAGTTTCGCCTTGCTGACTTACGCCAGTTGCTGGCTCAAATGCCACGAGCCGGCGGCCTTCGCCTGCGCGTTGATCAACAGCTGGCCTATGGGTTTCTACAGCCCGGACCAGATACTGCAGGACGCACGGCGCCATCGCTTGCAGATTCGCCCGGTGGATGTGCAGGCCAGCGACTGGGATTGCAGCCTGGAACCCATTGACGGCCAGCAACCGGCGATCCGTATGGGCTTGCGCATGATCGCGGGGTTTCGTGAAGAGGATGGTCGGCGCATCGAGGCCGCCCGCCCTGGCACAGGTTTCAGTGACATTGCTGATCTGGACCAGCGCGCCGGTCTGGACGCCCGTGCCCAGGCTTTGCTGGCCGACGCCGGCGCCCTGCGTGCCCTGGCTGGAAACCGGCACCAAGCCCGCTGGGACGTGGCGGGGGTGCACAAACAATTGGGGCTGTTCGCCGGGCTGCCCAGCCCCGACGAAGCCGTGGTCGCGTTACCGGCACCGACGGTCGGCGAGGACTTGCAGGCTGATTACGCCACCGTCGGCACCACTCTCGGCCCGCACCCGCTGGCGTTGTTGCGCGATGAGCTGCGCAAGCGGCGTTGTCGCAGCTCCCGCGAGCTGATGGCGGTGGAGCATGGGCGTAATGTGAGTGTCGCGGGGTTGGTCACGGGGCGGCAACGTCCGGGCACGGCCAGCGGTGTGACCTTTGTCACCTTGGAAGATGAGTTCGGCAATCTCAATGTGGTGGTTTGGCGCGACCTGGCCGAACGTCAGCGCCAGGCGCTGGTGGGGTCGCGCTTGCTCAAGGTAGACGGGCGCTGGGAGGCGGTCGGCGAGGTGCGCCATCTGATCGCCGGGCGGCTCACCGACCTCACGCCGTTGCTGGAAGGCATGTCTGTGCGCAGCCGGGATTTCCACTGAGGTGACCCCAAATTAATACCAGATGAAACCATCTGCTCCGTGTAAGCTCCAAAAATGGCGACTGTCTTCTCTTTTGCACTGAGCCGAACGATGCAATTTTTATCTAACCCCCACGGCTGTGAAGGTTGGGCCGGTGAAATGGCCCAGCGCATTCGCGCTTTCGATTGGTCGACCACGGACCTCGGTCCCATTAACCAGTGGTCCACCAGCCTGGCCTGTAACGTGCAGATGATGCTCGCATCGCCGATGCCGATGGTGATGTTGTGGGGGCGGGCCGGGTACATGATTTACAACGACAGTTACTCGGTCTTTGCCGGCGGCCGCCACCCGTCTTTGCTGGGGGCTCCGGTGGAGTTGGGTTGGCCGGAGGTGGCGGATTTCAATCGCCATGTGGTGGACACCTGTCTGGCCGGCGGCACTCTGTCCTTCAACAACAAAGACCTGGTGCTGCTGCGCAATGGCCAGCCGGAAACCGTGTGGCTGGATTTGTATTACAGCCCCGTCGCCGGCGACAACCAGCAACCGGCCGGCGTGTTGGCGATTGTGGTCGATACCACCGAACTGGTGAAGTCCGAACAGGTGCGCCAGGAACTCACCCATAACCTCGAACAACGGGTGGCCGCTGAAGTGCAGGCGCGCTCCAGTGCCGAGGACCAATTGCGCCAATCGCAAAAACTCGAAGCCATCGGCGGCCTCACCGGCGGCGTGGCCCACGACTTCAATAACCTGTTGCAAGTGATCGCCGGCAATCTGCACTTGCTGGCCCGCCATGAGCCAGACAATGCCCAGGTGCAGCGCCGCGTCAACGCGGCCATCGCGGCAGTGGAGCGCGGGGCCAAGCTGTCGGCGCAACTGCTGGCCTTTGCCCGCCGCCAGCCGTTGTCGCCGGCGGTGTACAACCCGCAACGCATCTATGCCGGCCTTGGCGAACTGTTGCAGCGCGCACTGGGAGAAACCATTCATATCGATGTGCAGTTGCCCCAGGATTCCTGGAGCATCAACGTCGACCGTAACCAGTTGGAAAATGCGTTGCTCAACCTGGCGATCAATGCCCGCGACGCCATGAAAGGTGAGGGGGTGATCCGCATCAGCGGCGAAAACATCATCCTTAACCCCGGCGATTGCATCGGCAAAAGCGTCAGTCCCGGAGAATATGTGCGCCTGGCGGTCACCGACACCGGGGTGGGCATGCCACCTGGGATCCAGGCCAGGGTGTTCGAACCGTTCTTCACCACCAAGCGCGACGGTCACGGTACCGGCCTGGGCTTGAGCATGGTGTTCGGCTTTGTGCGTCAAAGTGGCGGGCATGTCGAGGTCAGCAGCGAAGAAGGCCAGGGCACCGTGGTGCAGTTGTACTTCCCGCGCAGCCTGGGCGAGGAGTGCCTTGAAGCGTCAGACGAGCCCGTTGCGTCCGTAGGCGGCCAGGAAACGATCCTGGTGGTCGAAGACAATGAAGGCGTGCGCCTGACGGTGGTGGACGTGCTCGAACAGTCGGGCTACACCGTGATCACCGCCGAGGACGGCGACCAGGCCATGTCGAAGCTTAAAGCTGGCCTGCAACCCGAGTTGATTTTTACCGACGTGGTCATGCCCGGCCGCCTTAAAAGCACCGACCTGGCCGCCTGGGCCCGTGCACAAACCCCGCCCGTGCCGGTGCTGTTCACTTCCGGTCACACCCGCGACATCCTCTCCAGCAACCACCTGCTGAGCCCCGACATTCATCTGCTGAGCAAGCCCTACAGCCCCGAAGCCCTGACGCTACGGGTGCGCAGCGTGCTCACCGCACGATAAGGTTGACCATGACTTCACAGCGCAACATCCCTGCGATCACTGCCCAACGCCCAGGCTTTGTCAGGGTGCGCGGCGCCCGCGAGCACAACCTGCAAAACGTCGACGTGGATATTCCCCGGGATGCCCTGGTGGTGTTTACCGGCGTGTCGGGTTCGGGCAAGTCGTCCCTGGCGTTTTCCACGGTGTATGCCGAGGCCCAGCGGCGCTACTTCGAATCGGTGGCGCCTTACGCGCGGCGCCTGATCGACCAGGTTGGCGTGCCCGACGTGGACAGCATCGAAGGCCTGCCGCCCGCCGTGGCCCTGCAACAGCAGCGTGGCACGCCCAGCGCACGGTCTTCGGTGGGCAGCGTCACCACGTTATCGAGCCTGATCCGCATGCTCTATTCCCGCGCCGGCAGCTACCCTGCGGGGCAAGCGATGCTGTATGCCGAGGACTTTTCGCCGAACCTGCCCCAGGGTGCGTGCCCGCAATGTCATGGCCTGGGCCGCGTGTATGAAGTGACCGAGGCGCTGATGGTGCCCGACCCTTCGCTGAGCATTCGCCAGCGCGCGGTGGCCTCCTGGCCGTTGGCGTGGCAGGGCCAGAACCTGCGCGACATTCTGGTGACCTTGGGCTATGACGTGGATATCCCATGGCGCGACCTGCCAAAAAAGCAGCGCGACTGGATCCTGTTCACCGAAGAAACCCCCACTGTGCCGGTGTATGCCGGTTTCACCCCGGAGCAAACCCGCGAGGCGTTGAAGCGCAAGCTGGAGCCTAGTTACCAGGGCACGTTCAGCGGCGCGCGGCGCTACATCCTGCACACCTTCAGCCACACCCAAAGCGCGCTGATGAAAAAGCGCGTGTCGCAGTTCATGCAGGGCAGCGCCTGCCCGCTGTGTGAAGGCAAGCGGCTGACCAAGGCGGCGCTCTCGGTGAAGTTTGCCGGGGTGGATATTGGCGAGTTGTCGCAGCTGTCGTTGTCGCAGCTGGCCGAACTGCTGCGGCCGGTGGCGGCGGGGCAGGACACGATGAAGCTCTCGGTGGAGAAGCGCCTGGCTGCGCAGCGTATCGCCCAGGACTTGCTGGAGCGGGTCAGCACCTTGATCGAATTGGGCCTGGGTTATCTGTCCCTGGAGCGCAGCACACCGACCTTGTCGTCCGGGGAGTTGCAACGTTTACGCTTGGCCACGCAATTGGGCTCGCAATTGTTTGGAGTGATCTATGTGCTGGATGAGCCTTCGGCGGGCTTGCATCCGGCGGATGGCGAGGCGTTGTTCACCGCGCTTGAGCGCTTGAAGGCCGCCGGTAATTCGTTGTTTGTGGTGGAGCACGACTTGGAAACCATGCGCCGCGCCGACTGGTTGATCGACGTCGGCCCGGCCGCTGGCGAGCATGGCGGGCAAGTGCTGTACAGCGGGCCACCTGCTGGGTTGGCTGACGTAGAGGCGTCGCAGACCCGTGAGTATTTGTTCGCCGAGCGGCGTACATCAAATCCCTCTCGCCGCGAACCCAGTGGTTGGTTGAAGTTGGAGGGCGTGACGCGCAATAACCTCAATGGTCTGAACGTGGATTTTCCCTTGGGCTGCTTCACCTCGGTGACCGGCATTTCCGGCTCGGGCAAGTCCAGCCTGGTCAGCCAGGCGCTGCTGGAATTGGTGGGCAGTGGCCTTGGGCGTGTGGTGGAGAACGACGAAGAGCCGAGCTTGGAAGATGAGACGCCGCAAACCAGTGGCGGGCGCATCAGCGCCGGGCTGGAACAGATCCGACGCCTGGTGCAGGTGGATCAGAAACCCATCGGCCGTACGCCACGTTCCAACCTGGCGACCTACACCGGGCTGTTCGACAACGTGCGCAAACTGTTCGCCGCCACGCCTGCGGCAAAGAAGCGCCATTACGATGCGGGCCAGTTCTCCTTCAACGTCGCCAAGGGCCGTTGCCCGAACTGCGAGGGCGAGGGCTTTGTCAGCGTCGAGTTGTTGTTTATGCCGAGTGTGTACGCACCCTGTCCGACCTGCCATGGCGCGCGCTACAACCCCGAGACGTTGGCGATCAAATGGCAAGGCTTGAGCATCGCTCAGGTGCTCGGGCTGACCGTTGAGCAGGCAGTCGAGGTCTTTGCCGAGCAGCCAGGGGTACTGCGCTCGTTGCAGGTGCTGCGGGATATCGGCCTGGGTTATCTGCGACTGGGTCAACCGGCTACCGAACTGTCCGGGGGGGAAGCGCAGCGGATCAAATTGGCCACCGAGCTGCAACGCAATGCCCGTGGGTCGACCTTGTATGTGTTGGATGAGCCAACGACCGGGCTGCATCCACGGGATGTGGATCGCCTGCTCAGCCAGCTCAATCACTTGGTGGATGCAGGGCACACGGTGGTGGTGGTCGAGCATGAAATGCGTGTGGTGGCCCAGAGTGACTGGGTGATCGATATCGGTCCGGGGGCAGGGGATTTGGGCGGGCAAGTGGTGGCCAGCGGTACGCCGCAAAAAGTTGCCAAGAGCAAGAAAAGCCGGACTGCGCCATTCCTGGCCCGAGCGTTGATCTAACAGTTAAACAGGTCCACATGTGGGAGGGGGCTTGCCCCCGATAGCGGTGGGTCAGTCACCCCATCAAGTGCCTGACAGATAGCTATCGGGGGCAAGCCCCCTCCCACAGAGTGATCAGTGTCTGGTCAGTTGGATTTGTGCCTTGGCCTGTTTCACCACATGCTCCACCGTAAACCCAAACTTCTCCTGCAACTTCGCCAACGGCGCCGAAGCCCCGAAGCTGCTCATCACCACCTTGGCGCCGGTTTGCCCGACATAGCGGTCCCACCCCAAAGGCCCGGCCTGTTCCACCACCACACGTGCCGTCACCGCTGGCGGCAACACACTGTCGCGATAGGCCTGGTCCTGTTCTTCAAACAACTCCCAGCTCGGCATCGAGACGACTTGTGCGGCAATCCCTTCGCCCTTGAGCTGTTCATAGGCCGCCACCGCCAGGCTGACTTCGCTGCCGGTACCGATCAAAATTACCTGGGGTTTATCCGCCCCCGCCAACACATAAGCGCCTTTGGCTGCACCGGTCGCCGCTGCGTATTGCGTGCGATCCAGAGTCGGCAGCGACTGGCGTGACAGCACCACACAGCTCGGCCGATGGGTTTGCGCCAGCGCAACTTTCCACAGCTCCAGGGTTTCGTTGGCGTCGCCAGGGCGAAGGGTCAGTAACCCTGGGGTGGCGCGCAACTGCGTCAGGTGCTCAATGGGCTGGTGCGTCGGCCCATCTTCACCCACGCCGATGGAGTCGTGGGTAAACACGAACACCACCGGCAACTCCATGATCGCCGCCAGGCGGATCGGCGGTTTCATGTAGTCGCTGAATACCAGGAAGGTCGAGGTGTACGGCCGCAAATACGACAGCGCCATCCCATTGGCGATGGCGCCCATGGCGTGTTCGCGAATACCGAAATGCAGGTTGCGCCCGCTGTAGTCATCGGCGCTGAAGCGCCCGGCACCGTCGAAGGTGAGGTTGGTTTTGGTCGAGGGCGACAAGTCCGCCGAGCCGCCGAGCAGCCAGGGGATTTGCTGGGCGAAGGCATTCAGCACCTCGCCACCCGCCGCGCGGCTGGCGACGCCCTTGGCATCGGCGGCAAAGTCGGGCAGGTCAGCCTGCCAGTGCTCGGGCATCTCCCCGGCGCGCATCCGCCGTAGTTCATCGGCCAATTGAGGGTCGAGACGGGCCAGGGTCTGGTTCCATTGCTGGTAGAGCGGTTCGGCGCGGGCGTGCAGGGCGTCGCGCAAGAGCGTGCGCGCCTCATCGGGCACCAGGAAGCTGGAATCCTGCGGCCAACCATACGCAGCTTTGGTCAGGCGGATTTCGTCATCACCCAACGGCTCGCCATGGGCGGCGGCGGTGTTGTGCTTGTGGGGCGAACCGTAGCCGATCACGCTGTCGACCACGATCAGCGTCGGCGCGCCGGTATTCGCCTGGAAGGTCTCCAGGGCTGCGCTCAGTGCCTGCAAGTCGTTGGCATCGGTGACGTGCAAGGTGTGCCAGCCATAGGCCTGGAAACGCTTGATCACGTCTTCGCTGAAGGCAAGCTCAGTGTGGCCTTCGATACTGATGGTGTTGTTGTCGTAGATCCAGCACAGGTTATCCAGCTTCAAATGGCCGGCCATCGACGCCGCTTCGCTGCTGATGCCCTCCATCATGTCGCCGTCGCCACACAGGGTGTAGACGTTGTAATCGAACAGCACCTGGCCGTCATGGTTAAAGCGCTCGGCCAGCCAACGCTCGGCCATCGCCATGCCCACGCTGTTGGCACAGCCCTGGCCAAGGGGGCCTGTGGTGGTTTCCACGCCTGTGGTCATGCGGTATTCCGGATGCCCCGGCGTCTTGGAGTCGGCCTGACGGAATTGCTTGATATCGTCCAGGCTGATCGCCGGGTGCCCGGTGCGCTTGCCATGGGCATCAATTTCTTTCACACCGGCCAAGTGCAGCAGCGAATACAACAGCATGGATGCATGCCCCACTGACAACACAAATCGGTCACGGTTGGGCCAGTCGGGATGCTCGGGGTGATAGCGCAGAAACCGGCTCCACAGCGTGTATCCCACCGGCGCCAGGCCCATGGGCGTGCCCGGATGGCCGGAGTTGGCCTTCTGCACGGCGTCCATCGCCAGGGTGCGCAGGGTGTTGATGCATAGGGTGTCGACAGTGGTTGCGGCGTTAGTCATGAAACCGGTCTCCCTCAAGTGACGATCTACTGTGGAGGGCCGGGCGCCGCGAAGGTTTGATCCCATTGCCGTTGCCGCGACGAACGGGGACGTATTGACTTCAAACATGACAAGACCCTTTGCAATGGTCTAGCTTCAAGGGCGTAGGCCATTGATCAACTTGCGGAGGTACGTCATGCCAGTGAAACACGACCTGTATCAGGATTTGGGTTTGAGCAAGGAAGTCGTTCACGAACGCAGGGCGAGCGATAAACGGCTGGACTCGCTGCTCACCCAATACGACGCTGCCGACGGCGAGGTGCTCCGGGCGGAATCAGAAAAGGCCGACGACACGGTGGTGGAGGTGTTGAAGAAGAAACGCCTGCTGATCAAGGACGAAATCGCAGGGCGCCTCGACGCCTGAAACGCGGCAAGGTTTGTTCAGATTTGACTGAGGGACATCGTGGGAATCACTCCTTATGATGCGCCCCGTCCGCCCGGCTCTGGGGACGTTTTGCGGCGCACGGATTGTGCTGTTGAGCTGGGTGGACTCCTTCAGAATCGATTGAGAATTGTGCCAAATTTGAAGTGGCGGCGATTTTCATGTCGTAAGCAAGGACGGTGATTAACATACCCGCCGTCATGAAAATAAGTGTTAACGATAGAGTCGATATTTTTTGTTCGTTGAAAAGCACGCCAATAGTTAGTAGGGCGATAGGTAGGGTGAACTGTATAAGTCCGGTAAGGGCCAAGGGCATTTTTCCTGTGGCGAAAGAAAACATTAGCAAAGGTATGATAGAGATTAATCCTGCGAGCCAGATTAGCCCGCTTGATCGGTCGGAAAGTTCGCCAGGTAAAATGATGGGTAAGTCGAATAGCCAGATGACGAGCGCTAAACCGGCGGTCAGGAAAGTAGTTTCTAGGAATAAGCCATTCACAGCGTCTACTGGGGTTGCTTTTTTTAGGTATGTGTACGAGCCCCAAGTGGTAGCGATTAATAAATAAATCCAGTGATTTAAGGTATTGCTAAAGGCGATGAGCAATACAATTGCGATGAATGAAATTGAGATTGCCAGAATTTTCGTGTGCGTGATTCGCTCTCTGTAAATTGAAATGCCTAATACAATGGCGATAAACGGGGCTAGCAGATATCCCAAGCCGCTTTCCAAGACATTGCCGTTAATTGAGGCGCTTATAAAAGTCAGCCAGTTGACGGCGACAAGCAAAGATGCAGCGCAGTGAATGAGGATTGATCGCGGTGTCAGGTTTTTTATTTGATTGACTTTTCGGGGTGTGAATATAAAAAATGAAAGCGCGGCTGTAGATAATATGATCCTGTAGGTGAGTACTGTTAATGGCGGAATCTCTTCAAGTGCTTTCCAATAAAGGGACGATGCCGCCAAGATTAAGTTTGCGGAACCAGAAATAAGTATTGCCATGCAGAGCGCTGCTCGAGAGGGTTGTAGTGGTCGCATGACTTTTATTCTGGTCGATGAGGGAAATCAATGTTTCCCGCCTGGGATGAATGAAGAAAGCTATTCCATTGTCAATAATCTTTGTAGGTAAAACACAGCGCTAGTTGACGTTGTCTTGACCTTCTCTGTTCGACACGATTGCTGTTGTTAGTCAGCGTCGTACCGAATTGAATTTATTGCAAACTGCGAACTTCCTAAAATAATGTAGGGGGTTTCCGCTACCGGTAGTTTGTAAGGGCGTGAAAGACCCCTCTGCGCCCGTGACTATCGCGGCGCAAGGATGTGCTATTGGGCCGGGTGGACGCTGTCTTTCAAGCCAGCAGCGCTTCAGTGCACGCATCGATCGAACGCTGTTGGGTCTCGCTGTACAGCTGCAATTCATCGATGGTCTTGCGCCCCAAAGCCTTTTCGAATTCCGCCTGGTTTGAATTGGCGGCGTAATGACTCTGTGCCGCATCCCCCAAATTCGACTGGAAAATCCCCGCCGCACTTACCGGCAGAAAATCCTCATACACCAACGGCTCTACATCCACATGACCGGCGGCGATCAGTGCTTGCAATGTGCGTGGTTGATCGGCGTGGCCGCGTGCCGCCAGGCCTTGTTTCGTGGCGAAGTAGCGGAAGTACGCCAGGCCTTGTTCGCGCATCTGCCCGTGGTTGTCGGGGAAGGCCTGGAAGTGTTGTTCCATCAAGTGCATGTAGCGCGCGGCGTTGGATTCGTTGGGGAACGCGCCCAGTTCGTCGCGGGCGGCGTTCAGCAGTTGGTCGTAGAGGGCGCGGCCTTTGGGCGTGAGGGCGACGCCACGCTGTTCGATTTCACCGAAGCGGGCGCTGTGGCTGCCTTGGGCGTCGGTGAAGGCGATGGCTTCGTCGAGGGCCTTGAAGCTGGTCTGGCGCAGCAGGATCGGGCACTGGCGGCGCGGTGGGCCTTCGATCACAGCCTTGGGGGTGATGCCCTTGCCGGGCATGGCGGTCTGTACCTGATCAATGTCCAGGGTGCGCGGGGTGAGGTGGTTGATGTGCGGCCCCTTGAAGGCCACCACATCGGCGATCAGGCGGTGCTGGTCACTGAGTTGCTGGTACTGCGCGGCGGTAACGGTGGCGGTGTGGTGCCAGCGGAAGGTTTCCAGGGCCTGGCGGATGAATTCGGCGGCATCGTCGGCGTTGAGGCCGCCGTTTGTTTCCGCTTTTTCGATAAGCGCCAGGGCGCCGGGGGTGAAGATCGAGCGCTTTGCCAATGCAGTTTCGGCGAAGGCGCGAAGTTCGGCATTCTCGATTAATTCCAGGCGCAGCAGGGAGGTGAACACCCGAAACGGGCTGGCTTGCAGCGCGTGTTCATGCACCGCGCGAAATGCTGTGGAATGCACCGGCACGCCGGCTGGCGTGAGGTCGTAGTAGCCCACGGGCTGCATGCCCATCACCGCAAACAGGCGGCTGATTGTGGCCAATTCCGCTGCTGTGCCCAAGCGAATGGCGCCGTGGCGTTCCATGTCCAGACGCTGGATTTCGCCGGTGCGTTGCAGCTGTTGCGCCAGGCTCGGTTCGCTGTCGAGCACGCGGCTATTGGTCTCGGCCACCAACTCCATCAGCGCGCCATACAGGGGAACTTCATCTCGGTACATATCGGACATGGCCTTGGAAAACCCCTTGCGGATCTCGTCTGGGCTGACATGTGCGGTACTGGGCATAGAAAAATTCCTGATGACGGTGGAGAGGGTGATGGTCTTTTACTGGATTTTGTTGGGCCCCAGGTGCGCTTGCAAACGAAGATTCCTCTGGACTTCATTCTGCAAATGAATGAACGGCATTCTCTGCCAAGTCTTCATGTGCACGCGGGTGTGGATGGGTTCTACACTGCTCCTCACCTTGTCGGCGATGGAGGACCCAATGACGGCCACGCCCGTAACGCAAACGATTGAAGGCCAACGCCTGGCCACTGAAGACGCCGAGCGCTGGCGCGAATGGGGCCCGTACCTGAGTGAACGCCAATGGGGCACCGTGCGTGAAGACTACAGCGCCGATGGCGATGCCTGGCGCTACTTTCCCCATGAACACGCGCGCAGCCGCGCCTACCGTTGGGGTGAGGACGGCCTGGCCGGTTTCAGCGACAAGGCGCAACGCTGGTGCCTCGGGCTGGCGCTGTGGAACGAGCGCGATGCGATCCTCAAGGAGCGGTTGTTCGGTCTCAACAACGCCGAGGGCAACCATGGCGAGGACGTCAAGGAACTGTACTTTTTCGTCGATGGCGTACCGAGTCATGCCTACATGCGCATGCTCTACAAATACCCCCATGCCGCCTTTCCCTATGCTGACCTGATTACCGAGAACGCCCGTCGCGGGCTGGGTGATGCCGAGTATGAAATCCTCGATACCGGCGTGTTTGAGGACAACCGCTATTGCGATGTCAGCGTCGAGTACGCCAAGCAGCAGCCTGACGATATTTTCATGCGGGTCACGGTGCATAACCGCTCGGAGCAGCCGACGCGTTTGCAGGTAATGCCTCAACTGTGGGCGCGTAACGACTGGAGCTGGACCTTTGATGCGCCCAAGCCGCAGTTGCGGCTGGACGGCGAGCAGGTGTTGGCCCGTCATCATGAATTGCCGGATCGTTATCTGAGTGCCTGGGGCCAGGATGGCTTGGAATGGTTGTTCTGCGAAAACGAAAGCAATGTCGTCAAGCTGGACGGGCAGCTGGCACCGGGCCCGTTCAAGGATGGCATCAACGATTACGTGGTCAGTGGCGCTCAATCGGCGATTCGCCGGGACACCGGTACCAAGGTTGCCGCGCGGTTCATCCTTGAACTGGCAGGGCAGGAAAGCAAAACCTTGTACCTGCGCTTTGCTCCCGTGGATGCGCCCCCGGCCAACGCCCGTAAATTGTTCGAGCAACGTCGTCAGGAAGCCGATGACTTCTATGCGGCCCTGCAACAGGGCATTGGCGATGCGGACGCGCGCAATGTGCAGCGCCAAGCCCTGGCCGGCTTGTTGTGGTCCAAGCAGCTCTACTATTTCGACGTGAACCAATGGCTCGATGGTGACCCAGCCCAGCCCGCGCCGCCGCCTGAGCGCCTGCATATCCGCAATACCCATTGGCGGCACCTGTCCAACTTCGACATCCTTTCCATGCCCGACACCTGGGAATACCCGTGGTATGCCTCGTGGGACCAGGGCTTTCAGGCGGTGGCGATGGCGCTGATCGATCCGGGTTACGCCAAGCAACAGTTGCTGCTGCTGGTGAAGGATCGCTTCATGCATCCCAACGGCCAACTGCCGGCTTATGAATGGCGCTTCGATGATGCGAACCCGCCGGTGCATGCCTGGGCCAGTTGGCGGGTTTACCAGCAGGACAAGGCGTTGACCGGTGTAGGCGACATGGATTTTCTAGAGCGGATTTTCCATAAGCTGCTGCTGAATTTTTCCTGGTGGGTCAACCGCAAGGACGCCGAGGGCCGCAACCTGTTCCAGGGCGGTTTTCTCGGGCTGGATAACATTGCGTTGTTTGACCGTTCGGCGGCATTGCCGCCGGGGTATCAGTTGGACCAGGCCGACGGCACCGCGTGGGTTGCCGCGTATGCCCTGGACCTGATGCGCATCGCCCTGGAGCTGGCCAGGCGCAATGCCGTGTACGTGGATATTGCGGTGAAGTTTTTCGAACATTTCCTGTATATCGCCGGTGCCATTAACCGGGTCGATGACAGTGCCGAAGGTTTGTGGGATGAGCAGGACCTGTTCTTCTACGACGTGCTGCACAGCCCCGATGGGCAGAACGAGCCGGTACGTTTGCGCTCCATCGTCGGCCTGATGCCGTTGTTCGCCGTGCTGGTGCTGGAGCAGCGCGAGCATGAAGGCCTGGAGGGTTTGCGCGAACGGTTGCTGGGCTTTATGAAACACCGGCCGGACTTGGCTAAATTGGTCTCACGCTGGAACGAGCCGGGGCAGGGCAATCGCTTGTTGCTGGCGTTGTTGCGGGGCGAACGCACAAAGGACCTGCTGCGGCGCATGTTGGAAGACAGTGAGTTCCTCTCTGCGTTTGGCGTGCGCTCGCTGTCCAAAGCCTTCGCTGAGCAGCCCCTGGCGCTGAAGATGAACGGCGACACCCTCAGCGCGCGTTACCAGCCTGGCGAGTCAGACTCACGATTGTATGGCGGCAACTCGAATTGGCGTGGGCCCGTGTGGATGCCTGTCAATTACATGCTGATTGAATCGCTGCGTGAATTTCATCGGTACTACGCGGATAACTTCTCGGTGGAGTACCCAACGGGCAGCGGGTATCTGTCATCCCTGGAGGAAGTGGCTGAAGGCCTCAGTCAGCGGCTGACCGGGCTGTTTCTAAGGGACGACAATGGATGTAGGCCATCAATGGCGGGCTATTCGCAGTTGGAAGCGGACCCGCTCAGCCGTGATCTGGTGTTGTTCCATGAGTATTTTCACGGGGAAACCGGGCGCGGGTTGGGGGCGTCCCATCAGACGGGGTGGAGTGCGTTGGTGGCGTTGCTGCTGCAACCGAAGGTCTGAGTTGCACTGCTGAGCTGCCGCCTCGGACCTTGATTGATCCCAGGTTAGTTGGCAAAAAAAATCCCGCCTGGAGAGGCGGGATCGAGATGCAAGCTTGCCTGTGAATCAGGAAGGGAACAGCTCACTCAGTTTCATCGCCAGCATCATGTCGCCTTCAGTGCGCAGTTTGCCGCCCATGAAGGCCTGCATGCCGTCAGTCGAACCGTCGACGATGCCTTCCAGGGTCGCGCTGTCCATGACCAGGGTCACTTGTGCGTCCGGGTTTTCACCTTCATGCAGTTCGCAGGTTTTGTCTTTGACGACCAGGGAAAAGTTCTTGGTGTCATCGATACGGAAACCGAATACCAGGTCCAAGCCGTCGGCAGCGCTTGGGTTGAATTTGGCTTTCATTGCTTCTACAGCTTTGGCTACGTCAGTCATGGTTTCGATCCTTTTGGGTGGAGTCCAGTGACCTTGGGGTCACGGTTGGCCGCACTTCATCGGAAGGTGATGAGTTGCGGCGCCTTCAACAGTTGCAAGTGGCTATGACTGTTGAAGGAAGCCAGTGCCACCTCGCGACCGCGGAATTTCAGCTGGTTGAGCGAGGTGTTAACAATTTGCCAGTTCAGTTCGAAAGCCTGTGTAGCAGGCATTCGGGTAATCAGGTGGAGCAGGGCGGTGATGGTGCCGCCGGAGGTGAACACGGCGATTTTCTGTGTGTTGTCTGCGGCATCGAGAATGCGTTGCAAGCCACCCTGAACGCGCTCGACAAACCCCAGCCAGCTTTCCAGTCCCGGCGTGTCATAAGTGCCGGCCAACCAGCGTTCAATGATCAGGGCGAAGATGCGTTGGAATTCGCTGCGGTTCTGCGCGGCATTGCGCAGGATGTCCAGGGCATCGGGTTCGGTGGTGAGCAGGTCGGGGAGCAGGGCGCGGATGATCGCTTCAGCATCGAATTCGTTGAAGGCGCTGTCGGTTTCCAAGACCGGAACCGGCAGGCCAAGGGCGCGGTATTGATCGAAGGCAGCCGTGGCGGTGTGCTGCTGGCGGCGCAGGTCGCCGGCCACGCAGCGGTCGAACACGATGCCCATGTCCGCCAGGTGGCGACCGAGCACTTGTGCCTGCTCCACACCAACGGGCGACAGGACGTCATAGTCGTCTGCACCGAAGGAGGCCTGGCCATGTCGAATCAGATAGATGCTGCCCACGTCCGTTTTCCCGGTACGTTGAAAGTCTGGCGAGGTTATGGGGATGCCAAGGAGCTGTCAATGAAAAAACATACGCTTGTTTTAAAAGCTCCTTAGAGGCCTTGGCTGTCGACGGTTTGATCACTGGCCCGAATGCGGTGCCATCGGTATGCTTGGGCAATCCGCGCCTGGCGCACTGCTCTTGTAAATGCACTTGTAAGGAGTCACATGGATTTTTTGGCCGAATATGCCAGCTTCCTGGCGAAGACTGTCACCCTGGTGGTCGCTATTCTGGTGGTACTGATCAGCTTCGCCGCACTGCGCAGTAAAGGTCGTCGCAAATCCGCCGGCCAACTGCAGGTCAGCAAGCTCAATGATTTCTACAAGGGCCTGCGCGAGCGCCTGGAGTCGAGCCTGCTCGACAAGGACCAGCTCAAAGCCCTGCGCAAGTCCGAAAGCAAAACTGAAAAGAAGAACAGTAAGAAAAAACCCGAGGCCAAGCCACGGGTATTCGTGCTGGATTTCGACGGTGACATCAAGGCCTCGGCGACCGAGAGCCTGCGCCATGAAATCACCGCACTGCTGAGCTTGGCCACGCCCAAGGACGAAGTGGTGCTGCGTCTGGAAAGTGGTGGCGGCATGGTGCACAGCTACGGCTTGGCCTCGTCACAATTGGCGCGTATCCGCCAGGCGGGCGTGCCATTGACCGTGTGCATCGACAAGGTCGCGGCCAGCGGCGGTTACATGATGGCGTGCATCGGCGAGAAGATCATCAGCGCGCCGTTTGCCATCCTGGGCTCCATCGGCGTAGTGGCGCAGTTGCCCAACGTCAATCGCCTGCTCAAAAAACACGATATCGACTTTGAAGTGCTGACCGCGGGCGAATACAAACGCACCCTCACCGTGTTTGGCGAAAACACCGAAAAGGGCCGCGAGAAGTTTCAGGAAGACCTGGATATCACTCATCAACTGTTCAAGAACTTCGTGTCGCGGTATCGCCCGCAGTTGGCGATTGATGACGTGGCCACGGGTGAAGTGTGGCTCGGCGTTGCAGCCCTCGACAAACAATTGGTCGACGAGCTGCAAACCAGCGACGAATACCTGGCCATCAAGGCCAAGACCGCCGAGGTGTTCCACCTGCACTATGCCGAGCGCAAAAGCCTGCAAGAGCGCGTGGGCCTGGCGGCCAGCGGTTCGGTGGACCGGGTGCTGCTGACCTGGTGGAGCCGGTTGACCCAGCAGCGGTTTTGGTAACCCCACCTTCAGAATGCATGGGGTCCCCTGTGGGAGGGAGCAAGCCACCTCCCACAGGGGTATGGGTTTCAAAGACAGGTTTTGTAATAGTTTTGCGTTGTGGGAAACTTGCTTTTCGCCTGTAGGATTCAAGTCCTTTTGTTATTTCAGGATTTGCATGAACACCCTCTCGGAGCCCCCCAGTCGTCTTTCCCCAAGACATCCGCTGCTGCCGTTCCCGCTGAAACATCCCGTATTCCGACTGCTAACCTTGTTCCGGTCCACTGACCGCGCTTTGCCGTGTCCGGCACTCTGAAACCTAGATAGAGATTTATATAAATGGAATGGTTAGCGGATCCAACGGCCTGGCTCGGCCTGTTGACCTTGATTGTGCTGGAACTGGTGCTGGGTATCGACAACCTGGTGTTTATCGCGATCCTGGCGGACAAGTTGCCACCGGAGCAGCGTGACCGTGCGCGGTTGATCGGTTTGTCCCTGGCATTGCTGATGCGCCTTGGCCTGCTGGCGAGTATTTCGTGGTTGGTGACCCTTACCCAGCCGCTGTTCGAGGTGTTCGACAAGAGCTTCTCCGGCCGTGACCTGATCATGCTGTTCGGTGGTGTATTCCTGCTGTTCAAGGCCACCATGGAATTGCACGAGCGCCTTGAAGGGCATGTGGCTCAGCGCACGGGCAACGTGGCGTATGCGATGTTCTGGCCGATCGTGGCGCAGATCGTGGTGCTTGATGCGGTGTTCTCCCTGGATGCGGTGATTACCGCCGTGGGCATGGTGGATGAGCTGGCGGTGATGATGATCGCGGTGATCATTTCCATCGGCCTGATGATCGTGGCGAGCAAGCCGCTGACGCGCTTCGTGAACGCCCACCCCACAGTGATCATGCTGTGCCTGGGCTTCCTGATGATGATCGGTTTTGCGCTGACCGCCGAAGGCCTGGGTTTCCATATTCCGAAGGGTTACCTGTACGCAGCCATTGGCTTCTCGATCCTGATCGAAGTGTTCAACCAGATTGCCCGCGCCCGTCGCAAGAAATCGGCGCAGGGTGTGTTGCCGGTGCGCGAGCGTACTGCCCATGCGGTGATGCGCTTGCTCGGCGGTCGCAGCCTGGCGGTAGAAGAGGTGGGCGAAGACGTGGCCGACTTGCTGGGCGAGACAGATGCCAATCAGGGCCCGCTGTTTGATCGACGTGAACGCGTGATGATCAGTGGCGTGCTGCAACTGGCCGAGCGGCCGATTCGTACCTTGATGACGCCGCGGGCCAAGGTCGACTTTATCGACCTGGCGGACGATGCCGACACGATTCGCCTGAAACTGATGCATTCGTCCTACTCTCGCCTGCCTTTGATCCGCAACGGCGTGGTGGATGAGCCGTTGGGCTTCGTGCATAAAAAGGAACTGCTCAAGGAATACCTGGCCGGCAACGAGCCGAACCTAGAGCACCTGGCGCGTCGAGCGATCAACCTGCTGGAGAGTTTTTCGATCCTCAACGCCCTGGAACAGATGCGTCAGGAATCGACCCACATCGCCTTTGTGATCAACGAATTCGGCGACTTCATGGGCGTGTTGAGCATGACCGACATTCTCGAGTCCATCGCCGGTGAATTGCCGGATGCCAGTGAGATCGAAGGGCCGGATATTGTCGAAGAGGGCGATGGCTTCCGTGCCAATGGCGCCTTGAACCTGACCCAGATTCGTCAGCGTACCGGCTTCAAGGTTGTCGCGACGGAGGATTACCAGACTCTGGCCGGGTTGGTGATGAGCCTGCTCGACCGCCTGCCCGTGGTGGGCGATAGCCTGGAGCATGAGGGCTGGCGCCTGACGGTGGCTGCGGTCGAGGAGCGGCGGGTGACGCAGGTGGTTTTGCGCGCTTGTGGGGGGCATAGAGCATGAATGCGTTTTCGATCGTCTGCACTTGTTCGTCCTCGGGGCCGAACCCTCTGAACGTCTGCATCAGTGTGCCGTTGAGATAAATCAGCAGCGTTGGGGTACCCGTAACCTTCGGGTGCCTCGGGGTTTTCGCGCAATCAAGTACCAGGCTCACCACTGAGCGGTACTTTCGGGCAATCCTCTGGAACAGCGGCCCGGAGATCGCGCAGCCCGGGCAGTGATCTGAGACAAACAGCAGGAATACCGGCCGCGACGTGCTCAGTACGCGCTGGTAATCCTCGGCATTGGCAATGGTCGCGGTGGCAATCCCCATGATGATCTCCTTACGAGCGGCGCGGGTTTCTGCCAACGCTAAGCTCGAGGGGCATCGTCGTCTACTGTCAACCTTCACAGGTCCGCGTCACGCTCCAGGCGTTCGCGGGCCTTGCGTGCCTGACTCGCGCACTTGCGGTATTCCTCATTGTCACTGGACGCTTTGGCGCGGCGATAGCCGTGGTGGTTTTGGCTGCTGTAATTGATGTCGAAGGCTTCTTTGAGCTTGCGCAATTCTTCTTTGCATTCGCGGCGGTCGTTGTTGGCCGACGCGCTGCCGGCGGCCAGAAACGAAAGCAGTACCAGGGTGAGACTGAGCTTCATCGCAATGCAGTCCTTGTCGTTGGGTGTGTGCCAAAGGCTAGCCCAGCACAGGGATTTTTCCATGGGGCGGGCGCACCGTTGGGGTGCGCGGTAACGGGGCGGTGACGCACGCCAATGGCGCTGTGATCCCCTGTGAGGCCTTGGGTAGCAATCTGAATCCGGATGCTGGCGCAACGCCGCATCTTACGCTGCGCGTTATCTATCTGATTACCAAGGACTTTACCGAGGCCGTAGTTTTCACTAAGTGCGTATGGCACACTTTGTGCTGTCTATTCCGTTGTTACATACTAAGTTCCGGTATAGCGGAATACACAACTTCTGGAGTGCTTGTCATGCATCACCGACCTTCCGTGTTCAAAGCGTGTGTTTTTCTCTTCGCCGCATCGGCTTCCCTCGCAGGCGTTGTGCAGGCGGCGGACAGCAAGCTCGATAACGTGCTCAAACGTGGGCATTTGATCGTGGGTACAGGCAGTACCAATGCGCCGTGGCACTTCCAGGGAGCGGATGGCAAGTTGCAGGGGTTTGATATCGACATCGGCCGCATCGTGGCCAAAGGTTTGTTCAACGATCCGAGCAAAGTCGAGTTTGTGGTGCAGTCGTCTGACGCGCGCATTCCCAACCTGCTGACGGACAAAGTCGACATGAGCTGCCAGTTCATCACCGTCACCGCCAGCCGTGCACAGCAGGTGGCGTTCACCCTGCCGTACTACCGCGAAGGCGTGGGCCTGCTGCTGCCGAACAACAGCAAGTACAAAGAGATTGAAGACCTGCAGGCGGCTGGCGATGGCGTCACCGTGGCCGTGCTGCAAAACGTGTACGCCGAAGAACTGGTGCACCAGGCGCTGCCCAAGGCCAAGGTCGACCAATACGACAGCGTCGACCTGATGTACCAGGCCGTGAATTCCGGTCGCGCCGATGCCGCCGCCACCGACCAATCCTCGGTCAAATACCTGATGGTGCAGAACCCCGGCCGCTACCGCAGCCCGGCTTACGCCTGGAGCCCGCAAACCTACGCGTGCGCGGTCAAGCGTGGTGATCAGGACTGGCTGAACTTCGTCAACACTGCCCTGCATGAAGCCATGACCGGTGTGGAATTCCCAACCTACAAAGCCTCGTTCAAGCAGTGGTTCGGTGTCGACCTGCCAGAACCGGCGATTGGTTTCCCTGTTGAATTCAAGTGATCCGGAACAACCGGGGTGCCTGCCAAGGCGCCCCAACTAGGTACTGTCGACCATGAACTATCAGTTGAACTTTGCCGCCGTGTGGCGCGATTTCGACACCTTGCTGGCGGGGCTCGGTCTTGGCCTGCAACTGGCATTGCTGTCGATCGCCATCGGCTGCGTGATCGGCCTGTTGATGGCGTTTGCCATGCTGTCCAAACATCGTGCGCTGCGCATCTTCGCCTCGGTGTATGTGACAGTGATTCGCAACACGCCGATCCTGGTGCTGATCCTGTTGATCTACTTCGCCTTGCCCAGCCTGGGTATCCGGCTGGACAAGATCCCCTCGTTCATCATCACGCTGTCGTTGTACGCCGGTGCCTACCTGACCGAAGTGTTCCGCGCCGGTCTGTTGAATATTCCCAAGGGGCTGCGTGAAGCCGGATTGGCGATTGGCCTCGGCGAGTGGCGTATCCGTGCGTATATCACCGTGCCGGTGATGTTGCGCAATGTGCTGCCGGCGCTCTCGAACAACTTTATCTCGCTGTTCAAGGACACCTCGCTCGCCGCTGCGATTGCGGTGCCCGAGCTGACCTATTACGCCCGCAAGATCAACGTCGAAAGCTACCGGGTGATTGAAACCTGGCTGGTCACGACCGCGCTCTACGTGGCTGCCTGTTACCTCATTGCCATGTTGCTCCGCTACCTGGAACAGCGTCTGGCGATCCGTCGTTAAGGAGGGTTTTTATGTACGAATCCCCCAGTTGGCTACACGAGTTGTGGGTCGCCCGAGAGACCCTCTGGGCCGGCTTTCAGACCAGCATTTACTGTTCGGCGCTGGCGATTGTCTTTGGCACCCTGATCGGCATCTTCGCCGGGCTGGTGCTGACCTACGGCAAATTCTGGATGCGTGCGCCGTTTCGCCTGTATGTGGATTTGATCCGCGGTACACCGGTGTTCGTGTTGGTGTTGGCGTGTTTCTACATGCTGCCGGCGCTCGGCTGGCAGATCAGCGCGTTCCAGGCCGGTGCCGTCGGGCTCACGCTGTTCTGCGGCTCCCATGTGTCGGAAATCGTGCGCGGCGCACTGCAAGCCATTCCCCGTGGGCAACTGGAAGCGGGTAAGGCGATTGGCCTTACGTTCTACCAGTCCCTGGCCTACGTGCTGTTGCCCCAGGCATTGCGGCAGATCCTGCCGACCTGGGTCAATTCCTCCACGGAGATCGTCAAGGCCTCGACCTTGCTCTCGGTGATCGGCGTGGCCGAGTTGCTGCTCAGTACCCAGCAAGTCATCGCACGTACCTTCATGACCCTGGAGTTCTACCTGTTCGCCGGGTTTATGTTCTTTGTCATCAACTACGCCATCGAGTTATTCGGGCGCTACATTGAAAAGCGGGTGGCCTTGCCATGAACCAACCTCAAACAACCGAGCCGCTGCTGAACATTCGCGGCCTGCGCAAACAATACGGCGATGTGGAAGTGCTCAAAGGCGTCGACCTGTCTATGCAGCGCGGCAACGTAGTGACCTTGATCGGTTCCAGCGGCTCGGGCAAGACCACGCTGCTGCGTTGCGTCAACCTGCTGGAAGAGTTCCAGGGCGGCCAGATCACCCTGGACGGCGAATCCATCGGCTACAGCGACATTGGCGGCAAGCGCGTGCGCCACCCCGAACGCGTCATCGCCCAGCACCGGGCGATGACCGGCATGGCGTTCCAGCAGTTCAACCTGTTTCCGCACCTGACCGCCTTGCAGAACGTGACCCTGGGCCTGCTCAAGGTTAAGAAGATGGGCAAGGATGAAGCCGTGGCTTTGGCGGAAAAATGGCTGGACCGCGTAGGACTTTTAGAGCGCCGCAATCATTTCCCCGGCCAGTTGTCCGGCGGCCAGCAACAGCGTGTCGCGATTGCCCGTGCGATTGCGATGAACCCCAGCTTGATGCTGTTCGACGAAGTCACCTCAGCCCTCGATCCGGAGTTGGTAGGTGAAGTGCTCAGTGTGATCAAAGGCCTGGCGGAAGAGGGCATGACCATGTTGCTGGTCACCCACGAAATGCGCTTTGCCTATGAAGTCTCGGACAAGATCGTATTCATGAACCAGGGGCGGATTGAAGAGCAGGGCTCGTCGAAGGATATCTTCGAGCGGCCTCAATCGCCGCGCCTGGCGGAATTTCTCAAGAACATTCGTTTTTAATCAGGAGCATCGTTTTATGAGCATCACTCGTTACGGAGCCGGCAGTACTGCCGGCGGTGGCCAGCCTCGTCCCTTCGCCCGCGCGGTGGAAGCGGACGGTTGGCTGTACGTCTCGGGCCAAGTGCCTGCGGTGGACGGCGAAATCATCACCGGCGGGATCATCGAACAAACCCGCCAGACCATGCGCAACGTGGTGGCGATCCTCGAAGAAGCCGGCTACGAGCTCAAAGACGTAGTGCGCGTCGGCGTATGGCTGGAAGACCCTCGGGACTTCTGGAGTTTCAACAAGGTCTTCGGCGAATACTTCACACCCGAACATGCCCCGGCGCGGGCCTGTGTACAGGCCAATATGATGGTGGATTGCAAGGTGGAGATTGATTGTGTGGCTTACAAGAAAAAGGGCTAAATTGCCCCACTCTTAAGCACCAGAGATCAAATGTGGGAGGGGGCTTGCCCCCGATAGCGGTGTATCAGTAACAGAGGTGTTGATTGACACGCCGCCATCGGGGGCAAGCCCCTCCCACAGTGGACCTGCGCCAGCCCTACCATTTCGACCGGACCGAAATTGCCATGACCGAAGACACCATCAAACGCCGCGCCAAAGGCCTGGACCGTGCATTCGACATCCTTGATTTCCTCAAGGAAGTCGGCCAGCCCCTGCGGCCGAATGATATCGCCAGCGGCATTGGCAGCCCCAAGTCCACCGTCTATGAATTGGTCGCATCCTTGCTGGAGCGCCGCATTCTGGAAACCGTTGGCAAGGACGGTCACGTCTACCTCGGTCGCCAGTTGTACTTCCTCGGCCAGGCGCACCTGCGACACTTCGACCTGACTCGCGAGGCCGATCACGCCTTGCAGGAGATCGTCAGCCAGACCCATGAAACCGCGCAGATGTGCCTGCTCAACGGGCGCAAATACACCGTGGCGCTGATGCGCGAAGGCGAGCGGCATTTCCGGATTTCTTCGGACATCGGCGAAAACGCCCCGATCCCCTGGACCGCCTCCGGGCGCCTGTTGCTGGGGCACCTGAGTGACCAGCAAATTGTCGACCTGATCGACCACGATGACTTCATCCTGCCGGACGGCCAGCGTCTGCCGCTGGAAACGTTCCTCGCGCAAATCCGTCAGGCTACCCTCGATGGGTTCTTTTCCTTCGACAGTGTGGCCGACACCTTTACCCATTGCTTTGCCGCCCCGGTGCGGGACGCGCAAGGCATCAGCATTGCGACCCTGTGCATCGTCGCCCCTCGGGCCGATGCGCAAAAAAACTACAACGACTATCGCCGGGTGTTGATCGACAGCGCCAATCACCTGGCGCGTCGCATCAACGAATAGGAGCTTTACATGTCTGCCATCAACGCCGTTGAAAAAGGCGCCGCCGCCGTCGGCGCCCACCTGGTCCGAGACGTCAGCCTGCCGGCCCTGGTGCTGCACCGCGACGCCCTGGAACACAACATCCGTTGGATGCAGGAGTTTGTCAGCAACAGCGGCGCCGAACTCGCGCCCCATGGCAAGACCAGCATGATGCCGGCACTGTTCCAGCGTCAGATCGCCCAGGGCGCCTGGGGTATTACCCTGGCCAACGCAGTGCAGACCCGCGCCGCCTATGCCGGCGGTGTGCGCCGTGTGTTGATGGCCAACCAACTGGTGGGCGCGCCGAACATGGCGTTGATCGCTGACCTGCTGGCGGACAAGGATTTTGACTTCCACTGCATGGTCGACCACCCGGACAACGTCGCCGACCTGGGTCTGTTCTTCGCCGCCCGTGGCCTGCGCCTGAACGTGATGATCGAGTACGGCGTGGTTGGCGGCCGTTGCGGTTGCCGCAGCGAGCAGGAAGTGCGCGACCTGGCCAAGGCGATCAAGGCCCAGCCGGCCCTGGCCCTCACCGGTATTGAAGGCTACGAAGGCGTGATCCATGGCGAGCACGCCGTCAGCGGCATCCGCGACTTCGCCGCCAGCCTGGTGCGCCTGGCGGTGGACTTGCAGAACAACGGTTCTTTCGACTTGGCCAAGCCGATCGTCACAGCGTCGGGTTCGGCGTGGTACGACCTGATCGCCGAATCCTTTGAAGCGCAGAACGCCGCCGGCCGCTTCCTCAGCGTATTGCGCCCCGGCAGTTATGTGGCCCACGACCATGGCATCTACAAAGAAGCTCAATGCTGCGTACTCGACCGCCGCAGCGACCTCAGTGAAGGCCTGCGCCCGGCCCTGGAAGTCTGGGCTCATGTGCAGTCGTTGCCTGAGCCCGGTTTTGCGGTGATCGCCCTCGGTAAGCGCGACGTGGCCTACGACGCCGGGTTGCCGGTGCCACTCAAGCGCTACAAGGCCGGTATTGTGCCGGCGCAAGGCGATGATGTGAGCGCGTGCAAGGTCACGGCCGTGATGGACCAGCATGCGTTCATGGTTGTGGCGCCTGGGGTTGAACTGCGCATTGGCGACATCATTTCCTTTGGCACTTCCCATCCTTGCCTGACGTTTGACAAGTGGCAGGTGGGTTGCCTGGTGGATGAACAGTTGCAGGTGATCGAGTCCCTGCATACCTGCTTCTAGATCGCGTCGCTCCTATCGGAGGCAAGCCCCCTCCCATACTTTGATGTGTGAACACATTTCAAATGTGGGAGGGGGCTTGCCCCCGATGAGGCCATCAGCCCCCCCCGAGACAGCAGCCATGACCACCCATCCACGCATCGCCCTCATCGGTGAATGCATGATCGAACTGCAACACCGCGCCGACGGTAGCCTGCAACAAAGCTTCGGCGGCGACACCCTGAACACGGCGGTGTACCTGCGCCGTGAGTTGGGCCCGATCGGCAGCGTCGATTACGTCACCGCCTTGGGCGATGACAGCTTCAGCGACGCCATGTGCCAGCAATGGACCGACGAAGGCCTGGGGCTGGGCTTGGTCCAGCGCCTGCCGGGGCGGTTGCCGGGCTTGTACTGCATTCAGACCGACGCCAACGGCGAGCGTAAATTCCTCTACTGGCGCAACGAAGCCGCGGTGCGCGACTGTTTCACCACGCCGGCCGCCGAGCCCATCCTGGCCGCGTTGCCGGCCTATGACGTGGTCTATTTCAGCGGCATTACCCTGGCGGTACTGGGGGAGGTTGGGCGCGAGCGTTTGCTGCAAGCGCTGGTTGACGCGCGCCGACGCGGCGCTACGGTGGTGTTCGACAACAACTACCGGCCGCGTCTGTGGGGCAGTGTCGAGGCGGCGCGTGCGGCTTATCGCACGGTTTTGGCCGAGGTAGATATCGCCTTGCTCACCGAGGATGACGAGCGCGCTCTGTTTGGCTATGCCGACAGCGAGCAGGTGTTTGCGGCCTATCCGGCGATTGAGGAAGTGGTGCTAAAACGTGGGGCGGATGCGTGTTTGATCCGCTGTGCGCGGGAGCGTTTTGCCGTGCCGGCGTTGAAGGTCGAGAAGGTGGTGGACACCACTGCGGCGGGGGATTCGTTCAGTGCGGCGTATCTGGCCGGGCGGCTCAACGGTGATTCGCCAGAGGAGGCTGCGTTGGCGGGGCATCGGTTGGCGAGCCGGGTCATCCAGGTACCGGGTGCGCTGATTCCCAGAGACTAAGTGAGTGGCCGCCCGCGGCGGATCGGGCCCACACGTGACCGCATTTCATCGGGAGGAATGCGATCCCTGTGGGAGGGGGCTTGCCCCCGATAGCGGTCTTAAGTCAAAGCCTCAGTCGCGGTAAAACACCTGCACCAAGTGATACCCAAACTTGCTCTTGATCGGCCCGTGAACCACCTTCACCGGCTTCTTGAAAATCACCGCATCAATCGCCCCGACCATCTGCCCCGGCCGCACTTCACCCAAATCGCCGCCACGTTTGCCCGACGGGCAGGTGGAGTACTTCTTGGCCAACACATCAAAGGCTTCGCCCTTGGCAATGCGCTGCTTGAGTTGTTCGGCTTCTTCACTGGTTTTCACCAGGATATGACGGGCTTGGGCTTTCATTGGTCTCTACCAGGTGTGCGACGGCGCGCGATTATGCCTGAACTCATTCGGCTACGTTGATCATGCTGCGGATTTTAGTCGCCAGCAGGTCGATGGAAAACGGCTTGGCCACCATGTCCATCCCATCTTCCAGGAAGCCCTGGCGCTCGGCGGCTTTTTCGGCGTAGCCGGTCATGAACAGCACCTTCAAGCCTGGGCGATGCTGGCGTGCAATCTCCGCCAGTTGCCGGCCGTTCATGCCCGGCAGGCCGACGTCGGTCACCAGCAGGTCCACGCGCAGATCCGACTCCAGCAGTGGCAACGCGGTGCGTGAATCCGCTGCCTGATGCGCGGTGTAGCCCAATTCATCCAGCACATTCACCACCAGCATGCGCACCGCCGCGTCGTCCTCAACCACCACGACTGCTTCACCGGCCAGTGCCACCGGCACTTCGCCGAGGCTGGCGGGCAGGTTGCTTTCCAGTGCGGTGCCATGCAGGCGTGGCAGGTACAGGCGCACGCAGGTGCCCTGGCCAGGTTCGCTCTGGATCGTGACGTGGCCGCCGGACTGCTGGGCAAACCCGTAAATCATCGACAGGCCCAGGCCGGTGCCCTGGCCGATGGGTTTGGTGGTGAAGAAAGGATCGAATGCTTTGGCGAGGATTTTTGGTGCCATGCCGGTGCCGTTGTCGCACACACCGAGCATCACGTAGTCGCCGGCCTTGACCGGTTCGAGGGTGGTTATGTCGGTGCCGTCCAGGTAGCTGTTGGCGGTTTCAATCAACAATTCGCCGCCGTCGGGCATGGCGTCGCGGGCGTTGATCACCAGGTTGAGCAGGGCGTTTTCCAGCTGGCTGGCGTCGGTGTTGACTGGCCAGATGTCTTGACCCAGTTGCACCTTGAGCGTGATATGCGCGCCTTTGGTGCGCTGGAACAGGTCCTCCAGGGACGCTACTAGCTGATTGGGGTCGGTGGGGCGACGGTCCAGTGACTGGCGCCGCGAAAACGCTAACAGACGGTGAGTGAGGGCGGCAGCGCGGTGAGCCGACGACACGGCGGCATCGGTAAAGCGCCCGATTTCCTCGCTGCGCCCAGCGACGATATAGCGCTGCATCAGGTCCAAGCTGCCGATAATGCCGGTGAGCATGTTGTTGAAATCGTGGGCGATGCCGCCGGTGAGCTGGCCCAACGCTTCCATTTTCTGCGCATGGCGCAATGCATCTTCGGCGCGCTCGCGCTCGAACATCTCGTTTTGCAGGCGTTGGTTGGCCTCGGCCAGGGCCTGGGTGCGCTCGGCCACGCGTTCTTCGAGGTTATCGTTGAGGTGGCGCAGGGCTTCTTCGGTGAGTTTGCGTTCGGTCTCGTCAATCACAAAGATGTAGAAACCATTGACCGAGCCGTCATTGCTGAAACGCGGCAAGTACTTCATCAGCGCATGGCGGGGACGCCCGTCGCGGTGGGGCGTGATGGTCATGAAGCTGCACGCCTTGCCCTTGAGTGCGGCAGCGATCTGGTGTTCGCGCCCGGCATACACTTCGTCGCCCAATACTTCGCGGATGCTCTTGCCGTACAGCTCCTGGGGCGTCATGCCGTACCAATCAAGGTAGGCGCTGTTGTTCAGGCGAAAGCGCTGCTCGTGGTCGACGTAGCCGATCAGCACCGGCATGGCGTTGATGATCAGCTGCAATTCGGTCTGGCTTTGGCGCAGGGCCTGCTCGGTGTGCTTGCGCTCGGTCAGGTCCAGGGCGGCACCGAGGAAACGTGCGGGGCGGCCGTGGTGATCCTTGTAGCAACGGCCTCGGGCAAACACCCAGCGGACTTGGCCATCGGCTTGTTGCAGGCGGTATTCCTCGGCGTATTCGGTGCCGTGGGTGATGCAGTGCTTGATACTGCGCGCCACCGTGGCCCGGTCTTCGGGATGCACACCTTGGAGGTAATCGCTGATGGGCAGCCGGTTCGCGTCGTCGGGGTCGACACCGTGCAGGTAGGCGAAGTGGGCGTCGGCAATAAAGTGATCCTCGCCGATGTCCCAATCCCAGGTGCCCACGGCGTCGGTCGCCGCCAGTGCAAGCTGCAAGCGTTGCTCGGTGTTGTGCTGGGCCTTGCGGCGCTCGTTGGTTTCGATGGCAGTGACGAGGATGCCGGCCACGTTGGCGCTTTCATCGCGGATCGGGCTGTAGGTCAGGTCGAGCCAGATTTCCGTGTCGCGATTATTGCGTTGCAGGACAAAGCGCTGCTCGCTGAAGGTGCGCACCTGGCCGCTGAGCACGGCGTCGTAGACCGGGCCGGTAAAGCTTTCCAGCTCTGGCCACGTCTGGTGCGCCGGTTGGCCCATGGCTTCGGGGTGTTTGTTTCCGGCCAGCAGGGCGAACCCGTCGTTGTAGAGTTGGGTGAGTTGGCTGCCCCACAGCAGGAGCATGGGCATCGGCGAATGGACGACAATATCGACCGCTGTGCGCAGGCTTTGCGGCCAATCATTGGCCTCACCGAGTGGACTTCGTGCCCAGTCCAGCCGCGCAATTAATGCAGCGGCGTCGCTACCGGTGGATGTTCCTTTCATAAAAAGCCCTGAGCGTAACGCTTTGAAAAATGACAACACCCATTATCCCGTGAGTCGAGAATGGGTGACTACCCCCGAAAAATAGCATGCATTCGGCGTTTGTCTTCAAATGAGTGCGTCAGCGCTGAATCCTTTCATCTTTATGCCAGTTCCGGGCGGTCGCGGAACTGTTCCAATGCCTGCGGGTTGGCCAGGGCGTCGGTGTTCTTGACCGGCTCGCCATGCACCACATTGCGCACCGCCAATTCGACAATCTTGCCGCTGATGGTACGAGGGATATCGCTGACAGCCAGGATTTTGGCCGGCACATGGCGCGGTGTGGTGTTGGCGCGGATCACTTGGCGGATCTGCTGTTGCAACGCCTCATCCAACTCGATGCCCTCATCGAGGCGCACAAACAGCACCACGCGCACGTCGTCTTTCCAGCGTTGGCCGATGGCCAGGCTTTCCAGTACCTGTGGGACTTTTTCCACTTGGCGATAGATCTCCGCCGTGCCGATGCGCACGCCGCCGGGGTTGAGCACCGCGTCGGAGCGGCCGTGAATCAGCAGGCTGCCATTCGGGCGTTGCTCAGCGTAGTCGCCCTGGGCCCACACGCCGGGGAACTGACTGAAATACGAGGCGCGCAGCTTCTTCTGGTCGGGGTCATTCCACAAGCCGATGGGCATGGCCGGGAAGTGCCGGGTACACACCAGCTCGCCTTTTTCACCGACCAACGGCTGGCCGTGGTCGTCCCACACTTCAATGGCCATCGCCAGGCTCTTGCACTGCATTTCGCCTCGGCGCACCGGCAACACCGGGTTGCCGATAACAAAGCAGGACACGATATCGGTGCCGCCGGACATGGAGGATAAACACAGCTCGCCCTTGATCTCGCGGTACACATAGTCGTAGCTCTGGGGTGACAGCGGCGACCCGGTCGAGATCAGCCCCTTGAGGCTGCCCAGGTCGTGGCTCAGGCGCGGTTGCAGCCCGGCCTTTTCCAGGGTGGCGAGGAATTTTGGGCTGGTGCCGAACACGCTGATCTTTTCGGCATCAATCAAGTCGATCAGGCGCTCAGGTCCAGGATGAAAGGGCGAGCCGTCATACAGTACAGCCGTCGCGCCGATGGCCAGTACCGAGACCAGCCAGTTCCACATCATCCAGCCGCAGGTGGTGTAGTAGAACAGGCAGTCCTCGCGGGACAGATCGGCATGCAGGCCGTGTTCCTTAAGGTGTGTAAGCAATACGCCGCCGGTGCTGTGGATGATGCACTTGGGCACGCCGGTGGTGCCGCTGGAATAGAGGATGTACAGCGGATGATCGAAGGGCACCGCGACAAACTCAGGCTCGCCGCCGGGTTGGTAAAAGTCCTGCCACAGCACAACCTTCGCCTGGGTGCGGTAGTCCTCGACCTGCGCCTCGGGCCGCGCGTACGGCACCACAATCAACTGCTCCAGGGACGGCAGCCGTTCGAGGATTTCATTGAGTTTGGCGCTTTGGTCGATGGGTTTTCCGGCGTACCGATAACCGGCGCAGGTAATAAGCACCTTGGGCTCGATCTGGCCGAACCGGTCGATCACGCCTTGGGTGCCGAAGTCCGGCGAGGAGCACGACCAGATTGCGCCCAGGCTGGTGGTGGCGAGCATGCCCACCAGGGTTTGCCAGGTGTTGGGCATGCACGCCGCCACCCGGTCACCGATGCCGACGCCAGCCGACCGCAGACTGTTTTGCAGGCCGGCGACGTGTGCGGCCAGTTCGGCGTAGGTGAGTTGTTCGCGCTGGCCGTCTTCGCTGATCGCGACCACGGCCGGGTGGTGGTCACGCCGACGCAGCAGGTGCTCGGCGAAATTCAGGGTCGCGCCGGGAAACCACTGGGCGCTGGGCATCTCGGCGCCTTCGATTAGTACCGCGCCGGGCGGGCTGCGAAACTGCACGTCGAAGTAGGCGACGATCGCCTGCCAGAAGTCCGGCCGCTGGTCGATGCTCCATTGATGCAGGGCGGGGTAGTCGCCCAGTTGCAAGGCGTGGCGGTCGTTGATGAAGCGGCGGAACTGGTCCATCCGCGTGTGGCGGATGCGTTCCGGTGAGGGTTGCCAGAGGATCTCGGACATCAGCAAGGTCTCTTGTTTTTATGCAAGTCTTCAAAACAATAGAATTCTACTGTGGGAGGGGGCTTGC
>PJQF01000169.1_pt1 | contig 35781 bp, 32 predicted proteins | sample 1503741 | NCBI WGS metagenome assembly PJQF01 (sample SAMN07775949, study PRJNA414020) | Biofilm metagenome, whole genome shotgun sequencing project. | isolation source: biomolecule (vanillin) treated reverse osmosis membrane biofilm | place: India: Nagpur | collected 2017-03-21 | reverse complement strand
GGGAGCTTAGCTCAGCTGGTTCAGAGCATCTGCCTTACAAGCAGAGGGTCGGGGGTTCGAACCCCTCAGCTCCCACTTGATGATCAAGCCGTTACCTCAAGTAACGGCTTTTTTTATTTCAGATATTTCACCGGCAAGAACGCTCTCGATTTTCTATGGACGTAACTTGCGACCTTAGAACATTGAATTCAGGCGAACATTGACTAACAATTACGTTAATTAAGTTTCGTTACAAGTATTCCTTATCCATGCCAATGACAAGTTGATTGTTGTTATCAATCAGAAAATTAAAGGCACCATTTTTTACTAATTTTGATTCAAACTTGATCACCAAACTTTGAGCCGCTTTAAGAAATTCTTTCTTTATACACTTTTGGGAGTGCTGATCATTATCTCAGGGGCTGTCATCTCCATCTTCCTCTTCAAAGACCGCATCATTCAGCAGTTTGTGGCCGAGGCGAACAAATACATCAACACTCCGATCAAAATTGGCCAGATTGAAATTGCCACATGGCAGGATTTTCCGAATCTTTCCATTGTCTTCAACAACGTGTATGTAGAAGATAGCCATCCGGGAGAGTACCCACTCTTAATGGCAGACCGTATCTCCTTTTCCCTCAATGCACTCGAAGCATGGAAAGGAAATTACGCCATTCAAGGTCTTACCATTTTAAACAGCGAGACGAGCTTAAAAATTAATGAAAAGGGCGAAAACAACTTCACCATTCTTAAACCCGACTCTTCTTCGGGTAAGAGTACGATTTCATTCGACTTAAAAGATGTGAAACTGATCAACACAGCCGTGGCTTACACCGATGCCGTGGCTATTCAAGAACATCTGTTTGCCAGTGAAAGTCTGGTATCGTCCATCGCTATTCGTGGCGATGTGTATAAAATTGATGCGAAAGGCGATGTGCTATGTGGGCAAATCGGGATTCGAAAAAAAGCATTTCTTAAAAATCGTAAGTTTTTGGTGGACGCGCAGGTGGATTATGACGATGAAAAGAAAACGATCACCATTGGCAAAGCGCGTCTCGATGTCAATCAATCGCGGTTTTCGTTGCTGGGAAATTATGGCTTCAAGAAAAAGAATCTGATTGATCTACACGTAAAAGGTGAAGAGGCCAACATTCAAACCATTTTGGCATTGCTACCCGATGATGTGTCAGATGATCTCAGGAAATACCAAAGCAAGGGTGATGTGTTCTTCGATCTGAATCTGAAAGGTGAAATCAGCAAACGCAAAGATCCTACGCTGCATGTACGCTTCGGCTGCACGGATGCCACCTTCACTCACCCCGACTACCAATCGAAAATCACAGAAGCCAATTTGAAAGGCTCGTTCCACACACCTTCATTTAGCAAATTCGACAAAGCAACGCTTGAATTAAATGAATTGACAGGCGAGCTCAATGGAAAGTCATTCGCCTCGAATCTGAAAATTGAAAATCTGGAACACCCGGTAGTCGATTTTACTTTTAAAGGTGAATTCGATGCAGCCTCGATTCAAAATTTTTATTCGATCCCACATGTATCCAAACTACAAGGAAATGTAGTAGCCGATTTTTCGGTTGTGGGCGCGCTCGATTTACTGAAAAAGAAAAGTACTGCGCAGCAAGTGAAAACGGCAGGCGCGATTGACCTTACCGATATTTCGTTTGAGTGGGGCGAAGAGAAAGTAAAAATCAATAACTTGAATGGTAATCTTCAATTCAACAACAACGATCTGGCCATGAGCAACCTGACAGGGCAAATGGGTAACAGCGATTTTGCATTGAACGGTTTTTTCAAAAACGTGATTACCTTTTTGCTATTCGAAAAGCAGCCGATTGGCATCGAAGCCGATTTGAAATCAAAATTTCTGGATGTAGATCAACTGTTTGAAATTGGTTTTGGCAAGGCACAGTCCAACGATTTTAAGTTTAGTATTTCGCCTCTCATTTATCTGAACTTCAATTGCGATGTGCAGCAACTTCGCTACAAGCACTTCCATCCCAGTTCGGTGAAGGGCGACTTGTTAGTCAAAAATCAGGTAGCTATTTCCAGAAACATCGCGATGAAAACGATGGGCGGTAAACTGGATTTGAATGCCATTGTCGATGCCAAGAAGGCAAACGCCATCGACATTACAAGTGCAGTGAAGTTAGATGGCATCCACATCGACAGTGTTTTTTATGTGTTCGAAAACTTCTATCAAAAGTTTATTGAAGACAATCATCTCAAGGGTCAGGTGTTTGCCGATGTGAACATGGAAATGACGTTAACCGAAAATTTGAAGTTAATTTCGAAAACAATGATAGCCGACATTAGCACCACGATCAAAAAAGGGGAACTGAATAACTTTGAACCGCTGCAAGGATTGAATAAATACCTGGATGATGAGGGTTTGAGCAAACTGCGTTTTGCTGATTTAAAAAATGACATCCACATCGAAAACGAAACCATCTACATTCCGCAGATGGAAATCAAAAGCAATGTGACCACGCTGCAATTGAGTGGCACACACACCTTCGATCAACAAATCAACTACCGGGTAGTAGCACCGCTGCGCAACAAAAAGAAAATCGATCCCGATGAAGCCTTTGGCGCCATTGAAGAAACCCGTCAGGGCAAAACACAAGTATTCTTAAAGATTACCGGCACTACCGATCAATATAAAATCAGCTACGACAAAGAAGCCGTGAAAAAGAAAATTGTCAGTGACCTGAAAAAGGAAGTCAAAGAGTTGAAAGAAGCATTTCAACTGAAAGGAAAAAAGAAGAAAAAAGAAATTGAGTTAGAGAAGGATGATTATTTTGATTGGGAGAATTGATGGGTGCCGTTAAGTTTCTCTAATAATACGCAAGGCGTCTGACCGTTTTGCCACTAAAAAGTATAGCGGTCGGACGCCACAACAAGCTTCAATTCCCAAAATAAATAAACGGTGCCCAAAAGTGCGGGTGCTGAAACTCCTTCCCAAACTCTCCTTTAATAAATTTCTTCTTGAGATCATTTACAATTTGCGGATACGGTTTTCCCTTCGCCACTTCTTTGTAAAAATTGCTCATGAACAACATCGTGCTGGTGTCATTCACCGGCCACAACGATACGAGCGCGGCATTGCTGCCGGCTACCAGCAACGATTGTGTTAATCCGGTAACGCCTTCGCCCACATACAATTTTCCCAAGGCTGTCTGGCAAGCCGATAAGACTGTCAAATCGCACTTCAATTTTAGGTTCGAAATTTCTACGGCATTCAGGAAGCCATCTTCACTGCCCTGCTCTTCGGTGAAAATACTCATCGCCACACCGGAAAGATCAGGAATTTCAGCTACAACAAAACCGTGCGTAGCAAGATGAAGTACTTTATAGTTGGCCAACTCACCGCTCTTTGACATTGCTTTGATGCGATTCTCTGTCATATCTTTTCCAAAAAACACATCGGCACCTGATAAATTTTTACTAATGCTTTTCACTTCTTCCACAGTACCAGGCAAAGCATTCATGGCTCTGGTACCAAACAAAGTAGCGTATGCTTTTCTCACTGATTTATTTTTGCGTAGATTCTCCTCTACTTCCGCTTGCAACAAAGTGAGATCCGATTCTGTTGACAACGCTTTTCGATCGACAGCTAAGTCCTCGTAAATGGCTCCGCCCATCGCGAGCAGTGGTTTGCGCGATGCTTCATACTTGCGTTCAGCCAACTGTTGCATCACACTGGCAGAGTGGAGGTAGCGAATATTGTATTTTTCAACCAAATACTTTCCGTCAAATGTTTTCAGCGCTTCAAACGGAATAAAACTCAGCACATCATTGGGCGAAATAATTAATGTCTTGATCCCACCCAAGCGATTGTTGATTGGCGTGATAAGGAATCGCTGATAACGTGTTAATAAATCCATCAGCATCTCATCATTTAATTCCGGCTTCTCCGAAAATTTTCGAGTGAGCTTTACCACCCGATCGAATTCACTGCGAGGTGCAATCTCATCTCGGTCATAGCCACGGTTTACTTGTGTGCGCTGGTGATCCTGACTGATCCACTCAAAACCACGAGCTGTTTCTTCTGAAGTCTGTTCGGTGGCTTGCTCCTGTTTCGATCGGTTAAAGTATCGTTCGCGGATATCACCTACAAATCGAGGATCGGCATGATAAAAAACGTGCGAATACTTTTTTGTTATGGTTAAAATCACCAATTGATAACCGGAAAAAACCTGGTACATCAAACAAGCTTCATCAGGCTTTAACAAATTCTGGAATTCTGAAATAGTGGGGGGTGCCAGCTGTTTCTGCGCCAATCGCTCGGTGAGCACGCGTGCACGGCTTCGTTCCATTGCCTCAAATGCTTTTTCGGTATTAGCCGCTTGCGCGTAACACAACACCAACCATTGGTTGGCACTCATCTGACTTTGGTAATGCGAAAGTCGATCTTGAGGATTCGCGTACTTCACACCTTCATTTGCCAGCAAGGCAGACTCTTCAAACAAATGAATGGCCTGCTCCATGTCTTGTTGCTGATAATACATCGCTCCCAAGTTGTTGAGATAAAGCGAGGCATCACTCCATCGGTTTTCTTTTTTAGCTTGCTCAATCTGAAAGCGATACAAATTGCGACATTTCTGTTGTCCATCGCGACCTGTGTTCCAATACAGCAACGCTAGATTGGAGATGATCGATTTTTTGATTGACAACTGATTTTCTTCGGCCACTTTAAAACCGTATTCGCCATAGCGGATGGCCGCGTTACTGTAATCGGTATTGTAACTGGACAACACAATAGAATTGGCTGCCACTACTACTCCATTGATGTATTGATTCTTTAAAGCAAGATCATACGCCTGAATGGCTAGCTGATTGGCAGTAGCCTGATTTTTTTTCAGATCGCCACTTCTTAAAATGCTGTACGCATTTGAAAGATTCGTCAGACCATCAATGTCGATCGTGATTAGTGGGGATTTGCCCATGTGCTCAAAAAAGTCTTCACTGAACTGAATCGCTTTTTCCTGATCGCCTTTATCGCTGTGATAAGCCATCAGCTGAGCGATCAAATACGAGGCCAAGTAATGGTTGTCGCCATAGCCTTTTGATTTCAATTGGACATAACCTTCTGTAGCGATTTCGAGTGCTTCACTTTTATAGCCCCAGCTATTCAACCACCGCGCTGCATAACTAAATGCCAGCAAGGCCATCACGGGTTTATTCGTTTGATTAAAGAGTGCCACCTTTTCCCGACACTGCTTCATTAACTCAGCAGGATTTTCAGGATATTGATTGTAGAGTGAAATCAATTTAGCCAGCGACCACTCCCTTTCTCGAATGGTAGATTCTGTTTGTTGCAACCACTGTGCTAAATGTTGAAATGCTTCTTGCTTATTAAAAACTTTTTCAAACTCTTTCATTTCCCCCAATGCTACTTTCGAATCTTCATTCTCTGAAGAAAATCGAATGGCATCGGTCAACAATCGCTTCGCTTCCGAAATATTACCTTGTTGCGCAAGTACGTAAGCTTTGGCAGTGAGTGAAGCTGAAGCCGTGGGGTCCATCAGCAAAACACGATCAATGTACGTCAATGCTTCTATAGGTCGATTCAAAAAAAGCAAACAAGCTGCTTGATTTCCGTTGGCAGCCAGATTATCAGGAAACACGCGTAAGTATTGCGTAGAGAGTTGCAACGATTCGTTGTACTTTTTTTCTTGATAAAGTGTGAGCATCCTTTTTTCTAAGTCAGCATAATAATGCTGAGCCGATAAAGAAAAATTGATTATAAGAAAAAGGAAGAGGATGATTGATCGCATTACTAATACGAATTAAGGTTACACAAATCACCATTGAAACTGACGAGACTTTTACGGATGTTGCCGTTGAAGTATGTTTCTTCTACATCAAAATTGACAGAAGCAGACTTTTGCGAAACGCGAAAATGTAATGTTTGATAGTACTTGTCATTTTCTTCTACCGTAGAGCCGACCGTTTTGCTTCCCAACTTGTTTCCTTTTTTATCAAAGGCCTCTATGCTGATCCGAAAAACACGTTGAATGCCGGTGGTGTATTGATTGCCTACCAAAAAAGTATATCCGTTTTGACACACTGAAAGGATGGCAATGGCCCACACATGATGATCGCGAGTGGTACTCAGGTCATACTGATAAAAATTTTGCTGTACAAACGGAAGTTGACTGACATCCTTTGCTTGATTGATAACCGTGCTGTAGTCGTAAGGGAAAGCAAATTTTTGAAAGTGATCATAAAACTGTTGAAAGTCGGGAGGTAATTCTTCCGTGAGAATAATGCTCTTCACATCTTGCTCTTCCACTTTGGCCATCGTGGCCTGACTGGCTATGATGCGCTGTTTTCCTTTCTTCAGATCAAATACCTGCACTTCATCCACCCGCAAACTCATGTTCTCACTCACATACAATGCGATCATAGGACCAAAGAATGGTTTGATCGCATCACGAAAGACCTGCTTATCATTAATCAAAAATTGATATTCGCCCGAGCGTTTGATCACCGTCAAGGTATTGTAATCGTAGGGTTTTATGACGGTAGATTTGGATTGCCTGAGAACCTCATACTTTTTTCCGAAGTTGGCAGTGATTAAAAAACCTTGCGCGTTGTTGTAAGAAAACGTGAGATACTTTTTTGCGTCTTCACTCATGCCAAAGCGAATGCCCATCCACCCTTCGCTGGTGCCATTGAAAAATATCATACGAGCATGCAAACCAAAGTCATCTTCTTTTGTGATGCCCACGTTTTGGAAGGTATGAACCGAGGCGGTGTTAGCATCGATCACCAAATGTCCTTCCTGAATTTTAAAACTATAGGCAGCCGTTACTTCCTCTTCCCACTTATTTCGATTATCATCAAATCCATCGGCCAAGTATTGAATCGATTGACTTTGCGCGAGCGATGCAACAAATGAAATAACAATGACGAACCACTTCTTCATAGCCGGGTATTTTCAGTTAAAGAAAAAATGGAGCAGTGATAAGCCGCTCCATTTTCGCTTTGAAAAATTCTATTTATCGATGTTGATTCGGGCAAACCACAAGGAGCTTCCTTTCTTGTTCTCGCCAAAGTAGGCTACCTTATTCGCATCTTTGTATTTAAAGTAGTTGGTGATTCCACCATAGTGGACATAGTTTTCTCCATTGCCATATTCTGTATACTTGTCGAATGATCCGGTAGTTAAATTGATGGTCGCGAGTTTGGGTACACCTAATGGTTTCTCTACTACAAAAGATAATTCTCGAACATCCTTCGTCCCAACCACATCAAAGTAAGTCCAATATAATGTTTTTCCATCCGATGAGAATTCAAAAAACTGACCGTCAGCAGCATTCCCTCTGAATTTTTTGTTCAAGGTATACTGCGATACCAAGTTTCCTTTTGAATCAAAGTGAAACATGACCAAGTCTTCGTATGCCCGTCCGGTAACTTGTCCTTTTCCATTTCGCATCATGCCATAATTTTGGCCGGCAAGAATAAAATCTCCATTGGGACTGATGACCGTTTCGTTGAATTCAACTCTGCGTCCGTTATACGAGTCGCCTTTCTTTCCGTTCGGCTGAGGTTTTAATTTAGCTTCAAAATCCTCCATCGTAGTAGAGGTAACAAATTCAACGCGGCCTTTATCGATTTTGGCCAACTGAAAACGAGGCCACTTCTTCTTCTCTGCATGCGACTCCAGTCTGCTTATAAAATACTCGTCTTGTTCGTCATTTGAAGGACCATAAAAATAAACCGCTCCATCTGCGCGTAGCACGAAATCATCCACACGCCAGATACTGTTGGGTGATGTAAAGCTTATCTTGTCCAATAATTTTCCTTCATAAGAAACGCGCACATAGGTATACTCCGTTTGGCTTTTATTCCAAATCTTGGGCCCAGTATAGTTTTTGACTTTCGTGGGTGCAAAAATTACAATCATGTCACTCTTTGGATCATCGTCCGTATTCGGATAGCCATAGGTTGCTACCACCGATTGGGGTGTTTCAAAATTAAGCGTTACATCTGCCAGTGTAGTCAGATTCACATCGTACTTCAGAAAGTGGAAGTTCATCATGTGGTTGAAGGGGCCATTTTTAGCACTTCCTTTCTCACCTGCAAGCACCATGGCTGTGCCGGTGGTATTGTCTTCGATGTGATCGTGGTAGAAAAGCTTTTTATTATCGTCTGTTTTCGCCTTCAATTTTTCGGCAACGTTGGTGGTAACAGAATAGCCGCCTCGAAACCAACTCCAGTTGAAGTTTGTTACCTTTCGTTTCAAAACAAGCGTCCCCATCATATTGGGTTCTACCGCCAATCCTTCTTTTGAATAATCCTCTCCTCTATATTTTTTAGGGCGATATTTAGTTGGTAATTCTTTCTCCATATCAACGATCTCCTCGGATTGATTGAGGAAGTTAAAGTCCATATCAAAAGAATAAGTGATAAATTTAGATTGGTTCTTCTTCGCGCGCACCCGATAGACCACATCAATTTGTCGCTTCTCGAGGTCGGTGTTGACGATGTGAATGAATCCTTTCATTGCTTCTTTCGAAACATCATAGGTTTTTTCGATGTCCAGCGTTTGGCCGCAAGCCAACGAGGCAACGAAAAGGAGGGGATAAAATAAATACTTCATGGCAATGGGGTTTAATGATTCAAAGGAACAAGCGCCCTGGGGGTTTATCAATCCCTATATTTTGGTAATTTGCATATACCTAGAGGTAGGTATCTCCTGGTAATCTCCCCATGAAAAAACAGACTCCCTCCTGTTCGCTCATATTGCTTGTTGTGGTGCTCGCTGTCTCATCCATGCGCAGTTATGCACAAACTAAAAATCTGGATAGCCTTAAAACAGCAGCCGCTGTGCAGCAGGGAAAAGATAAAGCACTGACGCTTCTGTGGCTATGCTGGGAATATCGGTTTGTGAATGCCGACTCCGCCCGCATGTATGGTTTAGAAGCGTTGGAGCTATCCAAAAAAGAAAACCTGGCGGATTACGAAGCAGAAGCCTACAATAATATTGGTGTAACCTACGAGGCGCAAGGTAAATATGAAGAAGCCATCAACTATGGGCAGGAAGCTTTGATTCGTTACCGTAAACTCAACAACCCAACGCAAATTGCAAACACACTCAATAAGCTGGGCATCGCGTACGATGAAAAAGGTGATTACGAAAAAGCATTGCAAAATTATTATGAAGCCTTAAAAATTTATGAAGGGCTAAAAGATGAAGGAAAAACAGCTATGATGCTCACCAACATTGGCATTGTATTGAAAGCACAAAGGGAATACAAGCAAGTGGTGAGTCTCTATCGAAGAGCCAGCTCAATTTACCAAAAACTCAATGACTCTTTTGGATTGGCTGCAGCACATGCAAACCTCGGCTCCGTTTATCTCAAGCTCATGCAATACGACAGCTCAATGTATTATTCACTCCTTGCAGGAAAAGAATTTGAAGAACAGAACGTCAAACAATTTTTGCCCACTACATGGACAAATGCTGCCTTGGCATACGAGGCTTTACAAAAACCAAACGATGCAAAAGCATTTTTCCTGAAAGCCAAAAAATTGCAGGAAGAATATAAAAACCAAAAAGAGTTGTCTTTCACCCTCGCTCGGTTGGCGCGCCTTGAAAGCAAATCAGGACAATCCGCTGCAGCGCTCCGATACGCAAACGAAGCATTGGCATTAGCCCAAAGCAGCAAGGCACTGGAGCAAGTGATGCAGGCACACGAAGTATTGGCCGAAGTAAATGCACACACCGCAAATTATCAGCAAGCCTATCAGGAACATGTGAATTATACCACGTTTAAAGATTCGCTCTTTCAAGAGCAGAAGTCCAAGCAACTGCTGGAGATGCAAACGAAATACGAAACGGAGAAGAACAAACAACAAATTGTTTTATTGCACCAGGAAAACGACATTAAAGAAGCGGCCATCGAGCGCAACTACCTGATCATTGCCGGACTGGTATTATTACTGCTGCTTACGCTGGTCATCATTTATTTGTGGCGCTACCGCGTGATTCAAAAACAAAAAGCAGTGGCGCAAGAACAAAAAGTTCGCTTGCGCGAAGCGCAGATCCATGCGGTGATCGAATCGCAGGAGCAGGAACGAAAGCGCTTTGCTGCCGATTTGCACGATGGCATGGGACAATTAGTTTCGGCTTTACAACTAACCATTCAATCCATTAAAGGAACCAACGCACCAGAAAAAACTGTGGCCCTGGTCGAAAACTCCGAACAACTTCTCAGCGACATTCAATCCGAAATCCGCAACATCGCATTCAACCTGATGCCACCTGTGCTGGTGAAAGAAGGATTGATCCCTGCCACACGCGAATTGATTCGCAGAGTGAACAAAGCCTCACAACTGAAAGTGTCTCTCACCGTCCACGATGTGCCCAATCGATTCTCCAACGTAGTTGAAATTTCGCTGTACCGCATTTTGCAGGAGCTGATCTCTAATATTCTCAAACACAGTAAGGCCACAGAACTAACTCTTTCATTCACCGGCCATACCGAAGAAGTGATCATCACCCTCGAAGACGATGGCATGGGCTATGACTTAGCCGCCTTTCAAAACAGTACTCAGAGTAACGGCTGGCGTACCATCCAAACACGATTGAATCTGATCAAAGGCACTATTGAATGGGATGTGGTTGCGGGAAGAAAAAATAATACTGTTACCATCCAGGTGCCGATGGGCATCACCGCTACTACCGAAGTGAAAAATACCGAGGCCTCGGTATTTTGAGTCGGATGCGGGCTTCGTTGATTTGCTGAATAAAATCCGCATGGATGTGATTTGGTTAAGAACACCATTTGGTCGAATTTTACAACGCATGAAAAAGCATTCCGTTTTGCTGGTTGATGATCATCCCATCTTGTTGGAGGGAATGAAAAATCTGATTCGCGATCCTTTTGAAGTTACCCACACCGCTACATCGGGATTGGCAGCATTAGACTATATCAAATCCACGGAATTTGATTTACTCATCACCGATTATGAAATGCCCGGAATCACGGGGTTAGAGTTAGTAAAAGCCGCTCGCATCGCGCAGCCCGAAATAAAAATTATTGTACTCAGCATGCATGATGATCCGGCCGTGGTGAAAGAACTCCTGCGTTCAGGCGTCTCCGGATACATCCTAAAAAAAGACACCTACAAAAATCTGACCGATGCGTTGCAAAAAGTGATGGAAGGAAAACGCTTCTTAAGCGATGAAGTAGCTGAGTTGCTCATCAACCTGCCGGAAGAAGAGGAACGTGGAGTGCTTACCAGTCGTGAAATTGAAATCTTGAAACTGATTACCAAAGAATTCAACAGTCGCCAGATTGCTGAAGTGTTGTTCATCAGCGAGCGCACGGTAGAAACACATCGCAAAAACATTTTGAAGAAAACCGGAGCCACCAACTTAGTGGGTCTTGTCAAATACGCTTACGCGAATAATCTGGTGTAATCATCCCACCACAATTCCCGAAGCGAGGGAACCAGTTGCATAGGCACACACCTCACCTTTCTCATTCATCACACGCGCAATTCCAAATATGCGTTTACCTATTACTTCCGTCTCTTCAGCGCGCACCACCACTTTAGTAGCCATCAACGGCTTCACATAATTAATATTCAAATTCGAAGTGGCTGTCATTCCCTCTGCATAATGGCGGATGCCCAATAATCCAATCGCCAAATCAACCAACAAAGCAATCACCGCACCATTCACCGCTTCGGTTCCAATGCCGCCCTGATGCACTTCCAATACCTCGTCAATGCAAACTTGTGGTTGCTTCACATCCGATAGGTCGACACGAATGTGCATTTGCTTCAACTGTGCTGAAGCATTAAAGAATTTTTCAATCTCGGTAAAGTTGCCGCTGCGGGCCACTTCACGCAGTTTGTGTAGTTGACTTAAACTCATCGCAGAAAAAATAAGAGGAAAGCAGAAACAGAGAGAAACAAACAGAGCGGCACATAATAGCGCGTATCATTTTTAGCAAAAGTTGTATTCTTTACTTTTTTGAACAAACCCACCCACTTAAAATCTCCGATCGTGCGAAGCAGAAAAATGATGGCTATAGCCAGTGTGCTATACTTGATCGGAAGCGGAAATTCAGTCAACCACAAGCGGGCATTTGCCAAATGAACTACAGCCATCATGCACAAACCAAATCCTACCACCATGCTGGCAGCAGCCGATGGACTCAGCATTTTTTCACCGGTAGGTTTTGAAGGTACCACTACATGCAGCGCCCATGTGTAGCCAAGGACCCAGTAGAAATGCAACGCTCCTAGCAATAGAAAAATAGTGGCATTCAAAATTGCCAGCCACCCCATTTTAGTTCAACTTTATTTTTTCCGCCAGAATTGTGCGTACTTGATTCTCCAACGCCATGGCCTTCGGAAACAAAATTTCGTTTTCAATGCGGGCATGCACCTGCAAGCTTTTTTCAAACTGTTGTAGTTCCGAATAAATCACCTTCACGTGCAGCGGTGCATCGGGTGTCAGGTGATAGTCTTTGGTAATTTTCCGAATACCCTCCATCTCATCATCATGACTCTCATGGTCAATGGCGCAGCGCTGCAACGAGTAGCGTTCCATCTGATAATATAATTTGCTCGAGTGATACCGATTCTTCACCGCATTTTGCAACGCGCGTATGTATTTAAATAGGCCGTCTTCTTCTTCGTAGATATGATGAATAAAATCCTCCAGAAACAGCGGATACAGCATTTTCAAATCACGCTCTACTTGTAAATAATCTGCATGATTGGCTTTAAAATTTTCTACCAACTTACCAATGTATGGCAGCTTGTGCTTCACAAACAAAAAGTGCGCGTGCTTTAAATACTCCATGATCAAATCAATAGGGTACGAAAACAGCGGAATATCCTCCTCATGAAAATTAGTGCGTGGCGCGAGCAATTCACGCTCCATCTGATCTACGCGCAGCCCGCGCTGGTGGCACACCTGTTCCAGTGTTTGGTTGGCATGCTCATAAAACCGGATGCCAAAATAGTACAATACCTGCGCCACCTCGTTGTCTTGCTCAACCAGATCCGAAATACGTCTATTCTTTAGCGATGCCTTTTCCATGAAAAAGTAAATATACAAATTAAACGGCCTGAGCGGCCAAAATTATGTGCCGTTAACAATTGCTTTATAAATACTTTGGGGCATGGCTGTGCGAGGCGCTGTCAGCCACCAGGCTATTCGCTACAAGCCAGCCCCATTTCGCTTCCACGCAGGCTGGCTTTCCGCTTCTATCCTTTGCCCGCTGACGCACGCTTACCAGCACCACTGGCAAGTTCATCAACGCAAAATTCTTCAGAACTTTTTACTCCTGCGTTTATTTGCTTTTTTTGCACATAACCTTGGCGTGAAACGAGCGTTAAGTGTCTATTAAAACTTTATAATCTTCAATGGAGAACCAAAATTCCAAGCATCAAATCAGTTTGCCGTTAGTTTTATGTGTAGGTCTGGCATTCGGTGTACTCATCGGGGCAGGTCTTAGCAATAAATCCAGCGGCAGTGGCGAAGTAAACCAAGACCTCCAAAAACTGCGCGAAGTGCTCACGCTCGTTAAAAAAGAATATGTAGACGAAACGAAAACCGATGCGCTGGTAGAAGATGCTATCGCTCACCTGCTCAGCAAACTCGACCCGCACTCTGCCTACATTTCCGCACGCGATCGCATCGCGGCCAACGAAGATTTGAAAGGAAATTTTGAAGGCATTGGTATTGAATTCAATATTTTTCACGACACGTTATTCGTTGTGGCAGCCCTCAGTGGTGGCCCTTCCGAAGCAGTGGGTTTGCGCAGTGGTGATAAAATCATCAAAGTAAACGATACCCTCATTGCCGGTGTCAACCTCACCAACCGCGATGTGCAACGCCACCTCAAAGGCCCTAAAGGCACCGAAGTGAAAATTGAAGTGTTGCGAAAAAATAAAAAGGAGCCCATCATCTTCACCATCATACGGGACAAAATTCCTCAATTCTCTGTCGATGCCTCGTATATGATTGAGCCTGAAATAGGTTACATCAAAGTCAATCGTTTTTCACAAACTACCCACGAAGAAGTAAAAACCGCCATGAATAAACTGCGCAAAGAAGGCATGAAAAAACTCGTGCTCGATCTGCAAGGCAACCCGGGCGGATATATGGACCAGGCAATTGCCGTAGCTGATGAATTCTTGCCGGCCGGAGAGAAAATTGTTTTCACCAACGGGCAAGAGAAAAGGTATAATGAAAATGCGGTGGCTACCAATGTTGGCGACTTCGAGCAAGGCGACTTGATCGTGTTGGTAAACGAAGGCAGCGCTTCCGCTTCTGAAATTGTCAGTGGTGCTTTGCAGGATAATGATCGTGCATTGGTGGTAGGCCGCAGATCTTTTGGTAAAGGTTTAGTCCAGCGTCCGTTTGACTTAAACGATGGATCGGAAGTGCGCCTGACCATTTCGCGCTACTACACTCCCAGTGGTCGTTCCATTCAAAAGCCCTATGAAAATGCAGACGACTACGATCGCGATATTGCCAAGCGATACAAACACGGAGAATTTTTTACCGCTGACAGTATTAAATTCAACGACTCACTCAAATACAAAACACTCAATGGCCGCACCGTGTATGGTGGCGGTGGTATCATGCCCGATTATTTTGTGCCACTTGATACTACGCTCAGCAGCAAATATTTTAATGAATTGTCATTTGCGAATGTATTGCGCGAGTATTGCTTCAACTATGCGGAGGCCAATAAAAAAAGCCTTCAGGCCAAAGGCTTCCGCGATTACCAACAAAATTTTCTGGTGAGCGATGCCATGCTGAATCAGGTGGTGGAATTAGGCAAGAAAAATAACATCCCTCCTGATTTCAAAGATCTGAACAAAAACAAAAAGCTCTTTCAGGTTTACATAAAAGCAGAGGTGGCGCGCCATGTTTGGGATAACAGCCACTTCTATCCTATTTTCAACGAAACCAACGAAGTGCTTCAGCAAGCCATCAAGTTGTTTGACCGTATTCCGGATTTGAATCGGGGGAAAATGTAATCGAATTCATCGCTGCAAAGCATCAATCCTCCCACTGGTTAGAAATATCCTTGCTCATAAAGGCATATTCTACTGACTTTTTGTGGTTTTAAGTTTGTTCAACTAATAGAGTAAGGGATTTTCAATCTTTTATCTTAACTGTTAGCAAGCTATTTTTGCCACGGATTCGTCCATCATAGTAATTAAACCTGGCAACCCGATATGACCGTAGACTCGATGCGCAAGATTGATCAGAATGTGGGTGTGGTGCTCTGCTTGCTCATCATGCCATTTGTCTGGCTAATCGATTTGCTAAGAGGTCGTACCGCGAAACCTGATATAGGCCGTACACTTTTTATTGAACTTTCTGAAATGGGGAGTTCGATCATTGTAGATCCGGCCATGCGCAAACTGCAAAAGGAGAGCAATGCTACTTTGTACTTTGCCATCTTCACCAAAAACTACAAAAGCCTAGTTCTGTTGAACACCATACCCTCTGAAAACATTTTCAAAATGAATTCAGATAATCTCTTTCAACTAACGGGAGAGGTCATTCGGTTTATTATCTGGTGCCGGAAAAATAAAATCACCACCGTCATTGATCTTGAATTATTTTCACGCTTTACGGCATTGCTCAGTTTTTTTAGCGGTGCACGCGACCGAGTGGGCTTCACCAACTTGCACGATGAAGGTTTGTTTCGGGGAAACATTATTAACAAATCCGTGCGCTACAACCCGCATGTGCACATAGCCGTCAATTTTATTTCGTTGATCAACAAAGCGCTGGGACATTTTCAAAACGCCTATCCAACAATTGAAGTACCATTCGAAAGTTTAAAATTAGAGAGAGCCCCTGTTTCTGAATCCGGAATCACTGTGGTGCGTCAAAAAATAAAAACATTATATCCCGCCTGGACTAACGAATTAGTGGTGCTTCTCAATGTCAATGCATCTGACCTTCTTCCGCAGCGCAGATGGATGCAAGAAAACTTTGCGGAAGTAGGCAGAAACCTGCTGGCAGAATTTCCTAATATTCTGATCGTGTTGACCGGCTCACCTGCCGAGCGCGATTATGTACAAAAAGTGTGTGATCAAATTAATCACGCGCGATGTGTAAACTCCTCTGGTGTATTTCAATTTGAAGAACTTGTGCCGCTGTATCAAATCAGCACCTTTATGCTGACCAATGATTCTGGCCCAGCCCATTTTGCTGCCGTTACTCCACTCAAAGTTTTTGTTTTGTTTGGTCCAGAGACTCCAGCTCTTTACTTACCCATTGGTGGGAATGCGGAACCCTTTTATCTTGGTCTACCTTGCTCTCCTTGCGTAAGCGCCAGCAACCACCGTAAAACAAGTTGCGAGGCGAGACCATGCATAACCGGCATCTCTCCGAAAGTAGTTACTACCCGACTGAAAAATTTTCTTCTCGAAACTTCGGTCTTATCGCCTACGAAAGCATAGTTTGGACTATAAATAATTTTAACATGATCAAGCGTATGCAACATTTATCAGCTACTCAGAAAAAAGTGCTGACGTTAATTGGTGTTGCTACTGCCGTCCGCATCGTTTTAGCGCTTGTGCTTGAATTGGGCATCGATGAAGTTTATTACTGGAACTTTGTGCTCTTCCCGGACTGGAGTCATTTTGATCATCCACTGATGGTGGGCGTAGTAGGTGACATTTTTTCGTTTCATCATTTTTTCAACGATGATTTCTTTCTGCGCTTCGGCCCGATCTGTTTATCCGCCATCAGCACTTGGTTAATTTACCGCATCGGTGTAAAAGTAAAAGACGAGCGCACCGGCTGGTATGCGGCTTTACTCTATACAGGTTCGATCTATTGTTTTATCATTGCCGGTTTTTCTTTCATTCCCGATTCACCGCTTATTTTATTTTGGCTGTTAGCGTTGCAGGTCATGATCGATTTTTTACCGACTCGGCCTATTGATAGGCAAAGCCGTAAAAAAATTCTTCTGTTTGGTGTCTATGCGGGTTTAGCCATGATCTCAAAATACCAAGGAGCCTTTTTATGGATTGGAGTTTTTGTTTACGTGTTTTTATTTAATCGTGATTGGTTAAAAGAAATCACATTTTATCTGTCAGGAATAATTTCAGCAATTTTCTTGTTGCCGATTTTAATCTGGAATATCCAAAACAATTTTATCAGCTTCAATTATCACTCGGGGCGCGTAACGCCAGCGTGGGAAATTCGTCCGGATTATTTTCTCACTGAAGTTTTGGGTCAGTTTGCCTACAACAATCCCATCGTTTATGTTTTAATCGTGATTACCTTGGTGGCCTGGTTTCGTAAAAAAGAGTTTATCAAATCTACATTCGCCAAAATTCTTATTTGTCAAGCGTTACCACTATGGACTGTGTTCACTTCCTTTTCTGTGTTTCGTTCTACCTTACCGCATTGGTCGGCACCGGCTTTTGTTTCGTTGATTGTATTAGCGGCAGCTTATTGGGCATCGCACGAAAATCAGGCGAAGGCCTGGTATTGGATGAAAGCGGGACCTGTGTTTTTGGGTGTACTTCTGGTCATTGCAGTGTGGCTCATCAATTATTCACCCTTACAACTTGGCAAAACATCCGAGATCAAAACCTTTGGCGAAGACGACTTTACGCAAGACATGTATGGATGGCATCAGGTAAATGAGGCTTTTAAAAAAGTTGCTACACGCGAAGAGGCACAGGGAAACATGGCTCCGCAATCCGATCTCATTTCAAATAAAATGTTTCCTGCTGCCCACTTAGATTTTTATGTGGCACAATACAATCACCGGAAAGTATTTGGGGTAGGAACTTTAGACGACATTCACATGTATGCATGGCTGAACAGCAAGCGCGGTGGCCTTGAAAAAGGAAAAGATTACTACCATGTGGGGTTGAGCAATTTCTACCGTGATCCGAATGAGCTCTTCGGAAATTATTTTGAACGAATTGAACCGATGGACACGGTAGCGATTACACGTGCTAATAAACCGATGCGATATATTTTCTTTTATCGTCTAAGAAACTACAAAGGCAATTTTATCGACCCGTTGCCAGCGAGGTAAGGATTCAAGGTTCTGTAGCTGGTAATTATTCCTGTTTGGTATTACTGATCACGTTCCGTTCACGGAATGGGTTGAATAAAGTTTTCTAGACTTTACATTTTGTCCATCAACTGCACTAACTTGTCATTTCAAATCCTGATGTTATGTATTACCATCGCTTAGGCAATATTCCGCCCAAAAGACACACTCAATTTCGCCAGCCGGATGGCAGTTTGTACAAAGAAGAGTTGGTGAGCTCGGAAGGTTTTTCGGGCATCTATTCCAACTTATATCACATTCATCCACCTACACGCATCAAATCCATTGGTGAACCTACGCGTTATGGCGCGAAACGAATAGATGATTACGCGCTGCGGCAAACTCATCTAAACACATCGAAAGTTACCGTAACGGGTGAAGATTATTTATCGGCTCGCAAAGTGCTGATGATGAATAATGATTGTGCTATTTCTATTTGCTCACCCCGCCAGCGGAAGATGGATTACTTCTATAAAAATGCGGAGGGTGACGAACTAATTTTTGTGCATGATGGCAAAGGCGTTTTAATTTCTCCTTTCGGAAAGTTGGATGTGCGACAGGGTGATTACATCATCATTCCTCGGACGGTGATTTACAAATTTGAATTTGAAGAAGGACCGCTTCGCTTGCTCATTACAGAGTCCGCTTCACCTATCGAAACTGTAAAACGCTACCGGAATGATTTAGGGCAGTTGCTGGAGCATGCGCCCTACTGTGAGCGCGATATCCGGGCACCGTATGAATTAATAACCGATACTAGTCGTGGCGATTTTTTAGTTAAGATCAAAAAGCAGGGCTTTCTGCACAATTATGTTTATGATTACAGTCCGTTGGATCTCGTTGGTTGGGATGGATTTTTGTGGCCCTATGCTTTTTCCATTCACGACTTTGAACCAATAACCGGACGCATTCATCAACCGCCTCCCGTGCATCAAACTTTTCAGGCGCGCAATTTTGTAGTGTGTTCGTTTGTACCGCGTCTTTTTGATTATCATCCACAGGCTATTCCAGCTCCGTACAATCACAGCAATATTGATAGTGATGAGGTGCTCTATTATGCCGAAGGAAATTTTATGAGCCGCAGAGGAATTGACCGAGGATCATTTACGTTGCATCCCGGTGGGTTGCCACACGGGCCACATCCGGGCACGGTTGAAAAAAGTATTGGTGCCAAAGAAACACATGAGTTGGCGGTGATGATTGATACGTTTCATCCTCTTCACTTAACAGATCAATCGCTGGAATTTATAGACAAAAATTATCCGATGAGTTGGACGGACAATACCGATGGTGGATTTCATGAAGTGAATACACCTTAAACAACCATGACGTGTAACATTACTAGAATCTATTTGTTAAAACGATAAGTAAAACATTCAAACTATGATCTCCACCAAAGCCTATGCTGCCCTCAGCGCCACTACTCCTCTGGTACCTTTTCAATTTGAGCGAAGAGACCTTCGTCCGGATGATGTGCAAGTAGAAATTCTCTATTGCGGTGTTTGCCACAGCGACTTGCACCAGGCGCGCAACGAGTGGGGTGGCTCTATGTACCCAATGGTGCCCGGCCATGAAATTGTAGGAAAAGTAACGCGCATTGGCTCCAATGTAAAAGAATTTAAAGTTGGAGAACTGGCGGGTGTTGGTGTAATGGTAGACTCTTGCCGCACTTGTAAAAATTGCATGAACGATCTGGAGCAATATTGTGAAGAAGGAATGACCGGCACGTACAATGCGTATGAGCGCGATGGAAAGACCATTGCACAAGGTGGATACTCATCACAAATTGTAGTCGATAAAAAATATGTGCTGCACATTTCAGAGAAACTTGATTTAAAGGCAGTGGCTCCGTTATTATGTGCGGGCATCACTACCTACTCTCCATTGCGTTATGCAAAAGTAGGCAAAGGCATGAAAGTGGGAATTATTGGTTTAGGCGGACTTGGTCACATGGGTTTGAAGTTTGCGGCCAGCTTTGGTGCGGAAGTTACGCTCATTAGTTCATCTGCCTCCAAAGAAGCCGATGCCAAACGATTAGGCGCACATCATTTTTTACTTTCGACTGATGAAAAACAAATGCGTCAGCATCGTGGGCACTTTGATGTATTGCTCAACACCGTTTCGGCCAATCATGATTATTCGCCTTACTTAAAATTATTAGGACTTGATGGTACGATGCTGATCGTGGGTATCCCGGCTCAAGCTCCGGTAGTGAGACCCTTTGATATTTTAACCAATCGCAGAAGTATCACAGGTTCCTCTATTGGAGGGATTAAGGAAACACAAGAAATGCTCGACTATTGTGCTGAGAAAAATATTGTTGCCGATGTGGAGTTGATTCCGATGCAAGAAATCAACAACGCGTATGAGCGAATGGTGAAAAACGATGTACGCTATCGATTTGTGATTGATATCAAAAGTTTAGGATAAGTTATTGCAGTCGGTAGACGGATGTTGCTTTTTCATTTTATGCGTTTCAAAACAACACGTTGCACCGAAGTAGTTGAATAATTGGTTACTTCAGGATGAGAAACAATTTCTTTCTTACCTGAAGTAACTTCAAAAATCAATTCATCCCCTCGTAATTCATATTCGGATGTAAGCATGATGCCCTGCGTTTCAAAAATACTGTAGAGCTTATTTCCGGTGAGGTAATCTGTCAACTCCAAACCTCCGCCCTCATCCGTTACATATAAATTTTTATCAACATCTTTTAATCGAAGCTTGTAATCTTTCACCATAGGCATCTTGGCAGATAGATACTCCATTCGCCAGGTCCATACATGAGTAGCTTCCACTGCTACCGTCAGTTGCACCTCTACACTATCACGCAATTTCCCCAAATGATAGATCTGCATCATGCCTTTCCAAGTACCCACACAACGATCACCAAACAATTGCTGTGCTGCACCATTCCCTGAGATCAAAAGAAAAGTGATGACTACCAAACTCCGCATACGCGATTGATCAAGCTATAGTTTGTCTCTCTTTACTAAATACCCAAACAACGCTGCCGTAAAAAACATGAGGATGCTATACAAAGCAGCCGGAACACTCATGAGCGAATTGTTTAAAACGGAGAGCGCAATAAAAATAGCGAGTGTGCCATTGTGAATTCCAATTTCCATACCAATCGCTACCGCTTGTCGCTTTTCCACTTTCCAAACCTGCGGTAAATAATATCCTAACCCCATGCTCACTAAATTAAACACCAAGACTGGAAATCCGATCGATGGAAAATGTGTGCTGAGCAGAACACGCTCACGATACACAGCCGCTATGATGATCAATAATAAAAAAACAGCCGAGAGAATTTTTACCGGCTTATCCATCTTAATCGCAAATGAAGGAGCTTTGCCCTTTATCAACATGCCAATGGTAACAGGCAGCAGCACAATCATAAACACTTCAATCACTTTGGCAAACTGCATGGGCACATACTGATCGGAAGTGAGAAAATGAGCGAGCGAAAGATTGACCACCAACGGCAAAGTGAACAAGGTGAGCACGCTATTCACAGCCGTTAAGGTAATATTCAATGCCACATCTCCATTCGAGAGATGACTGTATAAATTCGCGGTTGCCCCACCGGGCGAAGCAGCCAGCAACATCAAACCCACAGCCAGCGCTGGCTCCAATCCAAAAATTTTCGCGATGAAAAAACAAACCATCGGAAGCAACACCATCTGGCAGATTAATGCGATGGCCACTGCCTTCGGGTATTTGATTACACGCTTAAAGTCTTCTATTGAAAGCGACAAACCCAGTCCGAGCATAATGATGCCAAGGGCAATGGGTAGAAGCGTAGTAGTTAAGATGTTGCCTTGCATCTCTTTAATTCTTTTTCTCTTTGCCTAATTCCGGTAAAACGAAATTATCCAAAGGACTTGGCAACTTCATAGCTGCTTCAATATCTTTCACAGTGCGTGGAGCCAATGCTGATAAATGTTCGTATCCATCTTTGGTAATCAAGTAGTCATCTTCAATACGCACCGCAATACCCCACCATTTTTTATCACATGGTGCTCCTTCCGGAATATAAATGCCAGGTTCAATCGTAATGATCATATTCTCTTGCAATTTGTCATACGTACCGCGATCGTGCACATCCAAGCCAATGTGATGACAGCAGCCGTGTGGATAGTATGTGTTGCGCTCATCGGGATTTTTAATGATACCCAATTCAGCTAATCCCTTGTTGACTGTGATACGCGTAGCGGCTGTTAACTCGCGGAAGGTAGCACCCGGCTTACAGATTTTCATGGCTTCCTCTTGCGCTTTCAACACCAATTCATAAATCAATTTTTGTTCTGGTGAGAATTTTCCGTTTACCGGAATGGTGCGGGTAATGTCAGCCGTGTAGCCACGATACTCTGCACCTAAGTCCATCAGAATTAATTCTTTGTTCGAGATATTGGGTTTGTAGTTGTCGATGTAGTGAAGGATGCAACCATTGTGTCCGGCACCGACAATGGAAGGATAACCTAAATCTTCTGCCTGATATTTTTTAAAGACAAACTCATGAATACCTTGAATTTCGCGCTCGCTCATGCCGGGCTTCATTGCCTTCATCACTTCCAGTTGACCCATACATGAAATTTGAACGGCACGTTTCACCATACTCAATTCTTCCGGTGCTTTGATGCCACGTAAGTCATCCAAGATCGGATCAAGTCCAGCCATATCCAAATTATTTTTAGATGGTTCCACGGCTAGCGTCACTCCTTTTTTATCCGGGTAATTTACCTTGGCTTTGAATTGCGCCTGAAGGTCGAAAAGGTCGGATGAATCGCGTGGATCGTTGCGCACATCGTTAAAGAAATCAGTGAAGAGAATTTTATCAAATTTTGAAAAGTTAACATCGTAGCGTTTGAATTCTGTGTTGTTAAAAGCTTGCGAAAAGCCAAGAACGTCTTTCACACCCTTTTCACCCAACCTGCGGCCCGTCCACATTTCTTGTTGCTCGTTGCGGGGTTGTACAAACAAGATCTCATTGTATTGGGTGCCGTTATTGGCGGTTTGCATGTCCTTAAAAATAAAGAGGACGGCATCCGGTTCTTTGTAACCGGTGAGGTAGAAAAAATCAGGATCCTGGTGATACACATAGTCCACATCATTGGCACGGTTTCGAACGGGATTGGCAAAAAATACGGCTACAGAATTGACTGGTAGCTTCGCACGAAGTTTTTCCCTGCGATCTTTGTGAAATTCTTTCGTAAGAAAATCTGAAGGAAGGTCTGGGTTTTGTGAAAAAAGAGGCAATGAAAGAACCATTGCACAAACGATAAACAAATATCTCATACTGGTGGATTTATTAGTATTCGAAAAATAGGGAATTACTGCCATACTTCCAGCAGAAATTACATGACCGCAAATGATCCGATTAAATAAATTTTAAATCTTCCTATGAGCCTATCCCCCTTATATTCTCACCGCTCAGCATTTCGTCATTGTTTAGATGAGTTAGTTTGCGGTAATTGGTATGTTAAAATTCAATTACTTATGAAACGTTTGGTGTGTTTTCTATTTTTTTTATACTCGATCACAGCGTTGGCTCAATCGCCAGTCCTCGTGCGGTATCCTGCTATCAGCCCGAATGGCTCCATATTGAGTTTCTCTTTTCAGGGTGACATCTGGACGGTGCCTGCCACTGGCGGCAAAGCTAATCGCCTTACAGTTCACGATGCCTACGAAAGTACACCGATCTTCAGCCCGGATGGAAAAAGCATTGCCTTTACGGGATCTCGTTACGGCAACAATGATATTTTCGTGATGCCTGCAGAAGGAGGAACACCCAAGCGATTAACTTATCATTCCAATGGTGATCAGATTTCCAGCTGGAGCAATAACAACCAGATCTTCTTTTCTACCTCTCGCGAGTTTCAACAAATTGAACGGCCGTTGGAAATTTATTCTATTTCTGCAGAGGGTGGCACCGAAGTACGCGCAATGGATGCGGTGGGCTTTGACCCTGCCCCATCACCGGACGGTCGCTTCATTGCATTTACACGTGGCGATCTGAATCCAATCTTTCGCGAAGATTACCGTGGACCTTCCAACCGGGATATCTGGTTATTTGACACTAAAAGTAAAACCTACACACGCATCACCATTTTCGATGCGAATGACATCTTGCCACATTGGGGAAATAATCAAACATTGTATTTCCTCTCAACTCAGGGAGGTCGCAACAATCTGTATAGAATAAAAATAAGCGAGGCCGGCAAGCCGAATGGTGTTGCCGAAAAACTCACCGACTTCAATGATCACTCCATTCGTTACTTCTCTATCTCCGCAGATGGAAAAACAATTGTATTCGAACGTGAAAAAAATATTTACACCTTCAACACCGAAAACAAATCCACACAAAAGGTGAACATTCAAATTGGTGCCGATGTACGCTTCGATCCGGTCGTGAACAAAACGGTTTCAGCAGATGCGAATGAATATGCAGTATCCCCCAACGGAAAATTGATGGCTCTTGGCATTCGAGGAGAAGTATATGTGAAAGAAATCAACAAGGAAAAAAATTCCACTACCAATCTATCCAATCATGCTTATCGCGATATGAATTTCGATTGGTTGGGCGATTCTGTGGTCGTATTTACATCGGATCGCGAAGATGGAAATTTTGATTTATACTTAGCGAAGTCAACCGATAAACAATCGATCGTAAAATCATTGAAACAGCGTGTGACACGTCTCACACAAACTCCTGAGGATGAATCAGGGATTTCTATTTCAAATGATGGAAAGAAAATCGCCTATGTCCGCGGACGTGGCACGCTCGTGGTTAGCGATATTACTTCAGACGGAAAACTGAGCAACGAAAAAATTCTACTCACCGGTTGGGCCGCACCTTCCAACATTCGCTGGAGCCCCGACAACAAATGGCTTGCTTACTCGCAGGAAGATTTGTATTTCAATGAAGAAGTGTTTATTCAAGCAGCCGATAACAGCAGCAAACCGGTGAATGTAAGTATGCATCCACGCTTTGATGGCGAACCGGTGTGGAGTGCCGATGGATCTAAACTCGGATTTATCTCGGCTCGCAATAATCAATCGAACGATGTGTGGTTTGTGTGGTTGAAGAAAGAAGATTTTGAAAAATCACAGAAGGATTGGGAAGAAACTACCTCTGAAGAGAAACCCGAAAAGAAAGACGACAAAGAAAAAAAGGAAGATAAGAGCAAGCCGGTGAAAATTGACTTCGACCGCATTCACGAGCGTGTGGTGCAAGTCACCAGTTTTCCCGGTGACGAATCCAACCCAATCATTTCTAAAGATGGCGAAACATTTTTCTACACGGGAACGACCAGCACCGCCAAAGGTCGTGATCTCTATTCCATCAAATGGAATGGTAAAGATTTGAAAGAGTTAACCAAAGGCGCGGCCAATCCTTCGCGTGTAGCAATGGATCGCGAAGGGAAATATTTGTACTTCCTCAAATCGGGCGGAGCAGTCAATCGCATCGACATCAAAGGCGAAAAAACGGAAGCTCTTCCTTATTCCGCAAAACAACGCATTGATTTTACAGCCGAACGTAAACAAGTTTTTGAAGAGGCTTGGCGCACGATTCGCGATGGATTTTACGATCCACAGTTTCATGGCAAAAACTGGAATGCGCTTCACGACAAGTACAAAGAACTGTGTGTGATCGCCAGCACCAATGAAGACTTCCGCGATATGTTCAACTACTTGTTGGGCGAATTGAACTCCAGTCACATGGCACTCACAACTCCCGCGCAAGCGGAAACGCAACGAGATGCTACAGGAATGCTGGGTGTGGAATTAGTGCCGCAGAAAGATGGCATGAAAGTGATACGCACCATTCCAAATTCTCCTGCTGATAAAGCAAGCAGCAAACTGTCAGTTAACGATGTCATCACTTCCGTGAACAACCAACCCTACAATGAAAAAGAAAATTTTTATGATTTGTTGAACACCAAAGTGGAAGAACGGGTATTGTTGACCGTGCGCAATGCTGAAGGGAAAGTGCGCGAAGTGGTAATTCGTCCGACCGGTTCAGTGCGTCAATTATTGTATGAAGAGTGGGTGGAAAATAGGAAGAAGCTGGTTGATCAATTTTCGAATGGAAGAATTGGCTACATCCACATTCAGGCGATGAGCTTGCCAAGCTTTGAAGTATTTGAGCGCGAGTTACAAGCTGCAGGCTATGGTAAAGAAGGCTTGGTGGTAGACGTTCGCTACAATGGTGGTGGTTCAACCACGGATTATCTGATGACAGTGCTCAATTACAAACAACATGCTTATACGATTCCGCGCGGTGCAAGCGATAATTTAGAGCGCGACAAACTGAAATTTCGCGAGTACTATCCTACCGGTGAGCGTCTGGTTTTTGCCGCGTGGATGAAACCATCCATTGCTTTGTGTAATGAAGGCAGCTACAGTAACGCAGAAATTTTCTCGCATGCCTACAAAACGTTGGGCATTGGTAAATTGGTAGGTGTGTCAACGAACGGGTCGGTGATTTCTACCGGTGGTCGTCCGTTGATGGATGGTTCGTTTGTGCGTTTGCCATTCCGCGGTTGGTTCACGAAAGCTACCGACAAAAATCAAGAGCTCGGTCCGGCCGTTCCGGATATTACAGTTTACAATTCACCCGATTGGATCGCAAAAGGTACCGATGATCAACTGAAAGCTGCCGTAGAAGAAATCTTAAAACAAATCGGCACTAAAAAATAATTGTAAAAAAAGAAAAGCCAGCGATGCACAACTTAGTTTGTAAATCATCGCTGGCTTTATTTATTGAAAGCATTGCGCTAAAAATGTTTTCAATGGATCGGTTATGATAGTTTCATTGGGTGCACCAATGGCATCGTTAATACCTTCATGATCATATTGATTTCCGGTAACTTGCGAAACCGTAACTCCCACCGATTGAAGTTTGGTAATAAAGTCATCGGACAAGGCAATGCGTGCATTGCTTCCTCGCTTGGCGATGAAGAAACGCGGATAGGTGGTCCCTGATACTACCTGTGAAATAGGAGAAGCTTTTGTCCAATCGCTGCTGTTGCTACCAAAAGCATTCAAATAAGTTTCATTACCATCATTGCATTGGCCTGCTACATCATATCCTTCTGTATCAATACTTGCAATGCCTTTCAATGTTGCCAAAGAAATTCCACGTGTTGGCAAGAACTGCGGACTGGTACCGGTTAATGACACCAGGTGAGCACCTGCACTATGCCCGAGTAAAACCATTTTTTGTTTATCCCCTCCATAGGTAGCGATGTTATCGTATACGTACTTCACTGCATCGGCTACATCCTCATTATGCGTAGGAAATTTGACACGATTAGGATCAGTTGAAGCAGTAGTTGGGCTTAAGCGATAATTGACGCTTACAAACACATAACCGAGTGAAGAAAATAAGTTGGTCTTGTTGGTAATGGAGTTTGCTTTATCGCCAATGGCCCACGCACCTCCATGCACATAAATGACAACCGGCTTGGTTGGAGTGGTTGTTCCAAAATGATAAAGATCAAGGCTCAGCAGGTTTGCATCCACACCTGATACTTGTTTGTAGGGTAGAGTTACTTTCGTGTAAGAAGTCAGTGGCGCTGATGGTGTTTCATCTTTTGAGCATCCAGTCATTGAAAGTATAAACAAAACAACAGAAAACGGGGTAAACTTTATTTTCATAGAGAAAAATTGAGTTTAAAAGGGTAGACTCATTTCCTAGCCTAGGGTTTAATTAGAGAAAAAACATTTTTAAAAAATCAGTAGTCATGAGTTAAACTGTCCAAAATGCCAAAGTATTCCGGAGGGATCGTGTAAAAAACATTCTTTGCCCCAGGATTCTATCCGAACTGGCACTAATCGTACCTGACTAAATTTAGAAGAAAGGTTAAGCGACAATAACTCTTGATAGTAGGTATCTACATCAGCTACCTCTACGAATACCATCGTGTTGTCCAACCAATCTTTGACATAGGCATTTTGCAAATAAAAACCGATGTTGTCATTTATCTGAAAATATGACATCTGAGCTGAGATGACTGATTCATCAAAACCGAGAACCTGATAAAACGAGCGTGACTCTTCGAAATTCTTAGCGCCAATAAAAGGCTTAATGGCGGTGGCTGTTATCTTCATTTGGCAATTAATTAAGTATAGATCAAATATATTCTTTGATTTTGAAAATTCATCGATCATCATGGATCGGAAATTGAAAGAAAGATTCTTCAGCATCTTCTGTCAGAAAAAACATGCGATGCATATTCTGCCCCGTAGAAATCATCATGCGATTTGCCAAAGGTGATTCAGGTGCTTCAAAGTAATACACATCCCCTTTCTTTGTTTCAAAAAACTGATTCCAATACTCTTCCGTCCAGCCGCTTAGGGGTTGGGCGTATTGAAAATAAAGCGCTTTAAACTGTGAATGAGTAATCGGTGTTTGCATTCTAAAAGATGAGCTAGTCTGTTGAGCTGGGAATCGATTCTGGTACAACCACCTGCATGCTATCAAAACCAAGCAACCCCTCCGAGTACTTTAATCGAATCGAATCTCCAAGTCGTAAATCTGGGTAATCTTCTTTTGAAACAACAAGCTTGAATTTCTCGTCCACTTTCGACTGTAGGGTGATTGAATTATTGCTGGTGTTCGTGCTAACAACAACTTCAATAATTCTCTCACTGCCATAATATCGGTTGATAAAACTTGCTGAAGAAAATGAAATCAAGGTGGTTGGAACCAGATAGAAAAGAAAAGTGCGCACAGTTATGTACTCGATCCAATCGAGCCTCCACACTATGGCTAAAATCAAAATTGTCAACACAAAAGCGAAACCCGAAAAAAATAAAACAAACACAATGGGTTTAGTTAACTCTACAACTTGTGTGATTTCATAAGCACACCAAGCGATCGCGCCCAGCAAAACCACAATTTTTATGGCCAGAAAAGTACTATTCGATTCTTTCCGTTTTTTTCCATCTCCTTTACCAGAAGAAAAAAGAAAGAATACATCCAAAAAATCTAAAAAATCCATAGCGCCTCTTATTCAAATAATTCTCAATCTAACTTTATGCTGATCTCTTATTTGTTTTTCCGACTCGCTCAATAAACAACCGATCGCGCACCTTGTGCCATTGAAAGGTCGTCACACAACTGCGCCATAGATCACCTTTCAATTCGAAGATCAAAGGTGATTGATTTTCTAATTCTATTTCAATTCGAATAGAGCCATATTCAATTTTATCACCCCACGATTTAAACCATCGGGCTATCTCAAATGGAACTCCCAACTTTCTCAAAATCCACATCGGAAAAAAAGGGACCATCGAAACAAAATTGGGTTTTTTAATCACAGTTATTCTCACTATTTCCTCCAACCTAATTCCGATTCCAAACAATTTTTGTCCAGTACGAATGCGCACCACCGCCCCTTCGGGTGTCCAGTCAAAATGAATTTTGTATTGATTATGGGATGGTAAAGGCGGCAAGTTTGGATGGCTTCCCCTCAATCGAAGGTGTCCAATTCCATACGCACGGTAGCGCAGCCGCTCGCGAAAAGTAAACTCCTTGCCTACTTCATTTTCCAAGGCGCGAGTCAATTCACCATTCACGGATAATTCGTTTACCAGCATGTGAGGGGCTTAATGACGAAGAAATTCCAAAAAGACAAAGATTCCGTAGATCCAGAAATTGTATAGCGCTGTATAAAAAGCGCCATTCCGTAGACTCTCCCAAATATTGCCGCGGCATTGGTTGGAGTTATTAAATATAAGCCGTAGGGCTCGAAAGAAAATCCAGTATAGCATAGCGGCAAATGAACTGATAGCCACCAGAATCACTTCACTAAAAAACCAAACGGCCATTGCAACTAAAATGGCCCAGCCAATCCATAATAAAATAGACATCAGAATACTGCCAAGATCATCACCATCAATACTAATATCAGGTGTCACAAAACCGGAAGCAAGATCGGCTGTGTTACGAAGTGAATCTACCTTAGTCTCAGGCGATACTTTTTCATCATGTGGTTCGTGAACAACATTTACCCCTCGATATAATCCGATAGTAACAAAAAGAAAAAATGCAGTTGAAAGCACAGTTATCGAAATCATCGAGTTTTCAAAAAATGTATGGTGTTGCCCCAGCCCCCAGAAATAAACGCTAATTAACGTAAGCGCAACAACCAGAAAACTAATTTGAACAACCGGCTTGACTCGTAAGAAGGGTGGCTTCATTTGTTTTTCCTCAAACTCAAAATATAGAATTAAGATGATAATTCTAACTCTTAAGTAGAGATTTCATTTTCAAAAATGGCTTTTCGATAAAGTAGTGGCTCATCACTACCAACAAAACTGTCAGCACAACAACCATTACCATCGCTAACCAAAATGATAAATGATACTCTTGGTAAGCATATAACGACAACATAATGGTTACCATATGCAGCAAATAAATTCCATAACTCATTTTTCCACCGATCGAAGCCCATTTCCAATTACTCAACTGAAATAATGTATGTGGTGAAAATGCCTGATCAATCAGTATGATAACGGACATTAGTGGAAATGCAAAGACCGAAATGATATCTCCCAAATGAAAAAAACGAGAAAGACGATAGTTTAAGAAAATCAGAATAAAAAAACAGATGTACAACCCCATCATCCGCTGCCGTGTAAAAAAACGCAACCATCGATCCAGTTGACTCTTTTGATAGATGGAAACATACGCTAGTGCGGCTCCCATCATCAATGGCGCGACACCAGAGAGTGTGTGGTATTTATGTCCACCACTTAAGCGAAACAGAAATGAAGACAAAATGAGGCCACCAATGAAAATCAAAAAAAATCTCTTACGTGGAATCAATATAAGAATGAGCAATGGCCACAACAAATAAAATTGTTCTTCGATCGCCAAGCTCCATTGCACACCTAAAATTCCACTTTGTGGCCATGCTCCATAGATATTGTCAAAATTGGCTAAGAATAATGAGTACAGTGCGGGATTAGCCTTTTCACTCAATGAAGCATCCAGCCAAGGATGTAGGACAAAGCCAAAAATGAGTACAACAAAATACAGCGGCCAAATGCGCAACGTTCGTCTGATATAAAAAGTAGCGAGGTGGAATCTTCCTGCTTGTTGTATTTCCTGCAAGAGTAGGTGTGTTATTAAAAATCCACTGAGCACAAAAAAGAATGTAACACCCCATTCCCCTCCGCTACCATCCAACGAGATCGCGATGATAAAATATTTCTTGAGCGGATCGGCTGGAAAATAAAAACTACGCGTAATGTGTTCGCCCATCACAGCTAAGGCGGCCAGAAAACGGAGCGCGTCCAGATTTTCAAAATAAATACGCTCCTTTGGCTGAATCATTGTAATTAAAACTATTGAAGCACCGCTAGTATATCGGGATCGGATTCAAGGTTATTCATTTGGCCCATGATCCAATACGATCTGCGCTGCACGTAGGATGACAACGGTTTGATGAGATATTTTTTAGGATTAGGTAAAATGGCTGCTATTTGCGCAGCTTCCAGTCGTGTTAATTTCTTAGCGGACTTTTTATAATAGTGCCGGCTTGCCGCTTCTATACCAAAAACTCCTTTGCCCATTTCGGCAACATTCAGATAAACTTCCAGAATACGTTCCTTTCCCCATAGTAACTCAATCATAAAGGTGAAGTACACTTCCAATCCTTTACGAAACCAACTTCGTCCTTGCCATAAAAAAACATTCTTCGCCACTTGCTGACTGATCGTAGAAGCTCCGCGTACTCGTTTGTGTTTCTTTTGATTATTTTTCATAGCCTTCTCAATGCTCTTCCAATCAAAGCCATTGTGCTCGGGGAACAACTGATCTTCGGATGCCATTACCGCCAGACCCGCATAGGTTGATATTTCTTTTCTATCAACATAATCACGCTTCAATCCGTAACCTTGAAAAAAACTTCCAAGTTGGGTAAGGGTAACAGGCGGATCTACCCATTTTAAAACGATGATATAAACCAGTTGTAACACAAACAAAATCAGAAAGAGGTTCCTGATTTTACGAAGCAATTTTTTGATGCGGGGTGACAAAGCCATTTTAATTCTATAGTAGTTTCTCCAACACCACAAATTCTAACGATTGCTTGGGAATACCCCACCGCGTATCCGGAACAATAAACGGTTTGCGCTCGCCTGTCAGGTGGTAGCCATGCCGAACATACCAATCTATCAATTCCTGTCGCACCGAAATGACCGTCATGTAAATTTTGAAACAATTCTGAGCCCGCGCATGCACTTCAGCTTCTGCTAAAAGTATTTTTCCAATTCCCTTTCCCTGTGTATCCGGTTTTACCGAAAGCATGCCTAAGTAAATTTTATCACCATCCTTTCGTAACTCCATGCATCCCAAGAGTTGCTGCTCTTCTTTACATAGCAATACGGTAGTATCCGTTTTTTGAATCAGATCGCGCAGCGCATCTTCATCAATGCGCGTTCCATCCAACAAATCAGCTTCGGTGGTCCAACCTTTTTTAGAACTTTCTCCGCGATAAGCAGAGTTTACCAATTGATTCAGTGCGGCTGCATCGGCCACAGTAGCAGTAGAAATTTGCAACGACATAGATTCAAATATATTAATTTGCGTGCTCTCTCAAATATATGGCCTACAAAATTGACCTGTACAGCATCTTCATCTTCTTAGGAATTGTGCAGGCCGCTTTTTTGTGCCTGTTCTTTTTCTCGCCCAAAAGTCGACACTTCAATACCAACTTTTTTCAGGGAGTGATGATTTTCAGCATGGCTGCTTGCAGTTTTGAAATTTTGCTCTGCTACACGGGTGTCATTATGAATATGCTTTGGCTGGTTGATTTTTCAGAATCACTGTCATTTGTCATTGGACCCGCTTTTTACTTAATGACGTTCCATTTGATCCGCGGCCAACTACCGAAGCTGTGGTATCTGCATTGGGCGCCAGCTTTCATTTGGCTGATACTACAAATTCCTTTTTTGATTCAGGGAGATGATGTGAAGTTCAATGCTTGGATTGGTTCCTATCATCCACCGGGGTTATCGTTCGTTCAAGATACTCCTGATTTTTTCAACCCACCTTTTCATTCGGAGATCATTTTGGCGCATCTCACCACCTATTTGGCGATGGGGCTATTGTTGGCCATACAGGCATTCAAGCAAAAACAACAATCCTTTTTCAATACCCAAGTCACCGCCTTACAAAAAGTGCGTTCAGCCATGGTGCAGGTAGGCCTTGTCGTGTTACTGATTTTCACTGTCAAAATTTTCAATCGCGATGACATGGGTGACCATCTGTTTGCCGCATACACCACTATCCCCATTTATCTGATCAGCTTTCAGGTGATCAGGCAGTCCGGATTTTTTAAGCAAACCACCATTACCGAAAATACCAAATACAAAAGTTCTTCTCTATCTGCTGAAGATCAGGCTCTCATCTTGGATAAATTAAAAAAGTTGATGACCGAAAAGAAACTATTCCTGCAGCCTAATTTTACGCTGCCCGATCTAGCGGAGCAACTCAACGTATCCGTACATCAGGTTTCGCAGGCAATTAATGATGGGCTCGGCAAAAGTTTTTTCGAAATGCTGGCCGAACATCGCATTGAAGAAGCTAAAATTCTATTAGTAACAAAAGCCAACATCAAAGTAGAAGAAATTGCCGAACAGGTGGGCTACAATTCCAAATCGTCCTTCAACACCGCATTTAAAAAATTAGTGGGCATGACGCCCAGCGAGTGGCGCACCAACGCTGAAAAACAAAAGAGGGGCTAACGCCCCCCTTACCCTACACTCCTACATCTATCTATTGTCCCGGTTCATTGGCTTTTGCATATTCCAGCGTGGGGCCATCGCAGTGTCCCCAGGTTCCTTGCAATATTTCTGCCGAAACAGTCTGCAATCGTTCTTTTGGGTAACAACTTGTTTTCAGTTCATCTCCACTTGAATATGTTAACTCCAGAAATTGTTGATTCGATTCGGTCACTGTGGTAAATGTGCCGGTCGCAGTCTTCGTAGCATTATCTTGTTGGCGATATCTGCTAAACGTACCATCGTTATTAAAAACATAATACTCCTGCCACTGCATTGCTGATCCTGTGGTCGATCCTAATCCCCACGCACCCGTCATTTTCACCAACACCCACTTTTGTTGACTTGATGCATTCAACTCTTTCGACTTTTCACTCAAAGGCGACTCGTTCGAACAACTTGCCAGTCCTGCCACTAGCACGAACAGAATGATTACATTTCTCATAAAGTTATTTTTTTGTTTCCATGCCTAAGACACTCCGCCCGGCCGAAAGGTTGGAAACGGCTATACATGGCGTTCGACTTTATAAAATCGGCCTTCCTGTCTATAAAAACAGCCTTACCTAGCGCCTACGCTGCCGTTTCTTTGCCCAAAATCTAAAACAAATGATCGCTACAGAGACCACTTCCCTTACCGAACGCAGACACGACCTCGACTGGCTGCGTGTAATCGCCATCGTCATTCTCCTGTTTTTCCATACCGGCATGTGGTTCAACCACTGGGGCTGGCATGTCAAAAACAACGAGCTAACCACCACCTTCCAATATTGGATGATCTGGTCGCATAACTTTCGCATGCAACTGCTACTCTTCATTTCTGGAGCGGGTACCTTTATCGCCCTTGGTTCGCGCACTGCAAGCCAGTTTCGCAAAGACCGCTACAAGCGCCTGCTCGTGCCGCTCATCTTTGGAATGTTAGTCATCGTGCCTCCTCAAATCTATTACGAGCGTATCAGCCAATTCGCCAACTACTGGGATTTTTATAAAACTGTGTTTCAATTCAAACCCTATCCCGAAGGCGGTAGTTTAAGCTGGCATCACCTCTGGTTTATTCTTTACCTGCTCGTATACTCGCTGCTTGCATTGCCATTCTTAAAATACTTGAGATCACCAAATTCAGAAAACTTCCGACTGAAGTGCAACAAGGTGCTCTCATCGCCAGCCGCTATGTTGTTCATCCCATCCTTTTTAATACTGATCAGTCAAATCATCTTGCGCCCCTACTTCCCTGAAGAAACACACGACCTCCTGAAAGACTGGGCCTTCTTCGTCTATTACTTTTCATTTTTTCTTATGGGCAGTATCTGCTACTCAATACCTGAATTGTGGCAAGCCATCGGTAACAATCGCAAACATTTTCTGGTCGCACTGGTTTTTTCGCTCATTCCATTCTACGCATGCTACTTTCATTTTCGCGAGCTGATTTCATTGCCTGCACACATCGATACCATCGAAACCATTTTTGATGTCACCGCTATCTTCGTCAGTTGGTTTACCGTCATCACCATCATTGGCTTCGGGCAACACTATCTCAACAAACCCAGTCGCTGGCTCGCACCCATCAACGAAGGCCTCTATCCATTTTATATTTTACATCAGTCCGTCATCATTGCCATCGGATATTATGTGTGTCAGTGGAACTGGAGCATCTCTGCTAAATATTGGATGATCTGTTTTCTCACAGCCGCCAGTTGCACCGCGTTTTATATTTGGATTATCCGCCCATTTAATGTGATGCGTTTTCTGTTCGGCTTAAAAACAAAGAAATAAAATTAAAAGCTTGGGGGCATGGCTTACTCAAAACGGCATTCCATGCGTTTTGAGCGCCACCGGGCTGTCGGCAGTCGCCAACCCATCACACAGGCCACTTCGGGCTCCAATGCATGCCTCCATCCCTTGCCCTCGC
>PJQF01000168.1_pt1 | contig 35796 bp, 26 predicted proteins | sample 1503741 | NCBI WGS metagenome assembly PJQF01 (sample SAMN07775949, study PRJNA414020) | Biofilm metagenome, whole genome shotgun sequencing project. | isolation source: biomolecule (vanillin) treated reverse osmosis membrane biofilm | place: India: Nagpur | collected 2017-03-21 | reverse complement strand
ACAGCCGCGCCTTGATCGAGTTCATCCCACGGCCGATCAGGAATGACGACAGGATGCCCCCACCCACGCTGCCGAAGTCAGCGGTCAGGTAGATGATGATCAATGGGATGCCCATCTGGGTCACGTTGATGCCCAGGTTGTATTGCTGGTTCAGGAACGGCGGCAGCCAATACAGGTAAAACCAGAACACCGGCGCGGTCAGTGCGTAGGCAATCGCAAAGGCCCAAGTGCCGCGCATACGCAGGATTCGGCTGAACGGTACGCCAGGCTGTTCCGGCTCGACTTCCCGTTGCACGTAATCCAATTCTGATTGTTTAACGTTCGGATGATCTTCCGGGTTGTAGTACTTCAACCCCCAGAACACCAACCAGATCGCGCCCAGCGATGCCATGCACAGGAAGGCAGCCTGCCAGCCCCACACATGCAGGATCAGCGGCAGCAGCATTGGCGTCATCATCGCGCCAACGTTGGTACCGGCGTTGAAAATCCCGGTTGCCACGGCGCGCTCACCGGCGGGGAACCACAGGCGCGTGGTCTTGACGCAGGCCGGGTAGTTGGCGGCTTCGGTCAGCCCAAGGATAAAGCGACAGACCATAAAGCCGACGGCCGAGGTGGCCAGGCCGTGGGCGCCGGTGGCCAGGCTCCACAGCAGCACCGCGCAGAAGAACACGCGTTTCACGCCGACCTTGTCGATCAATCGGCCTTGCAGCACAAAGCCAATCGCGTAGCCCACCTGGAACCAGAAGTTGATGTTGGCGTAGTCCATCGCCGTCCAACTCATCTCTTTGGCGAGGATCGGTTGCATCACGCCCAAGGCAGCGCGGTCGATGTAATTGAGGGTGGTGGCGAAGAACACCAGGGCCAACATGCCCCAGCGAGTTTTACCGACGGCCATGGCGCCGCGGATCTTGTCGCCGATGCCGGCGTGCGGGGTGCCGGGGCGCGAAGCCAGGGCGGAGTTTTGCGAAGGCATGTGGTTGTACCCGTTTTTTGAAATTTTTATGGTGTGTTCTGGGTCTTTTCTAAACGTTGGTGCGGGATCGATGGTGCGCAGCGGCTAAAAAATCGTCAATTCGCCAAAGAGGCTTAGTGTTCGATAATCGCACCAAAAACTAACCGGTTCGTACATTTTAATTGCTGTGAGTAGTTTAGCGGCCAATAATTTGCCGTAAATAAGACGAGCCTTAAATGCCGGGAGTCGCGCTATGCAACGTTCCATTGCCACTGTTTCCTTGAGCGGCACCCTGCCGGAAAAGCTTGAAGCCATCGCCGCCGCCGGGTTTGACGGGGTTGAGATCTTCGAGAACGACCTGTTGTATTACGACGGCAGCCCACGGGAAGTTAGGCAGATGTGCGCCGACCTCGGCATCGCCATTACCTTGTTCCAGCCATTTCGCGACTTTGAAGGCTGCCGACGCGACCGTCTGGCGCGCAACCTGGAACGGGCCGAGCGCAAATTCGACCTGATGCAGGAGCTGGGCACGGACCTGGTGCTGGTGTGCAGCAACGCCTCGGCCGATTGCGTCGGCGATGAACGTATTCTCCTCGATGACTTGAGCCTGCTGGCCGAACATGCCGGGCGCCGTGGCTTGCGCATCGGTTATGAAGCACTGGCCTGGGGCAAGCACGTGAACACCTGGCAACAGGTGTGGAATCTGGTGCGTCAGGTTGATCACCCAAGCCTCGGCGTGCTGCTCGACAGCTTCCATACCCTGTCGCTCAAGGGCGACCCAACTGCCATCGCCGAGATCCCAGGCGACAAGATCTTCTTTGTACAAATGGCCGACGCGCCGATCCTGGCCATGGATGTGCTGGAGTGGAGCCGCCATTTCCGCTGCTTCCCCGGTCAGGGCGAATTCGATCTGGCGGGCTTTTTGGCGCCGATCATCAAGAGCGGCTACACCGGGCCGTTGTCCCTGGAAATTTTCAACGATGGTTTCCGTGCGGCGCCGACTCGGGCCAATGCCGCCGATGGCCTGCGTTCTCTGCTGTACCTGGAGGAGAAAACCCGCCAGCGCCTGGCCGAGGAGGCGCCTGCCACGCCGGTCGATATCCTGTTTGAAACCCCGGCGGCCAGCGAATACGACGGCATTGAATTCCTTGAGTTTGCGGTCGATGAAAACCTCGGTGCCAAGCTGACGAACTGGCTGGAACGCCTGGGTTTCGTCAAGGCCGGGCAGCACCGCTCCAAGAGCGTGAGCCTGCTGCGCCAGGGCGATATCAACCTGATCCTCAACTGCGAACCCTATTCCTTCGCCCATAACTTTTTCGAAGCCCATGGACCGTCGTTGTGCGCCACGGCGATCCGGGTCAAGGACAGCGCCAAAGCTCTGGAGCGAGCGGTCGCCTATAAAGGCCAACCCTATCGCGGACTGGTCGGGCCTAACGAGCTGGAGTTGGCGGCCGTGCGCGCGCCGGACGGCAGCTTGATTTACCTGGTGGACCAGAGCGAGGGTGGTTTGTACGACACCGATTTCAATCTGCAATCCGCTGCGACCGACGCCGGTGGTTTGCTGCGTATCGACCATATGGCCATGGCCTTGCCGGCCGACAGCCTCGACAGTTGGGTGTTGTTCTATAAGAGCCTGCTGGACTTTGAAGCTGATGACGAAGTGGTGTTGCCCGACCCCTACGGCCTGGTGAAAAGCCGCGCATTGCGCAGCCGTTGCAGCTCGATTCGCCTGCCGCTGAACATCTCCGAAAACCGCAACACTGCCATTTCCCACGCGCTATCGAGCTATCGCGGTTCGGGCGTGCACCACATTGCCTTCGATTGCGCGGACATTTTCGCCGAGGTGCGCCGCGCGAAAGAGGCCGGCGTGCCGCTGCTGGATATCCCGCTCAACTATTACGACGACCTGGCCGCACGCTTCGATTTTGACGATGAGTTCCTCAGCGAGTTGGCGTACTACAACGTGTTGTACGACCGAGACGCCCAGGGCGGTGAGTTGTTTCATGTGTACACCGAACCGTTTGAAGGGCGGTTCTTCTTCGAGATCATCCAGCGCAAGAACGGTTACGCCGGCTACGGCGCGGCCAACGTGGCGGTGCGTCTGGCGGCGATGGCCAAATCCCGCAGCGGTGCAGTGCGTCAGGCACGTTTATAAGAGGGAGTCGGGTGCTTCCTTCGGGGAGCACCGGGCCCCATAATCGCGGCCTGCAAAATAAAAATGGCCGTGAGCGCACCATGACCTCAAGTCCCGAACTCCCCGAGGTGCCAGACGCACCGCGCAAGAGTCGTAAGAACAATCCGGAAAAGACCCGCGAGAACATCCTCCAGGAAGCCATTGTGGAGTTTGTCCAACAGGGCCTGTCCGGCGCTCGCGTGGACGCCATTGCCGAGCGCATCCACACCTCAAAACGCATGATCTATTACTACTTCGGCAGTAAAGAGCAGTTGTACGTTGAGGTTTTGGAGAAACTCTACGGCGATATCCGCAACACCGAAGCACGCATGAACCTTACGGCGCTGGAGCCGCGTGAGGCGATTCGGCGGCTGGTGGAATTCACCTTTGATCACCACGATCAGAACGTGGACTTTGTGCGGATCGTCAGCATCGAAAATATCCACAATGCCGAGTATGTGAAACGCACCGACACGATCAAGGCGATGAACAGCAAGATCCTTGAAGGGCTGGGCGCGACATTGCGCCGGGGCGCCGAGATGGGGGTGTTCCGTGAAGGGCTGGAGCCGCTGGATGTGCACTTGCTGATCAACTCATTCAGCTTTTACCGCGTGTCCAACCGCCATACGTTCAGTGAGCTTTTTCAGATCGAGCTGTCGGATGAAGTGGTTAAACAGCGGCATCGCGAGATGATCTGCGAGTCGGTGTTGCGTTACCTGCAGGCCTGAATACAGCGCCTAACCCAATGTGGGAGGGGGCTTGCCCCCTCCACATTTCAGGCATTCATACTCTTGAAGTGCGCCAACATCCGCTGCGCATCCGCCACTTGACCACTGAACAACTCAAACGCCTTTACCGCCTGAAACACCGCCATATTGCCGCCATCCAACGTGCGGCAACCCAAGGCGCGGGCGTTGCGCAGCAGTTCGGTTTCCAGCGGGAAATACACGATTTCCGCGACCCACAATTGCGCCCGCAACAGAGTCGCCGGCACCGGCATACCCGGCAGTTTGGCCATGCCCATTGGCGTGGTGTTGACCAGACCATCGGCCTCGGCCATCGCGTTGTCTAAATCAAGACCCACTTGTGCACGACCGCTGCCGAAGCGCTGGGCGAGGTTATCCACAAGGTCGCGGGCGCGGCTGGCGTCCACGTCGAAAATGCTCAAGTGCTCCACACCCTCAGCCAACAGCGCATGGGCCACCGCCGCGCCCGCACCACCGGCGCCCATCTGCACCACGCGCTGACGTGGCACATCATTAAGGTTGCGCCGGAAACCTTCGGCGAATCCAAGGCAATCGGTGTTGTGGCCGATGCGCTTGCCGTCTTTGAACACCACCGTATTCACCGCGCCGATACCCCGTGCTTCATCGGACAGTTCATCGAGCAGCGGTAGGATGGCCTGTTTGCACGGGTAGGTAATGTTCAGTCCGGTGAAGTGCATCTGCTCGGCTGCACGCAGGAGGTCGGGCAGGGCGTTGGTGTCCAGGTGCAGCGGCTCCAGATCAATCAGGCGATACAGGTAACGCAAACCTTGGGCGTCGCCTTCCTGTTCATGCAGAGCGGGGGTACGGGAAGCCTGGATACCGGCGCCGATCAGGCCGGCGAGGATGCGCTGTTTCATTGAGCCGATCCCTTCAGCAATTGGCTGAAGTGTTCCAGGGCCAGGTGGTAGCCGTGGCTGCCAAAACCGGCGAGCACCGCTTTGGCGATGGGCGACACAAAGGAGTGATGACGAAATGCTTCGCGGGCATGCACGTTGGATAAATGCACTTCGATCACCGGCACTTCACTGGCCACCAGAGCGTCACGAATCGCCACCGAGGTGTGCGTCCAGGCCGCAGGATTGATCACGATACCGGCGCAACGGCCACGGGCGCCGTGGATCCATTCCAGCAGTTCGCCTTCGTGATTGGTCTGGCGAAATTCGATTTTCAGCCCGAGCTTATCGGCACTGCGCCCGCACAGGGCGGCGACGTCGGCCAGGGTTTCATGGCCGTAGGTGGCGGGCTCGCGGGTGCCGAGCAGGTTGAGGTTGGGGCCGTTGAGCACCAGCACGATAGGCGGCATTGGGGGGTATCTCCACAGTTCTTGTTCGTTGTGCAGATAAAATGTACTGGTTAGTTAATTTGGTCAATTGATGGCGGCGGATGTGTTCGATTACCGAACTTTTAATCAGGTGTGCCCCTAGCTGAATCGGATTAGATATCAATTGAAAATAATTCTCGACAACGCTTAAGATGCCCGCCTGTTTCCTTTTCATTCCAGGGAGTCGGTTTGTCGGACGTGGATCTCAAGGGCCTGTTTCTCAAGCACGCTGATACCCTGCGCGGGTATCTGGCTCGCAAGGTACGGGACCCGCAGTTGGCGGCCGACCTGGTTCAGGAGAGCTTCCTGCGCCTGGCGGAAAAACCACCCGGCGAGCGCATCGACAATTCCCAGGGCTATCTCTATCGAACGGCGAGCAATCTGCTGATCGACCATATCCGCCAGGAAGCACGGCGCAAGACCGATTCCGTGCCTAATGAGGCGCTGGCCGAGATCGAAGATGAAGTTGCCGGGTTGGAGGCTCAGGCAATGGCGCAGCAACAGCGGCAGGCATTGAAGCAGGCATTGGCGGAGTTGCCGGAACGAACCCAGCAGATCTTCCGTCTGAATCGGATAGAGGGCATGACTCATGCCCAGGTTGCGCGGCACTTGGATATATCAGACAGCTCCGTACAAAAGCACCTGGCCAAGGCGTTGGCGTATGTCATGCAGCGCTTGCAGGACGGTCAGGTGGCGTCATCCGACGAGTGAGTTACGGAAAAACCTCCGCTCAGACGTCACAGCGTTACATAACGAAAAAATTCGAGATTCACACGTGAATAGCCAGGGTCCGCAACAGCACAGCATTACCGAGGCCGCCGCCGATTGGGCGGTGCGCCTGCACGCCGCTGCCCTGACCGACCAGGAGCAGGCCGAGCTGCGCCAATGGATTGCCTGCGACAGCCGTCATGAAGCGGCGCTGCGCTTTGCCGAGCAGACCTGGGCAGCGTTGGGCGAGGTGCATAAGGACGAGCCAGTGCACCGTCAGCGTCCGGCGGCGGCGACGCTACCGGTGCGCCGAACCCCGCGACGCAGGCCGTGGCAACGTGCGGCGGCGGTGGCGCTGGTGGTGGTGGTCGCCGGCGTGGGTTGGGTGCGCGGGCCGGAGGCCTGGCTGCGCATGCAGGCCGATTACGTGACCCAGAAGGGCGAAGTGCGCACCGTGCACTTGGCCGATGGCAGCACGGTAGAACTGGATTCCGCCAGCGCCATCCGGCTGGACTACGACGGCGTGCAGCGGCGCATCAGCCTGATCCAGGGCTCGGCGATTTTTGACGTGGCGCCGATGGTGGGTAAGGAAACCCGGCCATTCGTGGTGCAGAGCGCCGGCGGGCAGACGCGGGCGCTGGGCACGCGGTTTGTGGTGCAGCGTGAGGACGACCGCCAGGGCTGGGTCGGCGTGTTGCAGCACAGCGTCGAAGTCTCCCTGCACGCTACACCGAAAAAAGGCCCGAGCGACCACGTGCTCAAGGAAGGCCAGGCCGCCCGCTACAGCCCCGCGCAGGGCATCGAGCCCTTGGATCAGTTTGATGTAGAGCGTGCCACCAGTTGGCGGCGTGGCGTGTTGATTTTTGATCGCCAGCCCTTGGCCAAAGTCATTGAGCAGCTCAACCGCTACCGTCCCGGTCAGGTGGTGTTGACCCATTCCGACCTGGGTGAACGTGAAGTCAGCGGCGTGTTCCGCCTAGACATGCTCGACACGGCGCTCGGCACCCTGACTCAGGAACTCCAGGTGCAACGCTTGGACTTGGCAGGCCTCAGCCTGATCTATTAATGACCTGGCGGGAGGTCTGCTCCCGCCCGCTTAAAACCCCCCGCACGAAAAACTTTTAAAAAGTCTTACTGACTTCCTGCGCCTCGTACGTCTTTCTAGGTGAGAAGCATTCGCATAAACAAAAATACGATCAGCGCAGGGAAAACCAGAAATGTCAGCACTCACCAAGGGGCGTATCACCGGTAGCCGGTTAGCCTTGGCCATTCACTTGGGCCTGTTCGCCGCAGCGGCTCCCGTGTACGCGGCGCAGCCTCAAGCGGGAGCGGCCCAGCCCGTCGTGCTGACGTTCGATATCCCTGCGCAATCCTTGGGCAGTGCCGTGTTGGCGTTCGCCGACCAAGCCGGTTTGCAAGTGTTGTTTGACAGCCAGCGCCTGCAAGGCTTGAACAGCACTGCGCTCAAAGGCAGCTTCAGCGTGCAGGAAGGCCTGGGCCGTTTGCTCGGCGCTGCGCCGGTGGAGTATCGCTTCACCAGTGAACGCCAAGTGACCCTCAACCGCGTCAGCGATGATCACGCGGGCGCCATGACCGTAGGCACCACCACCATCACCGCCAACACCAATGGCCAGGCCAGTGATTGGGTGTACCAGACCCCAAAGTCCGTGGCGGTGATCAGCCGTGACATGATCGATAAACGCCCGCCCCGTCACGCCGCCGACATGCTCGAAGAAACCGCAGGCGTCTACACCGCCGTCAACCAGCGCGATCCTGGTTTGTCGGTGAACATTCGCGGGGTGCAAGACTACGGCCGCGTGAACATGAACATCGACGGCATGCGCCAGAACTTCAACGTCAACGGCCACCAGCAACGCAACGGCACCCTGCTGATCGACCCGGAGTTCATCTCCAGTATCGAGATCGACAAGGGCAGTCAGTCGGGGCAGGGCGGCGCAGCAGTGTTGGGCGGGATTGCCTCGTTCAAGACGTTGGATGCCAGTGAGTTCTTGAAAGACGGCAAGGAATACGGCGGACGCATCCGCGCAGGCCACGGCATTGGTGAGCTGGGCAATGGCACCAATTTTAATGGCAGCGGTGTGTTTGCCTTTGGTGATGAGCGCGGCGATGTGTTGGTGGGGTACAGCGAACGGCATTTCGGCGATTACCGCTCGGGTAACCACAACGACCAGAAATTGGGCACCAACCTGCGCGCCCGCAAGGCCATGCCGGGTGCGTTCGATGATTGGTTGAACAGCGAAGTCGGTGACATGGGCAGCGTGACCCGATCACAGATCGTCAAGCTGGGCCTTAACTTGCCCAATGACCAGCGCGTGCAACTGAGCTACCTGGAAAGTGACAGCGACAGCAACGATGCCTGGGCTTACACCAGCGACGATAACCAGAGTGTGTTTTACCAACGAGTCAGCAAAAACAACCTCAACGCCAAGAATTTTGCGTTGGACTACAGCTATACCCCGGACAACCCACTGATCGATCTGAAGGCCAAGGCTTACTACGTCACCACCCAGCTTGATCGCACCAATGCGCCGAACGGCGCGACGGTAGGCACCGGAAACTACGTGGGGACCTACACTGACCACTTCCAGACGGACACCTGGGGACTACAAGACGACAACACCTCGCGCTTTGATTTCGGTCAGTTGGGCCATGTGAGCTGGAACTACGGTGGGGAGCTGTACCAGGACGAGTTCAAGCCACGCACCAACAAGGTCGAAGCCACCAACGACCTCGCTTTGCTGCCCTACGCCGAGGGTGGAACGCCGGGCGGCAAACGCACCATCGCGAGCCTGTTTAATAACCTGCAATACGAGTATGGCGATTGGCTGACCCTGGATGGCGGTTTGCGTTACGACCGTTATCGGCTCGAAGGCGAAACGGGCATGACGCTGTACCGCCGTGATCGCTTCTACAGCAGCCTGGTGGGGGCCAAGCGAGTCGTGGAAGTCTACGATGTCGATCGCGAGGAGGGGCAGTTCTCCCCCACCTTCGGCATCGCCGTCAAACCTGGCCTGGACTGGCTGCAGCTTTATACGCGCTGGGGCAAAGGCTGGCGCCCGCCGGCAGTGACCGAAACCTTCATGACCGGCCGCCCCCATGGCGGCGGCTCGGGTGAGCGCGTGTTCCCCAACCCCTATCTCAAGCCCGAGGAGTCGAAGGATTGGGAAGTAGGCGTGAACGTGTTCAAGGAAGGGCTGTTGTTCGGTGATGATCGCTTGGGCATCAAGGTGGCCTACTTTGATACCAAGATCGAAAACTTCTCCTTTCTCAACACCAGCGTCAGCCTTCCGGAAACCACATCGGGTGGTTTTCTCGGGACCATGGCCTACGTCAACAACACCAACCCCACGCGTTTCCGTGGGCTTGAGTACCAGCTCAACTACGACATGGGCCGCGTCTACGCCAACCTGAGCTTCACCCACATGATCGGCAGTAACGAGTTCTGTTCGAAGAACTATTACATGGGCGGCGCGAAGAAAAACGGCCCAAGCACAACGCGTATCGAGCGCTATGTGGATGCAAACGGCGTTTCACGAATCCGCCTCGTGACCCGCTATGAAGTACTCGACGATGACGTCGCCAACAACCGGGAAAGCTGTGGCCGGATCATGGGCAACGCCACCTACATGCCCGCCGACCGTGGCTCCTTGACCCTGGGTGCGCGCTTCCTGGACAAGCGCCTGAATACCGGTGTGCGTGTGCGCTACAGCGCGGGCAATGGGGAAAACCTCAATCAGCAGGGTTACGACCTGATCGACCAGGCGCTCTGGCCTCAATACACCCTGTATGACCTGTACGGCAGTTACTGGATGACTGACCACCTGAACATTTCGCTGGCATTGGAAAACGCCACCAATGAAGCCTATTTCGTCGCCATGGGCGACGCCAACAACTTGAGCCTGGCGCGCGGCCGGACGTTGAGCGGGATGTTGGAATACAAGTTCTGATCTACGTGCAGCGGTACGTGATCAATGGTTTTACCCAACAGTGGGTAAAAAAGTGCGCCGCTTGTGCGTACTCATCAATAGCGTTGTTTAACGAGGTTTAGTGATGACTATTTCTGTTAGCTACGATTCGATCCTGAGTGATGTAACCGTCTCGGAATACCTGAGCGCTTGGGCCCTGGGCTTCAACACAGCCGGTCACGGCAACAGCAACACCGGTGGCTTCAGCAACGGCTCACTCGCCGGTGACCAGTACGCTACCCACGGCGCCAACAGCTCCGACTACGCCTTCATTGCCGACAGCGACACCAGCAATGGCCTGCACTATGTATTCAATCCACTGCTGCCAGCGAGCAGCAACCAAAACCACTTCCTGTGGGGTGAGCTGGATAACGTTCAACTGGGCACCGGCCTGGGCGGCGGTAGCGGCAGCGACTTCAGCCTGACCGACTTCAAGGTCGCCTTCAACGGCCTCGACCTGAGCGCAGCGTCGGATGCCGGTCGCGTCGGTAACGAGGTCCAGAGCGTGATCTACGGCCTGATGCAGGGCAACACGTCCGCGTTGGAAACCGTTCTCGCTGACCTGCTGGGCGCAATCGGCGAAGACCTCAACAGCACCTTCGACGAGATCAGCGCCGCTGTCGCCAGCCATGCCGCATCCTCGGCCACCACCGACGTTGCGCTGGTGGGTGTGCAAGACGTGGCACAGGACTGGGCACTCGCCGCCTAACGCCTTCGCTGCATGAAAAAAGCGAATGGAAGATCGCTCTCCCATTCGCCGCATGACACACCGCCGTCGCCCAAGCCTTCTAACTCTTCCGGCGACGGCGGTGCCAAATTCTGCGCAGCGTCGTATCGCCTGTCAACGCGGCGACGTTGCACGCTTAACCCCACGAGAACCTCCAGATGCGCCACGCTGGCAACGAAACCCTGGCCGCCCTCACGGCCTATAAAAGTGGCTTCTTCAACATCGGCCTGTTCTCGGCGGTGATCAACCTGCTGATGCTGGCCCCGGCGCTTTACATGTTGCAGGTGTACGACCGAGTGCTGGCTTCGGGCAATCAGATGACCCTGTTGATGCTGACGCTGATGATCCTCGGCCTGTTCGGCCTGATGGGCGCATTGGAGTGGGTGCGCAGCCAGGTGGTGATCCGCCTCGGCACGCAGATGGACATGCGCCTGAACCAGCGGGTGTACGACGCCGCGTTCGAGGCACAACTCAAGGGCGGCACCCAGGCGGCGGGGCAGGCACTGAATGACCTGACGACGCTGCGCCAGTTCGCTACCGGACAGGCGTTGTTCGCGTTCTTTGATGCGCCGTGGTTTCCGGTGTACCTGCTGGTGATCTTCCTCTTCCATCCCTGGCTCGGAATGCTGGCGCTGGGCGGCGCGGTGATTTTGATCGCGCTGGCGTGGATCAACCATCATGTGAGCCAGGCGCCGATGGCTCAGGCCAGTCAACTGTCTATCAGCGCGAGCCAGCAAGCCACCGCCAACCTGCGCAATGCCGACACCATCGAAGCCATGGGCATGCTTGCCACGTTGCGCGGGCGTTGGTTCAACCAGCACCAGGCGTTTCTCGCGCAGCAGAACCTGGCGAGTGAAAAGACCGCCGCTGTCAGTGCCTGGTCCAAGGGCGTGCGCCTGGCGTTGCAGTCGCTGGTGCTGGGCCTGGGCGCGTTGCTGGCGGTGCAGGGCGACATCACGCCGGGGATGATGATTGCCGGTTCCATTCTGATGGGCCGGGTGCTCACCCCCATCGACCAACTGATCGGCGTGTGGAAGCAATGGGGCTCGGCGCGCCTGGCCTTTGATCGGCTATCGAAGATGTTGGCGGACAACCCCGCGCGCCCGGCGCGCATGAGCCTGCCGGCGCCCAAGGGGCAATTGAGCGTCGAGCAACTCAGCGCCTGCGCCCCCGGCAGCCGTCGGCCGGCGTTGGCCAACCTGGGCTTCAACCTACCTGCGGGTGACGTGCTGGGGGTGATCGGGCCGTCAGGCTGCGGCAAGTCAACCCTGGCGCGGGTGCTGGTGGGCGCCTGGGCTCCACTGGCCGGCAAGGTGCGCCTGGACGGCGCCGACCTGACCCAATGGGACAAGCAGCAACTCGGCCCGCACATCGGCTATCTGCCCCAGGACATCCAACTGTTTGCCGGCAGCATCGCCGACAACATCGCGAGGTTTACCGAGCTGGATGCGGACAAGGTCCTCGCCGCCGCGCAAATGGCCGGCGTACACGACCTGATTCTGCAACTGCCCCAAGGCTATGACACGCAGTTGGGGGAGGGGGGCGCAGGCTTGTCCGGCGGCCAGAAACAACGGGTGGCCCTGGCGCGTGCGCTGTACGGTTTGCCCGCGCTGATCGTGCTGGATGAACCCAACGCCAACCTCGATGAAGTGGGCGAGCAGGCCCTGCTCCAGGCCATCGCCCAGCTCAAGCAGCAGCGTCGCACCGTGATCCTGATTACCCACAAAGCCAATGTGCTGAGCCTCACTGACCAATTGCTGATCCTCAAGGACGGCCAGTTGCAGGCCTTCGGTCCAACGGCGCGGGTGTTGGAGGCGCGGCAGAAACCGGCAGTCAGCAAACCGGTGTCGACCATGAGCATGAGTTACCGCCTCGGCGAAGGAAAACAGGCATGAGCATGAGTAAACCGATGCTGGTCAGCGACGCATCCCATAACGTGCTGGCGCTGGATGACAAAAAATATTCACGCCTGGGCTGGCTGCTGGTGCTTGGCGGATTTGTCGGGTTTATCGGCTGGGCTGCGCTGGCCCCCCTGGACAAGGGCGTCGCGGTGTCGGGCAAGGTGATGGTTTCGGGCCATCGAAAAACCGTTCAGCACCCAACCGGCGGCATCGTCGAGCGTATCGAAGTGCGCGACGGTGAGGTGGTCAACGCCGGCCAAGTGTTGCTGCGCTTGAAAGAAACCCCGTTGCGCGGGCAGATGCAGTCGCTGCGCAGCCAGTACCTCGCGTCCTTGGCCACCGAGGCGCGGTTGAATGCCGAAAGCGAAGGGTTGCCTGCGATCACCTTCGGCCCTGAACTGCTGAATGAGCCGCAGGCGACCAACACCCTGAATCTGCAACGGCAACTGTTCAACAGCCGCGCCCAGTCGCTGGCCACCGAGCAACAAGGCCTGCGCGAAACCATCGCCGGGGCCGAAGCGCAGTTGCGTGGCACGCGGGATTCCCAAGCGAGCAAACTGCAGCAACGGGCGGCGCTCAATGAGCAACTGCAAGGCCTGCGCGAACTGGCGCGGGACGGTTATATCCCGCGCAATCGCCTGCTCGACAGCGAGCGCCTTTACTCGCAGATCGACGGCACCATCGCCGAGGACTATGGCCGCATCGGCCAGTTGCAGCGTCAGGTTTTGGAGCTGCGCCTGCGTATCCGCCAGCTCGGCGAAGACTTCCAGAAAGACCTGCGCAGCCAGTTGGCCGAAACCCGCACCCGCAGCGACGACCTGCGTAATCGCCTGGCGTCGGCCGAGTTTGAACTGGCCAACAGCCTGGTCCGCGCCCCGGCGTCCGGCGTGGTGGTGGGGTTGGACGTGTACACCGAAGGCGGCGTGATCAAGCCCGGTCAGGCGCTGATGGACATCGTGCCCCAGGGCGAGCCGCTGTTGGTGGAAGCGCGGGTGCCGGTGCAGATGGTCGACAAAGTGCACCCCGGTTTACCGGTGGAACTGCTGTTCTCGGCCTTCAACCAGGCCACCACGCCGCGGGTGGCGGGTGAGGTGACATTGGTATCCGCCGACCGCCAGGTCGATGAACGCACCGATGAGCCTTATTACACGTTGCGTGCCCAAGTCAGCACGGCGGGTATGCAGCAACTCGCCGGCGCACAGATCCGTCCCGGCATGCCGGTGGAAACGTTCATAAAGACCGGTGAACGGTCGATGCTCAACTACCTGTTCAAACCTTTGCTGGACCGCACCCATATGGCCTTGGTGGAAGAATGAAGGCGCTGCTGTTTACCTTGTGCGTGAGCTTTACACCGGCTGCGCAGGCCCTGGGTTTGTTGGATGCGTACGACCTGGCGCTGCGCAATGACCCGACTTTTCAGGCCGCCATCCAGGCGCGTGAGGCCGGTGAAGAGAATCGCGTGATAGGTCGGGCGGCGTTGCTGCCGAATCTGTCGTGGAGCTACAACAATTCGCGCAACGAGTCGCAGGTGACCGCAGGTGATGTCACCAGCGACCGCGACTACCGCAGCTATGCCTCGACCCTGACCTTGCAGCAACCACTGCTGGACTACGAAGCCTACGCGCGGTTTCGCCAAGGCACGGCACAGGCGCTGATGGCCGATGAGCGCTTTCGCGGCAAAAGCCAGGAACTTGCGGTGCGGGTACTCAGCGCTTATAGCCAGGCGTTGCTGGCCCAGGAACGCATCGAGTTGAGCCGCGCGCAGAAACGCGCATTTGCCGAACGCCTGCAACTTAACGATCGCCTGCTCAAAGGTGGCGAGGGGACACGTACCGATGTCCTGGAAACCCAAGCGCGCCTGAGCCTGGCCCAGGCTGAAGAAATCGAATCCCTGGATGCCCAGGACAGCGCCCTGCGAGAGTTGGAAGCCATCGTCGGCCAACCGCTGCAGATCGAAGAGCTGGCGCCGCTGACCCGTCAATTCGATATCCCGCCCCTGGAGCCGAACCGTTTCGAGACCTGGCGGGAAATGGCCATGGCCAACAATCCGGAGCTTAAATCCCAGCATCACGCGTTGGACGTGGCGTCCTACGAAGTGGAGCGCAAACGCGCCGGGCACATGCCCAAGGTCAGCCTGTACGCCAGCAGCCGCCAGACCCGTTCCGATTCGGAAAGCAGCTACAACCAGCAGTACGACACCAACAGCGTCGGCATTCAGGTCAGCTTGCCATTGTTTGCCGGCGGTTCGGTGTCGGCTTCTACTCGTCAGGCGGGCAATCAATTGAGCCAGGCCCAGTACGAACTGGACGCGCAAACCTCGGCCACGCTGGTGGAGTTGCGCAAGCAGTTCAACCTCAATACCAGCGGCGCGGCAAAAGTGCGGGCTTATGAAATGGCCGTCAGCTCCGCCACGGCACTGGTCACCGCGACGAAGAAAAGCGTCAGCGGAGGCGAGCGCGTTAACCTCGACGTGCTCGACGCCGAACAGCAACTGTTCACCGCCCGCCGCGACCTGGCGAACGCTCGACATGCGTATTTGCTGGCCAGGATTCAGTTGAAGTACTACGCGGGACTGCTCAGCGAGCAGGACTTGCGGGCGTTGGCGGGGTATTTCCAACCGTCGGCCTGACAACGCTATTTGCCAATACACCAAGCCAATGTGGGAGGGGGCTTGCCCCCGATAGCAGTGCGTCAATCAGCAAACCTTCAACTGACCCACCGCCATCGGGAGCAAGCCCCCTCCCACATGTTGAACTGCTACCAGCCTTGGAATTACCGACGAGTCAGCAACACCCCCGATTCCATGTGGTGCGTCCACGGGAACTGGTCAAACATCGCGCATTGCGTAATGCGGTGCGTGTCATGCAACTGCGCAATGTTCGCCGCCAACGTCTCCGGGTTGCAGGAGATGTACAGAATGTTGTCGAAGCGACGGGTCAATTCGCAAGTGTCCGGGTCCATGCCGGCGCGGGGCGGGTCGACGAAGACGCTGCCGAATTCGTAGCTCTTCAGATCGATGCCCTGCAGGCGACGGAACGGGCGCACTTCATTCAGCGCTTGCGTGAGTTCTTCGGCAGAGAGTCGCACCAGCGTGACGTTATCTACCGCGTTTTCATCGAGGTTGCTCAGGGCCGCATTCACCGAGGTCTTGCTGATTTCGGTGGCCAGCACTTTGCGTACGCGGGTGGCGAGCGGCAGGGTGAAGTTGCCGTTGCCGCAGTACAGCTCCAGCAAGTCATCCGGGCGATCGCCCAAGGCTTCGTATGCCCAGTTGAGCATCTTCTGGTTCACCGTGCCGTTGGGCTGGGTGAACGCGCCTTCGGGTTGGCGGTAGCTGAAAGTGCGCCCGCCCACGTCGAGTTTTTCCACCACGTAGTCGTGGCCGATCACATCGCGCTTGCCCTTGGAGCGGCCGATGATGCTGACATTCAAATCAGCTGCCAGCTTGTTCGCCGCCGTGTGCCAATGCTCGTCCAGCGGGCGGTGATAACACAGGGTAATCATCGCATCGCCGGCCAGGGTGGTGAGGAACTCCACCTGAAACAGCTTGTGGCTCAGGGCGGCGCTGGCTTGCCAGGCGGCCTTGAGTTGCGGCATCAACTGATTGATGCGTTGGCTGGCAATCGGGAATTCTTCGATCAGGATCGGCGTGCGCTTGTCGTCCTGGGAGAACATGGCGTAGTGGCGATCTCCGCCTTCGCGCCACAGGCGGAACTCCGCCCGCAGGCGGAAGTTCTGCAGCGGTGAGTCGAATACCTGTGGCTCGGGCGCGTCGAACGGCGCCAGCAGGTCACGCAAGCGCGTGACCTTGTCTTGCAGTTGAGCGGTGTAGCTTGCGGCGTCAAAAGTCATGCGTTGAACCAGCCCAGCTTGATCACAAACAGGATCGACAGGATCACCAGTGCCGGGTTCAGCTCACGGTAGCGGCCCGAAAGCAGCTTGATGGCGGTCCAGGCGATGAAACCGAAGGCGATGCCGTTGGCAATGGAGTATGTGAAGGGCATCGCCAGGGCGGTGACCACCACCGGCGCTGCAACAGTAATGTCATCCCAGTCGATTTCTGCCAGGCCCTGGGTCATCAGCACCGCCACGAACAGCAGTGCCGGCGCCGTGGCAAACGCCGGTACGCTGGCGGCCAGTGGCGAGAAGAACAGCGCCAGCAGGAACAGGATCGCCACCACGATGGCGGTCAAACCGGTACGGCCACCGGCGCTCACGCCCGCGGCGGATTCGATGTAGCTGGTGGTGGTCGACGTGCCCAGCAGCGAACCGGCCATGGCGGCGGTGCTGTCGGCGATCAGGGCGCGGCCCATTTTCGGCATGTGGCCGTCCTTGCTCATCAGGCCGGCGCGCTTGGCGACGCCGATCAGGGTGCCGGAGTTGTCGAACAGGTCAACGAACAGGAACGCGAAGATCACGCTGACCAGGCCGATGTCCAGTGCGCCTTTGATATCCAGCTGCAGGAAGGTCGGGGCCAGCGAAGGGGGCATCGAGGTCACGCCGCCAAACGGGGTCACGCCCAGGACGATGGAAGCGATAGTGACCGCAAGAATGCCGATCAGCACCGCGCCGCGCACGGCCAGGGCTTCCAGTGCCACGATCAGCACAAAACCGAGGGTGGCGAGGATCGGGGCCGCTTTTGTCAGGTCGCCCAGGCCTACCATGGTGGCCGGGTTGCTCACCACGATTCCGGCGTTGTGCAGGGCGATCAACGCCAGGAACAGGCCGATACCGGCGGCAATAGCCGAACGCAGGGGAAGCGGGATGGCGTTGATGATCCACTCACGGATGCGGAAGATCGACAGCAGGAAGAACAGCACCGCCGAAATAAACACCGCACCCAGCGCCACTTGCCAGGTGTGGCCCATGTGCAGGACCACGGTGTAGGTAAAGAAGGCATTGAGGCCCATGCCCGGCGCCAGTGCGATCGGGTAGTTGGCGATCAGGCCCATCACGGTCGAACCGATGGCGGCGGCCAGGCAGGTCGCGACAAACACCGCGCCCTTGTCCATGCCGGTTTCGCCGAGGATGCTCGGGTTCACGAACAGGATGTAGGCCATGGCCAGGAATGTCGTGATGCCCGCGAGAATCTCGGTGCGCACGTTCGTGTTGTGTGCCTTGAGTTGAAACAGCTTTTCCAGCATGCCTGCTCCCTGTGACGCTATCTTGCGTCGTGATTTGTTGACCTCTAAGTCAAAGCACAAACTGCGCCAAACGCCTGTGGTTTCAGAGAGGATCGGAAAAAGCGGCGCATCATACCAGCAGCCGAGGCTGTATGGCGCATGGCCTTGAGGCATACTGCGCCGACGTTCAATACCGGGTCATCGACAGCATGAAAAAAGCCAACGCGTGGAGTCTAGCCCTGATCCCTTGTCTCGGCCTGTGGCTGGGTGCGGCACCGGTCTGGGGCGCGACTGCACCGGCCTTGAGCGAAGTGCGCGCGTTCAAGGTCGAATCGGCCAACTGCACCGAAACCATTCCAGAGCGCACCAGCACCACGCAGATGTGCACGCACCGAGGGCCGACCAAGGTGTCGGTGATGGAAGTAGGCCTGGGTAACAACCCGGTCGGCCTCTTCAACGGCGCGGTGCTCAACGGCCAGCGCACGCCGGTGTGCCAGGTCGGCAACGTCAGCCAGGCCTGCGCTGGCGGGGGCACCTTGATGGGCTACATCTATGTGTTTGACCTGAATGTGGAAGCCCAGGGCTGGTTCGAATACAGCAACTCATCGATCAATCCCCCGCGAAACACCTTGAAGACCCTGCTCAATATCCGCTGATCAATCATCTTGAACGCTCAAAACCCCGGGAAGTCGTACCCCTGAGACGGCGACTTTCCTGAACGCCGCGGATGTACACCAACCCGTGAGGTGTTTATGAGCGCGACCCCCAATGGCGCGGCGGCCCAACCGTTCGTCGCCCACTCCATACGCTTGACCCTCAATGGCCAGGATCGTCAGTTGGACGTATTGCCCTGGACCACGTTGTTGGACTTGCTACGGGAACAACTCGACCTGGTCGGCAGTAAAAAAGGCTGCGACCACGGCCAATGTGGTGCCTGCACCGTCCTGCGCGATGGCAAGCGCATAAACGCCTGCCTGACCCTGGCCGTGATGTGCGATGGCGCCGAGCTGACCACCATCGAAGGCTTGGCCAGCGGCGATCAGTTGCACCCGATGCAGCAAGCCTTTATCAAACACGACGCCTTCCAGTGCGGCTACTGCACGCCGGGTCAGATTTGCTCCGCCGTCGGCCTGGCCAATGAAGGCCGTGCCCACGACACTGCACAAATCCAGGAATTGATGAGCGGCAACCTGTGCCGCTGCGGTGCCTATACCAATATCCGCGATGCCATCAAAGACGGCTTGGGAGGTGAGCAATGAATCCCTTCCACTACAGCAAACCTGTCGACGTACAGGAGGCCGTGCATCTGACCAGCGGCGCATCGCGTTTTATTGCCGGTGGTACGAACCTGTTGGACCTGATGAAAGAAAACATCAGCCGTCCCGAACACCTGATCGATATCACCGGCCTGCCACTGCATGGAATTGAAGAAACCGCCGATGGCGGCCTGCGGATCGGCGCGCTGGTGAGCAACGCCGATCTGGCCTGGCACCCGTTGATTGAAGAGCGTTACCCGCTGCTGTCCCAAGCCATCCTCGCAGGTGCTTCGCCGCAACTGCGCAACATGGCCAGTACCGGCGGTAACTTGCTGCAGCGCACCCGTTGCTACTACTTCTACGACGCCACGGTGCCGTGCAATAAACGCGAACCCGGCAGTGGTTGCCCGGCCCGCAGCGGGTTGAACCGTATCCATGCGATTCTTGGCGCCAGCGCGCAGTGCGTGGCCACTCATCCGTCGGACATGTGCGTCGCCTTGGCTGCGTTGGAGGCGCGGGTGCATGTGGAGGGACGCGGCGGCGCACGGGTCATCGAGTTCGCCGACTTCCATCGTCTTCCTGGCGATACGCCGCAGCGCGACAACCTGCTGGCCGACGATGAGCTGATCACTGCAATTGAATTGCCCGCCGACCATCTGGCACGTCACAGCCACTATTTGAAGATTCGCGATCGCGCGTCTTACGCGTTTGCCTTGGTGTCAGTCGCCGCCGCCCTTGAACTGGACGGCGACACTATCGTTGACGCTCGCCTGGCCCTCGGCGGCGTGGCCCACAAACCTTGGCGTGACCGCGCGGTAGAAGCCGCGCTGATCGGTCAGACCGTCAGCCGCGAAACCTTCAGCAACGCCGCCGACGTGCTGCTGCAAGACGCCGAGCCGCTGGAACATAACGGCTTCAAGATCAAGCTCGCGCGCCGCGCAATTATCCGCGCGCTGAGCGACGCCGCCGTTGCAGGAGAACAGCCATGACCGCTATCGGTAAACCCTTGAACCGTGTCGACGGTTTGCTCAAGGTCACAGGCCAGGCACGGTACGCCGGTGAGTTTCCTGAGGCTGGCCTGCTTCATGGCAGCGTGGTGTCCAGCACCATCGCCAAAGGCCGTGTTATCAACATCGACGCGTCCAAAGCGTTAGCGCTACCGGGTGTGGTGGATGTTATCCATCATCTCAACCGCCCGAAAATCGCCAGCTATGACGACGCCTTTGCCGATGACGATGCGGCGGATGGCTCGCCGTTTCGCCCGCTGTACAACGACCGCGTGCTCTACAGCGGCCAGCCCCTGGCATTGGTCATCGCCGATAACCTGGAGTTGGCGCGACACGCCGGCTCGCTGGTGCATATCGACTATGAGTGCGAGGACTTCGAGACCGATCTGCTCGCCCAGCAGGAACTGGCCTATCCCTCGCCGCAAACCCCGCCCAAGCCGCGCGGTAACTTCCAGGCTGAATGGTCCGGCGCGGCCATCAGCCTCGATCTGCACTACAGCACACCCATCGAACACCACAATCCGATGGAACCCCACGCCAGCACCGTGCTGTATCAGCCGGATGGCACCCTGCACATCCATGACAAGACCCAGGGCCCGCAGAACTGCCAGGCCTATGTGCAAAAAGTCTTCGGCCTGGATAAAAGTCAGGTGCGCATCTTTGCTGCGTTCGTCGGAGGCGCCTTCGGCTCTGGTCTGCGCCCGCAGTACCAATTGCCTTTGGCGGTGATGGCGTCTCTGGCGCTCAAGCGTTCGGTGCGGGTCACCCTGACGCGCCAGCAGATGTTCACCTTTGGCTACCGGCCGCGCACCCTGCAGCGTTTGCAGATGGGCGCCGCCGCCAACGGCCGTTTGCTGGCGCTGGGGCATACCGCGATTGGCCAGACCTCGCGCTTCGAGGACTTCAGTGAACACGTGGTGGAATGGAGCGGCATGCTCTATCACTGCGACAACGTGCAGCTTACTTATAAGTTGGTGCCGCTGGATGTCTTCACGCCCCTGGACATGCGCGCGCCAGGCGCCGCGTTGGGCGTGATTGGCCTGGAATGCGCCATGGATGAACTGGCCTGCGCGCTGGGCATGGACCCGGTGCAACTGCGGCTGATCAACTACGCCGAACGCAACCAGAACGAAGATAAACCCTGGTCGAGCAAAGCCCTGCGCGAGTGTTACCGCGAAGGCGCCGAGCGTTTCGGCTGGAAGCAGCGCAACCCGGAGCCGCGCAGCATGCGCGACGGCCGCCAGTTGATTGGTTGGGGCATGGCCGGCGGGGTGTGGGAGGCCATGCAAATGAAGGCCAGCGCTAAGGCGCGCATCGATTCGCTGGGCAAATTGACGGTCAGCAGCGCCACCACCGACATCGGCACCGGTACGTACACGGTGATGACTCAGATCGCGGCCCAGGCCAGTGGCGTGGCTGTCGACGATGTCAATTTTCTACTCGGTGACTCGTCTTTACCCACCGCGCCGTTGCAGGGTGGATCGTTTACCGTGTCTTCAGTGGGCACTGCCGTGCAGCAAGCCTGCGAAGCGTTGACGGCCAAACTGCTGAGCATTGCCCGCCAGACTTACCCGGTGTTCAAGGACGCCGAGTCCGTTCGCTTTGAAGACGGCCAACTGCACACCGGTGACGTGAGTGTGTCGCTGGCGCAGTTGGTCAAGGACAGTGGCGAAGACGCATTGGAAGTGCAGGTCGACAGCGAGCCGGACAAAAAACGCGAGGGTTACGCCACCGCCACCCACTCGGCGGTGTTCGTCGAGGTCCAGGTCGACGAAGACCTGGGAACAATCAAAGTGCGGCGTGTGGTCAGCGCGATTGCGGCCGGGCGCGTGGTCAACCCGAAGATGGCCCGCAGCCAGATTCTCGGCGGGGTGGTGTGGGGAATCGGCATGGCATTGCACGAAGAAACCCAGATCGACCATCAACTGGGGCGCTACATGAACCACAGCCTGGCCGAGTACCACATCCCGGTGAATGCCGATATCGGCGAGATTGACGTGGTATTTGTCGAAGAGCACGACGAGATCGTCAATGCACTGGGTTCCAAGGGTGTTGGCGAGATCGGCATTGTCGGGGTAGCGGCGGCGGTAGCCAACGCGATTTACCATGCCACCGGCAAGCGGGTGCGGGAGTTTCCGATCACCCTGGATAAGGTGCTCTGACGCGGTCCAGCAAACATTGAAGATCCAAACGTGGGAGGGGGCTTGCTCCCGATGGCGGAGTTTCAGTCCAAGCATAAGTTGGCTGATCCACCGCTATCGGGAGCAAGCCCCCTCCCACATTGACCTTATTGCCACATTGAATCATGCAGCGGGCTTGATGCTTTCCTCCACCGGCACATGCATACGATCCCGATTCGCCAGTGTCGGGAACAGTTTTATCCACACTCCGGTTACCACCAGCGTACCGATTCCGCCCATGACCACGGCGGGCACGGTGCCGAACCAGTGCGCAGTGATACCGGATTCGAACTCGCCTAACTGGTTGGACGCGCCGATAAACAGCCCGTTGACCGCACTGACCCGGCCGCGCATTTCATCCGGCGTCTCCAACTGCACGAAGGAGGCGCGAATGACCATGCTGATCATGTCCGCCGCGCCCAGCACCACCAGCACCGCCAGGGAAAACCAGAACGAGGTGGACAGGCCGAAAGCAATGGTCGCCACACCGAACACGCCGACAGCGGTGAACATTACCCTGCCAACTTTGCGGTCCACCGAAAAGCGCGCCAGCCACAACGACATCAACAGTGCGCCCACCGCCGGTGCCGAACGCAACAGGCCCAGGCCCCAGGCGCCGGTCAGCAGGATGTCCTTGGCGAACACCGGCAGCAACGCGGTGGCGCCGCCCAGCAGCACGGCGAACAGGTCCAGGGAAATAGCGCCGAGGATGTCCGGGCGGCTGCGGATAAAACGGATGCCGGCCAGCAGCGAATCCAGGGTGGCCTTGCCTTTGTTCAGCGGGGTCTGGCGGGCGGGCAGGTTGAGGGTCAGCACGCAGGCGATGATGTACAGCACCACCGTGGGGCCATACACCCAGACGCTGCCGAACGCATAAAGCAAACCGCCGAGCGCCGGGGCGACGATGGTGGCCAGTTGCTGGGCCGACTGTGAAGACGCCACCGCACGCGGGAACAGCGCACTGGGCACGATGCTCGGCAGCAGCGCCTGGGTGGTGGGCAATTCAAACGAGCGCGCGGCACCGAGCAGGAAGGCGAGGATAAAAATCATCTCGCGGGTCACGTTGCCGGTCAGGCCGCCGATGGCCAGGGACAGGGCAATCAGCGCCTGTACGGTCTGGCAGATGGCTGCGACTTTGCGCCGCTCGTAGCGGTCGGCCACGTGTCCGGTGTGGAGCATGAACAGCACCCGTGGCACGAACTCCACCAACCCGACCAGACCCAAGTCCAGCACATTGCCGGTCAGTTGGTACAGGTTCCAGCCGATGGCCACGGTGAGCATCTGGAAGCCGCTGGCGGTGAAAATCCGTGCCAGCCAGAACGCGATGAAAGGGCGGTGATGACGCAACAGCAACACGGGTTCACTAGGCATCGGGAATTCGGGTCGAGGCGAGAGGGAGCCGCGAGATTAGCATTAAGTTGTAACAGATAGTTGCTAGAGCTGGGCTGAGGCAGTCTGTCACGCGGCAAAAGACCACATAACTGGACACAGAAAATGGGACTACTCTTTCAGTAATGCTTGATCCAGATCAAAACCTCCGTGGGGATTGATCTGGCGGCCGCAAGGCCAGAATCCCTACGTGGCTGGTAAAAAAAGAAACGAATTGAAATTCGCCACACTCCATATCCGTGGGGGCAGTGGGTGCAGGCTCCCAGCCAGCAGCCGGTATTACCTGACAGAGGAAAACTTATGTTCGGTTTGGAGGCGCTAGATCTCGCCCGAATTCAATTCGCGTTCACCATCTCGTTCCACATCCTGTTCCCGGCGATCACCATCGGCCTGGCGAGTTACCTTGCGGTGCTGGAAGGCTTGTGGCTCAAGACCCACAACGACACCTACCGTGACCTCTACCATTTCTGGTCGAAGATCTTTGCGGTCAACTTCGGCATGGGCGTGGTCTCGGGCCTGGTCATGGCGTATCAGTTCGGCACCAACTGGAGTCTCTTCTCGGACTTTGCCGGCGCCGTCACCGGGCCGCTTCTTACCTACGAAGTGCTCACCGCCTTCTTCCTTGAGGCAGGTTTCCTTGGGGTGATGCTGTTCGGCTGGAACAAGGTCGGGCGCAAGCTGCACTTCTTCTCCACCGTGATGGTGGCCGTGGGCACGTTGATCTCGACCTTCTGGATTCTGTCGTCCAACAGCTGGATGCAGACGCCACAAGGCTTTGAAATCATCGATGGCCGGGTGATTCCAACCGACTGGTTCGCCGTTGTCTTCAACCCATCGTTCCCTTACCGCTTGGCGCACATGGCCACAGCGGCCTTTGTTGCCACGGCCTTCTTTGTCGGTTCCTCGGCGGCGTGGCACTTGCTGCGCGGCAAGGACAACCCGGCGATCCGCACAATGCTCTCGATGGCGATGTGGATGGCGCTGATCGTGGCGCCTATCCAGGCGGTGATCGGTGACTTCCACGGCCTCAACACCCTGAAGCACCAGCCGGCAAAAATCGCGGCGATTGAGGGCCACTGGGAAAACAAAGGCAATGAGCCGACCCCGCTGATTCTGTTTGGCTGGCCCGACATGAAGGCCGAAAAAACCAAATACGCGGTGGAAATTCCTTACCTGGGCAGCCTGATCCTGACCCACTCCCTGGACAAACAAGTGCCAGCGCTCAAGGAGTTTCCGCCTGAGGACCGTCCCAATTCGACCATCGTGTTCTGGTCGTTCCGGGTCATGGTCGGCCTGGGTTTCCTGATGATCTTCACCGGTCTGTTCAGCCTGTGGCTGCGTCGCGGCGACAAGATGTACACGTCCAAGCCGTTCCTGTACCTGGCGCTGTGGATGGGCCCGTCCGGCCTGATCGCGATTCTTGCCGGTTGGTTCACCACCGAAATCGGCCGCCAGCCGTGGGTGGTCTACGGGTTGATGCGCACGGCGGACGCTTCATCCGGGCATAGCCTGGCGCAGATGACGATTACCCTGGTGTTGTTCGTGGTGGTGTACTTCGCGCTGTTCGGCGCCGGGTTGGGCTACATGATGCGCCTGGTGCGCAAAGGGCCTCAGACCCACGAGGGCTCCGAGCCAACCCATGGTGGCCCTGGGCAAAAACGCACACCGGCCCGTCCGTTGTCTGCGGCCGATGACGGCAGCGATGACGACCACACTCACATCCAGCACAAGGGGAATTGAGATGGGTATTGATCTTCCGCTGATCTGGGCCGTGATCATCATCTTCGGCATCATGATGTACGTCGTGATGGACGGCTTCGACCTCGGCATTGGCATCCTCTTCCCGTTTATTCCGGGCAAAGTCGACCGCGACGTGATGATGAACACCGTCGCCCCGGTTTGGGACGGTAACGAGACCTGGCTAGTACTCGGTGGCGCAGCGTTGTTTGGCGCCTTCCCGCTGGCCTATTCGGTGGTGTTGTCGGCGCTGTACCTGCCGCTGATCCTGATGCTGATCGGGCTGATCTTTCGTGGCGTGGCCTTCGAGTTCCGTTTCAAGGCCAAGGACCACAAGCGCCACCTGTGGGACAAGGCGTTTATCGGCGGTTCGCTGACGGCCACGTTCTTCCAGGGCGTAGCGTTGGGGGCGTTTATCGACGGGATTCCGGTGGTGGACCGCCAGTTTGCCGGTGGCTCACTGGACTGGCTCACACCGTTCACGATGTTCTGCGGCGTGGCGCTGATCGTGGCCTATGCCTTGCTCGGCTGCACCTGGTTGATCATGAAAACCGAAGGCCCGTTGCAGGAGAAGATGCACAACCTGGCGCGGCCCTTGGCATTCGTTGTGTTGGCGGTAATTGGCATCGTCAGTATCTGGACGCCGCTGGCGCACCCGGAAATCGCGACGCGCTGGTTCACCCTGCCGAACCTGTTCTGGTTCTTGCCGGTGCCGATCCTGGTGCTGGTGACCATGTACGGGTTGATCCGCGCGGTGGCGCGTAATGCCCACTACACGCCGTTCCTGTTGACGCTGGTGTTGATTTTTCTCGGCTACAGCGGCCTTGGGATCAGCCTGTGGCCGAACATCATTCCGCCCTCTGTGTCGATCTGGGACGCGGCCGCACCGCCGCAAAGCCAGGGTTTCATGCTGGTGGGTACGCTGTTCATCATCCCGTTCATCCTGGGCTACACCTTCTGGAGCTACTACGTGTTCCGCGGCAAGGTCACCCACGAAGACGGCTATCACTAGGAGGGTTGTGGCATGTCCGGCAAACCTACGTTGCACGAAATTGAAGAGGGCGAGAAACAGCCGTTGTGGCGGCGTCTGGGGTGGCTGGCGATGATCTGGACCGGCAGTGTGCTGGCACTGTTCGTCGTGGCCAGCCTGATGCGCATGTTCATGAATGCGGCCGGCCTGACCACCCACTGACATCCCGATCCGGGCTTTGCGGCCCGGTTTTCAAGCCCTGCTTTTTCCTTTGGAAAGGCAGGGCTTTTTTTATTTGCGCGCTTTGAGGATGACGAATTTCGGCGTGGCGGCCACTTGCTCGACACCGCGGAACAGTCGCGCCAATTTGCTGTGATAACCCAGGTGGCGGTTGCCGACTATATAAAGCGCGCCGCCCACCACCAGCGCTTCCCGCGCTTGCTGGAACATGCGCCAGGCGAGGAAGTCGCCGACCACTTGTTGTTGGTGGAACGGTGGGTTGCACAGCACCACATCCAGAGAGTCCGAGGCCTGGCCGGCCAGGCCATCGGCAGCACGCACGGTCACCTCCCGTTCGCCGAGGGCGGCTTGCCAGTTCTCAAGGGCTGATTGCACGGCCATGTACGACTCGTCGAGCAAGGTGTAATGGGCGTCCGGGTTTTGCAGCGCGCTGGCAATCGCCAGCACGCCGTTGCCGCAGCCCAGGTCCGCGACGCGCGCACTGCCCAGGCCTTTGGGCAGGTGCGGCAGGAAGGCGCGTGTGCCGATGTCCAGGCCTTCACGGCAGAACACGTTGGCGTGGTTGAGCAGTTCGATAGCGGGTGTTTCAAGCTGATAGCGCGTTGGGTAGGGCGAGACTGCCGCGGGGCGATCTTCCAGAGTGGCAATCAGCAACCGTGCCTTCTTTACCGCAAGGGAGGCGTGCATCGGCCCGATGTAACGCTCCAGCAACTCACCGGCCGCACGGGGCAGGTGCTTGACCATCGCCCCGGCGATGACCTCTGCGCCCGGTGCCAGTTGGCCTTGCAGGCGGATCAGCTGTTCTTCCAGCAGTGCTAGGGTTTTGGGTACGCGGATCAGGACTCGGTCGAAAGGGCCGGTCGGCACTTGGTGGGCAGGCACGAAAGTCACGCCATCAAACGCCTTGCCATTGCGTACCAGGTTTTTCTCCAGGCCCTGGGCGGCGAGAAACGAGTCGCCGCTGGAGGTGACCTGCATCTGGCCTTCAAGACTGGCCGCCAAGGCACCGAAACTATCATTGAGTACCAGCACGCGCGTCGCTGCACTCGGGTGTTGTCCGGCCAGGTGGCTGAGCAGGTATTCGTCGGCCGCATCGAAGGCTTGCAGCGGATCGTTATGTTGCTCTGGCTGGCGGATCAGATCGAGCTGGGCGAAGGGGCTGTCGAGCAGGGGCATGGCGGGGGAGGCTCTGGGTAATCGATGGGCGGCGGCAGTGACCTGCGCAACCGTCTGAGTGAACTACAGGCGGGCCCCCAAGGGGCCCTGCACTCAGAATTGGGCGTAAATGTTACGTTTTTTCTACGGGGATTACATGCGGTGTTTCAAGGGCGGTTAAAACAGCCCTGCTTTCGAGGCACAGAGCACGGCGGCGATCTTGTTGTTGACCCCCAGCTTTTTGAAGCAACTGCAGATGTGAAAGCCCACGGTACGTTCGGAAAGGCATAGGATGGTGGCAATGTCTGCGGCAGTCTTGCCCATGGCTGACCATTTGAGGATTTCGGTCTCGCGCGAGGTCAATTTTTTCGCAGGGTTGATGCTGGGGCTGGCCGCGTAAGTCTGCGCCACGGCCGCATGCATCGCATGGCAAAGCCACAGGACCTGGCCAGCTTTTTCGTAGAGCTCTTCCGGAGTCACCGCACCTTTACTGCGACCCAGGGTAAGCATGCTGAACACACCCTGGAAATCATGCACTGCCTGGGTCCAACCCAGATGCACACCATACGATTGAGCCAAAGACCACAAGTTGGGTGAGTCTTTAAAAGTTTTTTCCTCCCAGACGATGGGTAACACAGAGCTTTTGCAATGTTTCACCACGGGATCAACGTCAAAAAAGTGCGCCTGGTTGTAAAGGTTGTTCCACTCATCTGGATAGTTATTGAAGCGAACGGGCTTTGTTCGATTGTTGGGTAGGTGTGAACTCATCGTAAAGGAACAGTATTCAAAGCCGAGTGCGAAGGTGTGGTTGAGGGCTATCTCGAAAAGAGTGGTGGCCTCGCTTTCGCCTTCCAGTTTGGGAAGACGTGTGTTACGCCAGTTAACCATTTTTAACTCTCCATGTGGGGTCTACATGACATGGGATACCTCCTGAACTCCCAAATGCACGGAAAGGAGTGTAGGACATTACTTACGGTGCAAGAGGAAAATTTCGCTCTTGAACGCAGGGGGTTTAAGAAGATTTTTTAAGGACGGCAAAAGGGGTGTGACGGCGCTTAGTTGGTTTTTTTCGATTTTTTAGTGAGTTGAATGATCAACTTAGAGTGGGCTTGTAGCTAGGGTAGAGGGACTAATAGCCAATGGGTTGGGCTGCCACTAAATTGCCACTACTTAGGGGCTGCGCGATGCCACTACAAACCACCGGTGTTTCCGTGCGCGACTTTGAGGGACACTAGGGCACCTGTAGAACGGAGCCCCCCATGACGGCCAGTGCTGAGAAATTTACCCGCCAGACCTTGCTCGATGTGCAATCGCTGACCCCCAGCCTGTTTACGCTGCGAACCACTCGCGACCCTGGGTTCCGTTTTACTGCGGGTCAGTTCGTGCGTCTGGGCGTGACCAAGGCGGACGGCACTACGGTGTGGCGCGCTTACTCGATAGTTTCCTCGCCGTTTGATGAGCACTTGGACTTCTTCTCGATTGTGGTCCCTGAAGGCGAGTTCACCAGCGAGCTGAGCCGCCTGCGCGTGGGCGACACCTTGATGGTGGAACGCCAGGCTACGGGGTTCCTGACCTTGAACCGGTTCGTCGATGGCCGTGACTTGTGGATGTTGGCGACAGGGACCGGAGTCGCGCCGTTTTTGTCGATCCTGCAGGACTTCGAAGTCTGGGAGAAATTCGAGCAGATCGTGCTGGTGTACAGCGCGCGGGAAGCCAAGGAACTGGCCTATCAGTCGCTGATCAAGGAACTGGGTGAGCGTGAGTACCTTGCCGAGTACGCGCACAAACTGACTTACATTCCACTCGTTACCCGCGAGCACCATCCAGGCGCATTGAGCGGGCGCATTACTACCTCGATTGAAAACGGTGAGCTGGAGCGCGCAGCGGGCGTAGAGCTGAGCCCGGAGCATTCCCGCGTGCTGATTTGCGGCAACCCGCAGATGGTTGATGACACCCGCCAGTTGCTCAAGCAGCGTGACATGCAACTGAGCCTGAGCCGCAGGCCTGGGCAGGTGGCGGTGGAAAACTACTGGTAATAAAAAAGGCGCCTCAAGCAGGCGCCTTTTTTTAAGCCGATCCGGGTTAAAGCGGCTTGTCGTTCTGTGCCTTGAGCAGATCGCGGATCTCCCCCAGCAGCAGTTCTTCTTTGGTCGGCGTCGGCGGCAGGCTAGGTGCTACGGCCTCTTCGCGCTTGAGGCGGTTGATGGCCTTCACGCCCATGAAGATCGCAAAGGCGACGATGACAAAATCGATCACGCTCTGGATGAACTTGCCGTAGGCCAGCACGACGGCGGGAACATCGCCTTGGGCCGCCTTGAGGGTGACCGCCAGGTCACCAAAGTCCACACCACCGATCAACAGACCAATGGGCGGCATCACCACGTCGCCGACAAACGAGGAAACAATTTTGCCGAAGGCTGCGCCGATGATGATACCGACGGCCATGTCGACCACATTACCTTTGACCGCGAAGGCCTTGAACTCACTGATCACGCTCATAGGTTATTCCTTGTTACAGATGAGAAGGGTGAAGCACAGTGTAAGTCAGTCGTATAGGGCTTGTGCGACACAACTGTTAATACTGTTAATTTTAATCGACACATTAAAACGCAAATAGTTTGCAAAGTGCCACCAATCGCGCGCGAAATACTCGCTGTTTCAGTGAGTTACCACATTAATTTCTTAATCGCCTTGGTGGGGTTTTTCTATTTATCTTCTGACTCCCAGGTCACTAGCCTCTGGCAAGCACAACTGAATGTGCACTAAAAAAACCAGAGGAAACCTCGATGAACAACCCAATGAGCCGCAGTCCAGTGCTGGCGCGACATGCGCTGTTGCTGGCGACTGCCAGTCTGCTTTCTCTTTCGGTGCAAGCCGCCAACCTGACGCGAGATAACGGCGCGGCCGTCGGTGACAACCAGAATTCGCAAACCGCCGGCGCCAATGGCCCGGTGCTGCTGCAAGACGTGCAGCTCATTCAGAAGTTGCAGCGCTTCGACCGCGAACGCATTCCCGAGCGCGTGGTGCACGCCCGGGGCACCGGCGCCCACGGCACGTTTACGGTGACTGATAACCTGAGCGACCTGACCAAGGCCAAAGTTTTCGCCGCTGGCGAAGCCACCCCGGTATTTGTGCGATTCTCGGCCGTCGTTCACGGCAACCACTCCCCGGAAACCCTGCGTGACCCGCGCGGTTTCGCCACCAAGTTCTACACCGCTGACGGTAACTGGGACTTGGTCGGCAATAACTTCCCAACTTTCTTTATTCGTGACGCCATCAAGTTCCCGGACATGGTGCATGCGTTCAAGCCTGACCCGCGCACGAACTTGGATGATGACTCCCGTCGCTTTGACTTCTTCTCTCATGTACCCGAGGCCACGCGCACGCTGACCGAGTTGTATTCGGACTCTGGCACGCCCGCCAGTTATCGGGAAATGGACGGTAATGGCGTACATGCCTACAAATTGATTAATACCAAAGGCGAAGTGCATTACGTCAAGTTCCACTGGAAGAGCCTGCAAGGCATTAAGAACCTTGATCCAAAGCAAGTCACCGAAGTGCAAGGTCGTGATTACAGCCATATGACTAATGACTTGGTCACCCATATCAACAAGGGCGACTTCCCCAAGTGGGACTTGTATGTGCAAGTGCTCAAGCCTGAAGACTTGGCCAAGTTTGAGTTCGACCCGTTGGACGCCACCAAGATCTGGCCAAACGTGCCTGAGCGCAAAGTTGGGCAGATGGTGCTGAACCGCAATCCGGCGAACGTGTTCCAGGAAACCGAGCAAGTCGCCATGGCCCCGGCCAACCTTGTGCCCGGCATCGAACCGTCGGAAGACCGCCTGCTGCAAGGCCGGGTGTTTTCCTACGCCGACACCCAAATGTACCGCCTGGGTGCCAATGCACTGCAACTGCCGATCAATGCCCCACGGGTCACCGTCAACAACGGTAACCAGGACGGCGCGATGAACTTCGGCAAGACCACCAGCGGCGTGAACTACCAGCCAAGCCGCCTGGAAAACCGCGAAGAGCCGCAAACCGCGCGCTACAGCCAGACGGCACTGTCTGGTAGCACCCAGCAGGCGAAGATTCAGCGCGAGCAGAACTTCAAGCAGGCCGGTGATCTGTATCGCTCATACACCAAAAAAGAGCAGCAGGACTTGATCGACAACTTCGGCGGCTCACTGGCCACCACGGATGACGAGAGCAAGCACATCATTCTCTCGTTCCTCTACAAAGCGGACCCGGCATACGGCACCGGCGTGGCCAAGGTCGCGAAGGGTGACCTGGCCCGCGTCAAGGCGCTGGCTGAAAAATTGACTGACTGACATTGGTGACGGTCGACGCGCCGGTTGGGGCGTCGACCCATGGCAGGAGAAACCCATGCGTATTTCTATCGGTTTGCTGATGGCCATGCTGGCCTTTGTCGCCCATGCCGAATCCCCCGAACCGGCAGCACTCAAGGCACAGTTGCAGGATTATTACTTCGACGCCGCCCGCCGTGGCGACCTCGATATGCTCAACACCTTTATTGAGTCTGGCTACAGCCTCAACACCCAGGACGAAAAGGGCTACACCGCGTTGATCCTCGCCGCCTATCACGGCCAGGGCCGGTTTGTGGAGCGTTTGCTCAGTGCCGGTGCCGACGCCTGTGTACAGGACAAACGTGGCAACACCGCGCTGATGGGCGCGATCTTCAAAGGCGAGCTGAACATTGCCCAGCGCCTGCTGGCCACCGATTGCAACCCCGACCAACGCAACGGCGCCGGGCAGACGGCCGCGATGTATGCAGGCCTGTTCAAGCGCGTCGAATTGCTTGATGAATTGAAAGCCAAAGGCGCTGACCTCAACGCCGAAGACCCGATCGGCAACAGTGCTTCGCGATTGGCCAGCGGTGAAATCCGGACCCCGGCGCCGCGCTGAGCTATCATCGCGGTTTTTCGGTTGGAGGTTCTCAAATGGCAAAGGCCAAGCGCATGTACGGCTGCACGGAGTGCGGCGCGACCTTTCCCAAGTGGGCCGGCCAGTGCGGCGAATGCGGTGCGTGGAACACCCTGACCGAAACCATGATCGAAAGCGGCGGCGCTGCGGCGCCCACGGGCCGCGCCGGCTGGACCGGGCAGCAGGCGCAGATCAAGACCCTGGCCGAAGTCAGCGTCGAAGAAATCCCGCGTTTCTCCACCGCCTCAGGTGAACTGGACCGTGTGCTGGGCGGCGGCCTGGTGGACGGCTCTGTGGTGCTGATCGGCGGCGACCCTGGCATCGGTAAATCGACCATCCTCCTGCAAACTCTGTGCAGCATCGCCAGCCGCATGCCGGCGTTATATGTGACCGGTGAAGAATCCCAGCAACAAGTGGCCATGCGCGCACGCCGTCTTGGCTTGCCTCAGGATCAGTTGCGGGTCATGACCGAGACTTGCATCGAAAGCATCATCGCCACGGCCCGTATCGAAAAGCCAAAGGTGATGGTGATCGACTCGATCCAGACGATTTTCACCGAGCAGTTGCAATCGGCGCCGGGTGGTGTGTCCCAGGTGCGCGAAAGTGCAGCGCTACTGGTGCGGTATGCCAAGCAGAGCGGCACGGCGATCTTCCTGGTCGGCCACGTGACCAAAGAAGGCGCGCTGGCCGGGCCGCGAGTGTTGGAGCATATGGTCGACACCGTGCTGTATTTCGAAGGCGAGTCCGATGGTCGACTGCGCTTGCTGCGGGCGGTGAAAAACCGTTTCGGCGCAGTGAACGAACTGGGTGTATTCGCCATGACTGACCGGGGACTGAAAGAAGTCTCCAACCCTTCGGCGATTTTTCTGACCCGTGCCCAGGAAGAAGTCCCAGGCAGTGTGGTGATGGCGACGTGGGAAGGCACCCGACCGATGTTGGTGGAAGTCCAGGCATTGGTGGATGACAGCCATCTGGCGAACCCGCGCCGGGTCACGCTGGGGCTGGATCAGAACCGCCTGGCGATGTTGCTGGCGGTGTTACACCGTCATGGCGGCATTCCGACCCACGATCAGGATGTGTTCCTCAACGTGGTGGGTGGGGTCAAGGTGCTGGAGACCGCATCCGACCTGGCCTTGATGGCGGCGGTGATGTCCAGCTTGCGTAACCGGCCTCTGCCGCACGACCTCTTGGTATTTGGGGAGGTCGGCCTGTCCGGCGAAGTGCGTCCGGTGCCGAGCGGTCAGGAGCGCTTGAAAGAAGCGGCCAAGCACGGCTTCAAACGCGCGATTGTGCCCAAGGGCAACGCGCCGAAGGAAATGCCGCCAGGATTGCAGGTGATTGGGGTCACGCGCCTGGAACAGGCACTGGATGCACTTTTCGAATAATTCAGGGATGGACGCGATGCAACGATCGAATCACTGGGGTGTAGTCGCCCTGTTTATCGCCTTGGCCAGCTTGCCCGCCATGGCCTGGGCGGAGCTGCCAACGGGCTATCGCCTGGCGCAAACGCTGGTGACGCCAGAGGGCAGTGTGCTGCAGGTGCTCGAAGACCAGCGCATCAGCCCCCAACTGCACAAGGACAGTTGGGGCAGTGGGCTGGATGAAGACTCGTTCGACGAGCCCGGCGATTTGGTCGAAAACCCGCTACTCGAAGCCCAGGTGCGGTGGGTATCGGCCTCTGGCGAGGTGATAGCTAACGAAGACCTCGGCTACCCCTTGGCTGAGGTCAAGAAAGCCCCGCTCAAAGGGCTGCCCGAGCCTGTGTATTTTTTGACCATCGATCAGACCGCCCCCATGGGCAGCTACAGCGGACCTGCCACGCAGTTACTGCTGCCCGGCAAGCAGCAACTCAAGCCGTTGAGTTACCAGGGCGCCGACGGCAAAGTCCAGGCGCTGACCCTGGCTCATACCGGCAAGGCTGCGTGGATGATCGCAACGCCAGCCAACGGCGGCGCGGATGAACTGCTGCAGGTGTCGTCATTTATGGACGGCGACGGTGAGGATGACTTTGCCACCCGTTATCAGACCTATCGGTTTGTCGACGGGCAGTGGCACGGCGCCTCAAGTCAGAAGAAGGGTTACTGGGACATGGAAAGTGATTTTCCCGCACGTAGTGCGTTCCCCTGAGCCATCACACTTCCAGCAGCGCGCCCAGCTCTCGCTCCAGTTCCTCCTGATCGCCTAGGTTCAACTCGATCAGCCGCCGCAAGTGGCTGATCGAGTCCAGGTCGATGTCTGTGCACACAAACCCCAGTTGACCCACTGCTTCGTGGGTTAGCCGTACTTGCATCTTTATATGCGCCTTGGGATCCAGGCGTATGTCGACCGCGAACGGCAGCGCCTTATTTCCCTTCCACTCTTCAGGCCGTTGCACCAACAGGCCCTTAAGCGATAAATCCACCAATTGCACTGGCCATTCGTTGCCGTTTTGCCGAAGTTCGGTCTTGGCATCAAAGGCAATCCGGCGAAAACGGCGACGATCAGACGCTTGCTCGGTCATGGTGAAACCCTCTGTGGATAAAAGGATTGTAGCCCTGCGCCATCATTGAGCCGTTTTTTCTGGTTTTTTCTTCGTTGCAAGGCTCTAGACCAACGTAGGGGGGTGGCCTTTAAGGCCAACAGCGCTAAACTCCGAACGGCTGTCCTTTCTGTCCACCCTGGCTGGAATATAAAAATGAAAAATAATAATAGCCTGCTACGCCATCTACCCTGGCTGGTGCTGGCAATCGTAGGAGCGTGCGCCCTGGGCGTAGTGGCCTTGCGCCGAGGCGAGGCGATCAACGCCTTGTGGATTGTGGTCGCTGCTGTGGCCATCTACCTGGTTGCTTATCGCTACTACAGCCTGTTCATCGCTAACAACGTGATGCAACTCGATCCACGGCGGGCTACCCCCGCAGTGATCAACAACGACGGTCTGGACTATGTGCCGACCAACAAACACATCCTTTTCGGTCACCACTTTGCGGCCATTGCCGGTGCGGGCCCGCTGGTCGGTCCGGTACTGGCGGCGCAAATGGGCTACCTGCCCGGCACGCTCTGGCTGATTGCCGGCGTGGTGCTGGCCGGCGCGGTCCAGGACTTCATGGTTCTGTTCCTGTCGACCCGTCGCAACGGCCGTTCCCTGGGGGACATGGTTCGTGAAGAGATGGGCCGTATTCCGGGGACCATCGCGCTGTTCGGCTGCTTCCTGATCATGATCATCATCCTTGCGGTGCTGGCGCTGATCGTGGTCAAGGCCCTGGCCGAGAGCCCTTGGGGCATCT
>PJQF01000167.1_pt1 | contig 36031 bp, 36 predicted proteins | sample 1503741 | NCBI WGS metagenome assembly PJQF01 (sample SAMN07775949, study PRJNA414020) | Biofilm metagenome, whole genome shotgun sequencing project. | isolation source: biomolecule (vanillin) treated reverse osmosis membrane biofilm | place: India: Nagpur | collected 2017-03-21 | reverse complement strand
CTTGATAAAAAACATCAAATAGTACTAGTCTCGATATTGAACTTCCCACTTCTATCCCAGCAAAGCACAAATAAACGACCCATAAAAAAGTCATACCAATAACCAAATGTCCCATTCTTTTGAGCCAAAAAACATTCGTATTTCGTACGATCCAATAGCTGAAAAACAGCGCTTCAGCAATAGAATAAATGGTGATGAGAATTAACAAAAAACTCTCCAATGATGGATTGTATGAAACAAACCAACCATACGAATCAACCAGTAAGCCCAAAAGAAGAAAAACAAAAAACAACCAGAGATCCAATCTGGTTGTTTTAAGAAGGCTGGCATTTATCAATAAAGGAATAATAATAGCCAGTGTCGATATTTCTCTAATCGGTAATTCCATTAGTTACTTGGTGGTGGTGGCCAGGACTTTTGTAGCATGACTACATCTGTTCGAGCACTTCTCGTACCTGTTGGAGTTATGTTCTTACCATCCTTATCGACACCAATAAGTATTATTCTAATCCGATTTGTCTCTTTGTGATGCTGTGTAACATCATCAAATCCAAAATAATACCTAACGTAGACAATGTCTGGTTGATTTAAGAAATCGACTATATCATTACTACTATTCTTAAAAAAACCATAAGGATATTTATTATAGAGTTGTCCCTTTTGGTCTTTAGGCCCATGCTCTTTAAAATTTTGAACAAGATCTAATACCTCACTATCTCGGTCAAGAAGAGTATCCCTATAAGACGTGGTTTGTACATCGATAAAATGATTAGAAAGCAAATCTGTTACATTCTCACTATTATATCCAAAAACATTAGATGGCATCATTAACCCAGTCATGTCCGGAAAGGGAACCTCGGCACCATCGAGGTAACTATCGTTTTCTTCAAATGCTAAAAAGAACTTTGGATAATTACCAATAGGCGGCTCATTCCAACACATCCAAGCCATATTTCCCTTGAATAGGGTTCTTGAAAATTTTAACGTTCTGGTTTTTCCATAAAGAGAATTCTTCTCAATTGTTCCACCAAGTGGAATTCTGTTTTTCTGGGGATCCAACTCATTCACAAAATTAGAAACCAACTTGACCGCCTCCTGAAATGTTATGCGATAATCTGACATACTAGTGTGATTTATAGTTAAACATAAATAAAAGAATTTTATCCCTAAAGAGAGAACACAAAATCACCAACTACTTTTCTTCCCGAACCAATCACCCTCGTCAACTGATACTGCGCTTCCTTCGGTGAAGAAATTGTAATCGAATACGAACTTCCCGGTGTGCCTTTCACAAACCAATGAACAATGTATTCTTGTCCTTCCTCCAGCTCCATCGTTACCGAGTCACTGTTTTGCATAATTAGTTTGTTATCCAAATACAGCCACAACTCGCCACTGGCTATAAAGGTTGATGCTATCAATTTGGCCATGCCTCTCATTTCAATTACACATCTAAAATAGATGCACAACCCTTGAGTACAAACTACCAACCTGCCAATGGCTACTTTGAAACAGAGAGCGGTGCCGATCGAAAAGAATCCGGATTACACCTTTTTCAACTGTCTCAGAAATTCATCCTTTCTTCTTCGCGAAACATCAATCTGTGAACCATCTTTCATCTTCACCATCCCGCCTTCGCCCTTCACATATTCTGTTACATAGTCCATATTGATTAAATGTGAATTATGCACCCGGAAAAAATGATAATCCAACAGCATTTGTTCACATTCCTTCAGTGTTTTAGATACTACCACTTTCCGTTTATCCAATGTGAAAAAAGTAGTATAGGTATTATCTGATTCGCAGCGAACAATATCTTTGATGGCCACAAAAATAAAACCGGTAAGTGTGGGTAATGCTACCTTGGACTGGTTGGCTTGTGGCGCCTGCAAATTGGCCAGCAGGTTTCGAATATGCATACCACTGTCCTGCGTAGAACGCTTTTGTTTGAATTTATTCAGCGCTTCGGTCAGCTGTTCTTCAACCAGTGGTTTCAATAAATAATCAATGGCTGACAGGCGAAAAGCGCGCACGGCATACTCTTCAAATGAGGTTGTAAAAATAATTTCGAATGGAATGGAGGAGAGCGAACTCAGTAAATCAAATGACGTATAGGGTGGCAACATGACATCCAAAAACACCAGATCGGGTGCATGCTTATCAAGCATCATTTTGGCTTCGTCCACACTGGAAGCAACCCCTTCTATTTGAAACTCTGGAAATGAATTCAATAAGCTAACCAGTCGCTGTTGCTGGTGTAACTCATCTTCAATAATCAGCGTTCGGTACTTGATCATGCTTTAGTCTTCAAAGGGTAATAAAAGAGTGACGCGTTTTCCTTCCTTTTCGTGTTGATCATTCACAATTTCCTCGAGTTTATATTGCGCCCTCACCCGGTACAGTTGATTAACTACTTGCAATCGTTCGTGAATGAGTGCCATACCCATTGATGTCTTTTTTACCGTATTGGAAAGATCATAACTTTCTTTCAATCCACCTTCTCTCCCATTGTCTTCAATGATACAGGTGAGCATATTTTCACTGCGCTTTATGACGATGTTTATTCTTCCATTTTTACCACGATTGTTTAACCCATGCCAGATCGAATTCTCTACAAAAGGTTGAATCAGTAAGGGAGGCACCTGCACAGCTTGCGTATCTAAACCTAATTCAGTTGTAATTTCAAATTGAAAAGCATGTTCCATTCGTAATTGCTCCAGTTGCATATACAATTTAAGTGCCTCCAAATCATCTTCTAAAGGAATCATTCGGTATGATGACGTCTCCAAGACATGTCGAATCAATTGCGAAAATTTCACCAGATACTCTCCCGCCTTGGGCACATCATTGCCATGCATGTAATGGTGAATGGAGTTGAGACAATTAAATATAAAATGAGGATTGATCTGTGCCCGCAGTGCCTTTAACTCTAACTCTGACTTATTGAAGTTGAATTCTGCTTCCTTTTGTTTAAAGATTGATTCTCGCTTAGCGCGATAAAATATAAATACAATAAAAGAGAAAGCGACTACTACTGGTATGAGGGCAAAAAGCAGTGTACGTTGAATCTGATCCTCTTCGCGATTGAGCAACGATTCCAAATCCGAAGCTGCGTCCTGAACCGGTAGAGACTGAAGTGTCAAGTAGATGTAATCAACCGCCAGCATAGGCAGTTTCGCTGCTACTTGTAAGCCTGTTGGTACGCCAATATCCATAAACAGAACTAAAAGATAATAAGTTTATAGGTTCAGCGCAATGAGAGTACAATCTTTTTGTTGACATACAGATTAGATTTTTCACCGTGAGGTATTCTTCTTAGAAATTGGATTACCATCATTGATCCAGAAAATAAGTCACTTTAAATAGAGAGGTTGACCAGAATAGGCTCATCCATTGAACTATTCCATTTTACACATAGCTTTGAATTGACTTCTTTGCATTGAATATTCACTGTTTTAACACCGAAATTGACTATCTTCCATCCGGTCATCAATCAGTAATTACTCCGCATCTCATTTAATCTACCATACCCATGATTGTCAATGACTTCAACGTAACAGGTCTTACCAACGAGCAAGTCATTGCCTCTCGTAAAAAGTTTGGCGTCAATCAATTAAATTATAAAAAAGAGAATACACTTTTCGATACGATTAAACGTGTGGCGACTGAGCCCATGATGATTCTTTTACTAGTAGCCGCGTCCATCTACTTTGTCAGCGGTAAAACAGGAGATGCCATTTTTTTGCTGGCCGCTATAGTTTTTCAAACATCGATTTCATTATATCAATATTCACGTAGTAAAAATGCCTTGGAAAAGCTGAAGGATTTTGCACAGCCGAAATGCAAAGTCATCCGTGAGAGTGTGATCACAGAAATCAAAAGCGAGGATTTAGTGGTGGGCGACAGTATGATGGTTGAAGAGGGCACTTCCATTACTGCAGATGGACTCATTGTTTATTCCAATGACTTTTCGGTTAATGAATCTATTCTTACAGGCGAATCTCTTCCTGTTTTCAAAGATCCTGACACGGAAGATAAATCGATATTTAGCGGAACCACCGTAGCGAGTGGTTTGGCCATCGCAACGATCACTGCCATTGGCAACAGCACCAAGCTAGGAAAAATTGGAACCAGTTTGGAAGGGATCGCTGAAGAAAAGACTCCACTGGAAACACAAATCGCCAATTTTGTAAAGAAGATGGCGATTGCCGGTGCAGTAGTCTTCGCCATTGTATGGGCACTAAATTATTGGCACACCAAGAATATCCTACAAAGCTTATTGCAATCACTCACCCTAGCAATGAGTATTCTACCAGAAGAAATACCGGTAGCCTTCACCACCTTCATGGCACTGGGCGCCTGGCGATTGATGAAAATGGGTATTGTAGTCAAACAAATGAAGACAGTGGAAACGTTGGGAAGTGCGACTGTCATCTGCACCGACAAAACAGGAACGATCACCGAGAATAAAATGAGTTTAGCTAAATTATTTGTTCTCACTACGAATAAAATAATTCAACCCGAAGGTGAGCTTACCGATGAAGAACGAGAGTTAATTACTTACGCCATGTGGGCGAGTGAACCTATTCCATTTGATCCGATGGAAATGGCATTGCATCAAGCATACCAAGCGATCACAAAACAGGATCAACGCCCCCAATATAAACTCACCCACGAGTATCCGTTGAGTGGTAAACCGCCTATGATGACGCATGTATTTAAAAATGCGAAAGGTGATACCATCATTGCAGCCAAAGGAGCACCGGAAGCGCTCATGCATGTTTCGTCTCTTTTTGAAACAGAAAAAAAACAGATGAATGAAGCCATTCGTTTGCTTACAGCAGATGGTCTTCGCGTATTAGCGGTAGGTGTGTCTGATTTTAAAGGCACCGAGTATCCGATTAACCAGCAAGATTTGCCTTTTCAGCTAAAAGGAATTGTTGCCTTTTATGATCCTCCTAAAAAGAATATTCAAAAAGTGATGGAAGATTTTTATGCTGCCGGAATAGCGGTAAAAATCATCACCGGTGATAATACCGCCACCACCATGGCAATTGCGAAACAAATTGGAATGCGGGGCTATGAGAAAACCATAACGGGCGATGAATTCAAGCAACTGCCCGAAGATGAAGTGAATGAACGGGTGATGAACACCACATTATTTACGCGCATGTTTCCTGAAGCTAAGCTAAAAATTATTAACGCATTAAAATCCAATCAGCAAATCGTAGCCATGACAGGCGATGGCGTAAATGACGGGCCTGCATTAAAAGCTGCGCATATTGGTATTGCGATGGGAAAGAAAGGAACTGAAATAGCAAAGCAGGCTGCATCTCTGATATTGCTGGAAGATGATTTATCAAAAATGGTTGATGCCATTGCCATGGGTCGGAAGATTTATGCGAATCTGAAAAAAGCGATTCAATACATTATCTCCATCCATATTCCCATCTTACTAACCGTATTTATTCCATTGGCTCTCGGGTGGATCTATCCTACGATCTTCTCACCTGTACACATCATCTTTTTAGAGATCATCATGGGGCCCACTTGTTCAATCATTTATGAAAATGAACCAATGGAAAAGAATACCATGCAGCAAAAGCCAAAGCCCTTAACTACAACTTTTTTTAATTGGAAAGAGTTATCTCTTAGTATTCTGCAGGGCTTAGTCATCACTGCAGGAACCTTATTCATCTATCAGTATTCGGTCAGCAATGGTTTCAACGAAGCCTACACGCGGACCATGACCTTCACCGTTTTAATTACAGCCAACATTTTCCTGACATTAATCAATCGTTCGTTTTATTATTCAGTCTTAACCACCCTACGTTACAAGAACAATTTGGTCTTTATGATTATTGGAATTACTGTCATGCTTCTGGCATTGATTCTCTCGATTGATCCGATAACTGCTTTTTTTGAATTTGAGCATTTAACTATCAATGCGTTGATGCTATGCATTACCACCGGTTTTATTTCAGTGGTTTGGTTCGAAATCGCTAAGTGGGTAAAACGATCGGTAAGTGAAAGGAAAGTAGCTAAGCTTCGTAATTAGCCTGTAGCTACTACAGCACCAAATTTTGTGTAACCAGCTTTTTTTAAAAAGAATATTTTTCATCGGCTTTACATGAGGCAAGCCAAGATCTGAACGTCACTGTTAATTTGGAGGTTATGAACTTCTTCCAAAATCATCCTGCACACGCACGATGTCGTTTTCATCGGAAGGATGTTGTGTATCTGTATGGCACCAGATCTCTGCGATCATCCCCCAACCGCCTGGTAAACCCACCAGCCGATGGCGTTGACCTTGTTTTAATTGAATGATTTCGCCAATTGTGAAGGTGTGCAGTGGCCCTTCACTATCGGTGTCGCTCGTAATCACTCCGGCTACACCGGCAATGTGTTTCCATATCTCCGCGCGTCTGTGGTGATATTGCCATGACAACCGCTGACCGGGTGCAACGATCAATATCTTCGGGCTCAGTTTTCCGGAAATAGTCAGGTCTTCTTTTTTCAGGTGTGGAAAATAGAGTTGAATAAACCGATCGGCTTGATTTTCATCAATAACAAAAAATCCACCCCAAGGTCGGGAAAAGTCGTGGGATGCCACCGTCAAATTAACTTCGGTGAGATAATGCTGCACCGACTTCATCACTTCGTCTTTCGGTATAGCTGCTGCCAGTGTAACGTTGATCATTTTAATTTTACTTTAGGATCTGATCGCAAAATACGCACCCAATGCTGATAACCCAAAGCTGTCAGATGCAAACCATCGGTGGCATATTTCGCATCCATCAATCCATTCGTTCCCAGAAATTGGGTATACAAATCGATGAAGTGATAGTTCATCTTCTCGGCATAGCGTGCAAGCTGGGTATTGATGGTGGTAATATGAGGTCCTTTTCCGCGAAATGCGTTCGGGAAATTCTTGAACGATTCATTGGTGGGCAAGATGCTTTGAATGAACAACTCCGTTTTCGGTGAAGCTATTTTAATGCGCTTGGCGATCGTAAACAAATTTTCAATAATCACTTCATCGGGTGTATTGCGCGAGAGGTCGTTGATACCGATCAATAAAAAAATCTTAGCAGGTTTGTGGCGCAGCACTTCTTCCAAGCGATTGAGCACACCAAAGGTGACGTCTCCAGAAATACCGCGATTCAGCACCGCGCTATCGCCTAATAACTTTTTCCAGTTTCCTCCTTCGGTAATACTGTTGCCGAGCATGACAATGGCTCCGGTTTTCACCGGCTCGGTTTTAAATAACGCATAGCGTTTTACATAATGATCGGGCACGTTGGGAAGGGTGTCGTAGGTTCTTGTCTGAGCTGAAAGATGAGGGTTCAAATTGATCATGAAAAGCAAGACAACCAAAAAGCGCAGAAACATAAAACTTGGGCTAAATCTATGTAACAAGGTAGGAATTTTTCTAATAGAATTTTATTACCACTAAGACACAAAGGCACGAAGTGAATTCTGCTTCCGCAAAGTTTCACATAAGATCACAAAGAAAACCTTCATGTAACTCAGTGTCTGCGTGCCTTCGTGGTTAACTCTTACTTCTTCAACTCCACTTTTGCCTTCTGGCCTCCGCCAATTTCAATCACAGATGATCCATACACCCGAATGGTGGACTTGATAAAATCCTCATCGTTGGCTTTGTAAATATTATCTACATACTTCTGTGGATTGCGATCTATGTACGGAAACCAGGTGCTGTGTATTTGCACCATCACGCGATGTCCTTTCTTGAACGTATGTAAAATATCCTGCAACTGTACATTTACATCGGTCACCTCATTGGGCTTAAAGGCTTCCGGTTTTTCATAACTGTTGCGGAAGCGGCCGCGGAATGTTTCATGTCGCACCAACTGTTGGTAGCCGCCCATGATGATATTCGCGGGATTATGTTTGGTGTCATTGGGTTCGTTATCGGGATAAACATCAATCAACTTCACAATAAAATCTGCATCGGTGCCGGTCATACTCACTTTTAATTTTGCCATGATCTCACCGGCCAATGTCACATCTTCTGTCAGTACATCACTTTCAAATGTAATCACATCCGGGCGATGGGCTGCGTGACGTTGATCGTCTGTCATAAATCTGCGGGGTGTAAACACTAAGCCTTCTGTTTGAGAAGTATATGGAACCGGTTTCGCAGGATCGCTGATATATTCAAATACAGCTTCCGCCTTCGTTGGCTGGTTGACGGAGAGTTTTCCATTCTCACCAAAGTATAGTTTGAACGGCTGAATTTCGCGAGGGGGCCATTCGCTAAACTGCTTCCATGTTTTCAAACCGCAGTCGTACATGTAGGCTTCTGGCAATTTCGGTTGCGCTCCATCTTTTAATGTGGCTGTAAAAAATTTACGTTCAATCTCACGCTGATAGAATGTAGAAATACTGTCGCCAAAATAAATGTGGTTGACTTGTTGATACCCACGCTCACGCGCCCAATCTCCATGACTCCACGGACCCATCACAATCGTGTTGTAGGTAGAAGGGCTGCTGCTTTCTATTTTCTTATAAATATTTAAGGGTCCGTACAAATCTTCGGCATCATACCAACCGCCCACAGTCATGATGGCGTGTTTCACATTGGTAAGATGTGGCAACAAATTTCGTTTTTGCCAGAACTCATCATAGTTTGGATGATCAATAATTTCCTGCCAGAAGAAATTGTCTTTGTGGTATTTTTCTGTTGCATTTTTTAATGAGCCGATGCGCAAGTTAAAATCGTATCCGTCTTTAGGTTGTTGCGCATAGAAGCGCTGAATTTTATCATCGTACCAGCTCTTGTCGGTGGGGCCATCGTGTTGGTATCCAAACACTGCAAACGCAGCCAGATAACTTTGCAAAAAGGCACCTTGGTGATGGAAGTCGTCAAAGAAAAAATCAGAAATGGGTGCTTGTGGTGAAGATGCTTTGAGAGCCGGATGTGCATCGGGAATGGCGGCTGCCGTATAAAAACCTGGATACGAAATCCCCCACTGCCCTACCCGACCGTTGTTGCCTTTCACATTTTTGATCAGCCAATCAATGGTATCCCATGTATCGGAAGCTTCATCAATGGCTGTTTTGTTTTTGCGGTCGTTGCCGGGAATATTAGGAGTCATGTTATTGAATACACCTTCGCTCATCCAGCGGCCACGTACATCCTGATAAACAAAAATGTATCCATCGCGCATCAGGTATTTGGAAGGGCCGAGTGATCTTTCAAATTTATCTTTTCCATAAGGCTCCACACTGTAGCACGTTCGCTGCATCAAAATAGGATACACTTTGGTTTTGTCTTTAGGTGTGTAGATGGTGGTAAACAATTTGATGCCATCGCGCATCGGTATTTGCACTTCTGTTTTATCGTAATTTTGACGTACATACGCTGAGTCGGTCAGCTGTGCGGAAGCCAACCCGAAACTGCATAGCATCCATAGGCAAACAAAGTACTTCATAGTTGTTGGTGATTAAGTAGAACGGTTAGAAAAGTAAGAATAACGAATGGCATTGACAAGCCCCTGTGCTTTATGGAGAAATGGCAAAAGGTGTATTTCAGCGGTTGGTCTTCAAAATTTAATCCGGTGGTAATGGATAGCTGATGGAATCGTGCTATACTTGTAATACCTATTCCTACCTGCTATGAAATCAACTTGGATCACCCTCGCTCTTTTGTTGTGCACCATGGGATTGTGGGCACAATCCAAGGAAACCATTATTGCATTTGGCTCATGCGATGATGAAGACGAACCGCAGGAGATGTGGAAAGAAGTGATTGCCCAAAAGCCTAGTGTGTGGATTTGGGGCGGAGACAATGTGTATGCCGATACGCATGACATGACTTTGTTGAAAGCCAAATACGATAAACAAAAATCAAATCCGGATTATCAAAAGCTGATGCGCATGAGTACCATCACGGGTACGTGGGACGATCATGACTATGGTGTGAATGATGGCGGCAAACTGTACGGCAAAAAAAATGACAGCAAAAAATACCTACTGGACTTTTTGGGAATTGCAGAACCGAGTCCGGTGTATGAACATGAAGGCGTATACCATTCGCTCACCGTTGGCAAGGGCAAGCAAAAAGTAAAGATTATCAATCTGGATACGCGTTCTTTTCGCGATACGGTTATAAAAGTTTCGTTTATTGATTCGCTTACGAATAAGAAAATGACGCATTACGAAAAGAACCTGACGGGAGATGTATTGAGCGAGGCACAATGGCAATGGCTGACGGATGAACTAAGTGATAATAGCACTGAGTTATTCATCATCAACTCGAGCATTCAGGTGATTGCTGCGGAGCATCGTTTTGAAAAGTGGGCCAACTTTCCGGCTGCCCGAAAAAGATTGCTGGAGGTGATTGCTGCATCCAACAAGCGCGTGATCATTGTCAGTGGCGACCGTCACATAGCCGAGTTTTCGAAAATAGAATTACCCGGCATGAAATATCCGTTGATTGATTTTACATCCAGTGGGATTACGCATACCTGGTCGGAATCGTGGGAGGAGTTGAACAAATATCGTGTTGGTGATTTAGTGATCCAGAAAACATTTGGTGTTCTTAAAATCAATTGGTCGGGTAAAGCGCCTAAAGTAACCATGCAGGTGCGCGGTTTGGCGAAAGCGCCTTATGCGGAATATGTATTGGATTTTAATTTGTACCGGTAAGGTTTTGCTCAAATCTAGGATGTCTTCGCAAAACGGAGCAGCACTGAATGTTAGCATTGAGCTGAACTTTGAATGCTTGGTAAGCTTGGTGCTGGCGCGGGCCAAGGATTGAAGTGGAAAGCAAACGCGTGTGAAGCATAGGCCTCTGGCACGCGTGCGCTTGGAACGAAAAGCCTGGTGCCCTTGCGTGGCGCGCCAGCAAGGGCAGGCCCCCAAAAGGAAATTCATCCTGTTGATTACTCGTTGGCGAAACAATAAAATATGTTCATCTTTCGGGTTGATTCATTGCGCATGACCAATCAAAAGAAATATACACTCTCAGTAGGCATCACGCTGGTGATTGCCAATATGATTGGTACCGGTGTTTTTACTTCGCTGGGGTATCAAGTGGGGCCGATTCCTTCGGGCTTTGCCATTTTGGTGCTGTGGGCCGTGGGCGGTGTAGTGGCGCTGTCGGGTGCATTTACCTATGCCGAAATTTCGACTACGTTGCAGAAGTCGGGTGGCGAATACAATTATTTAGGTAAGATTTTTCATCCCGCTTTTGGCTTTGCCGGTGGCTGGATGAGTTTGCTGGTGGGATTTGCCGGGGCCATTTCTGCGGTGGCGCTCGCGATTGGCGAGTACTCTTCTACTTTTTTGGGCATCTCGAATAAGGTGGTGGCCATTGCTGCGATCGTGCTGGTGTCGGCTGTGCATTGGTTTGGAGTAAAAACGGGAGGGCGTGTGCAAAACCTGCTAACCTCGCTCAAGCTTTTATTGATTTTGTTCTTCTGCATTGCTCCGTTTTTTGTGGCGGAAAGCAACACCTCCGGAATTAGCTTTATGCCGAAGGCGGGAGATTTTGATTTGATTTTGAGTGCCAGTTTTGCCGTGTCGCTGGTCTATGTGGTGTATGCGTACACCGGCTGGAATGCAGTGGCCTACATTGCAGGCAACCTGGAAAACCCGACTAAAAATTTACCTCGCTCGCTCATTATCGGTACGCTGACTGTAACGATTGTTTATCTATCGCTGAACGCCATGTTTTTGTATTCGGCCCCTATGGAAGAGCTGAACGGGAAAAATGATATTGGAAATGTGGTGGCCTTTAAACTGTTTGGCGACAAGGTGGGACTGGTATTTTCTTCTTTGTTTAGCGTGGCGTTACTCTCTACACTCAGTGCCATGACGATTGCCGGGCCACGGGTGCTGGAAGCCATGGGCGATGACTACCCACGTCTGAAAGTAATGGCTACCAAAAATAAGTTTGATATGCCTTACCTGGCGATATTGGTGCAGGCAGGATGGTCGATCTTTTTAGTGCTGGTGAGTTCCTTTAAGGAGATCATTCAATATATCTCTATCAGCTTGTCGATTTTTTCGATGGCCACGGTGCTAGGTATTTTTGTTTTGCGCAGAAAATATCCAAAAGAGAAAAGACCTTTTCAAGTACCGTTTTACCCGTTGCCTCCTATTCTTTTCACCGTGTGTACCTGCTGGATGATTTACTATGTAACGGTTAATGATCCGAAAATCATTCTGTATTCGCTCGGCACGGTGGTTCCGGGAATAATCATTTATTTTGTGGTTTCTAAAAAGTAATTATTGTGAAAAAAATCCTTTTTGTCATTGTCGTTGGTGTAAGTTTCATCTGGTCGTGTGGTAGTCCAAAAGAGAACACAGAAGAATCGGGAAAAGATTCTGTCGTTGAAAAAGTCGATACGCTAGCGGAAGTTCCTGTCGTGAAAGACAGTGTTGCTGCGCCTGTTGCTGCTATTGAAAAAGACACGGTGCTGGATAATGCGGCTCGCTTTATTGCTGGTTTACCCCAACTATCGGAAAGCTCTTTCAAAAAACTGGAGGAAGATAAATATTGGAAGGAGTATCAGGCATCGATGGATGGCAACTGGAAAAAAATGTATGATACGCGCCTGAGTAAAATGAAGGCGTGGGAGGAAAACACCTTCTCAAAATCGATTCATGATTCGCTAACTTTATTTTATCCGTTTTCAGGACCGGATTTTTTGCATGCGTTCTTTTTATTTCCAAGAGCTAAAACCTATGTGTTGGCTGCACTTGAACCGATTCGTGAAGTGGTGCCATTGGATACTATCTCCGAAAAGAACCGCGATGCTTTTTTAGATAGTTTGGGTGTATCGCTACGCGATATTTTTAATAAAAGCTATTTCATCACCACGCACATGGAGAAAGACCTGAAGCAAGTGAAGGGCGTGTTGCCTCCGCTCTATTTCTTCGTTGAGCGATCTGGCCATGAATTGCTAAGTCAGAAATTCATCACGTTGGACGATGCTGGTAACGAAGTAGAAATTAAAGGAAGTCAGATTCATTGGAAGAAGACACCTGCTGTCAAGTTGGTTTTCAGAGACCGGACCACGCAGGAAGTAAAGACGTTGTATTATTTCTCGGTGAGCATTTCCAATGGAGGGTTGAAAGAACGACCTAACTTCATTGCGTTTGTAAAAAATCGTGCGCCTTTCAATACGTTTGTGAAGTCTGCCTCGTACCTGATGCACAAAGACGTGTTTACTGAAATCAAAAAGTTAATTATCGCAAACAGTAATCATGTATTTCAGGATGATACGGGCATCCCGTACAAGAATTTTAAAAACAAGCTCGAATGGTCGGGTACGTTTTATGGAGAATACATTAAGCCTGTCAAAGATTTCAGTTCAGAGTTGTATCAGGCAGATTTGGATTCAGCCTATAAAGCGGGTGGCAAAAAAGACTTGCCTTTTTCGCTGGGCTACCATTGGAGCACGAAAAAGCAGAACTACATGTTATTCAGCAAAGCCAAGTTGAATACGAACAAATAAATGGTGATTGGTTCCACCTGAAAATCGATTTTCAGGTGGCTCCTACGGAGCCAATTTTAACCGGATTGTTTTTCTATAAACAGGATGCTCCTATGGAGCTATTACCAAGTGACATGAACTTCAACTAAACTTAGTATTGAACGCCTTAGCCCCAGCGGGGCAGCCTGCCTATAGTATATGTTTATGGATACGTGTAGGACTCCAGAGGAGTCTCCTGAAAAGATGCATTATATAGGTGGCTCCTACGGAGCCAATTTTTAACCGAATTGTTTTTCTATAAACAGGATGCTCCTATGGAGCAAATTCAGTTGCTTTTATATAAGCAAGTCTCTCCTACTGAGCTGATGGGTTACATTAAATCGGGAATTTCTACTTTGAAATCAACACGGCATCGGTAACGAGAAAATTACCATGCTCTAAATCCGATTCATTCAATTTTACCTTTCCTTTGATGCGGATGAATTGATCGGCTTCAAACTTTGCTGTGGGTTTTACCTTAAATGTTATCTCCGCAATTGATTCGGGCCCAGCCGCCCCACAAAAGAAACACTGACTGTACGGATACTTAGATAAGATGATGTAGGCATTTCCTTCCACATCTATTGGCATGTAGTAACCTTCTAACATAATCTCTTTTCCCACCAGTCCTTTGAGCTCATCTGTAAAAACAGGCACTAAGAAATACTCGGCTGCTTTCTCGTTATACTTTGTTTCGAATTTTGTCTTCGCAAAAATGGCCCATCCCTCAGGTTGTGCCCAAGCCATGGTTGAAATCAGAAGCAAGATTCCCGTTGTGATACCCTTCCCTAAATTCTTTTTCATAGCGCTGCGCTTTTATCTATTAATTACCTGCCAATACTTTATGAATGTCTGTGCGATAGGCTTGCCAAGCTGGCAATAATGAGCAAAGCAATCCTAAAAGCACACCACCTACTAATAAAAAGGCTTCTTCTATATACAATTGAAAAGGAGCCAGTCCGGTTTTATCTCCGATAGTTTGAATAAAGACAAACAGCATGAGATGCGCAAGCAATAATCCACCGATGGTTCCTAAAAACGTTAGACTAATTCCTTCCAGCACCATACTACTCCACAACTTAAACCGTGAGGCACCCATGCTGCGCATAATGGCGAGATCATACTTTCTTTCTTTTAACGAATTGTAAAGCGCTATGAAAATACTGAGTGCCGAAATAAAAACGAGCAAATAGGCCAAACCCATTAACACCGTCTTGGCAGACCCTAAAATGGTAAATAACCTTGCCGATTCAAAAGCGGGCGAGGCCGCTTGCATATTTGTCTGAGTATTGATCAGCCGTGGCAACTGAATTGCAGCAATCGGATTTTTGTATTTGATCAACAGCGCGGTAATTTCTTTGGTCGAATCTTTTACCTGATACCCGGGAATTAGTTTCAAGCTCAGGGGTTGATTCATATTCGACTTTTCTTCTCCTTCTTCATGCACATGCCATACGCTGGTAATTTGAGTTAGAATCAGATTGTCGATTACACTTCCGGTAGGTTTTAAAATTCCTACCACTTTGTACTTGCTTTCTTCATGTGCGTGTCCCTCCTTCGTGAGCCCATGTGCACTTTCAAAAGTACTGCCCATTTGAAGTTTGGAAAGTGCCGCTACATTTGCGCCTAGTGTTACTTCCAGTTCTTCTATCCACCAATCTCCTGTTTGCAATTCTGCCTGATACAACTCTGCATATGCTTGCGAAGTACCGATGATTCGAAAATTCATGTAACTATCACCTAATGCTAAGGGAATGGCATTTTTTACCAAGCGATGATTAGCCAACTTTTCCGCTTCTCGTAAGTTGATGTTTCCGGTAGGAAAATCGATGTGAAAAATATTACACAGAATTAATTGAAGCGGGCTTCCCTTCGCTCCTACCACTAGGTCAATCCCTTTGGTATTGTCGGCTACACGTTGTTCTAGTTGGCGGCTTACCAACAGTAATAAAGTAATTACTGAAACGCCTAATGACAATAAAAATATGTTGAGCGCTGTATTGAGCGGCTTTGCCTTCAAATAACTCCACACCAAAGAAAAGATGGACATCATTATGGGCGATTAATTTCAGTGGATTTTAACTCAATCTGACGGTTCAGTCGCTCTTTGAGTCGCTGATCATGCGTGGCCACCAGCAAAGTGGCCCAACTATGGTTGGCGAGCTTTAACAAAAGCGAAATGACCCTCTCACAATTTTTATCATCCAATGCGGATGTAGGCTCATCGGCTAAGATGAGCGCAGGTTTGTTCATCACTGCGCGGGCGATAGCAACGCGTTGCGCTTGTCCTACACTTAGTTCGGTCACTTTTGAATTCAACTTATCTGCCAATCCTAACTCTTCTAAAATTTCAACCGCTCGTTGCGGGTCAGCCGGATTGCCGGCAAAAAAAGAAGCTGCCAACAAGTTTTGCTTGACCGTAAGTGTATTGATGAGGTGATTCTTCTGAAAAATAAAACCCATCTTTTTGCCCCGAAACTGATCCAGTTGCACAGCTGATAATGCTGCGATATTTACTCCATCCAGTTCTATCTTCCCTTTTTGTGACTGCAGCAATCCGCCTATTAAATGCAATAGAGTTGTCTTTCCTCCACCGGATTCACCCAGCAGCAAACTATGCTCGCCTGCCTGAATATCAAAATCAGGAAAGCGCATGGTACTCGTTGCCTTCGGATAAGTATACTGAAGATCTTTTACGCTAACCATGTTTTACCTTCTGAATGAGTGTGGATTTTACCTGCCACAGTAGGATAAAACCAATTACAAAAAACGAAGCAATGGACAAGGCACCGTTTCGCATACTGCCGGTGAGGTGCTCTGCCAATCCATAACTAAATGTGCCGGCTACTATCGATAAATTGAATGTACAATCGAAGAAACTGAAGTATGAGGCGTAGTCAATAGAGTCTCGCGGGATGAGCTTCGAATACGTAGCCCTTGACAAAGATTGAATACCTCCCATCACCAATCCCACGGCAGTGGCCAAAAAATAAAATTGCAATTCGGTGGTAGTCAGGTAAGCTGCAACGCATACCAGAATCCAGAAACAAATCATTCCCAGCAAAGTAGGACGGTCGCCTATACGCACGGAAACACTCGCGAAGACTTGCGCTCCGATCGCTGCTACTAATTGAATGATTAAAACAGTGGCTATTAATTTTGAGTCTTCCAGCGCCAGTTCTTTTGATCCAAAAGTAGCAGCCATATACATCACTGTTTGCACACCCATATTAAAGAAAAAATAGGCTACAATATATTTCTTCAAATCCGGATTGGATTGTAATGCCTTCCACACTTTGGCCAACTCTTCATAGCCTCGAAGGAGTTTTCCGCTGCCTTCATTCTTGCGAATGTTCGGCAATTTCATGAGTGGTATTTGTGCAAACCCGATCCACCAAATTCCTACCATTAAAAATGAAAATCGGGTGGCTGCTCCTTCGGAATCGAAAAGAAACAGCTTGTGATTCATGATCATCACCAGATTCACAATTAACAGAACAACTCCACCATAATACCCCCATGAATATCCCTTCGCGCTTACGCGATTGAATTGGTCCTGACTAACGATTTCCGGAAGGAACGCATCGTAAAAGACTAAACTCCCCGAATAGCCGATGCTAGCTAAGATGACGCAGAGGATACCCCACTCCAATGTGTTGGCTTGAAAGAAATACATTCCCATACAAGCCAATCCACCCAGATAACAGAAGAATCGCATGAAAGCCTTCTTATTCCCAACATAATCGGCAACCCCTGACAACAAGGGTAACAGAGGCGTGATAATCAGAAATGAAAAAGAAAGAGCATAGGAATACAAAACTGAGTTGGTGATCGTGAACCCCAGAAATTGCACCTGATCACTTCCCGATTCGGAAGTTGTGACCGCCTGATAATAAACCGGGAAAAGGGCGCTGGTGATTACTAGTGAATAAACCGAGTTGGCCCAGTCGTACATGCACCAGGCATTTTCAGTTTTGGGATTATTGAGTGCGAGGGTCTGATTTGTCATAAAAGAAAAAGCCTTCCAATGTTAGTGGAAGGCTTTTGATAATCATTAGTACGAATCAGTTCTTTTTTGCACCTGCATTGTCTGCAGCTGTGTAGAGAACCTTTCTAGCGTTACCTTTCCGAAGTTCGGTTTCAACATCGGCAATAATGCCTCGCTTAGCATCCTTGTCGCCTTTGATAGCGATGGTAAGTTGCTCACGCTCAGCTTCTGCCAGCTTCGACTTTTCTTCGTTTACCCAGCGAATGATATCATCTGTGCTGATGAATGCATCATTGGCTTGAATTTTCTCTTCTGTACCAAACTTGGCTTCAGTAGGTTGACCAATATAAAGATTGGCCACCAACGTTTTGCGTTCCAGCTTACGAAGCTGAGCCGCTTTCGGAATTTGTTGCTTTACCTCGATAGATGATTTACGCATTTCTGTTGTCACCATGAAAAAGAACAACAACATGAAAACCACATCGGGCATTGAGGAAGTTGGAATCTCCTGCTTAACCTCTGCTTTCTTCTTAAATTTTGACATAGTCCGAAATGTTTAGTTACCTACCTTAGTTGGTTCAGCAATAGAGATATTCATTGGGTAATCCTTTTTGCCGCGTTCGTAGATGGCCTTCTTTTCAGGATCAGCCAATTGTGAGGCTGCCTCGCGGAACTCCTTGTTCGTTACCCCTGCCTGTTCGGCATAGATATCATAATAAGCTCCCTGAATGATGTCCAATATTTCTACAAATCGTTTATGGCTCGTACCTCTATCTGTTTTGAACGAAACGATTGCCTTCTCAGGACTTTCTGAGCTAGCCGGATCAACACCTTTGTTCTTTACGAACTTGATGATCATCTCTTTAAGGCCACTCACATCTTCCATCGGCTCACCTTCCACCAATAATGCATCGGAGGAGTTAACCTGAATTTTGAAAATGTTCTTCTCCTGCATTTTCACCTCCTCATTTTTATTGGGGTCCGGTGGCGGAGGTAAACCGATGCTCAATCCCTTGTCGTTATTGATCGTTGTCGTCACCAAGAAGAAGGTTAACAACAAGAATGCAATATCGGCCATGGAAGCATTCGGAATCTCTGGTGTCGATCTTGCCATTTTTTAAAAAGTTTAACCTGTTATAATGTCCTTAATCAATGAGTAGATGGCTAACACCGCGGAAGTAATAAGAACAATATAGAATAGAATTAAACCTGCTCCGATCAACTTTGAACTGGCTGCAGTATGACCAAGGGCCGCTGCTTTTACAGTAACTTCTGAGCCAGATAGTGTATAGGAAATTCCAAAAAGAACAACCAGGCCAACTACACCTATAAGGGACTTAATCAGTTCCTTCGGGTTGCTGATCGCGTGGATCAGCGGCATACCTACACTGGCAACCAATGCTAAACCCATACAGATATAGCAGATGATCAAACCAGGAGATATGAGAGAAATTAATAATCCTGAATTTTCTTCCATACAAATTATTTTTTGTGCTTAACCAAAATATCAATCAATGAGATAGAAGCATCTTCCATTTTGTTTACCAAGCTATCGATTTTAGATACGCAGTAGTTATACAAAACTTGAAGCACCATACCCACGATCAAACCACCTACGGTTGTGATCAAGGCCACTTTCATACCACCCGCAACAACTGAAGGAGAAATATCACCGGCTGCTTCGATCGCATCGAATGCCTGCACCATACCCACAACCGTTCCGAAGAAACCTAACATAGGTCCAAGAGAAATACACAATGAAATCCAGATCAATCCAGATTCTAATCTACCCATTTCAACGCCACCGTAAGAAACGATTGACTTTTCTACCATGTCAATTCCTTCACCTGAACGCATCAAGCCTTGGGTAAAGATTGAAGCCACAGGACCTCTGGTGTTTTTAGTAACATCTTTAGCTGCTTCTACACCACCTTTGGCTAGTGCATCTTCAATTTGAGACAATAACTTTTTGGTGTTCGTAGTAGCCAAGTTAAGCGTAATGATACGCTCGATAGCAATTGCCAGACCAAGGATAAATACGATCAAAATAGGCCACATGAATTCAGCACCACCGGCAATGAACTGCTCTTTTAAAGCTTGATGGAATGAAGTCTCTTCTGCCGGAGCACCTGCATCCGCAGCGGCTTCGGTTACTGAAGATTCAGCAGGAGCAGCTTGAGCAGCGGCTGTGTCCGTTGAAGTGGCCTCTTGAGCCATTGTTTTGGAGGCGCCAAAAGCAAGCACTCCGATGAAAGCAAGAATAGTTACTAATTTTTTCATGGTTTAAGGTTTATGATAAAACTTGAAGTGGCCAAAATTAAAGGTTTTGCCGATTTCTCAACAAGATTTTTGAAAAAAAACTGCATTTCTGTGAAATTTTATTCTGCTTTTGGGTTTAGAATACCAACAAGCCATGGAAGTCACCTGAAATGCCATAAATTATTTGGGCGAAGCGAACGGTGATTAGGGGTAATAAGATAAAGTTCGTGTATAAAATACAAGACTAAAAATGCAAACTATTTGCATTACTCTCAATTGATGATAAATTCTTTCAATTGGGGAGAACGAAGTGCTGGGCTCTTCTTGAATACAATAGGGAATCCTCCTTCGATAAAGCTACTCGGAAATCCTCCTTCGCTGAAGCTACGAGTTGGGAATCCTCCTTCGCTAAAGCTATGAGTTGGGAATCCTCCTTCGCTAAAGCTACGAGTTGGGAATCCTCCTTCGCTAAAGCTACGAGTTGGGAATCCTCCTTCGCTAAAGCTACGAGTTGGGAATCCTCCTTCGCTAAAGCTACGAGTTGGGAATCCTCCTTCGCTAAAGCTACGAGTTGGGAATCCTCCTTCGCTAAAGCTACGGAGGATGAATGCGGAGAGGGCGGGATTCGAACCCGCGATACCCTTTCGAGTATACACACTTTCCAGGCGTGCTCCTTCAACCACTCGGACACCTCTCCAAAAAGGGCCTCAAAGAAATGCATTAATCGTGCTGAATGCAAATGCCCTGGCTAATTAAATGAAATCTATACCGTTATTTCTCCGGCCAACGGAATGGATAGCAACTCTTTGGTCTTTTCCATGCCGTGCTCACCCAATAAGATCATCAGCTTCGCCACTGCAGCCTCGGTAGTCATGTCTTTACCGCTCAACACGCCAATTTCCTTCAGGTGATGGCTGGTTTCATACCTGCCCTGGTCGACCATGCCTCCGGGGCATTGTGAAACATTTAAGATTATGATGCCCCTCTGGATGGCTTCTTTCAAAATACGAATCAACCATTCGGTGGATGGCGCATTGCCCGCACCGTAAGTTTCAATGATTAATGCTTTTAGTCCGGGGGTTTGCAATATGGATTGTACCGTGGCTTCGGAAATACCGGGAAATAACTTGAGAATAGAAATATGTGTATCAAAACGATTCCTCAGTTTAAATTCCTTTGCGGGATTGACTTTGTGTATAACTGCATAATTATAGTCTATAGCCACGCCTGCTTTGGCCAATGGTGGGTAATTGCCTGATTCAAATGCATCAAAGTGCATGCTTTCCACTTTTTTAGATCGGTTGCCACGCAACAAGGCATCATCAAAATAAAGACAAACTTCCGGCACTATTGCCTTTCCCTCTTTTTTAGCCGAAGCTATTTCTAAGGAAGTGATCAGATTTTCGCGCGCATCCGATCGTGGCTCGCTGATGGGTAATTGCGCCCCCGTAAGTACCACAGGCTTTGCTAAACCTTGCAACATAAAACTAAGTGCCGATGCAGTGAACGACATGGTGTCCGTACCGTGCAACACCACAAAACCATCTTGCTGCTGATAATGATCGAAAATGATTTGCCCGATGGTTTTCCAATGTTCAGGCCCCATATTGGATGAGTCGATGGGCTGCTCGAAAGAAACCACGGTTAAATCCAACAATAAACTGCGCAAGGTTGGCAAATGATGTAAGATCAGCGAGAAATCGAATGGAATCAAAACACCTTGCGCATCGTAGGCCATACCAAATGTACCTCCGGTATAGATGATCATCACCCTTGATTTTGCCTGATCGGGTGAAGCGGTATTAATATTAATCTTCCTGTAGTTCATGCGCTGAGTTTGCTAAACAATCGGTTGGCGTTGACAGTAGTGATGTGAGCTAGTTCCGGTAAAGTTATTTTTTTTAACTCAACAATCTTCTGTGCGATTAACGGAATATAGGCCGGCTCATTTCGCTTACCGCGATGTGGCACCGGTGCTAGGTACGGGCAATCGGTTTCCAATACAATATTCTCCAACTCAATCGTGGGGATCACTTCATCCATCCCGCTTTTCTTAAAAGTCGATACACCACCCAAACCGAGATAAAATCCCATAGCGGTAATTTTCTTAGCTTGCTCGGCCGTGCCGGAAAAGCAGTGAAAGACACCTCTTAGTTTGTTGCTCGTGTGCATCTCCAGCAACCGAATGGTTTGATCAATTGATTCGCGACTGTGTAAAACAATTGGCAAATCGTATTGAATGGCCCATCGCACTTGAATGTGAAAAGCTTCTTTCTGTTGTTCCCAAAAAGTTTTATCCCAATACAAATCCGTTCCCATTTCGCCAACGGCAGCAAACTTTTTTTTGGCTAGCCATGCTTCCACCTGATACAATTCCCTTTCAAAATCTTTTTTGACCGAACAAGGATGCAAGCCCATCATCGGAATACAAAAATCCGGATGTTTGGCTTCCATCTCCAGCATGCCATCAATCGAAGCGTGATCGACATTGGGCATGTAGATAGCCGAAAGGCCAGCCTCCTTCGCACGCACGATGGTATCTTCGCGATCTGCCTTAAATTCTTCATTATAAATATGTGCGTGTGTGTCGATCCAATGATTCATCTTAGGGAAATAAATAATGTGCGAAAATAAGCAGACCGATTACGATAGAAAAGAGCGAAGCAAGCGTGACGGCACCGGCTGCAATATCTTTGATACGACCGGCCTTTTCGCTCCACTCCGGGTGAACCAGATTGACTAACTCTTCAATTGCGGTGTTGATCAACTCCAACCCCACCACCAAGGCAATACAAAACAAAAGTAGGCACCATTCTATCACGCTTACACGGAAGATGGAAGCTGTAATAATCACCATTGCACCAACAAAGAGTTGAATGCGGATGTTGCGTTGAGAGCGAATGGCGTACTTAATTCCATTCAACGCTACTCGAAGGCTTTTTAAAAATTTACCCATGATGAATCGCGTTTATTAAATCATCTATCGCAACTTGAAGAAGCGGTTGATGCGCAGGCAAAACGAAGCCCTTACGGGAAATCACCTCGTGCATCGCTTGGTTCAAATTGAATTCGTTTTGCGTTGTTGAATAAACGATACCTTCTGCTTGAAGTTTTTCAGCCAAGTATTCCTGTTCCGGTTGTCCGGGAGTTGGCACCATCATGCAATTTTGTTGACCTAAGATAGCCAAATCCATCACCGAACTATAGCCCGAGCGACAAACCACAAACTCTGCTGCTTGGAACGCGGCTTGTAATTGTTCGGCATTTAAATGATTCACTTCGTGTAAGTATTCATTTGTTTGCGTGATCAATGAATCGCCCGGTAAACCTTTCACCAACAACGTTGATTCATGGATTTCCATCATCTTATTTCGCACGATAGTTTCAAACAAACTTCGTTGAGGTTCCGGGCCGGAAACAACGGCCAGCACTTTCCACTTTTTTTGAATATGCTGCGGGACATCATTTTTTACGAAGCGAGATAAAACTCCCACCATTCGACATTTTTCATTAGGCGGTTTACTCAAATCTCCCGAAAGAATATGTCCGGGTAAATCGGGTATCCAACATTGGTCAAACTGATTCATCATAAACCGGTTCATTTGATTGGCGATTCCGGCCAACTGTCCAAAACGGGAAGTCAATAGAATTGATCGCTGGTGCGTAATAAAAATGCTTTTGACTGATCGGTCGTAGCAACCATATCGATTGTCTGAAATGATCGCATCCATTCGATGCTCGCGGATGATTTTTTTTATCTGTCGCTTTTCAATTCGAATTGCCTTATAAAATTTAGGAATCTGCGTAAGCAAACTTTGAATGAGCGAACCTGACTCCACATACTTTGGCCTGTACGAAGCCAGCTCAAAAAAAGTGAGTTGCGGGAATTCTTCTTGGAGCAACTGCAGCGGATAACCACATGTTGCGATTGAAACCCTGCAATTTCGCGCAAGCAATTCCCGAATAATCGGAAAACAGCGTGTGGCATGGCCTAAGCCCCAATCCAACGGTGTTACCAATACATGAATTTGCTTTTGTTCCACACGGACAAAGATCGGAAGTAATTACGGACTATCGCTACTCAAATTTTTCTCTTGAGTTCAAACTGACCGGAAGTGCTTTAAACTGGTATCCCAATTTGGAAAAATGATCCAGGTAACGAGGGAGAGCGAATGTCATGTTTCGTTCCGCTTTCAGGCTATCGTGAAATACTACAATCGAACCCGGCCGGCTGGCACGAATGGAACCTTTCAGACAATCTTGCGATGAAAGTGATGGTGAATAATCGGAAGTCAAAACATCCCACATGATGATTTGGTAGTCGTTTTTCAAATGCTGGATTTGCTTACCGCGAATTCGGCCATAAGGAGGTCGAAAGAGAGACTGATGCTTCGGCAAATATTTGTTCATTTCAGCGGCACATTGCTTCACATTATCGACATATTTTTCGGTAGATGTACCCCATCCACGTAAGTGATGAAAAGTATGATTACCTACACTGTGACCCGCTTCTAAAACTTTTTGAAACACATCCGTATGCTTGCGGATATTATCGCCTATGCAAAAAAAAGTAGCTTTGGCCTGATATTGTGCCAGTGTGTTTAAAACAAATTCTGTTGGGCCGGGAATGGGGCCATCATCAAACGTGAGGTATAGCTCCTTCTGCTCTGTGGCAATCCGCCACGTTAGCTTTGGAAACATCCACGGCAGTACAAATGGAGTGCGGAACAAATTCAAATTTGAATATATGATTTAGTTACTCTACGCGACAAGTTAACAAGGTAATATCATCGCGGTAGCCATTCCTTCCTTTGAATCCATCGAGTCGCACAATGATATCCTGATGGATGGTGCTCAAATCTTTGGCGTGATTCTGTTCAAAATATTCCGCCAGTGCCTGTGGACCAAACTCTTCTTCTTGCTCGTTAGCTGTTTCGGTAAGACCATCGGTATAAGCTAAAAGCGTAAACTCTTCCAAATCTGTAATGAAACCTTCATTAATAAAAGGCAGCGGATGCATGGCACCCAAAACGGTAGAACCCTCTTCAAGCATGCGCAATCCATGCTTACGATCGTAAAGCAAAGGAGGATTATGACCCGCATTGACGTACACCATCGTACGCAGGTTGATATCATAAATCGCCCCAAAGAAAGTGATGAACTTCTCCCCTTTCGTATTGTCGAGCACTTGAAAGTTAAGTGCCTCCACTATCTCCGTGAGGTTGGGCGTTTGCCGAAGCAGCGTATGCAAAGAAGCCTGAAAGTTCGACATCATCAATGCCGCTGGAATACCTTTGCCGCTCACATCGGCTACGCAAATCAAAAACTGATTTTTATTGATAGGAATGTAATCGTAATAATCGCCACCAATAATATCGTGTGGCAAATAACTTGCTTCAATTTTGAGGTGCTCGGAGTTGGGCAATTTTTTGGGGAACAAAAACTGCTGCACATCGCTAGCAATTTCCAATTCCTTGCGAAAAGCTTCTTGCTGCAGTTGCTTGCGAGCTAATTTTTTGTTTTCGATCGCAACGGTAATGATGTTACTAAGTGCCTGGATAAATTTGAGGCCTTCATCGTGCTCATGGTTCACGTGATCGTTGCTCAGTCCGCCTACAAAAACCAACGCGAGCGTGTCGCCTTTGTGCGAAACAGGGATGACCAAATCAAATTCGTGGAAGTCGCATTCTTCAAACTCAGACAATTGATGGATACGCTTGATAAGCTTGAACCGATCGTCCAGTTTGCACTTCATGAAGTTTTTAACCGTGCCAAAGTTTACTTTGCAATTCCAGATTTCATCGTAAACAAACAGTGCCAGTTTTTTGATGTCGAGGTTGGAACGCAGCGTGAAATTAAAAATCTTGTAGAGCGACTCCTCCGGCACATTACTGTTGATAGACTGCGTAATCTCCAACAAAGCATTGAGCTCCAGTTCTTTCTTCTCTATTAATTTCCGTAAGGCTTGCTCAGACATACATGGTAAAGTGTAAAAATAACAAATCTGATCATACCTTATAATGGAAGTATCAAATCACTCGTTCCTTCCACCTAACCGACTGAATTTGAGCGAGTAAAGCAACACCTACCACATAAAACGGATAAATTACCTGAAGAATCAGAAAGGGAATCCACCGCCAGCGGATTTGCAAAAAGAAAGTAACCGGGTATAGGAGCATGAATTCGAGCGCGAATTTGACTACGATCAGAAAATAGACCCGTTCGGGCAAAATCCAATGAAACCAACCGGCAACGGGAAGGAGTACAAAACTGAGTTGGAACACAAAAACAAAAGCCGCCAGCAGTTTCGTGCCAAACGATGAGTTGTGCTTCCACTTTCCGGCCCACCGAATGCGCTGCTGGATAAATGACTCTAAAGTTGCACTTGGTAGCGTTGTTACGACCGATGTTGGGTCTGATATGAAAACAATTCCCCCTCGAAAGCGAGCGTGTATTTTTCGCATTAGAAACTCATCATCACCCGAGGCGATTTCATAATTACCATCATAGCCGCCTACTTCCAGAAAAGCGTCTTTGCGAAAAGCGAGGTTGGCTCCGTTACACATCGTTGGCTGCTGGTAAAACAAGGTAGAGGCAGTGGTAGCTATCAGGCTGGTAAATTCAAGCGCCTGTATTTTTGCAAACCAGCCGGAACTCGATTCGATCCGAACTCCGCCTACCGCCATGACCACATCTTTCTTATCGAAACAAGAGCTGATCGAAGATATCCAGCTCGGTTGATGGATACAATCCGCATCCGTAGTTACAATTAGATCATGAGAAGAGGTTTGAATTCCTAATGCCAATGCTTTCTTTTTGCCGGTTGCCTCTTTATCAAGTTGCAGGATTTTCATGTTTTGAAACCGAGGGACAAATTCTTCCACAATGGAAGCGGAAGAATCGGTGGAGTGATCGTCCACCAAAATAACTTCAAGGCTGTCTTTCGGATAATTCTGCGCTAACAAAGATTCTAATAAGGGCTTTAAATTAGATCGTTCATTGCGAAAGGGAATCACTACCGAAACTCCGAGTGTTGTGGTCGTTTTCTTTGAATCGACCTTTTCAAACGTTAACTGCCAGCCCACCCACAGTGCAATGAGGAAGGAAAAATAAACACCAAAGACGACAAAAAAGTAGATGGTCATTCGCGCAATGTACGTTAACTTGCGAGGCAAAATGGAGAAAAAAGCAGTCAAAGAAAAGATAATTCTAGGTCTCGACCCTGGTACGAATATCATGGGGTATGGTCTGCTTCAGACGAAGGGTAGCAAGTTGACGCTTTTGCAGTTTGGCGTCATCAACATGGGGAAATATGGAGCGCACGAATTGAAATTAAAAAAGATATTTGAGCGCGTGCTGGCGATTGTGGATGAATACCATCCCGATGAAGTAGCCTTGGAGGCACCTTTCTTTGGCAAGAATATTCAATCCATGTTGAAACTAGGACGAGCACAAGGTGTAGCGATGGCGGCCGCTTTGTACCGCGAAGTACCCATTACTGAATATGCTCCGAAAAAGGTGAAGCAGTCGGTAACAGGAAATGGAAATGCCAGCAAAGAGCAAGTAGCGCGCATGTTGATGCAAATTTTCTCCCTCAAAGAATTGCCGAAGCTATTAGATGCTACTGATGCACTGGCGGTAGCTGTTTGTCACCATTATCAAAACGGAGCCGCGAAGAGCAAATCGAAGTCGTGGGAAGTATTTTTAAATGAGAATCCGAAGAGGCTAAAGTCAGTCAAAGTAAATGAGTAAAATTTTAGTTATCAGCTTTAGCGACTTGAGTCACGATGCCCGCGTATCGAGACAAATTGATTTTATTAAAGATCAAAATGAGGTGACTGCCATCTGTTATAATGGAAAAGAAAATAATGGATATGGATTACACAAAATCCGCAAAACGAAATTCACTCCTGTAGTTAAAATCATTTCCTCCATCTACCTCCTTCTTCGACTACACCTGCTCGCCTGGCATGTGATGTATCGGGCAAAAGAAGTAATCCGAGATTTGTCAAAAAAATCGTTTGATGTAATTATTGCCAATGATGTAGAAAGTCTACCATTAGCCTTTGCCTTGAAAGGGAATGCTAAAATCATCTTTGATGCGCATGAATATGCACCTCGCCATTTTGAAGACAAATTGATCTGGAGAATATTCTTTCAACCGTTCAATGTTTATCTCTGCAAAAAATACATTCCTCTGGTAGACAAAATGTTAACTGTGGGCAAAGGTCTTGCTAATGAGTATCGTACCCACTTCGGTGTTACTCCAACTATTATTACCAACGCTACCTGGTATTGCGATATTCAACCATCACAAACTAGTGACAAGATTCGACTTATTCATCATGGCGGATCAACACCTTCCCGCAAACTTGAATTGATGATTGAGATGATGCAATATTTGGATGATCGGTTTACATTGGATTTAATGCTAATCGTTCCGCAACTAGCATCGAGCAAAACTTCGGCATATATTGATTACTTAAAAAATCTTGCCGGTAATGACAAAAGAATAACCTTTCGGCCAGCTCTGAAAAGTGACGAACTGATTCCGTTTCTCAATCAGTACGATGTAGGTGTATTCCTTCTCCCCCCCATTAATTTTAATTATGCGAATACATTACCTAATAAGTTATTCGATTTTATACAAGCACGTTTGGCAATAGCAATAGGCCCAACACCTGAAATGAAAGAGATAGTTGAAAACTACAAGAATGGTGTGGTTGCAGGCGACTTTACAGCAAAGTCATTAGCAGATCATCTGATTAAACTGACGCGTGAAAACGTCTTCGAACTAAAATTGAATTCAGCAAAGGCCGCTAAAGAATTGACGGCTGAAAGAAATAAAAAAATATTTCAGGAATTATTACTCTCGTGAGTTAGACTTAAAGCTTCATTATAGGTTTCGATTATTCTCCTTAAGATTATTGCTTGACCATACCTGTCGGTTACATCCCTGCTTATAAGAGCTGAATCGTATCCATTAAAATTGAGCATCATCTTCTCGAGCCCCTGCTGAAGGGATTTGCTATCCTCCACATCTACCAAAATCCCATTAATATCGTTTACAAAATCTTCCGGGCCACCGCACCGGGTAGAAACTACCGGTCTGCCCGCTGCCAGTGCTTCAGCTAATGCAACACAGAATGTTTCGGATCGGCTAGAGCACACAAAAAAATGAAGACGTGACATAAATTCTGGTACTTGGCTTGGCAAAACGAATCCGTAAAATTTACACTTATCCTCAATGCTCAGTTCTTTTGAAAGTGCTTTATAAGATGGAAGCAACTTGCCATCTCCGCCCACGTGTAAGACTAAATCATTCCGTAGTTCGGCTACTGCCTTTAAAAGAATATCCAGCCCTTTCACCGGCTGATTGAGTGTACCTAAAAAACCAATCTGAATAACTTTTGAATCAGGATAAGGTAATCCATTGAATCGTTCGGTTTCGACAATGTTAGGTATTACTTTTATATCTCGTTTTATAAATTGCTTCAACTCATTGGCTAACATATTGCTAACTGCCATAACAACAGACGCACGCCCTAATCCAAAAATAGTTAGCCACTTGTGAATATAACTTCTGAAATTATTAATAGGCCTTGTATGCTCTGTAACAACAAACGGAACTTTAAGAAAAACAGACAAACACCATGCCCAAAATGCTGACGGGTATCCGACATGCGCATGAATGATTTCCGGCTTAAATTCCCTCGCTATCTGCAAACTAGTGCGAATAATTAAAAACAGATAATTAAGTTGATTAAAAATCGGGAAGGATCTTTTCACGACAATCCTATACTCACTCGTCTTTTGGTTTAATTTTTTTTCAATCGAGTAGGATGAGAATGCGAATTTCGAATAATCAACTTCTGCTGAAATTACAGAAAGAGTGTGATTGATTTCTAATGCCTTAACCTGACTTTTAATAAACACTCCCGCACCGGGATTTCTTTCATTCGGATACCAAGGCGTCACTACAAGTATTCTCATGGCGAAATCTATTGCGGAACAAAAACAACGTTACCAAAAGACGGCAACTCAGAACTTGAAACGAGTTTACCCATTTTATCGATAGCAAAAGGGCGATAATTGATACCTTTGAAATAATCAGAAACGTCCTTCAGAGAATATCCAGCAGAACGATAGGTAACCTCACTAATCTCCAACATTATAAAAGGCCGAAAACGTGTGATTACATTTCGTGCGCCTAACAATGCCCTCAGCTCACTTCCTTCAATATCCATCTTTATGAAGTCAAGTCTATTTAAAGAGAGTTGAACCCATTCATCATCCAATTTTTTTAGCTCCGCATTCACCGAACGCTGATTTTGAATTTCGCCCGGAAAGAAAGTAGCCTGACCTTCATTTTCGTTTTCGCCAACAAAATAAATTGGAAATGAACCTGCGGCATCCGAAAGTCCAAAAGGCTTTACAATTACATTTGAAAATTGATTGAACTCAATATTTTCATCGAGTATTTCACGTAGCACTGGGACCGGCTCAAATGCCACCACTTTTCCTTTCGTCAACCGCTTTGCGGCAAACACAGAATACTCACCAATGTTGGCACCTACGTCTAGCAGAACCATCTCTTTCCTAAGAAAGTCATGCAAAAAAAGGAGTTCGCGATATTCATGAAAACCGGTCCAGTAGATAGATGCTCCCATAACCTTTGATCGATCAACCCGAAGAACTAAGTTCGAATCGAAATTCCGAATAGTGACAAAGTTTGGTGAGGTGTGAGCCGTTTTTTTGAGTACAACCGATCTCACTATCCACTTTGAAAAAGCAAATATTATTTTCTGCAGCTTGTGCGGAATAGATGCGCGGACAGTTATCAACCTTGCATTTGAAAATCGGAAAAACCGCGCAATCCAATTCATGAATAAATTAACTTTTTAATTTCCATCCGATACACCCAACCTAACATTGCCAGAGCAACCATTACATAAAGACTGTGTACCCAATAAGAATATTCTATTCCAAGCAAAGGCTCTAAAACCATAATGAGAATAGCCAGTGAAAGTGGAGCAACAATCATCTTCAGGCTATTTATTTTGAAAACGAATTTATCTTTTATTCCCCAATATAATATTACAATTTCGGCTATATAGCTAAGCCAAGTTGAGGCAATTGCTCCATATACACCAAACTGTTTGATCAGGATAAGCATGGCACCTAACTTAATCAGCAATATAACTAAGTAAAAAAAAGGAAGTGGTCGAGAATATTTCAACGCAGCGTAAGGAAAGGCTACGAATAATCGCATAGATCTGAAAAGATAAATTACTGCCGCAAAAGGTAATATGGGGATTGCTTGTTGGTATCCCGATTTAGTAAAGATCAATTCGATGATAACGGGAAAAACCAAAATGCTAACACTTACCAGCAACATCGCCACAGCCGTCAAACCATGGTAATACCTATTTGTTTCAACTGTAGCTTGCTTATCCTTCTGCAAAGCTACTAGCCCCATAACTTTAGGGTAAAAGGAAGAATTCAAGCCAGTTAACACAAACTCAATGGCAAGCATACATTTGAGGGCTAAATCATAAACTCCCAATGAGCTTATGGAAATAAATAGCAGAAGAAAAAAACGATCATAATAATTAATGAACCATTGTTGTATTTGATAAATAACTGAAGTGTTGTTAAATGAAAAAGTGGGTTTAAGCAAATCCCAATCAAAGTGAAAGCCAAACTGTCTGAAAATAAAACTAAGTACCCAAGCTGCTGATAACAGAGCTGCGATAAGTTTCCCTCCGATGGGGCCCCAAAGACTATCAGGAAAAATAAGGATACCGACTATCGTCAGTCCGGCTATGGAAGAGAATGAAATTACATTTGACCACAAGAATAAAACTGGTTTCTGCTGCGTTTGTAATAGGCTGTTATTTACCTTTAAAAGAGCTTGAAAGATGCCCGTAGCCACTGAGAGCAATCCAAACGGATAAAAAACAATTTGCTCTTCCTTGAATAACGAACTAAAGACCCAATTACCTACAAGCGCAAGTAATAACCCAGAAGCAATACTCAATATCAGGATAAAAATAAATGCAGAACTAATGAAAGTAGAAAGCTTTTTAGGTTCGTGTTTAAATTCGTGGTAATAGATATATATCGAGCTATCAAAACTGTAGGCTACAAAAATTTGCACCAGCAACGAGAGACTGAAATAAATGGAAAGAGCTCCAAAAACAGCCACTGGAAGCTTACTATAAAAAGGCAATAAAATAATTGCGCTGGCCATAGGCAATGCTCCAGCGATGGTATAAATAGCAGAACTCTTAATAAAGTTTTTACTGATCAAAATGGATCAATTAAATAGGATAAAAATCATTGGAAATCCTCAAGGTTTCGTATTGGAATAAACGGATTGTATCTCCACATCAGTAAGAGGTCGATTATATAGCCATACTTCATCAATACTTCCACTAAAAAATGGTATTGTGTATGGTGCCAGGATCAAACTGCTTCCTATAACAAAGTTTTCAATACCTTCGAGCTGACTTATCCATTTACCCGAATTAACACCATTCACGATGGTCAAGCTTTCCTTTTTTCCATTTATATAGACTGACCAAGATGCGCCATCAGATAACATTACCAAATGGTAATAGACACCGGCCTGAATCTCTGTTGTTCCTTTTACCCAGTTTGCCTTTCCTGTTTCTCTTTGGTAGATACCTAATGTTTTATAGGTAGGATCATATCGCAAAAAACTAATGTAACTTTCAATTGAACCTTCATCACCCACGCTTGCCACATATTGAGTGTGATCTAGATTTGAAAACTTTACCCAAGCCATAAATGTGCCCTGTGTATTATTCAGGAAAGAAGGGTTAGAGACCCTTACCATATCATCAGAAGAATCAAATGATAATGCTTCTTGAGACTTACTAAACCGATCAGCGCCTTGTGCTACTGATCCTGAAATCACTCCATTATTGGAACCAACCAAATCAGCCATTGATCCTGAAGAAAAAGTATAATGAGCTACAAGGCCATTAACGGGGAATTTGGAATTAGTATTAGCGCCATCTTCTTTACAAGAAGAAATGAACATGAGCAATGCTACAACTACCAAAGATAAAATTTTCATATAATCACTTTTGTGTAAATATAAATTAATTCAGTTCATGTATTACGAAAACAGTTTATGAAAGAGATTGGATTAAATTCTGAGTCAAGTTCTTCCTAGAAAAGCGATCATTTTTAATTATCGTTTGGCTGGCAGTCTGCTTCCAATAACCGTAGAAAATTAAAATACCCTCTTTAATTAAATTCAATTCTTCCCTTTCGAATATTTTCCCTGCCTCCGTCTCTTTCAACACCTGAGCAGCATCTCCATCCGTTGGTCCAATCGCCAGAATCGGATTGCCAGAAGCCAAGTACTCGAAAAACTTGCCCGGCAAATTACCGGGTGCAATGGCTGTATGTGCTAACACCAACAATTGCAGATCAGTTTCGCCATAAAGTTTTAGTAATTCACTATGCTGCATCTGATCTACAAAGCGGGTTACTTTATGAAGTTGCTCATCTCCGGCCACATAATTTTTAAAAGCCGAGTTGACGTTACCGATAAATTCAATCAGCACGTTGCTCGCAAACTCTTGATTTTCTAAACACAACGCCTTTACCGCTTCCATCACCGGACGTGGGTCGCGAAGCTCGTCTACAACACCTACATGCCGAATGGTGAATCGCGAAGTTTTCTTATGAACAATACCTGCAAAGTCGTCTTCATCAAATCCATTCGTAATCAACTGCACTTTTCGATTGCTCAATGCTTCCAATCGGGTAACATGAAATGGAGCAATCGTGATTACCTCGTCTGCCATCGTAAGAACTTTCTTCTCCAACGCTTGATGTCTCTTTCTTGCCCATTGGGTCAACGAAAGTGTATCCAACAAATCCCATTCACTCCAGGGATCTCTGAAATCGGCAATCCAACGCAGTGATGGGTCTTTCTTTTTCAGCTCTAAACCAATCAGATGCATGCTGTGGGGCGGCCCTGTGGTGATTATCTTTTTTATTTCGTTGGCTTTCAAAAAATCATGCAGAAAAGTAACGGATGGTCGCACCCAAAACACGCGCGCATCGGGTATAAAAAAATTCCCACGAATGAACGAGCTCACTTTTTGAAAGAAACTTTTCTTATCGGTTGAAATCATGTCGGTTGGTTTACCACTATGACCACCAAAAAAACGAGCCACTTTAAAAAATAAATCGTACGGTTCCCAAATAGGAATCTTGATCACTTCAACAGAATCAGGCACATCTTTTAGTAAAGATGGATCTTGAATCGCAAACGATGGATTTTCGGGTGTATACACATACGGCTCCCATCCCATCTTGGTCAGATACTTTACAAACTTGAGCCAACGTTGCACCCCGCTGCCGCCAATGGGTGGCCAATAATAAGTGATGATGAGTACTTTATTCAAGTCTTTGGCAATTCAAGCATGCAAACTTATCAATTTGCATCTAAAGTTTCTCAATATTAAGAAGCTGCTCCGGGCTCATCCAACTAATTTCCTCGTCTCGTTTAAACCACGTCAACTGGCGCTTGGCATAATGACGGGTGTTGCGTTTGAGTAACCGAATAGCTTCGTCACGATCGTAATTGCCATCCATCCATCCAAATAGCTCCTGATAGCCCACCGTTTGCAACGCATTCAACTTTTTGCGCGCATAAAACTTTTCGGCCTCCTCCACGAGTCCGGAGCGGATCATTTCATCTACCCGGGCATCAATTCGGGCATAGAGTACTTCACGAGGCAATTCCAATGCATATTTCACCACCTGAAACGGCAAGTCCTTTTTGTTTTTCTTCCGAAAGTCCATCACCGACCTACCCGATGCCCGCACAATCTCCAACCCTCGCATCAGTCGTTGAGGATTTTGGGTATCTACTTGCGCAAAATATTCAGGATCGGCATTTCGCATTTCTTCTTGCAACCAAACCAAGCCCTTTTCATGGAAATCGTGCGTAATTTCTTCTCGAAGCCCTTCGGGAATATCCGGCATTTCATCAAAACCTTCCAGCAGTGCCTTCACATACAGGCCGGAGCCTCCGCACAATACGAGTGTTTCGTGTTGCTCAAATAGGCGAACAATCAGTTGATAAGCCTCTTCACCATACGTAGCGGCATCGTAATCTTCTTCAATGGACTTGTAATTAATGAAGTGATGGGGTACGGCAGCCAATTCCTCTAAAGTAGGCTTGGCAGTGCCAATCGTCAACTCTTTGAACAACTGGCGTGAATCGGCTGAAATGATTTCTGTACTCAATCGGCTGGCCAAAAGGATGGCGGCAGCCGTTTTGCCCACCGCTGTGGGACCTACAATCACTATGAGCTTATTTTCACGTACCATCAAGCGGCTTTCAAATTACCGAATTTTCAAATTACTGCCTATCTTGCAGGTAAAATTCGCCACTACGAATGATTAAATACACGACTCAATTTCTGACCAAGTTGGAAGACTTGGTTTCAGAATCGGATTACATCTTGCGCTACGAAAAAGGAAACTTCAAATCGGGTTACTGCCTGTTGAAAGAGCAGAAGATCATGATTCTGAACAAATTTTTTGCTACGGAAGGCAAAATTAACGCGCTCTTGGACATCCTGAAAAACGTTGAACTCGATACTTCGAAATTCAGTGAAAAGAATTTAAAACTGTATGAGGAGCTCACTCAAGCAGAAGTAAAATTGTAAACATGTTAAAAGCAATTGACAATAGACCCCCGAAGACCACAATGGAAGTATTTAAGATGCTTCCAGAAGGTACTCGTTGTGAATTGATTAATGGAACGATCTATATGTCACCTGCACCTAATTCCGCTCACCAAAAAATTGCCTTCAGATTGATTGGGCAATTTTATAATCTGATAGAAGAAACTTCGATTGGTGAATTAATTCCTTCTCCAATTGATGTTTATTTGGAGGATCATAAAAATGCTTTTCAACCTGACTTAGCTTTTGTTTTAGCTGAAAACGTTGCCATCATTCGCGAAGACGGAATCTACGGAACACCTGATCTCATCATCGAAATCCTATCGCCAGGAACTAAGAATTTTGATTTAACAAAGAAGAAAAAGATCTACGAGAAAACGGGTGTTAAAGAATATTGGGTAATCGACCCGCAAACCAAAGTTTCTATTGGTTTCCAATTAGTTGAGAAGAAGTTTCAAGAGTTCAAAAAAGACAAAAACAAAATCGTGTCTTTACTCCTTCGCCACACCTTCAAATTTTAATTCATTTTGAAAGTA
>PJQF01000166.1_pt1 | contig 36297 bp, 30 predicted proteins | sample 1503741 | NCBI WGS metagenome assembly PJQF01 (sample SAMN07775949, study PRJNA414020) | Biofilm metagenome, whole genome shotgun sequencing project. | isolation source: biomolecule (vanillin) treated reverse osmosis membrane biofilm | place: India: Nagpur | collected 2017-03-21 | reverse complement strand
CGTTCCCAACATCTTTGCCGGCAAATGGCAGGGCACCATGGCACTCACGGAACCTCAAGCCGGAAGTTCGCTCACCGACATCACCACCAGCGCACAACCGATGGGCGATGGCTTCTATAAAATCAAAGGACAAAAAATATTTATCTCCGGTGGTCAGCACGAAGCGTGCTCGAACTTTGTACACTTAACACTCGCGCGCATTGAAGGTGCGCCTGCCGGAGTGAAAGGTATTTCGCTTTTTATCATTCCTAAATTCTGGCCGGAGAAAGATGGTTCACTCACACCCAATGATGTGTTCTGTGCCGGAGATTTTCAAAAGATGGGACAACGCGGCTATTGCACAACGCACTTAGTATTTGGCGACAAAGATGAATGCAGAGGTTGGCTTGTGGGCGAACCACACAAAGGGTTGGGTTACATGTTCCAAATGATGAATGAAGCACGGATCAGCGTAGGATTAGATGCAGCTTCTGTTGCGATGGCTGCCTATCAGGCTTCACTGCAATACACGAGTGAGCGTCCGCAAGGCAGATTGGCCAGTGAAAAAGATCCATTGAAGCCACCAACCCTCATCATCAACCATCCCGATGTGCAGCGCATGTTGCTGACGCAAAAAGCGATTGCCGAAGGAGCGCTCTCCTTGGTAATGGAGTGCAACCGATTATCGGATTTAGTGCATGGCACCGAAGGCGAAGCGAAAAAGAACAGTCTGCTGTTACTTGAACTGCTCACTCCAATTGTAAAAACATATTCTTCCGAACAAGGAAGTCGCTCGGCAGCATTGGCCATCCAAACTTTAGGAGGGTATGGTTTCACCATGGACTTTCCCGTACAACAACACTACCGCGATTTGAAAATCATGTCGCTGTACGAAGGTACCACCGGCATTCAATCGATTGACTTGCTAGGAAGAAAAGTGGTGATGGAGAAAGGAAGAGCTTTAGCCATTCTGGGTGAAGAGATTCAGACTGCTGTACAATCCGCCAGTCAGTTAAGCATGTTGAAAAAATACGCGCAACAATTAGACGCTGAGTGGAAGCGCATTCAACAAGTACTCGCACATCTTAGCACCTTCGCTCCTACCAGCATCGATCGCTACTTAGCTGATGCAACGGTATTTATGGAACAACTAAGTTATGTCGTCATTGCTTGGCAGTGGCTGAAGCAAGCAATCATAGCTCAACGTAATATCGATGCGGGCAACTTTAAGAATCAAAGCCAGGCATTTTATGAAGGTAAGATTGTGACGATGAAATTCTTCTTCCGCTACGAGTTAACCCATGCCACAGCGTGTGCCCAAACTTTACTGGACGAAGAATTTTTGACCAACGTGAAGAAGAAGGAGCTGTTTGATTAGTATTCTCTCGCAAAGAGGTAAAGGAGTAATCGAGCCTATTGGAAAAAATTAGCGCCTTTGCTTGAAACAACAAAAATCAATGCAAACCGTTGCAATCGCGCTTTTATGACCAAAAACCGTTAACTTGCCGCCTGAAAATCAATCCTAAAACCCATTTTATGAAGGAAGTATATATTGTTGCTGCGGTACGCACTCCCATTGGTAGTTTTGGCGGAAGCCTAGCCTCGCAAACAGCTGTTCAATTGGGCGCCACTGCTGTGAAGGGCGCGCTCAAAAAAATCAATCTGGATGCCAAGCACATTCAGGAAGTATACTTCGGAAATGTGATTTCTGCGGGACTGCAGCAAGCTCCGGCTACGCAGGTTGCCGTTGCAGCCGGTCTGGGCTACAATATTCCTTGCACGTTGGTGAATAAAGTTTGCGCCAGTGGAATGAAAGCCATCATGTTGGGTGCGCAATCCATCATGCTCGGACAGAATGATGTGGTGTTAGCAGGTGGTATGGAAAGCATGAGCAACATCCCCTACTATTTGTTGAAAGCACGCTACGGTTTCAAGTATGGTAATGGCGAATTATTGGATGGGTTGACGTATGATGGTTTAACTGATGTATACAATCACTGTGCGATGGGCGTGTGTGCAGACAATACTGCCAAAGAAATGAACATCTCTCGCCAGGATCAGGACAACTATGCGATCAACTCCTACAAACTTTCAGCCGCTGCCTGGGCTGCGGGTAAATTCAAAGATGAAGTGGTGCCCGTAGAGTTAATCGGCAAGAAAGGCGATGTAACACTTTTCGCTGAAGACGAAGAATACAAGAATGTAAATTTTGATAAAATCCCCGGACTGAAACCGGTATTCACCAAAGAAGGAACCGTAACCGCTGCAAATGCATCTACTATCAACGATGGAGCGGCAGCCGTGATCCTGATGAGTAAAGAGAAAGCAAAAGAATTGGGCATTACTCCAATTGCGAAGATCAGAGGCTTTGCCGATGCAGCCCACGACCCGATGTGGTTTACTACCGCTCCTTCACTTGCCATTCCAAAAGCGATGAAGATGGCCGGAGTAGAAAAAAGTGATGTAGGCTTTTATGAAATCAACGAAGCCTTCTCGGCTGTAGCCATTGCCAACAACAAGTTATTAGAAATCGATCCATCGAAAGTGAATGTAAATGGAGGCGCAGTTGCCTTAGGACATCCGCTGGGCGCATCGGGTACCCGTATTACCATAACATTGGCCAACGTGTTGAAGCAAAATAATGCTTCGATTGGCGTTGCCGGCATTTGCAATGGTGGTGGTGGTGCCTCGGCTATTGTAATCGAACGAATGTAAAATTTACCTATAGAAATAATGGAAAGGCCGATTTGTCCGGCTTTTCTTTTTTGGTGGCATCCGACAACACAACAATCCCTGTATCGGAGCGTTGGTTCGTCTAACAATATGTTCATCAATCGACAGCACTCAGAAATATTAAAAGCTATCTCTAAATTTGCCTACAAACTCACAATTGCGCTAACCATGTCGATTCGTCTAACCTTGATCTTGTTGCTCATCAGCCAACTGGCATTCGCACAAAAAGAAGTAAAGACTTTCTACGATCCGATGAAACGGCAAATACAGGAACATTATTTCGTTTCAGATGACAATCAAACCATGGACGGAAAGTACAAGCGCTATTTTCCGAATGGCAAACTTAATATTGAGGGAACTTTCGTGAATGGCGTTCGCTCCGGCACATTCTATGAATATCATGCCAATGGAACACTGATTCGCAAAATCAGTTATGAAAATGGCTTGCGTCACGGGCCGGTAGAAGTTTACAACGAAAAGGGAAAGCAAATCCAAAAAGCGTATTACCAAAACAACCTGCTGGTCGATAGCATCAAGTCCTATTTCCCAACCGGTATTCTCAAGCAAGAAAGTTCATTCGTAAAAGGCAAACCCGATGGTTTCGTGAAAGAGTACTATGCTTCCGGAAAAATCCGCAAAGAGATCACTTATAAAAACCAAAAACCGAACGGAGTCACCAAAACATTTTACGAAACGGGTATCATCGAAACAGAAGCGAATTACAAAGACGGTTTCATCTCCGGGTATTTCAAATCTTTCTATCCCAACGCACAATTGGAGTTAATATACTCGATTGCCGAAGGCGAAAAAGTAGGCGACTTTAAAAACTACGATCAGGAAGGTCATCTATTACTAGAAGGTCACTTCATGAATGCCAAGCTGCACGGAGAAAACATTGGCTACTACACCAACGGAAACAAGCGACATGTCTATCAATTTAAAGAAGGTGGAAAAACCGGCACCAACTACGACTACTTTGAAAGTGGCAAAGTAAAAACGAAGCAACAGTTTGCATTCAATGGTTTAGATAGTAAGCTCGAAGAATATACCGAAGATGGTAAGCTAGTCTTCACTAAAGAATACAGAGACAACAAGCCGCACGGTCAATGGATTTTCTATTTCAGTGATGGTAAAACTGTGAGCGTGAAGGAGAATTATGAAAAAGGTCTACTGAATGGCATCCGAACTCAATATCACGAGAATGGAGAAAAGTCAGTCGAGGAAACCTGGAAGTTCAATCTGATTACCGGTCCGGTGAAGAATTACTATCAGGACGGCAAATTACTTTCGGAATGCGAGTATCGCGGCAGCCGACAGCACGGAATCTACACCAGCTACTACCCTAACGGCAAAATCAAAGAGCAAGGCGAATACGTAGCCAACAAAAAGCACAAGCAATGGAAAGAGTTTGATGAGACAGGTAAGCTCATCAAAACTCTAACGTTTCAGGCCGGAATATTTAAAGGTGAGAAATTGAATTAGATCTCCTCTGCTTCCAGACTCCATTTTTCCGGTGAGCGCCATAAGCTTGATAGCAAAAGCTCGCGCATGAAGATAAATTCCTTCGGCAGCTTGTCATACATTCTTTCAAACAACTCCGCATGCGAAAGTAATTCTTGCTTCCAGCCTTCGCGATCGATCATCATAATGCTGTCGAACTGTTGCTTGGTGAAATCAGAACCTGTCCAATCGATATCTTCATAGTGTGGCATCCAGCCAATCGGGCTTTCCACTGCGTTTGATTTTCCTCTGATCTTTTCTACCACCCACTTCAACACACGCATGTTGTCGCTGAAGCCGGGCCATATAAAATTGCCCTTCTCATCTTTGCGGAACCAGTTCACACCGAAGATGCGAGGCGGGTTTGGAATATCACGACCAAACTGTAACCAGTGATTAAAGTAATCGCCCATGTGGTATCCACAGAATGGCAACATCGCAAATGGATCTCTGCGCACTTTGCCCACTTCACCAAAAGCTGCGGCTGTCATCTCTGAACCCATCGTAGCTGCTAAGTACACACCGGAGTTCCAATTGTGCGCCTGATAAATCAACGGAATAGTCGTGCTTCTTCTTCCTCCAAATATGAATGCACCAATCGGCACTCCATTAGGATTTTCCCAATCCGAATCAATGCTTGGGCACTGAGAAGCAGGTGCTGTAAAACGCGCGTTGGGGTGAGCCACCGGTTTACCCGATGCCGGATCCCACTTTTGCCCTCTCCAATCAATAATATCTTTTGGCACTTCTTTCGTCATTCCCTCCCACCACACATCACCATCGGGTGTTACACCTACATTCGTAAAGATGGAATTCTTCTCCATCGTCTTCATGGCGTTCGGATTCGTTTTGTAATTCGTGCCGGGTGCTACACCAAAGTATCCGGCTTCCGGATTGATCGCGTGCAGCTTACCATCTTTGCCCGGTTTGATCCACGCAATGTCATCACCTACGGTTGTTACTTTCCATCCATCCAATTCTTTGGGTGGAATGAGCATTGCGAAATTGGTTTTACCGCATGCACTGGGGAATGCGGCTGCTACGTAACTCTTTTCTTTATCCGGGCCTTCCACACCTAATATCAACATGTGTTCAGCCAACCAACCTTCTTCTTTGGCCATCGCACTCGCGATACGCAAAGCAAAACATTTCTTGCCTAACAACGCATTGCCACCGTAACCGGAACCATACGAAACGATGGATCGCTCTTCGGGATAATGCACGATGTATTTCACGGTAGGATTCGTGGGCCACTTCGCATCTGCCTGACCGGGCTTGAGTGGCGCACCAACCGTGTGCAGACATTTTACATACTCGCCATCGGTACCCAATAATTCCACCACGCGGGTTCCCACACGTGTCATGATGTGCATATTCACCACCACATATTCTGAATCGGTAATCTCCACACCGATCTGTGAAATCGGAGAACCGAGCGGTCCCATGCTGAATGGAATCACATACATTGTTCTGCCCTTCATACAACCATCCAACAAAGGATTGAGTGTATGCTTCATTTCTTTGGGCTCTACCCAGTTGTTGGTGGGGCCTGCATCTTCGCGTCTGCGACTACAAATGAAGGTGCGGTCTTCTACGCGCGCTACATCACTAGGATCAGAAAAACAAGCAAAGCTATTGGGTCTTTTCTCCGGATTGAGTCGAATGAAGGTTCCCTTCTTTACCAGCAACTCACATAATTCATTATATTCTTGCTGCGAACCATCGCACCAGCGTATGCTTTCGGGCTTGCATTGAGCGGCTACTTCATTGATCCATTTGACTAAATCGGTGTGCTTAACGTCATACGATTTTGCGATCTCCATAATGCTTTTTTTGGGTTTTGGAGCCGCAAATTAGCAATCAAACATCAAATATTTCAATCGTTTGAAAAGTGTTTTTTTATGACTTTTGACAGGTTTTACTCGTAGCGCAAACTTCGCACCGGATCGATCATGGCGGCTTTGGCAGCATGATAGCTGACGGTGGCCATGGATACCACAAAGCAAATAAGAGCTGCCATCAAAATAGTAAGAATTCCTACTTCTACATGATAGGCATAGGTTCCTAACCACCAGTCCATTACATACCAGCCAATGGAGCATCCAATCAACATGGCTAACAAGACTAACCAGGCAAATTCCTTCGCCATCAACTGTACTAATCCTGAAACACTGGCCCCCATTACTTTACGCACACCTAGCTCTTTGGTCTTTTGTTCCGCACTAAAAGCGGATAAGCCAAACAAACCGAGGCACGAAATCAGAATAGACAAGAAGGAGAAGTAATTGAATAGTTTTCCAAAGCGATCTTCTGATTTATAGAGGTTATCCCAGTCTTCACTTAATTGTTTAAATTCAAATGGATAAGCCGCTGCGTATTGTTTATTTATTTTCTCCAGTGCTTGCAATGCGGCCGTTCGCTGCCCCTCTTTGTAGCGCATAAAAATGACTCCATGCCAATTCGGTTGATACATCATAAAGAGAGGTTCCACTTTGTTATGCACCGATTGAAAATGGAAATTCTGAACGACACCAATTACCTTGCCTTTTCGCTCGCCCCAAAGGGTAAGTGGCTGATCAACGGCATCTTCAAACCCCATAGCTTCCTGAGCCGCTTCATTGATAATGAAGTTGGCTGTATCAGTGGCATACTCTTGCTTGAAACTTCTGCCACTAATCAATTTCATCTTCAAGGTCTCAATAAAATTGTAATCCACAGAAAAATTGGAAAAGAGAATTTTATCATTTGGATCTTTTCCATCCCATTCCAAATTGGATGTAGAGTTGCCAAAATCAATCGGGTTGGCGCTGGAAAGTGAAACCAGTTCAACGGCAGGATCTTTCATCAACTCCTCCCGAATCGCATCGGTATGTTTATTCATATCGCCATTCATCCATAAGTACACCAGATTATTACGGTCTAAACCAATGTCTTTGTTTTGAACAAAATCCATTTGCCGATACACCACCAGCGTGCTGATAATAAGAATGATCGAGAGTGTAAACTGAACCACCACCAACACCTTACGAAAGCGAGCTGCGCCTGTGCCGCTCTTCAATTGACCTTTTAGTACTCTAGCCGGTTGAAATCCGGATATATATAAAGCAGGATAACTACCTGAGATTAAACCAGTAAACAACACTACACTTAATAAAAGTAGAATAGACTTTGTAGTCAACAGATTAAATGATAGCTCCTTCCCTGCTACTTCGTTGAAGAGTGGCAATAACATAAAAGCCAACACGATGGCTACTGCCGATGAAAGGAAAACCATCACCATGGATTCGCTTAAAAACTGAAAAGCCAACTGCGACTTGATTGCTCCAATCGTTTTGCGCAAGCCTACTTCTTTGGCCCGCTTGGCGGATTGAGCCGTGGTGAGATTCATGAAATTGATACTGGCAATTAAGAGAACCAATACTGCCACAATGAAAAATATTCGCACCGATTCGATCCTACCCCCCACCAGCTTGCCATCCACAAACTCGCTGTGCAGGTAGGAATCAGCATACTTTTGAATGAACAAGGAAATGTTGTTTTTTCCATCCACATGAAAATCTATTTCGCGTTCAAGCTTCGTTGCAAACAAGGTTGCATCTACGTTGGGCTTCAGTTGAACAAACGTGCGGATATTATTATTATCCCATTGGTCCAACCACTGTTTGTTCTTTTCGAAATACCAACTGAAGGGCAAAAGAAAATCAAACTTCAATGAAGATGTAGTGGGGAGCGGTGCCAATACGCCTGTCACCTTAAAACTTTCACCCGCATCCATAACCATTACTTTACCAATTGCCTCGGCATTGCCGAAAAATTTAATCGCCATCTTTTGGCTGATGACGATTGAGTGCATGTCTTTCAAAGCCGTACTTGCATCTCCGCTTTGGAGCGAGAACGAAAACATCTGAAGGAAATCCTGATCGACAAAACGACCCTCCTCAAAGAAGCCTTCTTTCTTTTCCTGAAAGAGTTTACGCTCGGGCCAGGTCATGCGCGAGGCAAACTCAATCTCCGGAAACTTTTCTTTGATCACCGGTGCCATCGGGCCGGGTGTGGAATTGGTGGTTAGTACTTTCCCATCCGTATAGGACTGATTTTCCAACACTCGATAAAGACGCTCGCGATTCACATGGAAAGCATCCATGCTTAACTCATCCAGCACCCAAAGTAAAGTGAGCAAGCTACAGGAAATGCCAAAAGCCAACCCTACTACATTGATCACAGAAAACGCTTTGTTACGAAAAAGATTCCGGAAGGTGACGATCAAATAGTTTTTAATCATACTTCTTTTTTTTAAAGACTCTTCAAATTATGATATGTTGCATCTTCCTGTACCTCACTAGCATTGAATAGTTACAAATTGTCTACAATTCGTTTAAAATAGGAAACGAAACGCTAAATACCGTACCAGAACCTGTTTGGGTAACAAAGTCAATAGTACCCTCGCACTGTTCTACACCTTGCTTCACAATGGGTAAACCTAATCCTGAACCCAATTGCTTCGAACTAAAGTAAGGAGTAAAAATTTTACTTTGGTAATCTTCTGGAATTCCGTCTCCATTATCCTTTACCTCTACCCATACTCGGTCTCCCCTCAACTCAACATTAACCCATACGGATGCTTTGCGCGTAGTGGATGATTGCAATCCGTTTAAAATTAAATTTGAAAACACTCTCGTGAGTAATTTTTCATCGCCTCGTACGATGGCTTTGTGTGTAGACGGATTGAATTGCACGGCTTGTCCTTCTTGTGAATCGTAAAGCGCGACAACAGAATTTAACAGCGCTATTAACTCCACGGGTTGCAGTTGCGGAGTTGGCATTTTTGCAAATGTGCTAAAGGATGAAGCAATGTCATTCAACAGCTCTACCTGTTCTAATAACAACCGAATCGACTTCAGCTTACTTTCGTCTGCACGCGCCTGTAATTCCATTTGTTGCAATGTCAACTTCATGGGGGTAAGCGGGTTTTTGATTTCGTGAGCTACCTGCTGTGCCATCTCTCGCCAGGCACTCTCCTTTTGCGAATTGGCCAATTGAATTTTACTTTGCTCGAGTGTAGCCAGCATCCGATTATATTCACGCACCATCAACCCGATCTCATCTTCCGACTTCCATTGCAAAGGCTGATTGGCTCCTAATGTGGTTCGCCCGAGCGTGCGTGTGATGAGGCGCAGCGGGAAAGTCAGCCACTGAATGGCATAATGAGAGGCAATTGAAAATAAAATAAATACCAGCACAAATACAATGACGATGTTCGATACGACTATGGCCATACTTCGACTCGCTTCGTCATCTGACTTAAAGAAAGGAAGATTGAGAATGCCCATCAACTTTCCATCTTCGGATGCGTGAATCGCCAAATACGAGCTGTTGTAACTCAACAAACCGATACGCTCTTTGGCCACAAAATAGGTATAACCGTTTTCGGTAAGGGCTTGTCGGGCAATCGGGTTGATCCAACTAGAGATTAATTGATTGTCGAAAATTCCGGGTTGGCTGGAGGAAATCAATTTCCCCTCCGGACTATAGAGGTTAACATCGGTATGAAAAGATTGAGCAAGCGGTGTAACATCAATCGTCCAAGCATCTGAGCCTGCTCGTTGAATGGATAGAGAAGAACCCATCTGCTCCGCACGCAAACGATAATCCGCCTCCAATCGTGCTTCGTTCGCAGTCGACATTAGGCTTACAATGGTAGCAGATACAACCACCAGTGGAAGAATAAATGCCAGATAAATGTATAACTGAATACGGGTTGAATAATTCATCTTGCTGCCACGCCAGTAATGAACAGAAGCATGAATGATCATCCAGCAAAAAATCAGAAACAAACTAATGACAAACAAAAATGAAAAGTTGGCCAGTACATCAAACCATCTATAATCCTTCGTTGAAATCACTGCCACCTGATCTTCCTCCCCTCGCAACGCAGTATGTAGGTACCCATTCTTGCTTAGTGGCTCCTGAAACAAACCCTGCTTCAACCACGTATGTTTAAATGCTTTCGCATAGTTGAAGTCCCCTGCACTTCCTCTCAGCGAATCATTGACATAAAAAGCGTACGCAAAGTCTTTATCAGAGACAAATTGTGCAAACCGGTTGTCGACTAACAATTCCGGGTAAACATTTCTGGTGGCCAAATTTTTCAGCGAAAGCTCCAACACCACATACCCCACAATCACATCGGATTTTGCCACTGCAGCAATGCCCAGATATTTTCGAGTTGCCAAACTTCCGTCTCGCTCACGAAGCCAGAAAACACCTTCGTAACCGGTGCGAATAGCCGAATGCTGAAATGCTTGTATGGAGGTAGCCAAACTTCTCAGTGTATCGCTGTCCAATGTCTGGCCCGAAGAATTATACAGATAAACCTTGCTGGCATATCGGTCAAAATAAGCATTCAAATAGACCTTCTCGATGCGTTGTCGAATAGCACCTTTGGGTAACAATGGGTTTGTAAAGCGAGCCATGATAAACGGATCGGTGGCGATCGCCTTCACATTCTCGGCCATCAGATACTCACCTAAGATATCGTGGTTCACCAAATTATTATTACCAAATCGTTGCATGGAAAGCACAGACGCTTCCCGTGAAAATTGGCGAATACTCAGGGTGCCTTGCAAAGCAAAGGCAGCTACTGCAATCAGCAAAAATGTAAACGTGGAAATATTTACCTGCATCAATGTTTTATGCAAATGAGTCTGCCATACAATGCTAAAGTACACCAACGCAATCAGCAGCGTCATCCAATAATCATGTCGATCTAAAAAACAATAGAATAAAAACAGCCCGGCTCCGATCAACAACATGGCAATAAAATGAGTCAGGCGCTTATCACTAAAGTCGATGGCTAACTTTAAGAATACATAACTAAACAAAAAACTACTCAATGTAGCTGTGAGTATGGTTAGATGAGCCACCACCCGTAATCCGGAAAATTCAAGAGAACGGGTGATGTCAATCAAAATGGATGAATTATGAAAAATGATTTCGTAATAGAGAAACGGAAACAAAAATGAAAACAATGCCAGCGTAACCAGCAAGCCCCCCCACATCATTCTGAATCGTTTCAGGTGCAACAAGCGATGCACGCTTTTGAAATGATGGAAGTTCAAAAATACATACAAGCTCAGAGCAAGTACTAACAGGGAATTAATCAGAAAATCGCCCAGCGAAGAATTAATGAATGAAGAAGCAAACAATTGTGGATCGAAGAGTTGGAATGCTCCCCATTGCTGGGGAAACCCCGTAGAAATCATACCGAGTCGCAATAAAAAAGAAAGAAAAAGTGCAACGACAAACACCACTTCATACCGTCCACGCAAGTTAAACAAACGAAGCTCTTGCATGCAAAATAAAACTGCGAATGCGATCCCTACTGCAATCAAAAGTAAACCAACCCAATCCGGAGAAGTATTGGTGGTTATGGATTCAGTCTCCAGCGTAAATAATCCAGTATTGTTCTCATCATAGACAGATAACAGTGACTTATTTTGAAATGGTTTGATAATCACCTCCGCAATTGGAAAAATTTCTTCGTTGGTGAAATCCCGGAGATACTTGTTGATCGCTTTGGGTTTTTCTTGTAGCGTTATCACCACGACCAACGTAGCAGACGAATGATGAGGCCATTTACGAATCAGGTAACTGGCTCTCTGTGTTTGCAGCAAGCGGGTATGAAACGGTTGATGGAGCCAGTCCATATCCGGCACAAATGAATTATTACTCCAGCGAAGCAATCGAGCATCTTTCACCAAAAAGAAAGAGCCGGAAACTTTTTCCCATGCCTCATCACCTGAAGAAGTAAGCAATTGTTGTGCTTCGGTTTCTGCTTTTTTCAGAACCTGTTGCAGGTTCTTCGCTATTACTTTACTCAGTTCATCACGGCTGTAGGGCTGCCGGTAATTTCGATGCACAAATATGCCGGCTGCTATAAAAATAGCTGCGAATACAAAAAGAAGTATTCTTCTGGTGAGCGACATGGTACTATTAAAAGTACAAAATAACCCCAGCGAATACGAGCCTTTCGCAATTATTTGCCTCGGTAGGAAATTCCCCCAAACCAATAAAGGAAGAGGATTCGTGAATAACGAAAACTAAAGGGGATAAGGAAGAGTGATGTACCAAAAATAGCAGTTAGATAAACCCAGGATGCTGGCCGGATAGTAAAGTAAAGCAACATTGAAATGCCGGCAAAGAAAGCCACCGTAAAGCCATAACTGATATACAACGCACCGAAATAAAAACCGGGTTCGGGTGTAAAACCCGTACCACAAACCGGGCATTTTTCATTCATGCTACCAAACTTGGTAACTTCCATGAGTGGATATTTAAAAACATCTCCCTCACGACAACATGGACACTTAGCTTGCCAGATGGCTTCCTGCCTCGTTCGATTCATTTTTCTTGCTGGTTGTGTACCAAAAAATTCCTAATGCTATTATGGCCAAATACGGAGCTACAAACAAGTAGAGGATTCCAAAGTTGATGCCTGCTGCTATCCCTACATTTCCATTGCTGATATTATTCTCTAATGTAGCCTTGCACATAGCACATTGTGCCCAGCCGGCTACGGAAATCAGCATCAACAAAACAAAAGCCGAAATTCGTTTCATAGTTTAATGGTAATAAGGACGAATCATCAAATATACTATCACTCCTGTGGTAGCTACATAGAGCCAGATAGGAAAGGTAATTTTGGCCAACGACTTATGTCGCTCAAAATTACCCGCGAGTGCTCTTGAAAATGTAAGTAGCACAAAAGGAATCACTGCAATAGAAAGAAGTATGTGGCTGATCAAAATAAAGTAGTAAACATACTTGATCACTCCTTCCCCACCATAAGGTGTAGAATCGCTAAACATGTGATAAACAACATACATCACAAGAAATGCAGCCGATAAGGCAATGCATATCTTCATAAGTGTTTCATGTAAGCTGCGATCACCTGATTTAATTGCACGAACGGCTAACACCAAAAGCACCGCTGTAAATCCGTTGATCGTGGCATAAATGGGCGGCAAAAAAGAGAAGTCGTAGCCTTCAATCTTAATCTTAAAGAGCGCAGCCACCGCCAACGGAATAACAATGGATAAGGCGATGATTAGCTTTTGATAGGGGTCTTTTTTGGATAAACTTTCAGTACTCATTGAATAATATCTTTAACTCCACCAATAGTCGGTCTGTTTCATCGCGACTGTCCAATCGATAATAACCTCTGATTCTTCGATCACCGTCCACTAAAACAGCATTTGAATTAGGCAGCACGACAAATATACACATCAACCGCTGCAGCTCTTGCTGATTCATTAACCCATGAGCCAGAATTAAGTTCATTTTTTTAGACGCAATTTCATTCTCCAAACGAGTCTTGGCCTCCCCCTGCAAGTCAGAAAAAACCACCACGGTTGGGTCACCATCAATTGCATGAAGGGCCAATAGCGTCTCATAGGGAACCAGATAGGGCACTGAATAGGTCTGATCGCAATTGCCCGATACCTCTACCCTATCCTGATGAAATACGGGAATATCAAATTTGTTCTTACCAAAGAATTTCAAAAAGACAAAGACCAAAACAGGCAATAGCAGCGCAATGCTTAAGAATATATTTTTTCTTTTCAATTGACAATCGTTAAACGGATGAAATACTAGCCCCTAAAAACAAAAATGGCTAAAGATTAACCTTAGCCATTTCACATAGATTAGTCGATTCAATTATATGAAGTTTACATCGGATAACTGAAATCCTTCATACAAGAAGGCGATCAACATCCAAACGATAAAAACAATCGGAATCAGAACGGACCAAAACAAAACTTTAGCTTCGTATTTCAAGTGCATAAATTCTCCCACAATGTACCCTGCCTTCACAATCGTCATAATAACGAAAACGCTGGTCTTGAAGAATCCATGAGGAACAGCAAATGCAACAATAAACTCAACGGCTGTGATTGCTCCTAAAATTCCTGCAACAGTCCAAAGTTTCTTAATTTTTGCCTTGTCTGGAGGAAGGACAACAACTTCTGGTTCGTGTGCGTGATGTGCCATGTGGTTATATTTTGAAAGTGAATTAGTAAAACGAATTAAACAAGATAAAAGAAGGTGAACACGAATACCCAAACTAAGTCTACAAAGTGCCAGTACAAACCTACCTTCTCTACCATTTCGTAGTGGCCTCTGCGGTTGTACACTCCGGTAACCGTGTTATAATAAATTAGGAAGTTTAACAACACCCCGCTGAATACGTGGAAACCATGGAATCCGGTGATAAAGAAAAAGAAGTCTGCAAAATCCTGTGGGCCATATTGATTGATGTGAAGATTCGCTCCATAAACCTCTTTGGTAATCCATTGACCATTTACAAAGTCCTTCACAATTGTTGGCGTATCTGTACCAACGATGAAATGTGTCCACTCCCAAGCTTGACAGCCTAAGAAAGTAAGACCTCCAAGAATCGTCCACAGCATCCATTTTTCAACCGCTTTTTGATCCATGCGATGACCTGCTTCAACGGCCAATACCATCGTTACACTACTCATGATCAAAATGAATGTCATGATACCTACGAAAACGAGTGGCAAAGAAATTCCGTGCAAGAATGGAACAGCCTCAAATACTTTTTCAGGAATGGGCCAATAATCATGTGAAAATGCGAAGGCATCAGCTAATCCCGAAAATGCAGGATGTGAAGAGCGTACTAAACCGTAGGTGATCAATAATCCAGAGAAAGTGAAAGCATCTGAAAGTAAGAAGAACCACATCATCAGCTTGCCATAACTGGCGCCTAGTGGAGCTACTCCTCCATTCCAAACATTTTGATCCGATGCGGTAGTCGCGTGTGCGTGTGCCATGGTTAGAAATTTATCTCAGCAATGTTAAGAAAACGAACAAATATAGCCAAAGAAGACCTAAAAAATGCCAATAAGTTGTGCACATTTCCATCTGCACCTTATTGAATGATCCCTTTCGCAGGGTAATGAAAACAATTATCAAATAAACTAGGCCCCCTAGGATATGCAATCCATGAAGCCAAGGGAATATGAAAAAAAACGACTCTGAAACGTTTCCTCCTGTAAAGTGATGACCTTCTTTCAATAACTGATACATTCCCAATGATTGCATCGCTAGAAAAACGATGCCCAGTAAAAAGGTAGCAACAATTAAGTTATTTGCTCTAGTCACATTCACCCTATAGAAATAAGCCAATTGAAGACATACACTACTGAGTATGACAATAATCGTACTGTACCCAAATATTTTTGGTAATTCGTAGAAGACCCAATTTCCTTCAGCTCTTCTAACAATATAAGCCGACATTAAAGCCATGAAAAGCATGGTCACACTAGCAATAAACAACCACATTCCAAATTTCTTCGGATTCATGGAAATGGGCTTTGCCGGAGCCTCTACAATTTTAAAATCAACAGCCTCGTTCATAATCAGTATTAAATTTTATCCAACAAATATGCAATCTGTACAATCGGTAAATACAAAAACGAACCAAACATAATACGCTTGGCCGACTTCTGACTACCGGTTTTCATCAACGAAAATGTCTGTGCAAAAAAGGCTACACCACACACTGATGCAACAATGGCCGAATCCAAACCGGTGATACCGAATTTGGCTGGCAACAAGCCCAATGGAATCAGGAACATGGTGTAAACCATAATTTGAATGGCTGTATTGATATCCTTTCCTCCGCCTGATGGCAACAGTTTGAAGCCTGCTTTCTTGTAATCATCGTCAGCAACCCATGCAATTGCCCAAAAGTGAGGAAACTGCCAAATGAACTGTATCCCAAAAATGATCATAGCCTCATAAGTGATTCCTCCGGTCATGGCAATCCAACCCAGCAAGGGCGGCAATGCGCCCGGAATGGCGCCTACAAAAACAGCAATCGGGCCTACTCGCTTCAACGGTGTATAAATGAAGCTGTACAATACCATTGAAACAAGTGATAAAACAACGGTCAGGGGATTGGTGAAGACCCAGAGAATGGCAATACTAAGAACCAGACAAACAACTGAGAATAGGCTGGCTTCATTAACGGAAATTCGTCCGGTTGGAATAGGGCGCGATTGAGTACGTGTCATGATCTTATCTAGATCACGCTCAATGATTTGGTTAATACATACTGAAGCACCGGAAAGTAAAAATGCGCCCATAACTAACATCGACAATACCATCCAGTCGATGCTTCCTTTAGAAGCTAAGCCGTAACCAAAGGCACAAGAAAAGGCAACCAGCATCGATAAACGAGGCTTCAGAAGCTCATAATAAGCCTTCGCTTTGCCGATAGTCAAAGCCCATGTGCTTAAATTTTGTACTGCTTCCATAGCTACTTCACTAACACCTTTTTATTTCTACTGTTCAACCCAAAAAACAAATATAATTGGCCTCCAAAAGTCACGGTTGCCAGAGTTAGGTGGAGGGGTTGCAGAAATGGAGGCACTCCTCCGTAAGCCATCCCTACCCCACTCAAAACCGAAGCCAAAATTAACACCATTAAGGTTGTGGTTAAAGTTTTAGCCGCACTAGTTTCATACAACTTCCAAAGGAGGTATCCGTGGGCGATTACAAGGACCCAGGAGAAAGATCGATGTATAATAAACTCGGCCCCCAGCGATGAAATCCAGGTATCACGGCTTGCACTCGTGAGCCGATCAATCGCCTCACGCACTTGTGTACCCAGAAATGTTTGAATGAGTAACAGCGCAGCACAAACCATCAACCACCATTTTAAGGAGCTCGCCACCGGAATATTCAGACGCTCTTCAGCACTGGCATGCAATAGATACACTAAAATAGCCACAATCAGCATGGCCAGAAACATATGAACTGTAATGGTCCATTGTGTCAAATTGGTAGAAACTACAATCGACCCAAACCAACCTTGAAATATCACTGCAATGAGGGTAGCGAGGGAAAGCCAGAATAAAATTGGACTTGACTGACGGTATTTCAAGGACCGCACAAACAACAAAACAATCAATAAACCAATCACTACGCCAACGATTCGGTTGAGATATTCAATCCACGTCTTTACAGGATTAAAGTCGGCTTCTACTAAAATGGTTTTATCATTGGAAATCTGATCGGCTGTTTCAGTCATTCCGATCGATCGCAGAAGTCGAACAAATTTTTGATTCTTCTTATCGCGATACTGTGCGTATGATTCTTTGTAATTTTCCGGCAACTGCTCAACGGAGGTGGGTGGAACCAAGCTACCAAAGCATTTAGGCCAGTCGGGGCAACCCATGCCTGACCCTGTGGCACGAACGATTCCTCCCACAGCTATTAAAAAATAAACAGCGACTAAAGTAGTTAAGCAAAGCTTAAAAAATCCTTTAGTCGCTGTTCGATTCAATCTCTTCCTAATCCTGGGGATTAGTGTTTATGACCTCCTACTCCGGCACCACCCAAATCCAATTTGATCTGATCGTTTTCGTGAGGTAAGTTCGATTCAGGTGTTTCCGAATATGGAATATGCTGAGGAATAAAATCTTCTTTTGAGCCTGGCTTACTGTAATCATACGGCCAGCGATAAACAGTAGGAATTTCACCTGGCCAGTTTCCGTGTCCGGGAAGACGTGGCGTTGTCCACTCCAGTGTCGTAGAATTCCAAGGGTTAGCCGGAGCCAACTTACCACGGAAAATGTGATAGATAAAGTTGAATAAGAATACGAACTGTGCCGCAAGTGTTATAATTGCTGCAATACTCACTAGCATATTCAAGTCAGCGAATCCACTGAATGTCTCAAAAGCTGTCCATGAATAATATCTTCTTGGGAATCCGGCAATTCCGATATAGTGCATCGGGAAGAATACTAAATAAACACCAATGAAAGTTAACCAGAAATGGAGGTAGCCCAACTTCTCGTCCATCATTCGTCCGAACATTTTCGGGAACCAGTGGTAAACACCAGCCATCATACCGAAGAAGGATGCGCTACCCATCACTAAGTGGAAGTGAGCAACAACAAAGTACGTATCGTGCAATTGAATATCTACTGCCGAGTTTCCTAAGAAAAGACCGGTGATACCACCCGTTAAGAAGAATGAAACCAGACCAATCGAGAACAACATAGCAGGCGTAAATCGAATGTTACCCTTCCACAAGGTGGTTACGTAATTGAAGATCTTAACAGCTGAAGGAACTGCAATAATTAATGTTAAGAGTGTGAAAACTGACCCGAGGAAAGGATTCATACCCGTTACGAACATGTGGTGTGCCCACACTACGAAGGAAAGAATCGCGATACCTAACATGGAGCCCACCATCGCCTTGTAACCAAAGATTGGCTTGCGCGAATTGGTTGCAATAATTTCGGATGTAATACCCAAGGCAGGCAAAAGCACGATATACACTTCAGGGTGACCTAAGAACCAGAATAAGTGCTGGAACAAAATTGGACTACCTCCTTGATTCGGAAGCGCTTCACCGCCAATATAGATGTCCGATAAGTAAAAACTAGTTCCAAAGCTGCGGTCAAAAATCAACAACAAAGCGGCTGCAAAAAGTACTGGGAATGACAAGATACCAATGACCGCAGTCAAGAAGAACGCCCAAATTGTAAGGGGTAATTTGGCGAAAGACATTCCAACCGTACGCATGTTGATTACGGTGGTGATGTAGTTGATACTACCGAGTAGTGAACTAACAATGAACAAAGCCATCGAAACTAACCACAACGTCATGCCAAGTCCTGAACCCGGAATAGCTTGAGGAAGTGCACTCAATGGAGGATAGATTACCCAACCGCCTGCCGCAGGACCGGTCGAGATAAATAATGAAATAAACATAATCACACTGGATAAGAAGAAGAACCAGTATGAAAGCATGTTCATGAAACCGGATGCCATATCACGGGCACCGATTTGAAGAGGAATCAAGAAATTACTGAACGTTCCACTCAAACCTGCCGTCAATACGAAGAATACCATGATGGTACCGTGCATAGTAACAAGTGCCAAATAGAATTCAGGATCAATTTTTCCTTCTGCTGTCAACCATCCACCTAAAATAGGCTTTAACCATGATAGATTAGCTTCAGGGAAACCAAGTTGTAAACGGAATAGTACTGAAAGAATCCCTCCGATAAGAGCCCATGCCATACCGGTTAACAAGAATTGCTTCGCAATTACTTTGTGATCCTCTGAAAAGATATAAGTTGTCCAGAAATTGCCGTGGTGATGCTCGTGTCCATGGTCATCATGATCATGAGTATCGATGTGATGGTGTACGTCTAATGTTGCCATAGTTTCTTTCTCTGCTTATTTAATCGCTGCGGTCTGCACTGATACATTGTTATCCAAAGGAATACCTGCTTTGATCATAGCTACTTCTTTAAGCTCAGCAGGTACATACTTTAAGTACTCAGGGTTTTGCTTTAACCAAGATTCCTGAGAAGATAACCACTTCTGATAATCTTCTTCCGAATCTACCACTACAGGGAATTTCATAGAGAAGTGACCTCTTCCGCATACTTCGGTACAAGCCATTTCATAATTGAAATTAGGGTTATTCAATTCTTCACGCATCTGAGCAGTAGTTTTAGTAGCCGTAAATTTGAAATGAGTTTGTACGCCTGGAACAGCATCCATCTTCACTCGGAAGTGAGGCAAAAACACGCTATGTAAAACATCTTTCGCTCGTATCTTCATTAATATCTCCTTGTTTACGGGAATGTGTAACTCAAGAGATTTAAAATCATCGTAAGAATTCTTATCTGAAAGATCTAAACCGAATTCATTGGACGCGTCAATCATTTTGTAATTGTGCTTTCCGAGTTCATAATCCTTCGTACCTGGGTAGCGTGCCATCCACAAGAATTGTTGACCAACCATTTCTACTACTACAGCATCTTTAGAAGCTGGACTTGTAATATCCGACCAAGCGCGTAATCCTTGGAATACCAAAAGTGTCAGAACAATCGCAGGAATGGCCGTCCATAGAATTTCCAATTTCGTGTTGTCCGCAAAGAAAGAAGCCTTTCTTCCCTTCTCGTATCGGTACGTAAAAGTAAACCAGAACATTACGATAAAGATGATTGTGAATGCGATTACCGTGATCCACATAGTCACCCAAAACAAATTATCGGTAATCTCTCCGTGAACTGAGGCTACCGGAGGGTCGTAGTCATTGAAGTACGTAATGGAGTACCAGAAAAAGAACACTAAACCAAAGAACATAAATCCAAGGAATAGATAAGCATTGATATTATTCCAAGAGATTGAGAATTCTTCTTCTTTGTTGCCTTTCACAAGCTCTACCAGGCTTCCAATTCGGAAGATCATAAACAATATGATCAACACTAATATTGCCCCTACCCAAATTATCCAATTCATAGTATTTCTTTAATAATCTTTAAACAAATCAAATATGATGATTTAAACTCTCAGGCATGAACGGATGGTTTTTGGCAACCAACTGTAGTTTTGAAAGTGCATTCAGAACTACGAACAAGAAAGCGCCAGCAAACACAAGACCTAATCCAATTTCTAATAATCCAAGACCTCCATCCATCTTCATGGCACCCGGTGTAATCATGTTGTAGAAATCGAACCAATGACCTACAATCACAATCGGACAAACCACCTTCAACATGGACACCTGACGTTTGGCATCTCTCGTCATTAATAACAAGAAGGGTAATACAAAGTTTAAGAAAATATTAAGGTAGAATATCCAACTGTAAGGTGCATTTCGCATGCGCTGAATAAAGTAAATAGTTTCCTCTGGTAAGTTGGCGTAGTAAATCAACATGAACTGACAGAACCAGATGTACGTCCAGAAAATACTGAAGGCGAATACAAATTTACCTAGGTCATGCAAGTGATTCTGAGTAACTACTTTCAAATAGCCGGCACCTTTTAGATTCGCTACGATCAAAGTAATTGTCGCTAGACCAGTTACCCACCAGCTGGCAAAAACATACCAACCAAACATCGTACTAAACCAATGTGGATCGATGCTCATTACCCAATCCCATGCTGCTACTGATGAGCTTACCGCGAAAATTACGAGAAAGTAAGCCGAAAGTTTACGTGATGCCAACCAATGAGCGGTTCCGCCATTGATATCTTCAGCCAACATCTCTTTTTTAATCCAAGTAAAGAACATGTACCACAAGCCGAAGAATACAACCATTCTAAGGATGTAGAATATCGGGAAAGTTCCTTCATTGAAAGGTCCGAAGAAGAAAGCCTTCTTTCCGACCAGTACTTCGTCATAGTGAGCGCTTCCTTTCGTGTACAAACTAGCATCTGTCCAGTGAAACACATCTCCTTTCACGAGAAACCATAAAACAACTGTTAATATACCGGCAATTGGTATCCAATGTCCAATTGCGAGCGGAATACGTTTAATGGGAGCTGACCAACCTGCTTGAGCAGCATATTGAATCGCAATGAAGAATAGACCAATAATACCAATACCCGCAAAGAATATGTTATTCTGCCAGAGAGAAGTGTAAATGCGCTTTAACCAGGTCGCGCTGCCATGGTGACCTTCCGCTGCTGCCGCATGCGCATCTCCATGTTGGGCAGGCTCAGTGCTTGCCAATAATTCCTTTGCTATCTCAGTAGAGGCATGCTTTTCGGCTGCTTCGTGATGACCACCACTTTGGGCCATGAATACCCCAATTGCAAAAAGCACGAGACCTACTATGATCAGAATAATAAGTTTCTGCTTGGTCTGAGGTTTGAAAATGTATTTTTCGTCCGCTATCATTGAGAATAGAAATTAATTCTTTTGAAGTTGTTTTACATACTTGGCAATCTTCCAGCGATCTTCCTCGCTCACTTGAGAACCATGAGATCCCATCAAGCCTTTACCATACGTGATCACATGGAAGATGTGACCCTCTGTGATGTTTTTATAAGCGTCTCCCTTTAAATTAGCAACACCCGGATAAACACTGTGCTCTACGCCATCAATCTTTACTCCAGTTGCTACCTTTCCATCACCACCCGCCTTCGCACCGTGGCAATGCTGGCAGTACATTTCGTACAATGCCTTTCCTTGCGATAAAATGGCAGCTGATGAATCATACGGATTTACCAACTTGTTCGCTAAGCGTAATCCGGTACTGTCATTCGCACCGCGGTAAGGCAACCAACCAGAAGCTGTTCTTCTTACGGTGTGCGCTGGAGGCAGACGCAAGTTCATTTTATAAGGGTTGTATTGGTTCGAGTTGTAAAACTCGCCTCTTCCATTATTCAATGCGTTGGTAAACTTTCCTTGGTTAGGATCTGTGATCTGAGAAAGAGGTTCATAAGCTACTGAGTGGTACATGTTGGGAGCATACTCCAAACCTTGGTAATCTCCACTCGCCTTACACGCGGCCATGAAGACAACCATCAGAAGACCCATTGTTAATTTTAATCCTATTCGCATAGCAACGTTCAATTAAAAATTCTTTTCGTTTACTTCGGACGCTCCTTGTGATTTTAACAAAGCGCTGATTTCTTCTTTACTCATTTTGTTAGCAGCTAAATCAACTGCTACCACGTGCTTGTCGTCAGTGCTACGAAGATCAAACTGACGTGGCCATTTGTAAGGCTTCATATCGCTGGCGATGAAGAAGGTTCCTACCATACCGAATGCTGCCAACAACACGGTCATTTCAAAAGTTACCGGGATAAATGGAGGCAACGAAGCGTGGTTTTTACCACCTATGATCATCGGCCAATCGTAGCCTAACATCCAGAATTGCATTAACAAAGCCAACGATGTGCCAGTCATGCCGAATAAGAATGCTGCGATTGGCAAGCGAGAACGCTTATAACCTAATGCTTCATCTAAGCCGTGAACCGGGAATGGAGAGTACACTTCATGGATTTTCAAGCCCTTTTCACGTGTGTGCTCCACTGCGTGCAATAGCACGTCCTCATCCTCAAATATTCCGACAACAAAATTCTTATTGCTCTCCATATACTAATGCTTCTGTTCTGATGATGACTTAATAATACTCTTTACCTCCGCCATGTTGATCACCGGGAAGAACTTAGCGAATAATAAGAAGGCAGTAAAGAATAAACCAAATGTGAAAATGTACTCCCCTGCATCATATAATGTTGGGTGGAACATCGACCAGCTTGAAGGAACATAGTCGCGGTGAATAGAGGTAACGATGATTACGAAACGCTCAAACCACATACCAATGTTCACGATGATGGACAACACAAACGTAGCCACCAGGTTGGTTCTGATTTTCTTAAACCAGAAAAGCTGAGGAGAAATTACGTTACATGTCATCATGGACCAGTATGCCCACCAGTATGGACCTTGCATACGGTTATAGAAGGCATATTGCTCAGCAGGCACTTGACCATACCATGCTATGAAGAACTCTGTGATATACGCAATACCCACAATCGATCCGGTGACGATAATGATGATGTTCATTAACTCAACGTGATAGATGGTGATGTAATCTTCCAACTTGAAGACTTTACGTGTGATTAACAGAAGCGTTAACACCATCGCGAAGCCTGAGAAGATCGCACCTGCCACGAAATAAGGAGGGAAAATGGTTGCGTGCCATCCGGGAACTACCGAAGTCGCGAAGTCCATCGATACGATTGTGTGAACCGACAATACAAGAGGTGTCGAAAGACCTGCCAGAATTAAAGCAACTGACTCATAGCGGCTCCATGTTTTTGCAGCTCCATCCCATCCAAAGCTTAAGAAGTTATAAATATTAGCTCGTAGCTGATGTCCTTGACGAACCGCTCTGTCGCGGATTACTGCGAAGTCAGGGATAAGTCCCATGTACCAGAACACCAACGAAACTGAGAAGTATGTTGAGATCGCAAATACGTCCCACAACAAAGGTGAGTTAAAGTTCGCCCAAAGTGAACCCCATGTATTTGGCAAAGGAAACACCCAGTAAAATCCTAACCACAAACGACCCATGTGGGCAAAAGGGAAAGTGGCCGCACAAATAACGGCAAAGATGGTCATCGCTTCAGCCGCACGGTTGATCGACATTCTCCACTTCTGGCGGAACAACAAAAGGATCGCAGAGATCAGTGTACCTGCGTGACCGATACCAACCCACCAAACGAAGTTGGTGATATCCCACGCCCATCCTACTGTTTTATTTAACCCCCAAACCCCTACTCCTTCCCAAAGAAGTGTGCAAAGGCAGTAGAAGCCAAACGCAAAAAGCGTCAGGGAAACACCCATGGCAATCCACCACAATTGAGTGGGTTTACCTTCTACCTGACGGCTGATGTCTTCTGAAACATCATGGACGGTTTTACCTCCGGTGATTAGTGGTTCGCGTATCGAAGAAGTTACTTGCATATCTTAAATTCAATAAAGATCAAAACTGGTTTTATGCGTGTTCTTTTTTCTCGTCTTTGTTTCTGATTTTGGTCAGATAGAAAATATTTGGTTTCACACCAATTTCTTCCAGCACGCGGTAAGCGCGAGGGTTTCCAATTTTCTTATCAATTCCGTAAGGACGTTTCGGATCGCTTTCAATCTTCAGCAACTTGCTGATATTGCTTTCCGGATTGTTCATGTCACCAAACACGATAGCGCCTGTGGTACAAGCTGCCTGACATGCGGTAACAACCTCTCCGTCTTTCATCGGTCTTCTCTCCTTCTTGGCAGTGAGTTTTCCGGTTTGAATGCGTTGTACACAGAAAGAACATTTTTCCATTACACCGCGTGAGCGAACGGTAACATCCGGATTCAATACCATTCTTCCCAAATCCGTGTTCATGGCTGGGTTAGATTGATAGAACTGTTGGTTATCGTGGTATTTGAACCAGTTGAAGCGTCTTACTTTATAAGGACAGTTGTTAGCACAATAGCGTGTACCAATGCAACGGTTATACGTCATTTGATTCAAACCTTCTGTGCTGTGCGTTGTGGCAGCCACCGGACACACTGTTTCGCAAGGTGCGTTATTACAATGCTGACACATCATTGGCTGGAATACTACCTCAGGGTTAGCGGATGCAATTTCTGCTTCATCGTAGTTTTCCGGATTTGCATCGCTGCTATAGTAGCGGTCGATACGCAACCAATGCATTTCTCTGCGATTGATTACTTCTTGTTTTCCAACTAATGCTACGTTGTTTTCCACATTACAAGCTACTACGCAAGCTGCGCAGCCGGTACAAGTATTGAGGTCGATCGCCATACCCCAATAGTGATTTTTGTATTCATGACCTTTCCACAAAGTGAGTGTAGAAGGATCTACTTTTTCATCCCAATTCGAAATCTTTGGATACTCACGTCCGGCTGCAGGGTTTTTCTTAAACTCTGAAAGCACTGACTCCTGAATAACGCTTGCACGACCCATGTAGGTTTGATGAATCTGTGTCTGTGCTAATTGGAAGTCTGTTGAAGTAGGAGCTACTTTAACACCTGAAACGGTGTAATTCAAAGAACCATTCGCTGTTGATACGAATGGATATAAGTTTATACCTAAATTCTTAGCAACCTCGCCCACATTCGTGCGGCCGTAACCCAATGCAATTCCAATGGTGCCGAGTGCCTGACCTGGTTGAATAAGAGCAGGTAGTGTTATCGTTTTACCGTTTGCCGAAATACTTAACAATTTTGTATTTCCTTCAGCATCATTTTCCAATCCTAATTTCTTAGCATCTGCTTGAGAAATCGTTACGTAGTGATCCCAAGTTGCTTTGGTAATAGGATCTGGTAATTCCTGCAACAAAGGATTGTTTGCCTGACTACCATTTCCGATTCCGTAGCTTTCGTAAATCACCAATTCATAGTCACCTGCTTTTGTGCTCTTAGCCACATTTGCTAATGCATCATCGGCATGTGATGTGAAAGTCAATTCTTTTAATTCAGCAGCTACTTCATAAACACCTTCATACAAGCATTTATCCCAGAAACTTTGGAAATCCAAAACAGAAGTTTGCTTCGCAAAGAACCAGTTCTTCCAATTCTCATTGAGGATAGAGTAGTATTCTACATTGGTCTCTCCTGTCCAGGTTAGGAAACTCTCCTGTGCCTGACGTGATTTGAAAATCGGAGTGATAGCAGGTTGTGATAAGCTAAAGCGGTTAGGCTTTGGCTCGAAGTCGTTCCAAGATTCTAAGTAGTGGTGATCCGGAGCCATGTAGGCCACCGCAGATGCCGTTTCATCAGGTGTATAAGAAGTAGAAACACTCAATGTCACTTTCTTAAGCGCAGATGCCAGATCAGCGCCAGCCGGATGATCATAAACCGGATTACAGTTGTAGAAAATAACTCCGTCCACTTTTCCTTCTTTCACCTCTGCTACAAATGCAGCCATTGCCTCGTCATTTCCTTGGCGGAAATTGACCGGTAGAGAAGTAAGGATGGTTGAACCGTAGTTACCTAATAAGTTGTTTATTTCATTGACAAGAACTTGAACTTCTTTGTCATTTGAACCAGAAACTACGATTGAAGCCCCTTTATTTTCGAGCAATTCTTTGGCTGCTTTTTCTACGTACTGAACGCCTGAATCAGCAGGCGATTTACCAGCTACAATATTATAAATCTGAGTAAGTACGGCAGCCTCTTGTGAAGGCTTCATCATACCACGGTAGTCCGCGTTAGCACCAGTCAGTGAAAGATTGCTTTCGAACTGATAGTGACGTGACATTTCTCTTTTGTCCTCGCTGACTTCACGAGTAGTGGCATAACCTTTCGAGAATTCGATAGGCGACAACCAAGTGCCTAAGAAATCGGCTCCCACGCTGACAATCAATTTTGCCTTGCTGAAATCATAAGAAGGGATTTGAGCAACACCAAATGATTCTTCATTCGCTTTTAAGATTCCGTAATAAGAAATAGGATCGTATTGAACGTGTGTGGTGGTTGGATATTTTACTTTGAATTTCTCAATGATTGCCTTGGTAGTAGGGCTCAAAATGGTGTTGCTAACGATTCGGATCTGACCGCCTTTTGCAGCGATGTCTCCCAATTTAGCAGTCACTTCTTTATCGATGGTTTGCCAATCGGTGTCTTTGCCATTGGCTTTCGGTCCGCGCAAGCGGAAATTATCATACAATGAAAGAACAGAAGCTTCTACTTGTGCGCTGGTTCCGCCCTTTGTTACGCTTGATAACGTGTTACCATCAATCTTAATCGGACGACCATCGCGTACTTTTACTACTACTGAACAATAGTCGCCTCCATTTACATAAGATGATGCGTAATAGTTAGGAATACCGGCATCGGCATCCATTGGTTTCACCACATAAGGGATCGCCTTTCTGATAGGTGCTTCGCAGGCTGCTAACGAAGCAGCGGCTACGCTAAAGCCCATCATTTTCAAGAAATCTCTTCTGGAGTGACCCGGATCATCTTGCACGCCCTTATCAACAAACTCTTTATCGGCATCCTTTACGTAAGCCGGATCGTTCGTCAGTTGGGGTAATCCTTTCCAGTATGTCTTTTTAGTAGTAGTGCTCATAGAATCTGTGTCGTAACCGAAAAACTTTCTACAATATTAATAGTGGCATTTTGCGCATTCCAAACCTCCGATGTCTTCCACCTTCATCTTCGACTTCTTAGCTGAAAGGTGCAGTTCATTCAATTTGTCGTAGTAGGCGTTATCCTTTGTGTTCACTTCTGTCTTGCGGTGACAATCAATACACCAGCCCATGGTTAACAAAGAGTATTGCTTCACAACCTCCATCTCTTGAATAGGACCGTGGCAAGTTTGGCACTCAATGCCACCCACATTGACGTGCTGTGCGTGGTTGAAATACGCTAAGTCAGGCAAGTTGTGGATACGAACCCACTCGATTGGCTTTTGTTTGCCCGTGTAAGAGGCGGTCTTTGGATCATAACCGATTGCAGCATAGATCTTTTGGATCTCCGGAGATTCTTGTTTGATCTGCGTGTGGCAGTTCATACAGATATTCGGTGAAGGAATGTTGGCTTGTTTGCCTTTCATTACTCCGGTATGGCAATACTTACAGTTAATTTCGTAAGAACCAGCATGCAACTTGTGCGAGAAGGCGATAGGTTGCTTGGGTTGATAATCCTGCTGAACACCAATAGAATAGAGACCATCGATCACAGTTTTGAATCCGATGGAAGCTACTAAGAAGGTGACTAAGAAGATAAAGCCTGTGCTGCGAGTAACGCTGGAGAAAGTATATGGTGAATTAACAACCTCTGCATCTTCTGCAGTCAGTTCTTTTTGATTCAAGAATCTCTTTAGTGCATTTACGATCAATCCTAAGATGACCAGCATTAATACCAAAATCAGAATCATCCCGCCAAGGATGGTATTCATATAAGAAGAGGGAACACCAGATCCAGTTTCCCCGGTAACCTGAGGATCTTTACCTGGAGGCGGTGCATCTGGCTTAGCAGCCTCTGCCTTTACATAAGCTAGTATACTCAGGATTTGAGCATCTGTATAACTGGTAAAAGCCGTCATCTGGCTTTTGTTATACTCATTATAAATTTTGTTGGCATACTCATCGCCAGAAGCGATTTTCTTGGCCGGGTTCTTCACCCATTCTAGAATCCAAGAGATAGATGGTGCACGACCCTCTACTCCAGCCAATGCCGGACCTACCAATTTTTGTTTGACACGATGGCATGATTTACAATTGCCATTAAATAAGGCCTCACCTGCGCTGATTGCGGCAGCGTCTGTCGGTATTTCTTGCGAGAAAGAAGTAATGCTGGTTGTTACGAACAGTACGATTGTGAGAATCTTAACGAGATCAGATAATCTATCCTTCATCATGACGCGTTTAGGTATCCGCTTTTTTACGGAATGGCACAAATCTACACTCGGAATGCATTATTTCAAATTTATTTTACAGATCGTCCCATATTTATTTAAGTCAAATTGCACGATTGAAGGAAGCTAGCGTGAGAAGTCCGTAATTGTGGATAAGTTTGTAAAGAAAGCGTTGTGATTGTTTGAACAAATGGTTAGCTCTATCTATTTAGAACAATTTTAAAGATCAATCGGTGTTATGGATAGTATCAGTCCCTTCGAATATGTAACTGTTCTCATTTCCATCATCTTAGGTTTGGGAATCACCCAAGTGCTCACCGGCATTGCCGATTTGATTCATCAAAGTAATCGGGTAAAGCTATATTGGCCACACGCTCTGTGGGTGATTGTCATACTCATACTACACATTCAAGATTGGTGGGCCACCTATGATCTGCGGAGTGAAGCATCCTGGAGCTTAGGCATTTTTTTATTTGTGATGATCTACCCGATCATTTTGTTTATCCTTGCCCGGTTGTTGTTTCCGTTTGGCCTTCAGGAGGGGACTGTGGATTTACGAACATTCTATTTCGAAAACTATCGGAAAATTTTTCTTTTTGGGAGCGTATTGCCTCTTCTTTCCATCCTAGATGCTTTGCTGGTTAGAGATATGTGGATAGACACCCAATGGCTCAAACTCTTCTTTCCCGCCCTTCTCTTAATTATGTGTATTCGAAAAAAGCCTACGGCCGAATGGGTACATCAATTCATTGCACTGGCATTCTTCACCATATTAGTGGTGACTATTATAATAGAGTGGAATAACTGGACATTATCGAATTAAGCGAGGGAAGAATAGCCAGGTCTTACTCTTGTAAGCTTCAAACTCGGGATAGCGAGCCAGCGACTTGTCCTTTTTGATCATGTTAGGCACAAACGCACCGAAGAAGAAGGCAGCGATACCAATCCATCCCAGCCAACTGGCAGACACCAAAGCGAAGCTGATATAAATCATCGCCTCGCCTAAATAGTTGATATTGCGGCTACGCGCGAAGAAGCCATCGGTAATCAGACCGGGTTTGTACTTTAAGGTAAAATACTTTTGGGCATCGCTGGCAAAATGGAGCATCACCCCTACTGCATTCATCGCTACTGCCAACGCCATTATTTCAATAGAGGGTTCGCGTTGCTGGCTGATCAAAACAAAAGGCGCAAACCAATAGAGTGCCAACACCACGAAAACAAAGATTGCGTAGGGAATGGAAACGGATTGTTCCCATTGCTTATCCGGATAAAGCTGGTCTTTCAATAACCACATCAATCCGTAGCTTCCATGGAGCGCGAGATAGAGATAAGCAGCCATTGAATCATTGTGATATACATTCATGAGAATGATCACCACCAAAAATGTGAGACCTTTATGCAGATTGATTGGATACTTCAATTTCATTCTTACTCTCTTTATAATGAACAAAATATGGCACTTCATCAGCGAGCGCATTGACTATTGGCGGAACCCTTTAAATTTGTTGAGGTTAAATTAAACTCAACGTGAAACCCAACATCAATACGTTTGCTCCTGATACTCTAAGTAACAAGCCACAATCCTCAATTCCAAGTTTGCCGATAAGTTCGACCATTACCGTAGTCGGTGCCGGAGCGTTTGGTGGATGGACGGCCTTGTATTTGCTTCGCAGCGGATTTAAGGTCACATTAGTTGATGCTTGGGGCGCGGGCAATTCGCGCAGCAGCTCGGGCGATGAAACGCGGGTGATCCGATCTACCTATGGAAGCAATGCTTTTTACTTTGACTTGAATGTAAAAGCATTGGAGCTTTGGAAAGAAAATCAGCAGCGATGGAACAAGCAACTATTCTATAATAATGGTGTGATCTGGTTTTGCTACCAAGAACATAACCCGATTGTAGATGACTCCATTCCCTTTGCAAAGAAGCATGGTATGGAATACACCTACCTGACACCGGAAGAAATCCGGAAAAAATTTCCAATCATCGAGACAAGTGATTTGCATCACGCGTGGCTCGATCCCTTCGCTGGTTATTTAAAAGCCCGTGAAAGTTGTCAGGCGGTGCTGGAAGCGTTCATTCGCGAAGGCGGCCAATTTATACAAGCGTTTGTGGAGCCTGCCACATCTGCTAAGCAATACCTTACGGGATTGAAACTCTCAAATGGCGAGGTGATTCAAAGTGACTTGCAGCTATTTGCTTGTGGCTCGTGGTTGGGTCAATTGTTTCCGGATTTGTTGCGCGAAAAGATTACGTGTAGCAAACAAGAGGCTTACTACTTTGGGGTTCCTTCTCAAAATAGTAAGGCGTACGATCAGTTGCCGGCATGGATTGATTTGGATGGTAGTGATTTTTATTACGGTATTCCGGGAAATGCAAGCCGTGGATTTAAGATTGGCGTGGACAAGCGCGGTGAAGCGTTTGATCCGACACATGGCGAGCGCATTTACAATCCGGAAGTTTTATCGAAAGCTCGCCAGTTTATCGGACATCGTTTTCCCGGTTTAAAAAATGCGCCACTCGCTGAAAGCAGAGTTTGTCCGTATGAAAATTCTCCGGATGGAAATTTTGTCCTTGGCGCTCATCCGGAAAATGATCGTATCTGGATTTTAGGTGGTGGATCAGGGCACGGATTTAAACATGGTCCGGCACTTGGCCAACTCGTGGCAAATTATTTCCGCCAAGGCGGGTTGATTCATCCGATGCTGTTGTTGGATAAGTAATCACTGATGAAAAACCGATGACCGCACGATTTGGTGCTGAGCAATCTCCAGCATCTCTCCTACGCACAAATCTTCTTCACCTTCCACATGGCGAATGTATTCCATGAAAACACGATCCTGATAGGGCGTAAGACGCACTACTTCATATTGTAAAGATGGCAGTCGATCAAATGAATCTCGCCACCATGCTCGTAATGCACTCTTTCCTTTGATCAAACCGTTGGTCGCTGGTTGTCTTACTTTTAGTTTGGGAGAATAGTGTTCTGCATTTTCATCGTACAAACTGAGTAGCTTTTCTAAATCATGTTGATTAAAAGCATCAAACCACTGATGGGCGATTTGTAAAAGTTCGTCTGTTGCCATTTGTGGATTATTGCAATTGATACTTCACACTTGCAGCGGCTGCATTCGCTTTCGCACGAGCCTCTTCAATCGTTGCGGCTTTCGCCAAACACACGCCCATTCTTCGCTCGCCATTTACCTCGGGTTTGCCAAATAAACGAAGCTGTGTATCAGGAGCGCTGAGTGCAGATTCTAATCCCGAAAAGGAAATGTTTTTGGATTGACCTTTTACCAAGATAACAGACGAAGCACTCGGACCCAGTTGACGAATCACTGGAATCGGTAAACCCAAAATCGCACGCACGTGCAACGCAAACTCAGAGAGATCTTGCGAGATCATCGTCACCATGCCCGTGTCATGTGGTCGAGGGGAAAGTTCGCTGAAGTAAACCTCCTCACCTTTCACAAAAAATTCGACACCAAAAATGCCGACACCGCCCAGGGCATCTACCACTTGTTTGGCAATGTGTTGAGCACGCTCGAGTGCTTTTGCAGGCATTGGATGTGGCTGCCACGATTCCTGATAGTCGCCATGTTCTTGCCGATGACCAATCGGTTCACAAAACGAAACACCATCTTTATGCCGAATGGTGAGCAACGTAATTTCATAATCAAAATCTATAAAGCCTTCCACAATCACTCTGCCTCCGCCACTGCGACCACCTTCCTGTGCATACTTCCAAGAGCCTTCTACATCAGCAGGCGATTTCACTACGCTCTGGCCTTTGCCGGATGAACTCATGATCGGTTTTACCACACAAGGAATTCCGATCGCATTTATCGCTTTGGTAAACTCTTCGAACGAACCCGCAAATTGATAAGGCGAAGTTTTCAATTTCAATCGCTCGGCTGCCAGTGTGCGAATACCTTCGCGGTTCATGGTGAGGCGCGTAGCATTCGCTGTCGGGATAATCCGAAATCCTTCTTTCTCCAACTCCACCAGCGTGTCGGTGGAAATCGCTTCTACTTCAGGAACAATAAAATGTGGTTGCTCTTTCTCAACTACGCTTCGCAGTGCTTGGCCATCCAACATAGAAATAGTGTACGACCGATGTGCGACTTGCATAGCCGGAGCGTGATCGTAGCGATCTACTGCGATTACCTCAACACCATATCGTTGAAACTCAATAACTACTTCTTTGCCCAATTCACCGGAGCCCAACATCATCACACGTGTGGCCGATGGAGTGAGTGGTGTACCAATTATTCGTTGTTCCATTTGTCTATGAATTAACAGAGTTCATTTTGATGATCTTATTAATCGTGTAGCCGAGTGTTAGTCCAAACGCGGAGAATCCTAGCATCACAAAAAGTAGATTATCCTGAAAGGTGGTTGGTTCGATTTCAAAAAACACACCCGTCCAGTATCCTACAGTGGAAACAGTAGTTGCCCAAATTAGCCCAGTGAATACACTGTAAAAAAGAAATTTAATCGGAGGCAAGCCGCTCATGCCAATCACCAATGGAATTACAACCCGAAATCCGTAGAGAAAGCGGTAACTGAAGAGCACTTGAAATTTATATCGCTGAAAAAAATTAGTGAACACACTAACCTTTTCTTGCAGCTTCGGTCGCTTCGCCACAAAATAAATTCCATTCAGTCTGCCGATGAGGTAATAAATCCAATCGCTCGCAAACGATCCCAGAAAAGCGGAGACAACGGTGTACGGAAATACAAAGAGGCCTTTGTGAATGAGCGAAGACACTACCAGAATGGCAGCTTCTCCTTCGAAAAACGTGCCGATCATGAGCGCGAGATATCCGTATTGGTTTAAGAACTCTTGCATGGCTTGTGAAGAAAAAAGCGATCGGTCGTTTGGTAACAGTAAATTAATCTGTAAAAATCCAACTCAAAATTGGATTATTCGTTGTTAAATCCGTTAATTTTGCAAAAACATTTTTTGAATGCCATTTACGTAACTTAAAACAAGCATCACCGAGAATTGGAAAAATTAGTCAACAACCACCCTTTGAGCGCATCATCGCTCGCCACCAGTGCCACTCCGGCATTGATTCACCTTCTCTCTACGGTTTGCACCGTTACCAGACGACCGCACAGGCGGATTAGAATCTGATACCAACATCTTACTAAAGATGTCATTCAAAATCACCAGGTGATTTTGTGTAAGTGCCTTTGCGCACGCTTACTCAGTTCTATTATTTATTAAGATTTAAAAAACATTGGAAAACAATATCATTGTTCGCGCGGCTACGGCTGCCGATACGCATTTTGCTGAAACGATCACCACGGAAATGGCTGAATCCGCCAAAGCCCGTGGTACAGGCATAGCCAAGCGCTCGCCTGACTATATCAAATTGAAAATGGAAGAGGGTAAAGCAGTTATTGCCCTCACACCCGACAATACGTGGGTTGGCTTTTGCTACATCGAATCGTGGGAGCACGAAAAGTTTGTGGCCAATAGCGGACTCATCGTGTCGCCTGCATTCCGCAAATCGGGAGTTGCTACACTCATCAAGCGTAAAGTATTCGAGCTATCCCGCAAAAAATATCCGGATGCAAAAATCTTTGGATTGACCACCGGATTGGCGGTGATGAAAATTAACTCTGAGCTTGGGTACGAGCCGGTGACGTATTCTCAACTCACCACAGACGATCAATTTTGGAAAGGTTGTCAGAGCTGTGTGAATTACGAAATTCTGATGAGCAAAAATCGTCAGAACTGTATGTGTACTGCAATGCTGTATGACCCAGAGGAAGTGGCGAAGAAAAAAGCCGAGTTGGCCCAAACGGTGGTAACACCTGAAGGAAATCTGGAGCACCACCGCAAGCGCGAATTTGCCGGTAACTTCAAACTCTTCGAACGATGGATGCGCTTCAAACAATTTGTGCTGCTGAAAGGCTGGCGCAAAAAAGACGAAGGCGACACCCGCGAAAAGAAAAATTCAATTTTAAGCCTATTTCTATTTTGGTAATGAAGAAAAAAGTTGTGCTGGCATTCAGTGGAGGTTTGGATACCTCCTACTGTGGAAAATACTTAACCGATGATTTAGGTTATGAAGTACATACCCTTACGGTGAATACAGGCGGGTTTGATGCTTCCGAACTTCAGGCGATTGAAAAACGTGCGTTGGGTTTAGGCGTAGCATCTCATCGCACGATCGATGAAACCAAACGCTATTACGATCAGGTAATTAAGTTTTTGATCTTCGGCAATGTGTTGAAGAACGCCACCTACCCGTTGAGCGTGAGTGCTGAACGCATGTCTCAGGCATTGGCGGTGGCCAATTATGCCAAGCAAATTGGTGCCGAAGCGGTAGCACACGGTAGCACCGGAGCCGGAAACGATCAAGTGCGCTTTGATATGGTGTTTCAAATTTTAGCACCCGGCATTGAAATCATCACTCCTATTCGTGATATGAAATTGAGCCGCGAAGCCGAAATTGAATACCTGAAATCAAAAGGCGTAGTTTACAATTTTGAGAAAGCGAAGTACTCCATCAACAAAGGAATTTGGGGTACGAGCGTAGGCGGAAAAGAAACACTCAACTCGCTGGGACAATTGCCGGAAGAAGCTTGGCCTACACCTGTGACGAAAACCGGAAGCGAAGAAATCAAAATCGGCTATGAGAAAGGTGAACCCGTTTCGTTGAACGGAAAAAAATATGCACACCCAACTGAAGTAATTCAACAACTACAATCCATTGCTGCTCCTTACGGGATTGGCCGTGATATTCACGTGGGCGACACGATCATCGGTATCAAAGGCCGTGTGGGTTTTGAGGCCGCAGCCCCTGTATTGATCTTGAAGGCACATCACGCATTGGAGAAACATGTGCTAACGAAATGGCAATTGAGTTGGAAAGATCAGTTGGCGCAATTCTATGGCAACTGGCTGCACGAAGGTCAATACCTCGATCCGGTGATGCGTGACATAGAAAGCTTTCTCACCAGCACCCAGCAAAATTGTACTGGCGAAGTTTCTATCACACTTCACCCCTATCGCTATCAAATCAATGGCATTGAATCGAACTTTGATTTGATGTCCGCAAAGTTTGGTAAGTATGGCGAAATGAATCTGGGATGGAGCGGTGACGATGTGAAAGGCTTTACCAAAATTTTCGGCAACCAGGTGGCGATTTACCATCAGGTGATGAATTCACAACCGGGTGAGAAATAATTCAATCATGACAACAAAAATTCAGGCAGGAATTATTGGAGGAGCGGGCTACACCGGAGGAGAAACCGTGCGATTGCTGTTGAACCATCCGCAGGTGGAACTGAAGTTTATACAAAGTCGCAGTCAGGCAGGTAAGCCTCTCACTTCCATTC
>PJQF01000165.1_pt1 | contig 36347 bp, 18 predicted proteins | sample 1503741 | NCBI WGS metagenome assembly PJQF01 (sample SAMN07775949, study PRJNA414020) | Biofilm metagenome, whole genome shotgun sequencing project. | isolation source: biomolecule (vanillin) treated reverse osmosis membrane biofilm | place: India: Nagpur | collected 2017-03-21 | reverse complement strand
AAAAGTAATCAATAATATTTTATTTTTTAGAAGATTACGTATATAATAGGAAAAATATTTTGAAAGTAACGTAAAGATCAATTAACGTGGATGGTATACAGCATGTACCAGGGCAGACGCCTGGACACGTTCAAGTATTAAGCATAATTTGTCATTTTAAGATGATGCCTATAGACACTTAGAAAATCGGCGGATGTCTATTCGAAAAGTATATGAGTATTACGATGTTAGCAGATAATATATACGTTCTGATTCGAGAAATCGTTATAAATAAACGTTGTGAATTGGAAACATCTTAGTAGCAATAGGAATACAAATCAATACGAGATTTCATTAGTAGTGTGAGCGAACGTGAACTAGCTTTTTAAATAAATAAAAATAACAAGTAATATTATTGTAATAGACTATTTCATTATTTTATTTATTAATATTTTAAGTAAATTCGAAATGTTATTTCGAATTGAAGATAAAAGGACCACCTTTTTAAGCTAAATATATTAAGTGATCAATAGCGTACAAGTACCGTGAGGGAAAGGTGAAAAGACCTCGAAAGAGAGTTAAAAGACTCTGAAATTTTAAAAAAGATAAACAATTGGTATATACCAATGTACCTTTTGCATAATGGGATCAACGACTTAATTTGTGTCAGCAAGCTTTTGTTATAAATGTTGCGAAATTAATGTAAATTAGAATTAAGTATTAAAGTTGCACAAATTAGACCCGAAGCCAAGTAGAGCTAATCATGAACATTGTATTATTGTTAAATTTTTTTAATATAATGACAGCACTCACATACTGTTGCAAAAGTTGGGAGATGATTTGTGTATTAGGGGTGAAAGCTTATCAAACTTGGGGATAGCTAGGTACTTCGCGTAAATCTATTTAAGTAGAACGGTGACAATAAATCATCATTGTAAAGTAGATTTAACTTTGGGGGAGATACGTCTTCTATCGGGTTACGCCTAACTAGTAAATAATGATTGATGTTGTAACACCAGACAGTATGCAAGTGATAAGTGTTTGTGTACAAAAGGGAAATAGCCCTAATCTATGAATTAAGTCTTTAAATTGTACTGGGTCTCAGGTAACTGAGGCTTTGGTTTTGCTGTAGATTTTTTAGAAGAATCTCTCGAATATCATAGGGTAAGTTATGGCAGTAACTAAGCCCAAAATGTTGTGTGTGCAAACTCCGGTTTTCAACGTAAAACGTCTATTGTAGAAAATAGACTGGCAGCGAAACTGGCCGCAAATGTAACGAGTACTATAGCTACATACCGAAATTATTGAAAGTATTCATCTTGTAGCGAAGCATTTAGTATAACTTCGATATATGATTAAATATATTTAAAGTTATCTGAATAGCTAATGTTTGATATAAGTAACGCATAAATATTGTGAAAAACAATATCTGCCGTAAATCTAAGATTTTTTCAGTAAAGGAATTCTGCTGAAGATTATACGATCTCTAAGCTTATTGAAAAATCATGACTGCGTTGGGTATTAATTAATTCTCAGCTTTAATAACGCTGAGCGTTCAATGGTATATTGTTACTGTGTTTTTTCTTGAAGAAAAAACATTAATAATTATTGTTATTATAGTTAGCAGATAATACGCTTAATTTATTAAGTAAATAGTAATATTTATGAAAAAATTAAACATTACGCACTGAATCGGTATTTGAAACCGACACTGTAGATTAGTAGAAGATACTAAGGCGCAGGAGATAATGTATGTTGAAGGAACTCAGGCAAAATTACTCGTAACTTCGGGAAATGAGAACTACGATTAACTTATGGATTTTCCTAAGCGTAGTGCACAGAATTTGAGGGGACGTACTGTTTAATAAAAACACAGACTCTGGATACGTTTATTACTAATTAAAGGGTCTGGATGCCTGCCAGGTGCTAGAAAGTTAAGAGGATTGTTTATTATGTTTTAATAATAAATTTGAATAGAAGACACTAGTAAACGTGCAGCTGTAACCCTGGACGGTTCTAAGGTAGCGTAAGTCCCTTGTCGGGTAAGTTCCAGACTGCATGAACGCATAACGATTTCCTCACTGTTCTCCAACATCAACTCCGTGAATTTGAACTCTCGTTGCAGATGCGGCGTATACGAAACGCAAGACGAAAGACCCCATGCACCTTTACTGTAACTTTATATTGAATATATATGGTATAAATTCGTAGAATAACTTGGTCGTTTCGAGCGTATAGATTTTCGGATTTATAAAAATGACATTATTGAAATACAAGTAATTTTTCTATTTATATTCTAAAATCACTGATTGACAGTGTATGATGTCAGTTTGACTGGGCGGTGTCCTCCCCAACAGTACCGGAGGAGTACAATGTGAGTTCCGAGTAATTTTAATTACTTTTAGATTTAATGTATAAGCTTGCTTAACTGATAAGATTGACAAATCGAACAGAAACTTAGATTTAAGTTGGTCATAGTGATCCGGCGGTTCTGCGTGGAAAGGCCGTCGCTTAACGGATAAAAGGTACGTTTTCTGGGGATAACAGCTGATATATCTTGAGAGTCCTTATCAATGGATTTGTGTTGGCACCTCGATGTCGGCTCTTTCTACGTCTGGAGGTGGAGGAGCTTCTAAGGGTTGGGCTTGTTCGCATTAAAGTGAACGTGAGCTGGGGTTTAGTAACGTCGTGGAGACAGTTCGGTCCCTATCTTACGTGTATATAAAGAAGTATAAAGTCAGATGCGCTTGGTACGTAGAGGACCGGAAGCAGCTCTGCCACTTGGTTTTACGGCTTTTATAGAAGTTTATAACTATAGAATGTCGCCGTGTAGCTAAGCAGACCCATAACTTATGTATGAATTCATCTAAAACAGGAGGTTTACTTTATTTTTCTTAATTAAAAAAATCTGTAGACTACACTATTTTGTAGATATTATATGTACCTTAAAAGTTTTTTATCTGGAGTGATTGGTACACAATCCGACCGATATAATGTTAAATTTCACAAATGAATCAGTCACCAAGATATTTGGATTCTAAATTAAAATTTAGATGGTTCATCTATTGAAATATTTTTAGATATCTATATTTTTAAGTATTATGCATTAAAATATATATTTTACCATTTAAAAGTCTGTTACTCTTATCTTTATTATTTGTAGAACTATTATTTAATATATACTTTATGTATCATTTATCAAAAATATAAATAAAAAAGTAATCAATAATATTTTATTTTTTAGAAGATTACGTATATAATAGGAAAAAAGGAAGTGGCTTGTGAAATGTGTATCATGTTGGCTCATCACCCAAAGTTCCAGGTTCGAACCCTGGGGTCGCTAAAGAATTTAGCATGTTATAATTTTTTATAAAAATCGAAAACCAACCTTAATATTGTTACCATGTCCTCGAGATGAAAGAAAATATTTGAAAGTGGAGTTTGATTCTGGGCTCTGGGATGATCGTCGCAATGCAGTATGCCTAACACATGCTAGTCGAACGACAATCAAAAAAAGATTGAGTGCGAACGGGTGAGAGTGTAAGTATGGAATGACGGACTGTTGTTCGAGATAAGATCGAGCGAGAAAGACTATGTCGACAGTTGCTTTTGATGATGCCTATACAGAATCAGTGCTAGTTGTAGGATAACCGCCTACCAAGGCGACGGACTCTTGCTGACTAAGCGTTGAACTAGCCACATTGGGACTGAAAAAGGGCCCTAACTGGTTTCGGACACAAAAACGCATACTTCGGTATGGCGGTCCAAGGCAGCAGTTGAGGAATCTTGGCAATTAATAGCTAAGGCTAGACCCAGCTATACTGTGAGAGTGATGACACAGTTTCAGCGAAAGCGGGCTGTGTAAAGCTTTCGCGTTAGGGAAAAAGGTAGCGATTAGTACTAACGCAAGTTCCGTGCTAACCCCGTGCCAGCAGCCGCGGTAACACGAGGGGAACAAGCGATATCCTGGCATGACTGGGCGTTAAAGCGTTTATCGCGGTCTCAATCCTAATATAGATAAAAGTAAAGTATATTTAGTGACGGAGATGACTTTGAGGACGAAAGAAGTAAATGGTACTTTCTAATATTAGGGGTGACATCACTGTGACATTAGATGGGAACCGTCAGTGGGTTATTGCGTTTACTTGCTTCGTTTAATTTTATTCCTGGACGCTGCTAGACGAAAGTGTGGGAGCAAACAGATTAGATACCCTGTAGTCCACACCCTCAATGATGAGAATTCGGGTCTTGGTACTAAACAGCAATCAGGGCCAGAGCTAACGCGTTAAATTCTCCGCCTGGAGAGTACGGTCGCAAGGCTGAAACTCAAAGAAATTGACGGAGGTCCGTACAAGCGGTGGAACATGTGTTTAATTCGATGATCCGCGAAGAATCTTTACCAATCCTAGACATGTCTTATAACGTTAGTTTTTTTTATAAAAACTAATGCTAAGCAGTCTTCAATTTTCTTTTAATTGAAGCTCTATAAGTCTAACAGTGCTGCATGCTGTCGTCAGCTCGTGGTCGTGGAGACGTACGGTTAATTCCAAAAACGAGCGCAATCCTCGTTCTTTAGTTACTTTTTAATACATTAACTGATGTTTTTGTATTAAAATACTAAGAATACAAGACTCTAACAGTTTTCCAGAAGTCGAGACGATGTCAAGCCCTTATGCCTATATGATTTTTGGGCTACGCACGTGGTTACAATGGTAAGGACAAAGCGAGGCGAGCAATGAAAAAATAGATTTTCAGATCTATGTATAGGAATATACTATCACTAAAATGATATTTTTCGAAGAGATTCACATCGGAGCAAATCGATAAAAACTTACCTAAGTTCGGATTGTTCTCTTGCAATTCGGGGAACATGAAGGTGGGAATCGCTAGTAATCGTAAGTTAGCACATTACGGTTGAATATGGTTACCGGGCCTAGTACACACCGCCCGGTCAGGCGCTGGAGCCAGGTTGGGCTAAAAGCATTAACACAGCCTCTCAACTGAAAAATCCTCTATAATTATATATTTTTATAGACCTTTTTGGTGTTATCGGTGCCGACATATGAATCGATTTGAGTCCAATATTACAATTATACTTTGTGTAAGGAAGCAAGTATACGGTTGTTAACAGCAGAGGCTTAGTTTGGTAACTGGGGTTAAGGTCGTTAACAAGGTAGTCGTAGGGAACCTGTGGCTGGACTAGATCCAAAAAATTGCCGAAAAATTCACGGCCTGTTTTTTCGGCAATTCAGAAGTACGTAAACAGGCCGTTTACATACAACAGCTATGTCCAAAATGTTAAAAAGAATTTTAGAGATTCTTAAAAGCGCTTTGGGCAATCCATATGAGAGAATTACAATATACAAAAGAAATGGATGAACGGTCTTTAAGTCTTGTGAAAGAATTGACAATGATATTATTGAAATCAATAAGTAAATTTTTATTTTGGCTGATTATTGGAACCCTTTCGTATCATTTTACTGCCATTTTTTATTATTGTTTTTGCATTGATGATTTTTCCATTGAGACTATTACAAAAATTCTGAAGCATATTTATTTAAATATAGATCCAATTGAAGAACAACGCCGCATAGCACAAGAGGCATTACGAGAAAAACATAAACAAGCCGAAGAGCTAATCAGGAAACAGGAAGAAGAATGGAAAAAGAAAAAGCCGCCTGATTCATGAGTATGCCATGGTGCATTAACACATAAAATCAGCGTATATACGGCCCGCCCGTGGGAATACGATGATGTTTTTTCTTTAGATTTTATATGATTGTTTCGGGAGTAATATTATAATAAAATATTCGGCGGTACTTCAATTTTAAGAATCATACCTAGAAATTTCATTACATATAAATACTTATGTAATTTCTTGATAAAGTTCGTTTCAGTTTTGTATTCTTTAATGTTACATCGTAATATTACAACCTGCAATTACCAGTTATTAATTATAAATCAAAAAAAAAAACAATGATTAACATTAAATTTCCAAGAGATTTTAGCAATTGTTTCACATATCTTTGCATACTACTAAAGAGTTATATCTACTTTTTGGTAATTTTATTAAAAACAAGTATTATTACAGAATTATATCATATTCATTACTGAATTATTTACAACGAAATCTTATTATTTTATACAGGGTAATACTAGTTTAGAAAAAGTAGACTTTGAGTAACTTTTTATATCCTGCAACAATAACATCATTTACTGACTATTCTTTATGTTTTTGTTATAAATACAAATTTACGTATCGATTCTCCGTATTATATTATAAATTACACCAAGAAATCTACAAACGAAACACATTTTAATCTTTTAGTTTTTGTGCACAAATGCAGTATTGAATTTTCACATCAATATATTAAAAATACTAGTACATACTTTAAAAAATTACAAACAGTACGTCAAAATTATTAAAGAAGCTTGAACAACAAAAAATTTTAATTATCCTTGGACCAACTGCATTACAACAATCGAATATCCTACACGCATTTTTTAAAACATTACAGGAATCAGTATTCAATTTAATATTCTTGGAGTATGTGAAAAATCCCACAATAATTGCACAAAATTTAATATACTATTCATAGTCCAATTATTTTTAAGTTATTATTACATTAATCAGTTATCACAGATGCTTGAAACTTTTTATTAGTTATAAATGAAACAGTACATTTTTTCAGTCAAATTAAACAAATTAATATATTTATCGAACGCATGCGCCAAAAAATATCAAACAATATCATATTATCTTACCTACATTACATCATTACGAAACAACTGTGGTTATTTTAACTTTCAAGGGTTATATCAAATAAACAAATCAAGCAATTGATAATCCACATTTGTTTTATGAATTTAATTATATGCTTACATCCACTAAAAAAATATTTTCATATGTCATTATTTAAAAAAATTAACAATTTAAATGATATCGAAGGCTTATACAAATAGATAAATGTTTCTAAATATATGTAGAAATTGTATAAGAATAGTTTAATTAGTAAAACAATGTCTCCAAAACCATATTTATCGGTGCGAGTCCGGTTTCCCCGTTTTTGTATAGAATAGCATAGTGTCAATGCACCGGTCTGCAAAATCGTAACATAGGTTCAAATCCTATTTCTGCTATTGTTTATATAATATTAATAGCAAACAAATTACTGCACGCTTAACAAATGCCTATTGGTACACGTCTAGGCTTACTCTATTCTTGGAAAACTAGAAGTATTTTAAATATAAAAAAAGATGCAGTGATTTGGTTTAAACGAGAACAAGCATATAATTTTACGTATAAATACATTATTTCATCAATTAAAATTTAAAAAACAGTCCCTTACTACAGGCCAATATTGTTAGACGTTATGGTTTTTGGTAATCGTGTAATATTTGATATTTTTTTTTATGTATACGCATATGGAACGTATTCGTCTGAAACATTAAAAACTTTCGTAAAATTAACTGCATTACAATGAACGTAGTGGCGGTACAATATTACAATGAACGTAATATTTCTTTATTTCCAAAGAAACGACACCGTTAAGGTCCGCTACACATTATTTCGCAAAATTTATAACATGAAGGTACACAGACACAAAAAACATTAAAAAACAATAATAAGTTACATATAACAAAAGCTACAATCAACACAATCTTAAATGAACGATATCAATTATTTTTAAAAAATACAACAAAGTGCGATTAAATCAATATCATAGTTTACAACATAAAAAACTACGCAAACGTATTTTATATTATATTTTACGTCCAGATTTCTTAATCAGTGCATTTAGATTAAAACTGCGATTATGCAAAGTTAATTTATTAAAAAAAAGGAATTCAAATGTTAATACTAATTTCAATACCAAAAGCTTATGTTACTATGTAAGATAATCATGGGCATTTATCTATTAAACGATTATATTTAAATTATACGATTTCATGAATCAATTACACATTTTAAAAAATATCTAATAATTATCCACACGCGTGATATATTTTACGAGCATCGTGGTAAATTAACAAAAAAACAGCTGCGCTTGTATGTGAAACGTCTGTAGAAATCAAACAAAAATCAATGATCTAAGTGAATATGTATACTATCAACTAACTCCAGCTATTTTTAAAGTATGAAATGTTAGGTGTAAAACTTTGGATTATATTATTAATAATATGCAAGAAAAAAATATCATTAAGAATAAATTCTATCAAACAAACAGTTTGGGAATGTTTTATAGTCAAGTACCTGGTTTATCCGAAACCTTAAGTTACTAAGATTTGTACTGTGTTTTCAAATTAAACGAAATACGAAAATTAGAAAAATTAACTGAGGAAAAAATAAAAACAATTAGAAAAATATGTTTTTAAAAAATTTTCTTGTGGGTTATAAATTTAATTCGTAAAATTACGCAAGCAACTACTTTACGTTTTATCTCACGCTCACGTCTGTGGAATTAGTCACGACATGGTCAACCAATTAATTGGACAACGAACACATAGTAATGTAAAACACCGCGACGTTTACGTGGTTTGTGGGGTATTACCGGAAGTTTTAAGAATCCTATTGCTTTCTTTAATTTTAATAAAGATGAAAGAAAACGCGCAAAATTATTAGATTTATTTGTTGAATTACAGACAAAACCAAAACATGATATGAAAGTAATAAAAAAACGTTGGATTACAAAAAAAGGCATTACGTGAAACGCCAAAAGTTGTTGATTTATCGAAAAAACAAGTGATTACGCGAAAAACACCTACACAATTTAATTTAACAAATAAAATAAAATAACGATGCATCAAATAGAATTATAAAACGTACTGGATTATGTACAAAATATAACTTTGATATTTTGGGGAAAATGTATAGGTGATGAAAAATTTGTAGGACTTCATGAATCGACTATATTTATAGTCACGTTTTATGTTTAGAAGTAAAAAATGGTTTAACTTAGATATCGATTTGTAACACAAATGCAAGAAGGTCGTATTAAAATATAAATTTAGTCTAGTTTTTCTGGAGAGATTGGAAACGACATACAATATGCAGTTTTATCTTTTCGAGATCACATACCAGCATATGTATCGCCAAAAAATATGACTCAAGTTTTAAAGAAACGTCTATGCTATAATTTTTTACATTTAAAAAATTTACGTATTCGTTTATTCCTTGGGTTATAAAAAGGAATATCAAATATAGACAATATTTATTGTAAAGCAAGAAATTTTATGAGTATAAATTTTACTAGAGAAAATGTTTCTCATATTTAGAAGTAATCTTTCTACATCAGATACAACGGTTTGGTGTTGCACAAGAATGCAGAAATTGCACTATGAATTGATGCGGAATGTGCATATACGTGTTAATTATATTCAGTAAAGCGTTTACTCCATATCTAATTGAAAACCTGGGAAACATTTCTGGGTTAAAATACCAAAATGTGCAAGAATCATCGGTAAACGATACAAAGAGTTATAAAGCCGTTATTATAGAACATCGCATCCAAATTATCTTTATTATAAATTGGAAATTTAAATACTGTTCGTTTTGTGGGTAAAGCAAAATCGCGTACCAATTTAGTGCATCCTCATATGAATTTAAGTGCTTAATGATGTTTCATTTTATTTACAGCATTAAGCTAAATCGTAACAATACACCGCACCGGTATAAATTCTAATTCCTGTTTTTTTATTATAATAAAATTTATGTATTACTATCTTTTTGTAATTAATAAATAAAAGTTAAAAAATTTTTTAGCCAAACACTTAAAAATTTTTAACTTGGGAATACAATAACAGGAAAAAAATATCGGATTATTTAAAATAAACAAGCTAAGAAACATATCGAACCTTAGCATGTATTATGATTCCAGGTATAACATGCCCGAGAGGGACCATGTCTAAATTATATCCTTACATTCTAATAATACTTGTTTTTTTGTAAGTAGTGTATGTTTGCGAAATTGCTGCTAATAATACCGATATCTATATAAAAAAAACAGTAGAGTTGATAACGCCCCAGCGAATGACATATTCAAACAATTTGGTTACTCTTTTCTTTTTGTAATGATGACGTTCGTTTACAATGTTTTAAATATGTTGTGCTGGATTAGCAACTATCTCCTTAGCAGCGCAGGAACTGTATTGGAATAGTTTTTGTGCATTATTAGCTTCTTTTTCTATGAAATCATCATTGAAAAGTCATTTATTACGTTATGCATTATTAGATTTGCATTAACAGAAGCTTGTTGGATTACTTGGGATTAATGGTTTACTTTTTTAATTTTATTTTGGCTAATTTAATTTTATTTAAGATATGTGCGGAATTAGTAGACGCGTAGTCTCAAAAACTTCTCTTCTTTCTAAGAAGGTGCGAGTGCAAGTCTCGCTATCTTAATTATATAATGATGTATACATTTCAGAATACCTATTAAACAACCATAACTTAGTGTAAAGTGCGGTCTTTTAAACCGTTTACCAGGGTTCGATTCCCTGTGTTCTACATTACTTATATATATATTGATAAGACATTTTTACTATTGATTTAATTAAATATGTTATTTTACAAGCACACGTCTCAGGCCTACTAATCTTTGAATACAGATGTTTGAAATCGTTTTCAAAATATCCAACTGGACCAATCTATGATCCAATTACGTATGCTGGATCGAATTGTCCTGCAATTGTATTTTATAAAAATATGTTAGCACGTAGACAGCGTGTTTTAATGTTAGTGCAATGATGAACATTTACGAATATCTGACCATTTTCACATCTTTTTTTAACATCGGCATGTGGTAGGAGGTGCATTAAACAAATTATAGAAAAGTCTCAATTAAAATTAAGTACATTCTGGTATTCTTAGATCTTATAAAATATCATTGAAAGCACTCTGTTTTATAAAAAAATATCATTTTATTGATAATTGGAAAATATACAATTAAAAGACCATTGGTTATATGTACATAAACCACTAAGGATTACATGGAAATTAACTTCAAATATGTGGTCGTATTCAAAATAGTCTTTTACGTCAACCAATATTTTTGTATGAAATGCCCACCCTTGTATTTCATATTTAAATATCTCAAAAAATCTTACAAATGTATTATGTTACATAAGTCAATATATAAAGAATTTGAAGAACAACTATTCTTTATATTAGTATATCAATTATTATTTACATTTTTACAACGTATTTTTGTTTACTTAAATCATTTCGTTTGATGATAAATATGATGGAGATACTAACCGAATCGTTACTGCTGAATTTTTTAATATTAAACCAATAGTTATAAATACAAAATTACAATATCATTTATTTTATAAGTTATACAACCTGCATCAAAAATAGCAACTCGTTTCTTAATTACACTTTTCCGTAATTTTTACAAAGACATGGACATCAAATAACTCGTATAAAACAAATGCGTTTTCCTGCTATAAATATTGCTACTGGATTTAAGTTTAGCCAATATGTTATGTATTAAATGAATCACGACATTTTATATTTGCCAATTATGTTCATTTCATAAATCAACAGATCCATGCTCGTGACCTGTATATAGCATACCTTGCGCATATTGCAACATCGAGACAAATTGCAGCGTATGATATTTTTTTCTTGTTTAATACTTAAGCAACAAACATTGATCTGAAACAATTATATTTGTGGGAACGGATAAAATAAAAATTAAAATAATAAAAGTCGTGGCGGAATTAGTAGACGCGTAGTCTTAAAAACTTCTCTTCTTTCTAAGAAGGTGCGAGTGCAAGTCTCGCCGACACTATTTTTTTGTAGCTCAATTGTTAGAGCGCTCCTTTGATAAGGAGAGTTGGAGGTTCAAGCCCTCTCCAAACTATATTTCGAAGTAGTTTAATAGTAAAACACAGCTTGTCGCGCTGTGAAATACGGGTGCAAGTCCCGCCTTCGGAAAAAAAACAAAGTATTAAAAAACAGTATATCTTTTATAGTGCAAATCCTATCTTTGTATGAATGTATCCACTTTTTTTTATTATATAATGATGTTTTTCTGAAGCTTTTACATTTATCGATAATATTATTTCCAATTCTGAGTTGTGTGTAGCATGTTTTGGACTTTTTTTAGGAACAATAAATGTTTGGAAAATTTTCAATTTTATCTATTATTTATTAGTGCTAGTTTTTCATTTAATAACATTATTAATACAAGCACAATCTCACGTATATATTAACATTAACCTTTGGGTAGCTGTGTTTCATACAACAGATTTTGTATTTAATATGACATTATATTTTAGATAGTGTTTCTTGTACAATGTGTTTTGTTATTTACTTTATTTCATTTTTAGGTTCATTTTATATTCATTAGATACTTTAAGCAATGATCCTGACTAACACGATTTTTAGCTTATTTTATCATTATTTACAGTATTTATGCTTGTTTTTTGTATTATCAATTAATTACATTCAGATGTTTATTTGGCTGGGAAGTGTCGGTTTAGTTTCATATTTACTTTATTAATTTTTGGTTTTGATAGAGAACACAGCAATCGTGCTGCATTTAAAGCCATTTATTATGAATAGATTGGCGATTTCTTTTTTTTTACTTGGAATACTATTTTATTGTGGCATTATTTAGGTACTGCTGATTTACATGCTATTTGAAAGAATTAACATTATGGAAGTTAATTTAATTACGTAATTGTTTTGATTTGAGATTCATAAATTAACAATTATTTGGGTTTTGGTTTTTTAATTGCGGCATTTTGTAAAATCCGCGCAATTTGGGATTTCATACATGGCTTTGCTGATGCTATGGAAGGACCTACTACAGTTTCTGCGTTATTACATGCAGCAACCATGTGTTACTGCTGAGTTTTTTTAGTAATCAGAAATTCTATATCTTTTTATTCATTTACCGCAACTAAATACGATAATGCTTATTTGTTGCAAGCATTACTACTTTTTTTTGCATCTTTGTTGCATTTTTTCAATATGTATTTAAAAAAAATAATTAGCTATTCTACATGTGCACAATTAGGATTTAATGTTTGTTGCATGATTCCTTAAATCAATATATTTTGGCATTATTTCTATTTATTTAATCATGCATTTTTTTAAAGCATTATTATTTTTATGCGCAGGTATTATTTATACATGGTATAAATGATGAACAAGTATCTTAGAAAATTTGGTAATCTTTAATCGTGTTTTCCCAGTTGCATATAAAGGATTTATTATTCGGTTCTTTAGCATTAATGGTTTCCTGTTATCTGTTATTATTCAAAAGATGCAATTTTTGAAACACTATTATTAAGCACCTGCGATTATATTATTTCTCGCATTAATCTTAGTTTACTTTAGGTACTTTTTTTACTGCAGCTTTATAGCTGTCGCGTTTTTTATTCTTGGTTTTTTTAAAAATTATAGTGGTACATCAATAATAAAAACATAAAATGCATGAAGCGTCAAGAGCTTTATCTTTTTATTCCTGTTATTATATTATACAGTTTGTTCAATCTTTGCTGGTGTTATTAGTGTACACATATTTTATGGATCATACAGTATCTATGTTTAAAATTAGTTTTAATTTCCAAATTATATTAACTCAGATAATATTACTGCAGAAAATTTACCACAGTTCATTAAAACAATTACCTCTTTTGTTTAACAATTTTAGGGTGTTATATTTGGTTATATTTTCAACTAAATATTATTATTTATCAACCAGAATTAAAAAAATTATTTTCAAGAATTATTAATTCAATATAAAAACAATCCGGAATAAGAAAGTTTATTATTATAATTTTATGTATTTCTATTTCTAAAACATTTAATTTTGATAATTGTTTATTACACCTTTACTTGTAAAACCTATAACATATATTGCATACGTGTATTTGTTATCAACAAATTGAAAAAGGTATATTGTGAATACTTTGGCCTTACTGGAATTAAGTATATCATTAATAAAAATATCGTAAAGTTATAAACGAATATAATAAAATTTCATTATACATCAGTCTGTTAATCATATTTATTATTTATTTCAATTACCGTAAGCTTTTATGCATTATATGTATAATGCCCCTATCCTTCAAACGATAGGGGACTCATTAATGATTTACACACAAATTCAAACAAATAATGGATAATTCTTTATCTTAATACACAAATGATACAATAACTTTTTATTTGTATGTAAAACATTTATCAATATTTTAATTATAAAATATTATTAGATGCTGGGCAACACATTCACTTGAAAAAGTCATTTATTTCAAGTAAATTATTTATTAGCAAATATTAAAACAAACGCGCGCCTATTTTTACGTCATGCGCTATTACCAAATAGTATGGTTAGTATATACAGAAACATTAATTAACGAATATCCTGCAGCAAATTGTTTGAACGTGAGATGTGGGACCTATTCTGGAATTGTTTTTACTAAACATACAGATCTTTCGTAGAATTTTAACTGATTATGGATTTAGGCGGTTATCCTTTTACGTAAGGATTTTCCAGTTTGTGGTTATTTTGTAATTAAAATTTAATGCATTGAAAAATGCGTTAATATATGTCCCGTAAAATTAAATCAAGAATATAGATATTTTCGGTTTGAAAATCCATGGATTTAGCACCTAATGCTTTGCTATATAGCTTAATTGTAGAGCAATGATTGTGCTCCGGAGATATCAGTTCAATTCTGATTATAGGACGTGTTATATTGTTTATTCAATAATTCTTACCAAAATTTTAAGAAAACACCAAGCTCCGTATCTGATATATGTCTTCAGCAATGCCGAAGTATATCAGCACTCAGAACTATCATAAAGCTCGCGAAATCCAGTGACTATATCTTACATACATCAGAAAATCAGCTACATAATGCAGCCGTAATAAATATGCCAATTTGTCATAATTTCTTTGAAAAATTGCATCTACCTTTACGATTAGTATATCTTAAATGGAAACAAATAAAACCATTTTTTACAGAGATCTCAAAAATAATATATGTGTAGTAAAAACAATACAAAAGTCTTTTTTTCTATTAAAGTGACGCCAAGCCGAATAATTTCTTTGCATGTGTTATCCGACGCGCATATTCGGTAATAAAAAAATTTGCAAGTAAAAAAAAACAAGATGACACTGTTGCAAATACGTGGGCCATTCTAGCTGAGTCATTAAAGAAGGCGCTGTATGAAGAAAATAGCTATGAAACGAGCAATGAAATCTTTAAGCCTATTACGATGAAACGTTTTGCTCAGATATTTAATAAATCCAAAAATTTACATGAACAAATACGCAACTATAAACCGAGACATCTTAGTTCTAAAAATGTTTATGCACCATTTCCAATTAGTATAATAAATTATTATTAGATCAAGGTTTCATTATTTTAATATGAAATATTTAGTTTCATTATATAAAAAATCTGGTATACTTATATAGTAATCGTATAACTGTTAAGCCGTTAGCAATAGTAAATCTTCAAAAGCTTCGTAATAATTATATTGATGATACGACGAAATTAATAAATAATAATTTAAAAATAAAGGTAACAACTTTGGTGAAAAAGGCAAGAGCATATAAGCCATGGTTCTCAAAACCCTTATGGAAGAAGGTTTTAAAGCAATTTAAATATAATCGCGATGCACTTTTTAGACATTTTCAACAACGTCACATTTTTCATAATTTATCCTTTCAGTATTATATATTAACTTATGCAATTACACGTTAACTCGACAGCAATTTATCAAATATAATAAGCAAATAATAAAACATAATTTTCCAAGGATTTCTGTGCAAAATATTCCGCGATATACTGTATCTCACTATTTAAACAATTTTTTTTACGCAGTTGGCAGATTTATTGTACGTTTTTCTACATATAATTTACGTAATTTTATAAAAAAAACACAGTAACGTTTAAATCTTATATTAATATTACTCAATTAAAAAGACGCTTATAATATTCATTTTCAAAAAAAAAAAACGACATAACTGCACGTTTGGTAATACGTCCCAAAAACCTCGATTATGACATGACATCAGCCGTAAACTTGGGCTTTCACTCAAATAAACGAACCACATCATTTGCAGCGAAGCAATAGTAAATATATTGCGAAATATTTAAAGAAAAGCATACACATTTTATTAACTTAGGAATTTTCTCAACCATTAATGAAAAAAATACGTAGTTTTTATAAGGAGTAAAACTTACGCAATTACGTATTTTAAGAATTTACTATAAGCGTAAAGTTATGTTTGAAGCATTCGAAAGCCAAAACAACGACGTGTATAATAAAGATGAAAGTAACAGACTTTAAATGTAAAAATATCTAAAGAATGTGTGTAATGTAGCATTTTCGTTTGTCCGAGCGGTACCAGTTCAAGTCTGGTCATTCTGAGATTGCTTGCCACCATTTCTAAAAAAAATGGAACGTGCAACATTATAAAAATATTCCTGCGTAAAATAAAACGAAAATGCATAACAAATGATGTATTTTGTAAATTAGTCTGGATTTTTTTAAGATAATCCAATAGTGCAGACAAAGTAAAGGCATCAGTCTATTGGTGTTTTCGCAGTATAGTATAATTTAATCTTTAGATAAAATTAGTTGCAGTAATCAATTACGTAAATTATTTTATAAGAAAACGCGGTCAATATATTTAAGATTACTGATATATTTTATAACACTTTATGAATCAGTTTTTTATTCAAAATAATTGCAATATTCACGCGGTCAATGGTTAATACTTTAAATATTTACAGCATGGTGATATAATATTATAAAGTATGTAGCAATATTAATATTGTAATTATCGAAAGTTCGTAATTATTTAGTTGTTATGCGTGTTTTGACGCTAAAGCTTGCATTTTCTAATTTTTGTAGTATATTTCTACAATTTAATCAATAAATTAAAAATAACGGTTACTTATGACTCCATAGCATGATATTCCAAATTTTATGTATTAAATTAAAATTACACCGGAATATCAGATTATTTAATAAAAAAAATATAGTATATGGAAAATTAAAGAACTTCATGCAATTAGTCACTTTTTAAAATTACGTTTTTTTATAAAAATAAAGTAAGAAAAATAGTGATATACACAAAAGTTGAATGGTTAATTAACTACGCGAAAAAAAATCGAATTGGTGAAATTTTTTGTCAAATTTATTTTTTTTTCTTAGGGTTTTTCCGGACGCGCTGGTTTTTCTCCGCAAATTGTGTTACGGGTTTTATTTTTTTTTCTGTTGTTTAACAATCACACACAAATTTATTTTTTAACGAATCAATTTTTTTTTTTTTGCTCAGTATCTTTTATTTATTTTTTTATAAAATGGAATGCTGAATTCTACGAGAGTCCAGCCGCCATTTTTTGTAACTGATTTTTTTTTACTAATACATTTGCAGGATTTTGCTGTATGATAAAATTAAGTAAATGTTGCCAAAAATTACACAATCACGAATAACAAGTAATATATTACATATCTAGTATTTTTTACTTATGAGTCCATTACAACAATCAATATTTACTCGATATTAATTGTGTAAAATAAATATGCCAACGGTAAATAACAAATTTAGAGACAAATACTGGTTGGCGGATTTATTTTTAAAAATGATTAAAATATTGATAATGATAAAAAGTAATAAAATGTCCTGTAATATTCCACATGACTAATTTGTTATTTTTTTATTCAATAAGGTAACAAAATAATTGATGACACACACCGAGATTAAAAAAGTAAATGGATTTTGGTGCCAACGATTTAAAATTTTATTGTTTTATAAATTGAATAAAATAAGTTGGAAATTTTATTATTAGTCACTTTTTTACTTAAAAGATCATAGCGAATATTTTCGTAAAAAATTGTTGATATTTTTCTTGTATTTATTTTATGTAGATTTTTGCGATGAGTGAAATGCTCATCTTTTAATTAATTTTTTTTTTAATTTTTTTTTTATTTTTTTATCAGTTTTTTTTTTAAAAAATGATGCGGGTTAACAATGAAACTAAATTTTTGATTTTTTTCCCGTAATTCTTCATTCGTGTTTTTTTTGTACAAAAAAAACATTTAGCGCAATAATCCTATAAAACATCAAACAACGTATGGCATTTTTAGGACGCGGTTAGTTTATAAAAAATGTAGATTACAGAAAAAAAGTATTACGTTACAAAATTCCAAAAATACTTAAAAATACGCAGACGTTAGCAATTCATGCTTCTCATAGACCTGACATATATTTTAATTATTTATTAATCTTATAGTTGGGCAACAAATATTATTAATAAATTTTTTTATTTTTATCTAAAATATAATAACTGTCAATAATTTATATATGCTAAGTTATAACTGATTTAGATAGTTTTTAGTTATTATTTAATATAAACTTATTTAGAAAAATAGCAGAAGGTCATAAAATCCGAATTTAATGTCATCTTGGCAAAAAGAGACTATCAGAAACTTAGTTAGAATGTAATGTCTCATTACGTATTTATATTGTTGTTGAACTAATTTTTCAATAAATTATTGAAAATTATAACATTCTGCAGCAATCACTTAATTTGCTCGTCAGCGAATTTCTAGCAGTTTGTCCAAATTATCTGACGTAAATAAAAGTATGTCAATTGTTGGTATTAGTGTTAATTTATTGATTTAGTTATCAAGACTAATAAAACGATTAGTAATTTTAGTTATATTCATATGATAATTGTATAAAATATATATTTTACCATTTAAAAGTCTGTTACTTTCATCTTTATTATTTGTAGAACCGTTATTTAATTACAATCTTTTGTGCTATTTATAAATTTTTTATGTTATTTTCTAAACTATAATTTCATTCAATTAGTCAAATGACTCCTAGTATAGGAAAAGAAGTTGCTGTGATTTATGAATTAACATGTTTTGGTGTTTTTTGATCTCGTTGGATCAATCGTTGGTTATTTTCATGGTAATCATAAAAGATATTGGTTCTTTATAATATTTTATTTGGATTTTTTGCAGGCCTTTTCGGTTTTACCTTTTCGGTTTTATATACGATTAGAGTTGGCATCTAACTGGTAATCAAATTATTGTTGGGTGATCATCAATTTTATAATACTGTAATTTCTGCGCATGCATTAATTTATGATTTTCTTTTTTAGTGATGCTGTATTAATCGGTGGTTTTGTGTAATTGGTTTGTTCATATGGAAATTGTGCACCGGATATGGCATTTTCCACGATTAAATAACTTAAGCTTTTGGTTTATTACCTCTTCATATTCATTATTATTAATTTCAGCACTTGTTAGATATTGGAACAGGTACTGTTGGACATGCATATCACCATTAAGTTCTATTTCAAGCGCATCCTGTGCTGCAGTTGATCTTTCTAATTTTTTCATTACATCTTTGCTGGTTTAGCTTCTTTTATTTGGTGCAATTAATTTTAATTACTACATTATTAAATATGCGAGCGCCTGCTTTATCATTAATTCAAATGCCATTATTTTACTTGGTCTATTTTTATCACGCGATCTTATTAGTTGAAGTGTGCCAGTATTAGCAGCTGCATTAACAATGTTACTTTACCGATCGTAATTTTAAATACTACTTTTTTTTGATCTGCTGCGGTGTGATCCTGGTATTATATCAGCATTTATTTTGGTTCTTTGGACATCCAGAAGTTTATTATTTTAATATTACCTGGCATTTGGTGTTTATTTCAGCAGTCGTATCTTACTATGCACGTCGACGAATCTTTGACATGAAGGTATGTGTTTGCTATGCTACAATTGTATTCTAGGGTTTCTTGGGTTTGGGCACATCATATTGTTTACTGTTGGTATGGACGTAGATACTCGTGCATATTTTTACAGCAGCTACAATTTATAATTGCAGTACCTACTGGGAATTAAAATTTTTAGTTGTTAGCTACTCTTTGGGGCGGCGCATCTTACATTTAGAACACCTATGTTGTTTGCGTTAGGTTTTATTTTACTATTTAACATTGGTGGGATTAACTGGTTATTATTTTAGCAAATAGCTGCGATCGATATTCAATTTACATGATACATATTACGTTAGTTGCACATTTTCATTATGTTTTTAAGTATGGTGCAGTTTTTGCATTTATTTGCTGCATTTTATTATTGGATGGAAGTAATCTTAGATTTGCATACAATGAATTCTGGACAAGTACATTTTTATGTAACATTTATCGTGTAAATATTACCTTCTTTCAATGCATTTACTTGACTAGCAGGAATGCCTCGACGTATTCAGATTACCCTGATGAATTTGAATTTGTATAATGCAATTGAAACATTCGGTAGCGTGTATTACAGCAGCTTCGTCTTAATTTTTATTTTTAATTTTTATTGGTTATTATTCAAAAATAAACGTCGTGCAGCAAAACGCATGGCATTTATAAAAAAAAAATAGTAAAATACCACCATTTCGTAATAATATTCATAAAAAATAAGATCAATAAAGAAGATAGCATAATGTAATGCAACGTACCTCATAAGTACGGTAATGCGGGTTCAAGTCCGGCTCCTTTTAAAATTCGCGGGAATATAGAATCTTGTATTTTAAGATTCAAAAAACTTAAATTAAACAAAATTAACGATGTTTTCTTATAATCATATGTTATATAACCAAGATGTCGAAGATATGAAAAAATTAATCCAAGTGTTAGAAAAAGGACAGACTATTAAAATCGAAAGAAAATCTATCAGTTTTATGAAGATGCTGGTCTGTGTAATCTCAATTGCGGATGTGTCGCTTAAAGTATCTGGTTATTAACAGTAACTTCAGGTGAATTAGTTACATTTTTACGTGTGTTAAAGGATTGTATTAAATCTAGAACGGTGATTCTGTTAGGTGTTGTCGTCCTAGGTGATGATAAATCATCTAGTCTGAGATATTGTTGTAAGAACTGCCGTGTTCTTGATGTGCCTACTGGGTTTAATTTATTAGGCCGAGTTGTTAGACGCATTGTGGTACTCTATAGATGGTTTAGGTAGATTTAGAAGATATGATTACAGCACCAGTATGAAGTAAAAGCTCCTGGCGTAATTTAAACGACAACCTGTTCGAGGAACTCTTAGAAACTGAATAAAAGCTATTGATATTCTTTTTACCAATTGGTCGTGGACAACGTGAATTAACTTATTGGAGATCGACAAACTGTAAAACAGCAATTGGTATTGATTGCTGTTATAAATCAAGCACGTTTAAATGAAAGAAAATGTGACGCTCCGTGTTTTGTGTTTACGTTGCAGTTGTCAACGCCAATCATCCGTATTAGAATTACGTAAAATTTTAGAACGTTATAATGCATTAGATAATACTATTATAGTTTCTGCCAACTGCTGCTGTAAGTTCCTGCATTACAATATTTAGCACATAATGCAGCTTGTGCAATGGGCTGTAATTTTTTCGGAGATAATGGAATGCATTCATTAGTTATTTTATGATGATTTATCTAAACAAGCTGATTGCATATCGTCAAATGAGTTTATTTATTACGACGACCTCCAGGACGCGAAGCCTTATCTGGTGATGTTTTTTTATTTACACAGTCGTTTTATTAGAACGTGCTGCAAAAATGTCTAGAAGAAAATGAAAGTGGTTCATTAAACCGCATTACCAGTTGTCACAAACACAAAGTGTGATGTTTCTGCATATATTTCAACAAACGTTATTTCTATTACTGAATGGTCCAAATTTATTTGAAAGTGACTTATTTTATTCGCGGTATTCGTCCAGCAATTAACTGTAGGTATTTCTGTAAGCCGCGTTGTTCTGCAGCACAATTATAAAACATTAAGAAGTTTAGCTGGTAAATTTAAAATTAGGAATTAGCACAATATCAGAGAAGCATTAGGTCTTTACACAATTTGGTGCTGTATATTGATGATGCTACTCGTGCATTACTTAAACGTGGGTCGTATTTTTACAGTAGTTATTAAAACAACCGAAGTATCAGCCTGTACCTATTAGAAAAAACAATATTATCTGGTCTTTTATGGCAACTGAAGGTTATTTTAGATGATATTGATTATACACAAATTTCTACGTATTGAAAACATATTACATCAATATGTTTGATCAAAATAGTATTTTTACTCTATATGTTTCAAATTTAAGTGAAAGAATTAGATGCTGGATGCTTTACATGCAATAATGAATTATTTTTATATGAAAAAACTTATCAATGGAAATCAACAAAAGACGGTTTAGTTCGCCGTGAAATTTTATAAATAATGTAAAATATACAGATAAAATTATGGCAGTGGCTGAGTGTTAAAGCAACGTCTTGGAAAACCGATGTAATACTTACGTATTCAGGGTTCAAATCCCCTCCTGCCCTAAGTTGTAGCTCAATGGTAGAGCAATCGCTGTTAACCGATTGTTATGGGTTCAAGTCCCGTCCAACCCGAAATATTATTATAATATTTTTTAAGAGAAATATACCATAATATACATAAAACATAATACGTTGAAAGTACAATAAGAGTATTCACATGTATTTTTTTAAACGAATACCTCTTGCTTCGAAAGTTTTAAATCTAGTGTGTCCTATGCGACGCCAAGTAATTTGACATATAACTGGAATTTTGGATTTCATTGCATTATTTTTTTTTGCAATACCAAATAATATCTGGGCTTTTTTTAGCAATGCATTAACGTTCCGTCTATTGTATTTCGCATTTCATTCAGTTGAGCATATTATGCGGGATGTTTTCTATGGTTGGCTTTTTTAGATATTTACATGCTAAATGGCGCATCCTTTTTTTTTATAGTAGTGTATTTACAATATGTTTCGTGTTTATATTATGCGTCATACTCTATTTATGTTCACGTTACTTATTATGCACTTGGCGTAATTATATTTTTTTTTATGATTTATCATTGCTTTTTTAGCTATGTTTTACCATGGGGTCAAATGTTCGTATTGGGGTGCGACTGTTATTTACAACTTGTTTCAACGATTCAGGTATTGGTGAAAAACTTGTAACATTATTGTGGGGTGTTATTTTGTATCTCAAACCTGCCTTAAAATCGTTTTTTTGTCTTCTCATTTTTTTTTACCATTTATTTTAGTAGCTTTTTGTCTTATTACATATATTATTATTACATGTAATATCATTCTAGTATACCATTACGTATAAATTTTGCTGTTGTATCAAATTAGTTTTTATCTTATTATATTTATAAGATATAATTAGGATTTTTAACTGTAATACTAGTATATATCATTTTTGTTTTTTTTTTTCCAAATACGTTATCACACGCCATAAATTATATGAAGCAAATCCATCACGAACACCACCACATATTGTCCCAGAATGGTATTTTTTACCATTTTTATGCTATCTTTACGTTGTATTCCTAATAAATTTGTGGTGGTACTTTATTTAATGTTCTTCTATATTTATTTTATTATTATTCCATTTGCGAGAGCGTGGAAGAAAATGTAATCTATTTCAAGATAGCCTTATTTTTAAGTATTATACTGCAATTTGTTGCAGGATTGCTGTCTATTAGATATCTTGGGTGCAATGCCTGCAGAAGAACCATATGTTAGTTTGCATTAATATGTTCTGCTAATTATTTTGCATACTTTTTACTTATTACAAATTTAGATTATATTTTAAATCCGATATTTAAATATTTAAGCAATGTCAAATAACTGGAAATAAATTACTATGACTTAGTGTAAAGTGCGGTCTTTTAAACCGTTTACCAGGGTTCGATTCCCTGTGTAATTATGAAAGCATTACGTAATGGTTTAAACATAAAGTTTGTTTAAGTATAAAACAATATTATATAAAAAATATGCATACGCGTTTTAAGCGTAACTTTATGTTTTTTTTTAGATTTTTCTATGCTATTATTTTCATATGATGTTTATAGAACATATTATTTTATTATCTTGGTATTACCATTTATAACAATAAGTAATAAATTATATACCTATATTTTTAATTATTCAATTTATTACTTACTACAATATTATTTACTTTATGTCTGTTTTTATTGTTTAATAACTGAAAAAAAAGATATTGGAGCCATGAGCCTAATTTATTGGAGTCGCATTAAGCCTTATTTTGAGTATTGTGTACTGTAATTTTAGTCTTAGTATTGTTTTATTCTTATTGTAATTTAAAGTAGACAGTCGTATACAATTATTGCATTTTTGTATTTTTACTAATACAAGCCTTATCGATTACTTTTTTTTCAACATCAAAATATATTTACATTTTATATTATTGTTTGAATTATTACTTTGTCATTCTTTTTAATTTATAATTGGTTGGGTAGTATTGGTAAAAATATCAAAGCAGCCTTATTATTTTTTCTTTTATACATAATATTGCGTCATTGCCAATGTTATTTTCAATAATTTATTATTTATAATGATACAGTGAATTTATTATCTTTCAACTTAACGATTTAAATTATGTGCAATAACAACGCGCTATTTATGTTAGCTTTTTTATTGCATTTGCTGCAAAATTAGCCATACCGCCGCTTCATCTATGGTTAGTCGAGGCACACGTTTGAAGCGCCAACTGTTGGCTCTGGTCTTATTATCAAGGAATCGCGTTTAAAGATAGGATTATTATGGATATCTTACAATATTACCAACTTATGTTTAGTTATGTACATTTATGAGATGCAACAACTAATATATCCTATATTAGTTTCTTTTATTACATTTATATCGTTTTTGTTTTTTTTTGTCAAGTGACTTAAAAAAAATTATAGCATACCTTATCAATTATACATATGTTTTTATTTTTATTAGGAATATGTTCAAATACATATTACAGGTTTCAAGTGGAATATTTATGACAATATACACATAGTTTTGTATCACCTGCACTATTTTGTTGTGTTGATTTATTTTATGAACGTTACGAAAATCGTAGTATTATTAATTATAAGTACATTAAGCACATTATATGCCTATATTAGCTATTATTCATGTTTTTTTTAATCTTTAGTCGAAATTGGATTTCATTAACAGCTAATTTTATTGGTGAGTTTCTTTATACTACGTGGTATTTTTGATTGTTATAGCATATTCTATATTTATTTTAGGTATTACATATGTTCTTTTATGCTGCAACTATATTTAGTGCATTTTGCTAAAATGTTTTTTGACCACGTATGCGCTGAAATTACTTATTATAGCGATATTTAATTATAAGAATTTAGCGTGTTATCAATACTTACTTTTCCTTTAGTATATTTTTTATATTCTACCACAAGTATTTCTTTGATTTAGGCGTATGGATTATATTTTATAATCTTACCACTTAATTAGTTAAACAAAAACTTATGTTTTTTTATAAAAGAATTCTTTTTTTTTATTTCAGAATTATTTTTGGTTATTACAGCTCCGTATTATTAATGATTATAATATCAATAACATTACGTATGTAATAAAATTATAGTACAAAATCGTATACAAACAGTTCACTTTAATGCAATTTTAGGAATATCGAACATTATTAATAATGATTTATGTTTCAACCTTATGTTATTATTATTAACTATGAGTTCAATAAAAGAACCTATTTTATTGTTTCAACAACAATATTTTTTAAATTACACGACACAACTTTGTAAATGCTTTTATTTTAATTGCAATAATTCTTATTATTATTATTAGCGCCGTATCTAATCACAATTTACTTTATTGGGAAGAACACATTATTTTAACTGTTCTTTATTGTAATTAGGTGGTATGTTTATGTATTAGCGCTAATGATTATCTTATATTGTTGGTTAGCACAGAATTTCAAAGTTTTTTGCTTTATTATTGGTATTTAGCTTTTTTCGAAATGAGAACGTGCTGTTAGAGGGTGGTAATTACTACTTTGGTAACATCTGCATTAATTGTCCGGCTTTTTTCTATTAGGTATCTGTTAATATATGTGTTACGGGTACTATTAATCTTTCAACAATATCTTTATTAATGTACTCGTGATTTTGTTATACAAGATTATCTTGTTATTCAATTGGGCGGCTTATTCATATTGTCATTATTTCTTATTTAAAATGGCTGTTAGTGCCTTTACATATATTGGTCCATTACACGTTTTTACAACGTCTAATTTATTTTATTGTTTACCAATTAGCAATTATTTAGTAAAATTTCTGGAATATTACCGTTATTTCAAACAATCGCAATCTATCTATACTAGACATAATTTTTGGGTTTTTATTTTGCATTTATTATTAGTTTATTTTCTATAACATATTGGTGCATTTGTGTGCTTTAAAGAAGATAATATTAAAGCGATTCTTAGCATATAGTAGTTATAAATCATTTTGGCTGGATTCTTTTTACATTAGCGTTAAATGATTTTACTAGCAATACAAGTTTCTTTTTTTTTATTTTTTAATTTTATATTATACTTAATGTTTACATTCTTTATTTTATTTATTTTTGACAGTACCTCATAGTACAGAAGATACTTATTCTTTCATTAATAACTTTATGCACAATTTCAACATTAAATAATACATTTACTGTTTGGTATCTGTTATTCTTTTTTCTTTTTATAGGTATGCCACCAACTTCTAGGATTTTTTAGTAAAATTTTTGTCATTTATTTTATTTATTTAAGCACGGTTTTATTGTAATACCATTATTATTAATTCATTTACTGCAATTTCTGCTTATTATTTATATTGCAATTATTATATATTATTTTAACAAATCATAGATATAGAAACAGCAACCACACTACAATATAATCGATTTAAATTATATTTTAGTTATTATATTAACATGTATTCAGATAATAGGTATTTCTATACTACCAACAATTTTTAATATTAATTGCGTTTTTTTAAAGCACTTGAATCATACTAAGAGAGTGGCTGTAGTTTGGTTTAAAGCGGCGTCTCTGCTAAGGCGTTATAATCTAAAATATGGTTATCGCAAGGTTCAAATCCTGTCGCTCTCCTTTATTTAAAGATGCTGAGTGTTAAAGGCGTCTGCTGTAAACCAGGATCTCGTAATGAGTACGTAGGTTCAAATCCTACTCCTTTCCACTTTTGTAAAATTAATTTGAAAAATAACAAAGAAACGATGCCACAATTAGATATCATTACTTTTTGTAACTCAAATTGTTTAGTTTATTTTGCTTTTATTTTTATTTATATTCTTAAATTTTTAAAAAATGTTATCGGATACAACAATTGCAGTACTTAACACACGTAAATATTATTTATATCAAACCAATATGCTGCAACTATGTTCATATTTTTAAAAATAAAAATATAAAAAAACAAGTCGCCATAGTCTTTCAAAAATATATTGCACAATTAAATAAAATTTCAATTACAAAATATAGTCAGTTCAACATTTGATCGCGCATCAGCCTGTACATAACAAATCTTAATTAAATAATAATGATGTTTTCTTTGTACAATTTTATTTATGTTCATATTGTTTGTTTATTTCGCATTTTTTCTTACATACCTTTGCGCTATTTCTTTGAAGATTTATTTTTAATTATTGCATTCGTCTGTTTTTCTTATTGTTAATATTTCAACTAATTTCAACAGCAACAACAACTATATTTTGCAGAACGTTGCTAATTATATTAGAATACTTATATGCTAAATTATTTGCACGACGAAAAGAAGCTATTTAGTAAAAATAAGATATTAATTAAACAAATTTATCTTGAACAAGAACCACAGCTTATTTCACAATATGCTGCATTATTTTATCTTAAAACATTTATTTAACGTTAAAATATATAAAGAAATTGAAATAAAGGCGCAACAAACAGCAATTCAGTCATTATTTATTGAAAAACAACAAAATTTAACTGCAAATTTAAAAAAATTGTTGAAACTCAACCCAAAGATACACTAAAAAATACTATTATTCTAAAAAAATTTAAGTATAATAAAAAATTAAAACTAACACGAGCATTTAACTCTGCAAAATATACTACAGTTATTGTACCACGTATGTTGCTATGAATCAACCTATGGCAAAAAAAAGTATTACAAAAGAAAAAGTAGATACAGCAAAAAAAAATGAAAAGAAGCACGCAAAAAATAATACAAAAAAACAAACAAAAAAAAGATAGTAATGCCAATTACTTTTTTTTCAGGAATAGCAATATTATTCCTTTTTAGCCGCACCAATTAATATTTTACTATTATACATTACTATTTTTACAGCACCCCAAATTGCAAATAAAGATAAAGTGAGCATTTGAGTGTGGTTTTCAACATTTTCAGATACACGAAATGCTTTTAATGTTCAATATTATCTAACTGCTGTTTTATTTTTAATTTTGATGTGAATTAGCTTTATTTATACCGTGGCTCCTATTGCTTTTAATGTTGTAATTTCTCAGCATTAATTATGTTTATTTTTATGTTCATTAGTCTCACGTGTATTTAGAACGTACAATTGGTATATACGTCGACTCCATAATGATATGTTATTTTAGGAAATACTTATACTTACATCTGCAATTTCTGGTAACTTTAGCCCCTTGTTCTTATCAAATCAGCGTTATTTTTGATGCTAACGTTTATGCTGCTGTATTTATATTGCACTATTAGAGCAGGAGTTGCTTAGTTTATTATTCTTTCTTATTTATATTGTGCAATTAGTGTTCTTTTTCTTTTTGTTATTATGTTAGTACAATTAACAAACAATCAAATAAAGCAGTTTCCACTTCGAAATGACGTAAATACACCAATTTCTGATTGTTATTTACACTCTGCGGTTTCGGTCTTATTATTTTTTTTGTATACTTAATTTTTTTTATCATTATCTTATTCATTTCCGTTACATTATTGATTTAAACCAGCTAATAATGTCTAGTGTAATTTACAGAAGAACTTTATACAACTTTCTGAACTTTATCAAATTGGTGCTACATTATTTTATTGATTATTGGTTTGTCTTTTTTAATTTTAACATATTTAATTTATAGCAGCTTCTTTTGTGTTATTTGTTATCTTAAAATAAGCATTTATTAACACCGCGTCAATTAGTATGATAATTTTAGCAAGTTTTAAATAATTATGCTTCGCAATTAATAGTAGTAAAAATTATAAACCAAATACTAATTTTTACCAAAAACAAAATAGATCACATAAAACTAAGGAATGTACATATAAAACTAATCAAAAATAATCGCGTACTAAGTAACGCGGAAGAGACTTAGCCAGCACGAACCGTGAGATGTTTTATGGCATCACCAGCGTCGCTTTGGCTACATTAAAATGATAGAATTACATGATTATGTACAATTTTATCTATGTAATTATACTATTTTTTGGGTACTTTTGGTTTTATGTTAATATAATAACTAGATTTTGGTGTTTTCAATACAAAAATATTACAACAGCGTGCGATTGAAAAAGCGTATACTCATTATATTAGCTCGAAAAATTGCACATATCGTTGGTTAGAGGTTGTTTGGACAATTTATACCAATTCTAATATTAACTGCAATTAGCAATACATCTTTTAAATTTATTATATGCGTTGGATGTTGTAAAGCAGCATTGTTAACTTTGTCGTTGTATCGTAATCAATGTGTATTGGACGTATGTAATGTGAAATTATTAAACCGAAATGTCTGAGATAATTGCTAAAGTAAAAACGAAATACTTTTCAGTACCATCTCTTAAACCATTAATAGAAGTCCCACAAAAGAATACTAATAACATATCTGTTCCGCAACCGGAACAAAAAAGGGTTAGTTTCAAACCCATACTATTTGTAGACCAAGAAGAAGAATCCAGAAATTACTAGCATTTACACGAAGGACCCCGAATTAAAACAACTAATACTACAACTACAACAAGGCCGTCATCAAATAACTCTAGAAGAAACGAAACAACTGTTTAACGAGCGAAAAAAAGCCAAAAACAAAAACACAAACACAAACACAAACACAAACACAAACACAAACGAATATCAATATCTAAGAAACTTTCTGAAAAATTGTACGCACATGTAGAGATAACACCGGGTACACGGCATAACTCATTATTCGGAATTTCCTTAAACTTCCCACCACGTCCAAAGCCTAACCTACCAGTCAACCCGACATTCCTGGATTATTTAAGAGGTATTCTAGGATGACATCAACACCAACGACTCCACAAAAGGTGAGTATGCTACAGTATAAGGACCGCGAGTTCGATGTATCCCAGCTAATCAAATTCAACAAGAAATCTAATACATATTACACATCGATGATAAAAGAGATGAAAAATGCAAGGCTAGAATACTTGAAGGATATGGATACCACACGAATTAAAGCAAAATTGAATTAATGAATGCAAATTTTGATACGCTCGTAGATACACTTGAAGATAATATTGAAAGCCAAAAAACAAAACATCTTGCAAAGATTTTAAATTATTCTAATTATGTTTATACCAAATATAATGAAACTGCGAATCATTTGCAGTTGATAGCTATATGTTAGATGTTGATGACTTACAATTAGGCGCATTTCGATTTATTAGAAGTTGATAATTATCACAATTACCTGCAGATGCAGAAATTCGATTAGCTGTTACTGGTACGGGATGTTATTCATAGGTTTTGCAGTAGCCAAGCTTAGTGTAAAAATAGATGCGATACCTGGACGATTAAACCAATTTGAATTCGAGTTACGTTCTCCTGTATATATTATGGACAATGTTCTGAGCTTTGTGGTGTCGGACATGGTTTTATGCCAATTAAGATACAATTTTTAAAAAGTTATTAAATGATGTTAGGACATTATCCTTACCAGATATCATGATTAGTTTATCAATTTTTGCGACATCATTATTGATGCTCTTGATTTATCGTACTAATATTAATAATGATGTATTTAGCCTAGAATTATTATTAATTAGCAAATATTTTGTGCTTTACAATTACTAGTATTTATTTAAATGATATTTGTAGGTGAAATTTTTAGTATTTTTATTTTAGCAATGCTGCTATAGAAACAGCGATTGCTTTATGGTATTATTTTATCATATTATAGAATTACAAATAAACATATAAATCCAATTAATATACCGCGGAATTGCTTTCAGCTATTATTTTAGAATTAGAGGTAAACAATATACTATAATTACATTGAATGATTAATTATATTTATTACAATTCTTTTCGGTATATATATTTGATTTGGCACCGATTGCACATGTATTTCTGCAGTAGTCTGGTTATATTATAATACGGAGGATTATCCAAATCGTGCTTTGACAGATTAGAATATGAAATTGAGGATTATATTTTACAACGATATTGATCTGATATATATCAATATACCATTTAAATTTAAAACAACAACACGTGCATATAAAAAATCTAGATGGTATTCAAAAAAACTTGACGAATGGCTGCGTATGAGATAAGCTTGCAGTAAACGAAACAAAGTTTTGGGATCGGTATGAGTATATTAAATGTGAAATGATGCCTCGACGTTATAACAGATTATGGTGAAGAGTATTTTAACAAATTTGCATTTCCACCAGATTGAATTACATTGTTGGGCAGCATTTCCACATGAAGAGTTCCAGAATCTTGTATAGTCGCTTTGTTGCAGCACATACAATTGCTGTCAACGTTTTATAGAAAAACGTCAAGAATATTTAAAATATATAGCTTTATATAAGGAATATTCTAATATTGATGCTAAATATAATGAGAAATATGAACAATATGTAAAGGACCAAGAACTTCAAATTGTTTATAATCGAGTGCGTGGTATAAAATCAACATAATTGATGTTTTTAGCACAAAATTATATATTTACAAATTAGTTTTAATAATTTTAGATTAGATTATTCTGTGTAAACTATGTAGTGTTATGTTAGAATCTCCGTTATTTTATAAACTACAAGAGTTCAAGATATTCTGAATTTTCTTATAACTATTATCTTTCAGATATTACTACTGGATTATCTTTAAATATGTTACTTCGCGAATAATAGATTTAATTATAAGTTAAAAACATTTAATTGAATCTAAAGTTTTATGTTATATTCTTTTAATTTTTTTAGAGTATATTATTTAGTGTATTAGAAATAGTAATTTTAGGTATTATTGTGGCGTTGCCTTTACGACATTATTTGAACTGCCGCTTATTGGCGAATTATCAACAGTCCGACAAGCCCAAATAGGGTAGTCTTTGGGGATTATTACAACCTTTTGCAGATGTGCAAAATTAGTATTTAAAGGAACTTTGTTGATATTTTTGGTGCAAGTATTGATATTTTTTACACTTGCACAATTATTGCACTATACCATTAGCAGGAAATGCTTTGTTTATAATAGCAATTAAACTCAGATTATATTTTTTTAAATTATGCTTTTAAATATTCTTGTATTTTTATATTTTTATCATTAAATGCAGTACCTGCAATGTTAATTGATGTCTTCAAGTTCTAGATATGCATTATTGGGTGCGCTTCGTGCAGCCTGCACAAACAATTTCTTATGTAAGTTATAATGGCAATCAATTTATTACCTATCGTCTTTAACAGCAAGCTCTTTTTTCTCTATTTGATATCTATTGAAATGATGCTTGATTTTTGTTAGCTTTTTTCCTTTATTTATCATACATCTAATTACATTATTGCTGAAGGTTACAGACACCGTATGATTTACCTGGAAGCTGAAGTGAATTAGTTGCTGGGATATATTGTAGAAGTTAAGTTCTGTAGAATTATGCGGAATTTTTTATTGCAGAATATGCAAATCTTTATGTCTTCAACTCTTTTTTACAACACAATTATTTTTTGGTGGTATGTTCTGCACAATTATCTTATGAAAATATAATACCATCAGGTATTTTTTGGTTATTTATTAAAACTTTTATACTATATTATATAATCTTAAGTAATTCGTGCGTTATTACCCAGATATCGCTATGATCAATTAATGCAATTTTGCTGTTTACTGCATTACCCACAGTATTGCTTTTGTTTTCTTTTATTATATCATTGGCTTGTTAGTAATTTAAGATTTTGGTATTATTTTTTGGTTAGATATTATTGATTATATATTTATTATAATAAGGATGTTTTCTCCATTTAGAGCAATTTATAATTACCTCCTATTTTAGTTATTACATACCAAGATTTAGTGTTTTTTTATTACCAATTTTGATTTAGTCTTTTTATTTGTTATTTATTATTTTTTTTATATTTAATTCAAATAACTAGGTGCATTATAGATATATAGTTCACACGCGCACACACAGGTTTTATCTGAACAATTTTATTTTTTTATACTATTCCAATGTTACAACAACAAACCTCTTTAGCTAGGTCGTCAATTTTTTCCAATTTTATTATTTTAATTTTATGTTTATTTTAGTATCTAATGTCTTAAGTTTTATTCATTTTGGATTTACAGTAACAGCACAATTTTATGATGATTTTTGTTATTTCATTAACTTTTAATTATTTGTTTTCTTTTTATTTGGTTTAGAATTTACACGGATTTAGTTTTTTTCGATTTATTTTATCGTGCTGATTTATCCAAGGCATTACAATTGTTACTTTATTCAATCGAAATTTTTTCTTATTTTTATTACGTACAATTTCGTTATCTGGTACGATTTATTTGCAATATGATGCAGGACATTACTTAATACATATTATTACTGGATTTATCATTTGTATTATTAGCGCCATTACACAACAATTACTGATGTTATATTACTTATTCTTATTATTTGCATATATTTACTTTAGAGTTAGCGTTGCTTTTTTACAAGCATTTATCTTTACAATATTAACTAGCATTTATCTTAATGTAAGCTATAAATCCAAGTCTACTAGTGTTGCTTAAAAATTAGAGATGCGTAAACAATATCACCGTTATCATCTCTGTTCGACTAGTCCTTGGGCCATTTATTTGCATCATTATCTGCATTTACTTTATACTTAAGTGCAGCGCGCGTATGTGCATCGTTATGTCCATATAGTGGTTGGTTTTTTAATTTTAGTATCATAAAATGTAGCTGCAGTGATGTACATTTTGTGGAGAGATGTTGTACGAGAAGCTACTTTTTCGTGGTGACCATACAAAAAAAGTACAGCTGTAGCTTCGAATTGGATTTGCTCTTTTTTATTGTTTCTGGAAGTCTATGTTTTTTTTTGATTTTTTTGGGCATTTTTTCATTCAAAGTTTATCTCCAGCAATACAAATATGGAGGTATTTGCCACCATCTGGAATTATTAGCGCCAGGACCTTGTGGGTATTGCTTTGCAAATACACTGTTTTAATTACATCTGGTGTTTCTATTACTTACACACATCCGTTATCTTGTTATTGTAATTTTTAAAATTGTACGTGGAAGGTTTTATGCTTACTTTAATTTTATGCGACGTATGTTTATTATCGCGCAGCTTTGCGTAATATAGTAAACTACTTTTTGATATTTCAGATGGTATTATATGGATCTACATTTTTATATGCTAACTGGATTTCATGGTTGTCACGTGATCTGGTGGCGCTCTTTTTATTTTCGTTCAATTTATTTCGTCCATATGAAACGTCATCTTTTAAAGGATCATCAATGTTGGTTTTGAGTTGTGCGTATGGTACTGCATTTTGGTTGATGTTGTTTGTTATTCTTATATTTAAGTATCTACTATTGGGTAATCAATAATATATAAAAATATGGTCATCGTTTAATTGGTAGACAACTGACTTGCAATCAGTGAATACGAGTTCAAATCTCGTTGACTCCAAATGTATAGCCAAGTTGTAAGGCAGAGGTTTTGGCCCTCCCATCAACGGGTTCAAATCCGTTTACCCCATGACGCTTCGTCTAGTGTCGGACGTCACCCTTTCAAGTGAAGACATGAGTTCGATTCTCATAGCGGGGATTTATGAATGAATTGTATGCTCAGAATTTCTTAAAAGATGACCACATTAACAACTGTGCGTAATTTTACATTAAATTTTGGGCCACAACATCCAGCTGCCCATGGCGTTTTGCGTTTAATCGCAGGAATTAAGTGTGAAACAATAAAACGAGTGACCCACACATTGGTTATTACATAGGGCAACAGAAAAATTAACTGAATATCGAACTTATTTACAAATATTACCATATTATGATAGATTAAGATTATGTCTCTACAATGTCACAAGAACATGTCTTATGTTTTAGCCATATGAGAATTTATTAGATCTATGAAATCGTTACGTGCTAAATATTTACGTTGTCATTTTTTTGAACTTACACGTATATTGAATCATATCATGCAGTAACAACACATGCGATTGATGTTGAGCATTAACGCCGTTTCTTTGGGATTTGAAGAACGAGAAATTATTATGAATTTTATGAACGTGTTTCCGGAGCACGGTTACACGCTGCCTTATTTTAGACCAGGAGTGTAGCATATGATATTCCAGAAGGTTTATTGAACGATATTACATAAATTTGCAGAAATATTTCATTGATAGACTTTCCAGATATGGAAGAATTATTAAGTAATAATCGTGTATGGCAAGCACGTCTTCGTAATTGTTGGTTTAGTTGATTTTTGATGGTGTTTTAAAACATTCTTTAACCTGGCGTAATTGCCCGTAAGCTCTGGTTATCCTTGGGATTTACTGTAAATATATGTCATATGAGATTTATGATAAACTAAATTTTAGCGGTTGTACTGGGTCAGAATGGTGATTTGTTATGATCGATATTTAGTTCGTAATAGAAGAGATGCGACAATCAATTAAATATTATTAAACAATGTATTAATTTAATACCACAAGCGCTGTCAAAGTAGATGATAAAAAAATAACACCACCGACTCGTCAAAATATGAAATATGCAATGAAAATGTTATTGCTCATTTTAAATATTTTACGGATGATTTTCAGTAAATAAAGAGAAGCATATGCATTAGTAGAAGCGCCAAAAGTGAATTTGCAACATATCTAATTGCAGATGGTACAAATCGACCGATGCGCTTACGTATAAAAGCTCCTGGCTTTCTACATTTACAAGCACTCGAGTATTTAACACGAAATCATTATCTTGCGGATTTGGTTGCTAATATTGGGACATTAGATTTAGTATTTGGTGAAATAGATAGATAATCAATAATGAAATGTCTGCGGAATGTAGACGCACTGGTCTTAGAAACCAGAGTAAAGCAATTTACATAGGAGTTCAAGTCTCCTGGCCAATAATTAAAACATATAGCAAATTTGAACTGGATGCACTGTGTTCCAATTAAGTAATAATATTGTATAAAATATATATTTACCATTTAAAAGTCTGTTACTTTTATCTTTATTATTTGTAGAACTATTATTTAATATATACTTTATGTATCATTTAT
>PJQF01000164.1_pt1 | contig 36601 bp, 31 predicted proteins | sample 1503741 | NCBI WGS metagenome assembly PJQF01 (sample SAMN07775949, study PRJNA414020) | Biofilm metagenome, whole genome shotgun sequencing project. | isolation source: biomolecule (vanillin) treated reverse osmosis membrane biofilm | place: India: Nagpur | collected 2017-03-21 | reverse complement strand
CGAGACGGTACAGAATGGCGCTGACGGACGGTGGGTTAAGACAGTTGCTCCCACATTTTGATCTGTGAATACATTCAAAGGTGGGAGCTGGCTTGCCTGCGATGCAGGCGACTCGGTGTCAACACTCCACCGCACTCACCGCCAACCCGCCGCGCGAGGTCTCCTTGTACTTGTCATGCATATCCGCCCCCGTATCGCGCATGGTGCGGATCACGCGGTCCAGGGAGATAAAGTGTTGGCCATCACCGCGCAGCGCCATCTGCGCCGCGTTGATGGCTTTCACCGCCGCAATCGCATTGCGTTCGATGCACGGCACTTGCACCAGCCCGCCCACCGGGTCGCACGTGAGGCCGAGGTTGTGTTCCAGGCCGATTTCGGCGGCGTTGCACACCTGCTCAGGCGTGGCGCCGAGGATCTCGGCCAGCCCGGCGGCAGCCATGGCGCACGCCGAACCGACTTCGCCCTGGCAGCCGACTTCAGCCCCCGAGATCGAAGCGTTTTTCTTGCACAGAATCCCCACCGCCGCCGCACCCAACAGGTAGTCGACGACGTTGGCTTCAGTGACCTCTTCGCTGAACTTCATAAAGTAGTGCAGCACCGCCGGAATAATCCCCGCCGCCCCATTCGTCGGCGCGGTGACCATGCGCCCACCCGCGGCGTTTTCTTCATTCACCGCCAGGGCGAACAGGTTGACCCACTCCATGGCACTCAAGGTCGAGCCAATCACATTCGGTTTGCCCAGTTCCTGCAGGCTGCGGTGCAATTTGGCCGCGCGACGCCGCACATTCAGGCCACCGGGCAAGATGCCTTCGTGCTTGAGGCCCTGCTCCACGCAATCCTGCATGGCCCGCCAGAGCTTCATCAGGCCACTGCGGATTTCTTCTTCAGAGCGCCAGACCTTTTCGTTAGCCAGCATCAACTCGGCCACACGCAGGTCGTGGGTTTTGCACAGCTGCAACAGCTCCACCGCACTGGAGAAATCATAGGGCAGCTCGGTGCGGTCCAGGTCGGCCACACCGCTTTGCGCCTGGGCTTCATCCACCACAAAACCGCCACCCACCGAATAGTAAGTATCGCGGTGCAGTTCGCCGTCATCACCGAACACCACCAGCGTCATGCCATTGGGATGGAACGGTAGGTTTTCGTCGAGCAGGCGCATGTCGCGCGCCCATATGAAAGGCACCGGCAAGTGACCGTCGAGCAAGAGGGTGTCGGTCTCGCGCAGGGTGTGAATGCGCAGGCCGATTTGCGACGGGTCGATTGCGTCCGGCCACTCGCCCATCAGGCCCATGATGGTGGCGGTGTCGCTGCCGTGGCCGATGCCGGTGGCCGACAACGAGCCATATAGCTGAACTTCGACGCGCCTGACTTGTTCCAACCATTCACGTTCACGTAATGCTTGGACGAACAACGCCGCGGCGCGCATGGGGCCGACGGTGTGAGAACTAGAAGGCCCGATGCCGATCTTGAACAGGTCGAAAACGCTGATAGCCATTGCGGTAGAACTCCTCGATAAGCACGGCCAGGCACTAATGAGCTGCTACGCTCGTAGCTCGCGCGACCCTTTATTGAGCCCTAGTTCGGATGCCAGGTGTCCATAGCCAAGGCGCTGGGACGAGTCATAGCTCCGCTATGGCGAGGAGCAGCAACGCAGGATATGGGCACCTGGCGCCGAAATCGGGATCAAGAAAGGGTCACGCGAGCTACTGGCCCAGATGGCCGCATCATCAAGCTTTTGGCGGTCCTCACGGCGTCTCACACCGACGCACCCATGCTCACTAGCGTCGCGTCCGTGCGATCAGGCGTTTTGGCCGTTTTTTGCGGTGCAGATCGGTAAAAACTGCAGTTTTGCCTTTGGAAAAATCTGTAAGCGACGTCACCGACACTGGATACGACCATCCCTGTACTGGATACGACGCCCCCTGTAGGCGTCAGATTTTCACTGGTACATGATCAGTCTCGACTCGTTTGCAAGGCACCGTGGCAGAGCTGTTGTCGCACGCTCCAACCGCAACACTTATAAAGCGCGGCGAAGGCCGCCAGAAAAAACACAGGAGTCTACCCAGATGAAAGGTTCACCCTCGTTGTTGTTGGCCGCCATGCTGAGTCTTCCCGTCATGGCGCACGCTGCAGAACCGGAACAGTGCAAGACCGTCAACTTCTCCGATGTCGGCTGGACCGACATCACCGTCACTACCGCGACCACCAGCGAAATCCTCAAGGGCCTCGGCTACAAGCCACGCACCACGATGATTTCGGTGCCGGTGACCTACAAGTCCCTGGCCGACGGCAAGAACATGGACATCTTCCTCGGCAACTGGATGCCGACCATGGAAAACGACATCAAGCAGTACCGTGATGCCGGCACCGTAGAAACCGTGCGCGCTAACCTGGAAAACGCCAAATACACCCTGGCGGTCCCCGAAGAGCTGTACAACAAAGGCCTGAAAGACTTCGCCGATATTGCCAAATTCAAGGACGAGCTGGGCGGCAAGATCTACGGTATCGAACCGGGTAACGACGGCAACCGCACCATCCAGACCCTCATCGATAAAAACCAGTTCGGCTTGAAAGACGCAGGCTTCAAGGTTGTAGAATCCAGCGAAGCCGGGATGCTCTCCCAAGTGGAACGCGCCACCAAACGTGGCCAGGCCATTGTGTTCCTCGGCTGGGAACCGCACCCGATGAACACCCGCTTCAAGCTCAAGTACCTGACCGGGGGTGACGATTCGTTCGGCCCCAACTACGGCCAGGCCACCATCTACACCAACGTTCGCAAGGGCTACACCCAGGAATGCAGCAACGTTGGTCAATTGCTGAAAAACCTGTCGTTCACCCTGGACATGGAAAGCTCGCTGATGGGTAACGTCCTGGACGACAAAATGAAGCCTGACGCCGCCGCCAAGGCCTGGCTGAAGAAGAACCCCGCCGTACTCGACACCTGGCTCGCCGGTGTGACCACCGTCGATGGCAAACCAGGTCTGGAGGCCGTAAAAGCGTATCTCGCCAAGTAAGTGCTGACCCCGGGCCGGTACGCTGGCCCGGGATGTTTTTCCCCTTCGCATGTGGACATTCACTACCATGCTGACTGAACAGAAAATCCCACTAGGCCAGTACATCGCTGCCTTCGTCGAATGGTTGACCAAACATGGCGCCAACTACTTCGACGCAATCGCATCGACACTGGAAACGATGATCCACGGCGTGACGTTTGCGCTGACCTGGTTCAATCCGCTGGCATTGATCGGTCTGATTGCGCTACTCGCTCACTTCATTCAACGCAAATGGGGCCTGACGGTGTTTGTCATCGCCTCCTTCCTGCTGATCCTGAACCTGGGGTACTGGCAGGAAACCATGGAAACCCTCGCGCAGGTGCTGTTCGCCACCCTGGTCTGCGTGGTCATCGGTGTGCCGCTGGGCATTGTTGCCGCGCATAAGCCGATGTTCTACACCATGATGCGGCCGGTACTCGATCTGATGCAGACCGTGCCGACCTTCGTCTACCTCATCCCAACCCTGACCCTCTTCGGGCTGGGTGTGGTGCCCGGTCTGATTTCCACGGTGGTGTTCGCGATTGCCGCGCCTATTCGCCTGACTTACCTGGGTATCCGCGATGTGCCACAAGAGTTGATGGACGCCGGTAAAGCCTTTGGCTGCTCACGCCGTCAGTTGCTCTCACGCATTGAACTGCCCCACGCCATGCCGAGCATTGCCGCCGGCATTACCCAATGCATCATGCTGTCGCTGTCGATGGTGGTGATCGCCGCGCTGGTAGGCGCCGATGGCCTCGGCAAGCCAGTGGTCAACGCGCTGAACACCGCCGACATCGCCCTGGGCTTTGAAGCGGGCCTGGCAATCGTGTTGCTGGCCATCATGCTCGACCGCATCTGCAAACAACCCGACGCCAAAGTAGGGGGTGATGCATGAGCATTATCCGATTCGACAATGTCGATGTGATCTTCTCCAAGGACCCGCGCGAAGCCCTCAAGCTGCTCGACCAAGGGATGAGTCGCAACGAGATCCTGAAAAAAACCGGCCAGATTGTCGGGGTTGAAAAAGCCAGCCTGGACATCGAGAAAGGCGAGATCTGCGTACTGATGGGCCTCTCGGGCTCGGGCAAATCAAGCTTGCTGCGCTGCATCAACGGCCTCAACACCGTGAGCCGTGGCAAGCTGTTTGTCGAACATGAAGGCCGCCAGATCGACATCGCCTCGTGCACACCTGCCGAGCTGAAAATGATGCGCACCAAGCGCATCGCCATGGTGTTCCAGAAGTTCGCCCTGATGCCGTGGCTGACGGTGCGCGAGAACATCAGCTTCGGCCTGGAAATGCAGGGCCGCCCCGAGAAGGAACGGCGCAAGCTGGTGGATGACAAGCTGGAGTTGGTGGGCCTGGCCCAATGGCGCAACAAGAAGCCTGACGAGTTGTCCGGCGGCATGCAGCAACGTGTCGGCCTGGCCCGCGCGTTGGCGATGGACGCCGATATCCTGCTGATGGATGAACCCTTCTCAGCCCTCGACCCGCTGATTCGCCAAGGCCTGCAAGACGAACTGCTGGAGCTGCAACGCAAGCTGAGCAAGACCATCGTGTTCGTCAGTCATGACCTGGATGAAGCACTTAAGCTGGGCAGCCGCATCGCGATCATGAAAGACGGCAAGATCATCCAGTACAGCGTGCCGGAAGAGATCGTGCTGAACCCGGCGGACGACTATGTGCGCACCTTCGTCGCCCATACCAACCCGTTGAACGTGCTGTGTGGTCGCAGCTTGATGCGCACCCTGGACAACTGCAAACGCATCAACGGTTCGGTGTGCCTGGACCCGGGTGGCGACTCGTGGCTGGACCTGGCCGAAGGCAACACCATTAAAGGTGCCCGCCAGAATGGCGAAGTGCTGAACCTGCAGAACTGGGCGCCAGGGCAAGCGGTAGAAGGTTTGGGCCGTGTGCCGACGCTGGTGGACTCCAATATCGGCATGCGCGATGCGTTGCAGATTCGTTACCACACCGGGAACAAGCTGGTGTTGCACACCAACAACCAGGTGGTCGGGATCTTGGGGGACAGCGAGCTTTACCATGCCCTGCTGGGCAAGAACCTGGGCTAAGGCAGCGCGAAGACAACTGAAGGAACGGGTTCAATGTGGGAGCGGGCTTGCTCGCGAATGCGGTGTGTCAGTCAGCACATCTGTCACTGATACACCGCATTCGCGAGCAAGCCCGCTCCCACATTTTGCTCTGTTTACACATAAAAAAAGCGGCACCCGTGAGGGCACCGCTCGGCTCAAGCATCAGCTATAGACACGGCCAAGGAGCTGCCGATGGCTTTCAAACTGATCGAGCACGTCCCGGGTGATTTGTTCCTGGGCAAAGCCCATCAGGTCGTATTCCTGAGGCCCGTTGTGCAGGTAGACCTCGGCCCGGTAGTAACGCGTACGCTCTTCTTCGGGCACGTCGCTCGGTGCCGACGAATAAGCATCCAGGCTTACTTCGTAAACAAACGGGTTGCCCTCTTCCATCTCGATGCGCACACCAATGCAGCGCTTGGATTTGCCCAGCAGGGTCTGCACTTCCAGCCCTTGATCACGCAACGCAGTCGCCGCTTGTTCCAACGCCGGCGTCACATGTTTGTCCATAAAGCGTTGCACGGTGCCCTGGCTCGGTTGCAGGTCCAGCGCGGTCAGGCGCTCGCTGAAACCACGGCGACCACGTTCAGCCAATTGTGCCTGCTCCTGCTCCATGGCCACGTCCTGGCGCATCGCCTTGTGCAAACCGAACATGAAGAAAATCAGCACCACCGAGAACGGCAGCCCGGCCAGCACGACCATGGTTTGCATGGCTTCGAAGTTGCCGGCAAACAGCAGGCCGATGGTCACCAGCGTGATCACCGCCGACCAGAAGATCCGCAGCCAGTGCGGCGCATCTTCATCCACATTGCCGCCTTTGCAAGAAAGGTTGGCCATCATCACCGCGCCGGAATCCGCCGGGGTCAGGAACAGCACAAAGCCGACAAAGATCGACACACCGATAACGATTTTCGACGCCGGGTAATGCTCCAGCAATTGGTAGATGGCCATCGACGGTTGTTCCAGCGCCGTCTTGCCCAACTCCACCGCACCGTGGTTCAGCACCAGGTCCAGGGCCGAGTTACCGAAGATCGACAACCACGCCAAGGTGAAGCCCAGCGGGATCAGCAGCACGCCGGCCACCAGTTCACGCACCGTGCGACCACGGGAAATACGCGCGATGAACATGCCTACAAATGGCGCCCAGGAAATCCACCAGGCCCAGTAGAACAGCGTCCACAGGCCCATCCAGCGTTCGGTTTTGTCGGCATCGCCTTCGTAGACATAGAGGTCGAAGGTTTTCAGCACGATACCGTTGAGGTAGTCACCGGTGTTCTGCACCAGGCCATTGAGCAAGTGCAGGGTCGGGCCGAACAGCAGCACAAAAATCAGCAAACCGCTGAACAATACGATGTTGAGGTTGGACAGGCGGCGAATACCATTCTCCACACCCGACACAGCAGCGATGGTCGCCACGGTGCTCATCACGATAATCACGATCAGCAGGTTGGTGTTGCTGTGCTGCATGCCGAACAGGTTTTCAAGCCCCGACGACACTTGCATCGAACCAATCCCCAGGTTCGTCACCAGGCCCAACAGGGTCACGAACATGCCGAAACCGTCCACCGTGTGGCCGGCCGCGCCCTTCACCCAGCGCTCGCCCACCAGCGGGTACAGCGCCGAACGCAAGGCCAGCGGCTGGTTATGACGGTAGGCGAAATACGCCACGGCCAGGCCGACCAAGGCATAGATCGCCCAGCCGTGCAGGCCCCAGTGCAGGAAGGTCAGTTGCAGCGCCTGGCGTGCCGCGCCATTGCTGGCGGCCGCGCCTTCGGGCGGGTTGAAGTAGTGGTCCAACGGCTCCGAGGCGCCGAAATACAGCAGCGAGATGCCGATACCCGACGAGAACAGCATGCCGGCCCAGGCGCCGTAGCTGAAGTCCGGGGTGTCGTCCTTGCTGCCCAGTTTCAACTTGCCGTAGGACGAAAACGCCAGGCCGACTACGAATACGAGATAGGCGGCGATGACCACCATGTAGTACCAGCCGAAGCTTTTGGAAAGCCACGCCTGGGCTACGCCGAGCATGCGCCCGGCCTCCTGCGGGGCGATGATCAGAATGGCAGTCAACAACAGAATCAGCGCGGTGGAGGTGTAGAACACCCAACCGTTGACCCGCACCTTTTCCGGCGGGGTCTTTATAAGAGAGGCAGAACTCATGGCGCAGATGCTCCGGGCAGTGCGAGAGAGAAACACAAGGCAACGGTTATCCCGGGACATCGATTTTTCGGCAGTCGACGGACGGGTGTTATAAAGACACCCCGAAAATTCTTGAGCCCCGCCGAAGCGGTGGCAGGCCCTGATATGGCCGGTTTCAAGGATTTTTGCAGGTGTCAGAGGCTGCTGCTCACAGGTAGGAAATATCTGTAGGGAGCGACCATTTGTCGCAGATCTTATTCTTTGTTGATTGAACGTTCAATCAAAACAAAATAGACTGGCCTTCAACCCGACGGACGTTTATCGCCCATCGGCAGGCCTAAGGAGAGGTGCTACATGCCCAAGGTCGGTATGCAACCCATACGCCGCCAGCAGTTGATCGAAGCCACCTTGACGGCCATCGATCAGGTTGGAATGGGAGATGCCAGCATTGCGCTGATCGCCCGTTTGGCCGGTGTCTCGAACGGCATCATCAGTCACTACTTTCAGGACAAGAACGGCCTGATCGCCGCAACGATGCGGTACTTGATGAATGTGCTGATCGAGAACGTCCACGAACGCAGGCTTGCGCTGAAGGACGACAGCCCACGGGCGCACCTTCGGGTGATCATCGAGGGCAACTTCGACGCCAGCCAGGTCAACGGACCGGCAATGAAAACCTGGCTGGCCTTCTGGGCCACCAGCATGCATCACCCGTCATTGCACAGGTTGCAGCGGATCAACGATCAACGTCTGTATTCCAACCTGTGCTGCCAGTTCCGCCGAACGCTGCCGCTGCCGCATGCACGCAAAGCAGCCCGGGGCCTGGCGGCGTTGATCGACGGTTTGTGGTTGCGCGGCGCCCTGTCGGGAGACGCTTTCGACACGGCGCAGGCGCAACGGATCGCTTACGAATACATGGATTTCCAATTGGCCAAGCAGGTGAGTTAGAGCACACATAACCGCTCAACCCCTGAACGTCCGCCGCTCAGTGTTGCCAGAACCTCATGGCCCACTTTCGGCGGGTAACGCCAACCACTTATGCACTTGCGAGGACTTTATGGCCCGTTTCGAACTGCAAAAACTCTACATTGACGGCGGCTACAGCGACGCTGGCAGCGATGCCACCTTCGAAGCCATCAACCCGGCTAACGGTGAAGTTCTCGCCAACGTGCAACGTGCTACCAAAGAAGACGTTGAGCGTGCCGTGGTCAGCGCTGAAAAAGGCCAGAAAATCTGGGCCGCCATGACCGCCATGGAGCGTTCGCGCATCCTGCGTCGCGCCGTCGACATCCTGCGCGAGCGCAACGACGAACTGGCCGCGCTGGAAACCCTGGACACTGGTAAAGCCTTCTCCGAAACCAAGTACGTCGACATCGTTACCGGCGCTGACGTGCTGGAATACTACGCAGGCCTGGTGCCGGCCATCGAAGGCGAGCAGATCCCGCTGCGCGACACTTCGTTCGTCTACACCCGTCGCGAGCCGCTGGGCGTGGTCGCCGGTATCGGCGCGTGGAACTACCCGATCCAGATCGCCCTGTGGAAATCCGCACCGGCCCTGGCCGCGGGTAACGCGATGATCTTCAAGCCAAGCGAAGTCACCTCGCTGACCACCCTGAAACTGGCCGAGATCTACACCGAAGCCGGCGTTCCGGCAGGCGTGTTCAACGTGTTGACCGGCAGCGGCCGTGAAGTCGGCACCTGGCTGACCGAGCACCCGCGCATCGAGAAAGTCTCGTTCACCGGCGGCACCGACACCGGCAAAAAAGTCATGGCCAGCGCTTCCAGCTCCTCGCTCAAAGAAGTGACCATGGAACTGGGCGGCAAGTCCCCGCTGATCGTCTTCGAAGACGCCGACCTGGACCGCGCCGCCGACATCGCGATGATGGCCAACTTCTACAGCTCCGGCCAGGTCTGCACCAACGGCACTCGCGTGTTCGTGCCCAAGCACCTGCAAGCGGCCTTCGAAGCCAAGATCGTTGAGCGTGTGGCGCGCATTCGCGTCGGCAGCCCGCAGGACGACAGCACCAACTTCGGCCCGCTGGTCAGCTTCGCCCACATGGAAAGCGTGCTCGGCTACATCGCCAAAGGTAAGGAAGAAGGCGCTCGCGTGCTGTGCGGCGGCGACCGTCTGACCGACGGCGACTTCGCCAAAGGCGCCTTTGTTGCCCCAACCGTGTTCACCGACTGCACCGACGAGATGACCATCGTCCGTGAAGAAATCTTCGGCCCAGTGATGAGCATCCTCACCTACGAGACCGAAGAAGAAGTGATCCGCCGCGCCAACGACACCGACTTCGGCCTGGCTGCCGGCCTGGTCACCAAAGACCTGAACCGCGCTCACCGCGTGATTCATCAACTGGAAGCGGGTATCTGCTGGATCAACGCTTGGGGCGAGTCCGACGCGAAAATGCCGGTCGGTGGCTACAAGCAGTCGGGTGTGGGCCGTGAGAACGGCATCAGCTCGCTGAACAACTTCACCCGCATCAAATCGGTACAGGTTGAGCTGGGCGACTACGCCTCGGTGTTCTAAGACCCGAGCCTTGCGTTGCCTTTGAGGCCGCCATCGGGGGCAAGCCCCCTCCCACCTTTGACGGTGTGAACCCGATCACATGTGGGAGGGGGCTTGCCCCCGATGAGGCCCGACCTGACCACACATCAAAGAGGGTGCATTTATGTCCCAAGAATACGACTACATCATTGTGGGTGCCGGCTCCGCCGGTAATACCCTGGCGACCCGTCTGACCGAAGACGAAGGCGTCACCGTCCTGCTGCTGGAAGCCGGCGGCCCGGACTACCGTCTTGATTTCCGTACCCAAATGCCGGCCGCGTTGGCGTTCCCGCTGCAAGGCCGCCGTTACAACTGGGCCTACGAAACCGACCCAGAGCCACACATGGACGGTCGCCGGATGGAATGCGGTCGCGGCAAAGGCCTCGGCGGTTCCTCGCTGATCAACGGCATGTGCTACATCCGTGGCAACGCCATGGACTACGACAACTGGTCGAAGCTCCCAGGTCTGGAAAACTGGAGCTACCTCGACTGCCTGCCGTACTTCCGCAAAGCCGAAACCCGTGACATCGGCCCGAACGATTACCACGGTGGCGATGGCCCGGTCAGCGTGACCACGCCAAAAGCCGGCAACAACCCGCTGTTCCACGCCATGGTTGAAGCTGGTGTACAGGCCGGTTACCCGCGTACCGACGACTTGAACGGCTACCAGCAAGAAGGCTTCGGCCCGATGGACCGTACCGTCACGCCTAACGGCCGTCGCGCCAGTACCGCTCGCGGTTACCTGGACACGGCTAAAAAGCGTTCGACCCTGACCATCGTCACCCACGCCCTGACCGACAAAGTCTTGTTCGAAGGCAAGCGTGCCGTGGGCGTGCGTTACCTGATCGGCGCCGCCGAAGAACGCGTTGAAGCCCGTGCACGCAAAGAAGTGCTGGTGTGCAGCGGCGCGATCGCTTCGCCGCAACTGCTGCAACGCTCCGGTGTCGGCCCGGCCAAACTGCTGGAAAGCCTCGACATCCCGGTGGTCCACGACCTGCCAGGCGTCGGCGAAAACCTGCAGGACCACCTTGAGCTGTACCTGCAATACGCCTGTACCCAGCCAGTGTCGCTGTACCCATCGCTGCTCTGGTACAACCAGCCGGCCATTGGGGCCGAGTGGCTGTTCAACGGCACCGGCATCGGCGCCAGCAACCAGTTCGAAGCGGGCGGTTTTATCCGTACCCGTGAAGAATTCGAATGGCCGAACATCCAGTACCACTTCCTGCCGGTAGCGATTAACTACAACGGCAGCAACGGTGTGAAAGAGCACGGTTTCCAGGCGCACATGGGCTCCATGCGTTCGCCAAGCCGTGGCCGCGTGCAATTGAAGTCGAAGAACCCACGGGACTACCCGAGCATCCTCTTCAACTACATGGCCACCGAACAGGACTGGCAGGAGTTCCGTGACGGCATCCGCCTGACCCGTGAAATCATGCAACAGCCGGCGCTGGACCCATACCGTGGCCGTGAAATCAGCCCGGGTATTGACGTGCAAACCGATGAGCAGTTGGACAAGTTCATCCGCGAGCACGCCGAGACTGCGTTCCACCCGTCCTGCTCGTGCAAGATGGGCACCGACGAGATGGCGGTAGTGGACGGCGAAGGCCGCGTGCATGGCATGCAGGGTCTGCGTGTGGTCGATGCGTCGATCATGCCGATCATCACCACCGGCAACCTCAATGCGCCGACGATCATGATCGCCGAGAAAATCGCCGACAAGATCCGTGGCCGCAAACCACTGCCGCGCAGCACCGCCGACTACTACGTGGCAGGCGATGCGCCGGTGCGTGGCAAGCCGCTGCGTGAAGTCGGCCCGACTGCGCAGTAACTGATACACCGCGGTGCCCATTCGCGAGCAAGCCCGCTCCCACATCTTGACCGTGTTAACCCGATCAAGTGTGGGAGGGGGCTTGCTCCCGAAGAGGCCCGAACAAGCGCTGTAAATCCCCCGCCTACACTTTCCTTGATCAGCTCCCCGCCCCAGGCCTACTCTGTTGCCTGCCCGCGATGAGCCGCCCACAAGGAAGGCCCCATGTTCGACCACCACGCCACACTCAAAAAGCACTTCAGTGCCCTGCGCACCACCGCTGAATTTTTCTCGCTGCGTTATGTGCGTGAATCCGGCCAATACCTGTCGGTACGCAAGAACGTCGCCGAGCCGCCACACCTGAACCACGACGAGGGCGCCATGCTCACCGTGCGTCTCAACGGTGTCGAAGCCTATGCCGCCACCAACGACCTTTCCCTTGCCGGCCTGCAAGCCGCCCTTGAGCGCGCCGAACAGCAAGCCCGGCGGATCTTGCCCCACGCCCTGCTCGACCTGCACACGCAGCCGGTCTCCAGCGACGTCGCCGACTACCTGTCGCCGGATCTCGACCAGCCCTTCCCTTCTTTAAGCGACTGCTACCAACTGCTCGGTGACGAGTCTGCCGCCGTGCCCAAGGATGAGCGCCTGGTCAGTTGGGAAGTCAGCCTGGGCACCACCCATGTGGAACAGATCTACCTCAACAGTGCCGGTGCCGAACTGCGCCAGGCCCAGCGTTTCGTCTACCCGGGCCTGAGCGTCACCGCCTTCGATGGCAACGACAGCCAGACCCGCACCTTGGGCGGTACCAACTTCGGCCAGCAAGGCAGTGCGAACGTGATTCGCCGCTTCGGCCTGGTCGGCGCCGCCCGCACGGTCGCCGACGAAGCCCTGCAACTGCTGCTCGCACCGAACACGCCTCACGGCCCGCGCGACCTGCTGCTGATGCCCGACCAAATGATCCTGCAGATCCACGAGTCCATCGGCCACCCGCTGGAACTGGACCGCATCCTGGGCGATGAGCGCAATTACGCCGGCACCAGCTTTGTGAAGACCGAGGACTTCGGCCACCTGCAATACGGTTCGCCCTTGCTCAACGTGACGTTCGACCCGGACATCCCTGAACAACTCGCCAGCTACAGCCATGACGACGACGGTACCCGCGCCACCAAGCAGTTCCTGATCCGTGACGGCCTGCTGCTCAAGCCATTGGGCGGCGCGTTGTCGCAATTTCGCTCAGGGCTGGGTGGCGTCGCCAACAGCCGCGCCTGCAGCTGGAACCGCGCGCCAATCGACCGCATGGCCAACCTGAATATCGAAGCGGGCGACAAGACCCAGGCCGAGCTGATCAGCGGTATCGAGCACGGCATCCTGATGAGCACCAACCGCTCCTGGTCCATCGACGATGCGCGCAATAAATTCCAGTTCGGCTGCGAGTGGGGCCAGTTGATCGAAAACGGCGAGCTCAAGGGCGTGGTCAAAAACCCCAACTACCGCGCCATTTCCGCGCAGTTCTGGCGCAAGCTCAGCGCCGTCGGCGACGCCAGCACCTTCAAGGTCCTGGGCACGCCGAACTGCGGCAAAGGCGAACCCAACCAAGTGATCCGCGTGGGCCATGCGTCACCTGCGTGCGTGTTCAGTGCTGTCGACGTTTTTGGGGGAGAGGCCTGATGAACAACTTCAAGGCACTGGTGGACTGGCTCAAGCAGGCCATCACCGACAAGGAACAATTCCACCTTGGCTTTGCTGGCGAATCCTCCGAGTTCGTGCGGTTTAACCACGCGCAAGTACGCCAGGCCGGGCAGGTGCAACAGGCCAGCCTGAACCTCAAGCTGATCCACGACGGCCGTCATGCCGACCTCACTATCACCCTGGCCGGTGAGCCGGCGCTGGACCGCCAACGCCTCGCCAATGGCCTGCAACAACTGCGCGAGACCTTGCCCTTATTGCCGCAGGACCCGTACCTGCTGCTCAATCACAACGCCTGGCAAAGCCACAACGAACAGCTGCGCCCGCTACCGGAACTGGCCCAGGTACTGCACGACATCAGCCAGGCGGCAGAAGGCGTAGACTTGGTCGGCTTCTATGCCGCAGGCCCCATCAGCCGTGGTTTCGCCAGTTCGGACGGCGCGTTCGGCTGGCATCAGGCCAATAGCTTCAACTTCGATTTCAGCCTGTTTCACGCCAATGGCGAAGCGGTAAAAGCCACCTACGCCGGGCACACCTGGGACAGCGCCGAGTTCACCGCGCGGTTCCTGCAAGCACGCGAGCAGTTGGCATTCCTGGGTCGGCCGTTACACAGCCTGGCCCCCGGCCAATACCGCGCTTACCTCGCCCCGGCGGCGCTGGAAGAAATCCTCAGCATCATTACCTGGGGCGGGTTTTCCGCCCAGGCCATCGCCAGCAAAGGCAGCTCATTGCAAAAGCTGTATGCGGGTGAACAGTCGTTGAGCCCCTTGCTAAAAGTCGATGAGCAGATCAGCGGCTCACTGAGCCAGGCGTTTTCCACCGAAGGCTACCCGCGCGGGGATGTCACGCTGATCAATGCGGGCAAGGCGCAAGGCCAGTTGATCAACTCGCGCAGTGCCGCCGAATACGGCCTGAGCACCAACGGGGCGAGCAGCGACGAGTCGCCCAGCGCCTTGCAGATGGCGGCGGGCAGCCTGGCCCAGGCCGATATCCTCAAGCAGTTGGGCACCGGGCTGTATATCAGCAACCTGTGGTACCTGAACTACTCCGACCTGCCGGCCGCACGCCTGACCGGCATGACGCGCTTCGCCACCTTCTGGGTGGAGGACGGCGAAATCAAGGCGCCGGTCAGCACCATGCGCTTTGATGACAGCGTCTATAGCCTGCTCGGCTCACAACTCGAAGCGCTGACCGCCGAGCGGGAACTGCTGTTGTCGGCCAGTACGTACAGCCAGCGTAATACCGCGTCCAACTTGCTGCCGGGGGCGTTGGTCAAGCGCCTGACCTTAACCCTGTAAATACAAAACCCAATGTGGCAACTGGCTTATTAGGGAGCTGGCTTGCCTGCGATGCAAACAACTCGGTGTGTCAGCAGGACCGCAGTGATGCCATCGCAGGCAAGCCAGCTCCCACAATATTCTGTGTTCGTTTCTGACACCCCCGTTTCACTCCTTCCTACCGCAAAATCCCATCTCACACTTCTCCCTGTGCGGCCTGTTGTCGCCCGCAAAAAACCTCGTTATAACGGTTAGTGGCACCCCGCCACCACCCCACGTGTTCGCACGTGATGCACGACCTTGCCCGGGATAGGGCAAGCTGGAGCGTTGACATGGACCATGGAAGTTTTGTCATAGAAAAGCTGTTCAAACACTACAACGTTCACGTAGAGCAGCTAGGTCACCACCCGCAAAGAAAAACCGTCCTGATGGTCAATGGGGCCCTGTCCACCACCCGCTCGTTTGCGCGCACCAGCAAATGCCTGGCGGAACACTTCAATGTGTTGCTGTTCGACCTGCCGTTCTCCGGCCATTCGCGCGAGCACAACACGAACCTGGACCTTGTGACCAAGGACGACGAGGTACAAATCCTGCGCGCGCTGGTTGACCGGTTTCAGGTCAACCATCTGGTGTCGGCCTCCTGGGGCGGCATCTCCACGTTGCTGACCCTGGCCCACAACCCGCCCTCCATTCAAAGCTCGGTGGTGATGGCCCTGGCGCCCAACCTCAACCAGGCGATGCTCGATTACGTGGAACGCGTGCGGGTGCTGATCGAGGCGGATGACAAGTCCGCCGTCGGCCACCTGCTAAACGAAACCGTCGGCAAATACCTGTGCCCCCGGCTCAAGCGCAATAACCATCGGCACCTGTCGGGCATGGCGACTACCGAGTACCGCCAGGCACGCTTTCATATCCACCAGGTGCTGGGCCTGGGCGACGGCAACTACCTGCCGGCACTCACTCAAATCGAAACCCCGGTGCATTTCATCAACGGCGCGCTGGATGAATACACCCCGGCAACCGAGGCCCGGCTGTTCAATAAATATGTGGGGCGCAGCACGTTCGCCGTCGCCGAGCACACCGGTCACTTGCTCGACCTTGAGTCTCGCGAGGCGGCGTTGGCGGTGCACCGCGCCCTGCTGGATTTCCTGGTCGGGGAGCACGCGCCATTGCCAGATTTAGACGAACCGCCAGTGGGAAAAGGCGCAACGGATGGCGCATAATCGCCGACACATAGCCTGCTAACCAAAAGGTCGCCCATGCCGAATCGCGCCCCTCTTGATGCCAAAACCGCCCGCTGGCTCCCCTGGGTGGTCGCGATTGCCTTCTTCATGCAGTCGCTGGACGGGACGATTCTCAACACAGCCCTGCCGGCCATGGCCCGGGACCTCGCCGAAAACCCGCTGCGCATGCAAGGGGTGGTGATCGCCTACATGCTCACCGTCGCCTTGCTCATTCCGGCCTCGGGCTGGATCGCCGACCGCTTTGGCACCAAGAAAATCTTCTTCGGCGCGATCATGCTGTTCAGCATTGGTTCGCTGTTGTGCGCCCTGTCCAGCAGCTTGACCATGCTGGTCGGCGCGCGGGTCATCCAGGGTTTGGGCGGGGCGCTGATGTTGCCGGTCGGGCGCCTCGTTGTGCTGCGCGCTTACCCGCGCTCCGAGCTGGTGCGGATCATGGGCTTCATTACCATCCCCGGCCTGCTCGGCCCGTTGCTTGGCCCGACCATGGGCGGCTGGATGGTGCAATACCTGACCTGGCACTGGATTTTTCTGATCAACCTGCCGGTGGGCATGATCGGCTGTTACGCCGTGTGGAAACTGATCCCCGACCTGCGCGGCAGTGAGCGCACGCGCTTTGACAGCATGGGGTTTGTGCTGTTTGGCGCGGCGATGGTGTTGATCACCATCGCCATGGAAGGCCTGGGCGAACTGCACCTGCCGCATCTGCGGGTAATGTTGCTGCTGTTTGGCGGGCTGGCGTGCCTCGCGGCCTACTGGCTGCGCGCCGGCCATATCGATAACCCGCTGTTTTCGCCGGTGCTGTTCAAGACCCGGACTTTCGCAGTGGGCATTCTCGGCAACCTGTTTGCGCGCCTGGGCAGCGGCGCCTTGCCATTCCTGGTGCCGCTGCTGTTGCAGGTGGCGCTGGGTTACTCGCCATCGGAAGCCGGGATGAGCATGCTGCCGCTGGCGGCGGCGGCGATGTTTGCCAAGTCGATTGCCCGCACCTTGATCGAACGCCTCGGCTACCGCGTGGTGCTGACCGGCAATACCTTGGCGCTTGGCATCATGCTGGCGAGCATGGGCCTGGTCAGTGAACAGACGCCTTACTGGTTGCTGCTGGGCATGCTGGCGATCCTCGGAGCGATCAACTCCCTGCAATTTACTGCGATGAACACCGTCACCCTGATCGACCTGGACGATGCCCAGGCCAGCAGCGGCAACAGTTTGCTCTCGGTGGTGGCGCAATTGTCCCTGAGCCTGGGCGTCGCGTGTGCCGGTGCCTTGCTCGGCGGTTTTACCGCCGAGTCGGGCAACGATGGTGTCAGCACCGTGCTCGGCGCCTTCCAACTGACCTTCCTCACCGTGGGCATCATGGCCATGCTGGCGGCGGCGATCTTCCTGCAACTGTCGCCCACCGACGGCAAGCGCGTGATCAGCCGCGAGCACGACATCGAGCATTAACAGGCTTCCCGTCTAGAACTTGCGGGGAAAATCCTGTGGGACTGGTACACTGCGCAACATTTTGTTTTGCAGAGCCAGTCCCGTGACTACCATCGCCACCGCTTTTAATACTTTGCCCCTGTCCGCCGCCATGCTGGCTAACCTCGACTCGCTGGGTTATGTCGAGATGACGCAGATCCAGGCGCAAAGCTTGCCGGTGATCCTCAAAGGGCTGGACCTGATTGCCCAGGCCAAGACCGGCAGCGGCAAGACCGCCGCCTTCGGTATCGGTCTGTTGAACCCGATCAACCCGCGCTACTTCGGCTGCCAGGCCCTGGTGATGTGCCCGACGCGTGAGCTGGCCGACCAGGTCGCCAAGGAAATCCGTCGTCTGGCCCGCGCCGAAGACAACATCAAGGTGCTTACCCTGTGCGGCGGCGTGTCCCTCGGCCCGCAGATCGCTTCCCTGGAGCACGGCGCCCACGTCATCGTCGGCACCCCGGGTCGCATCCAGCAGCACCTGCGCAAAGGTTCGCTGGTACTGGACGGCTTGAACACGCTGATCCTCGATGAAGCCGACCGTATGCTCGACATGGGCTTCTACGACGCCATCGAAGACATCATCAGCAAGACCCCGGCACGCCGCCAGACCCTGCTGTTCTCGGCCACCTACCCGGTGAGCATCAAGCAGTTGGCGTCGAAATTCATGCGCGCGCCGCAGCAAGTGAAAGCTGAAGCCTTCCACTCCGATGACCAGATCGAGCAGCGTTTCTACGAGATCTCGCCGGAAGAGCGCATGGACGCCGTGACCAAGGTGCTCGCGCATTTCCGCCCGGCGTCGTGCGTAGCGTTCTGCTTCACCAAGCAGCAAGTGCAGGAAACCGTGGATCACCTGACGGCCAAGGGCATTTCCGCCGTCGGCCTGCATGGCGACCTGGAACAGCGTGACCGTGACCAGGTGCTGGCGATGTTCGCCAACCGTAGCACCTCGGTGCTGGTGGCGACCGACGTAGCCGCCCGTGGTCTGGACATTGACTCGCTGGACATGGTGATCAACGTCGAGCTGGCCCGCGATTCGGAAATCCACATCCACCGCGTAGGCCGTACTGGGCGTGCCGGTGAGACAGGGATTGCGATCAGCCTCGTGGCGCCGTCGGAAGCGCACCGCGCCCAGGCCATCGAGCAATTGCAGAAATCGCCGTTGAACTGGGACCAACTGGACAACCTCAAGCCACAAAGCGGTGGCCCGCTGCTGCCACAGATGAGCACCCTGTGCATCGCCGCCGGCCGCAAAGACAAAGTCCGTCCGGGCGACATCCTCGGTGCACTGACCGGTGAAGCCGGCATCCCGGGCGCACAGGTCGGCAAGATCGCGATCTTTGACTTCCAGGCCTTCGTGGCCGTGGAGCGCGGGATCGCCAAGCAGGCGCTGCAGCGTTTGAACGACGGCAAGATCAAAGGCCGTTCGTTGCGCGTGCGCATCCTGTAAAGAGCTCCCCTCCAATGGAGATCTAATGTGGGAGGGGGCTTGCTCCCGATGGCGGTGTATCAGTTGATAGAATTCTGGCTGACACACCGCTATCGGGAGCAAGCCCCCTCCCACATTTGACTGTATTTCAATTCAGAATTTGTATGAGGACATGGCTGTGCGCTCGACCGAAGTTGTGATCATTGGCGCCGGCGCCGCAGGCTTGATGTGTGCGCTGACCGCTGCCGGGCGTGGGCGCAAAGTGATGTTGATCGACCACGCGAACAAGGCCGGCAAGAAGATTCTGATGTCCGGCGGTGGCCGCTGCAATTTCACCAATATGTACACCGAGCCCGCCAACTTCCTCTCGCACAACGCGCACTTTTGCAAGTCGGCCCTGGCCCGCTACACCCAGTGGGATTTTATCGCTCTGGTTGCCAAGCATGGCGTGCCGTACCACGAGAAAAAGCTCGGCCAGTTGTTCTGCGATAACAAGTCCAGCGACATCCTCGGCATGCTGCTCGATGAATGCATCCAGACCGGCGTGAGCCTGCACCTGGACACCTCGATCGAGGAAATCGCCAAGCTCGAGAGCGGTTACCAGCTGCAAACCACCTTGGGTGAGCTGCGCTGCGAATCCCTGGTGATCGCGACGGGCGGCCTGTCGATTCCGACCTTGGGCGCGACCGGCTTTGGTTACCAAGTGGCCAAGCAGTTCGGCCATGAACTGCTGCCGACCCGCGCCGGGCTGGTGCCGTTCACCATCACCGACCAGCTCAAGGATTTGTGTGGCGAGTTGTCGGGCACCTCCGTGGATTGCCTGGTCAGCTGCAATGACCAGAGCTTTCGCGAGAACATTCTGTTCACTCACCGTGGCCTGAGCGGCCCGGCGATTTTGCAGATTTCCTCGTACTGGGAATCCGGCGACACGGTGGAAATCAACCTGCTGCCCGACCACGACGCCCACGCCTGGTTGCAACAGCAACAGGTCGAACGCCCCAACAGCGAGTTGAAAACCCTGCTGGGTGAGATCTTCACCAAGAAAATGGCCAACCTGCTGGCGGAAACCTGGTTCGTGTCCAAGCCGATGAAGCAGTACACCCACGCCGAAGTGGCCGACATCGCGCAAAAACTGGCGAGCTGGCAACTGGTGCCGGCCGGCACCGAGGGCTACCGCACCGCCGAGGTGACACTGGGCGGTGTGGATACGCGCGAAGTGTCGTCCAAGACCATGGAATCGCTGAAAAGCCCGGGGTTGTACTTCATCGGCGAAGTGCTGGATGTGACCGGTCACCTGGGCGGGTTCAACTTCCAGTGGGCGTGGGCGTCGGGCTACGCCGCGGCGCAATACGCCTGACACTGCGCGGTAAAAAATGTGGGAGGGGGCTTGCTCCCGATGGCGGTGTAGCAGTCAATTCATGAGTGACTGTTGCACCGCTATCGGGAGCAAGCCCCCTCCCACATTGATTGCATTCCCTATTTGGAATGCAATGGCGGGAATATATTTTGCTGTTGGATGTGATCGCCACGCTTGCCGTGGCGTCATTACTGGCTCAATTTAGCGGCATCGTCCAGGAAGACTCCAGACTTCATGTCATCGACCTCGTTCAAGCAGTCCATGCGGCGCCTGTGGGCGCTGGATAAATTCAGTTACAGCGTACGGGTGTTCATCGCCCTCACCGGCAGCATGGCGCTGTGCTGGTATCAGGATGAAATGACGCTGCTGATCCCGCTGTTCCTGGGGATTATCGCCAGCGCCCTGGCCGAGACCGATGACAGCTGGCAAGGCCGCCTCAATGCCCTGGCGGTAACGCTGGTGTGTTTCAGCATCGCTGCGCTGTCGGTGGAGCTGCTGTTCCCTTATCCCTGGATTTTCGCCATCGCCCTGGCCCTGGCCAGTTTCTGCCTGACCATGCTCGGCGCCCTCGGCGAACGCTATGGCGCGATTGCGTCGGCCACCTTGATCCTGTCGGTGTACACCATGATCGGCGTGGACCAGCGCGGGGGGGCTGTCAGCGACTTCTGGCATGAGCCGCTGCTGCTGGTGGCTGGTGCCGCCTGGTATGGCGTGTTGTCGGTGCTGTGGCAGGCACTGTTTTCCAACCAGCCGGTGCAACAGAGCCTGGCGCGGCTGTTTCGCGAATTGGGGCGCTACCTCAAACTCAAATCGTCGCTGTTCGAACCGATCCGCCAATTGGATGTGGAAGCGCGGCGGCTGGAACTGGCCCAGCAAAATGGTCGCGTTGTTGCGGCGTTGAATGCGGCGAAAGAAATCATCCTGCACCGGGTGGGCAATGGTCGACCGGGCTCGAAGGTCAGCCGCTACCTGAAGCTGTACTTCCTGGCCCAGGACATCCACGAGCGCGCCAGTTCGTCCCACTACCCTTACAACGCCCTGGCCGACGCCTTCTTCCACAGCGATGTGCTGTTCCGCTGCCAGCGCCTGCTACGCCAGCAAGGCAAGGCCTGCCAGAGCCTGGGCGAGTCGATCCAGCTGCGCCAGCCCTTCGTTTATGACGACAGCTTCGCCGAAGCCCTGGGCGACCTGAATGCCTCGCTGGAACACCTGCGCATCCAGAGCAACCCCGCGTGGCGCGGCCTGTTGCGCTCGTTGCGGGCCTTGGCCGCCAACTTGTCCACGCTTGACCGTCTGCTTGGCGACGCCAGCAACCCCGACTCACTCGCCGATGCGACCGACAGCAACCTGCTGGACCGCGCCCCGCGCAACCTGAAAGAAATGTGGACGCGCCTGCGCACGCAGCTGACGCCGACGTCACTGCTGTTCCGCCATGCCTTGCGCCTCGCCCTGGCGCTGACCATCGGTTATGGCACCTTGCATGCCATTCACGCTTCTCAGGGTTACTGGATCATCCTCACCACCCTGTTCGTCTGCCAGCCCAACTACGGCGCAACCCGGCGCAAGCTTGGCCAACGGATCATCGGCACTGCCATTGGTTTGACCGTGGCGTGGGCGCTGTTCGATCTGTTCCCAAGCCCGTTGGTGCAGTCGCTGTTCGCTATTGCCGCAGGCCTGGTGTTCTTTATCAACCGCACCACCCGCTACACCCTGGCCACGGCGGCAATCACGCTGATGGTGTTGTTCTGCTTCAACCAGGTCGGCGATGGCTACGGGCTGTTCCTGCCACGGCTGTTGGATACCTTGCTCGGCAGCCTGATCGCCGGCCTGGCGGTCTTCCTGTTCCTGCCGGACTGGCAAGGTCGCCGCCTGAACAAGGTGCTGGCCAACACCCTGACCTGCAACAGCATCTACCTGCGCCAAATCATGCAGCAATACGCGGCGGGCAAGAGCGACGACCTGGCTTATCGGCTGGCGCGGCGCAACGCCCACAACGCGGATGCGGCGCTGTCCACCACACTGGCCAATATGTTGATGGAGCCGGGGCATTTCCGTAAGGAAGCCGACGTCGGCTTCCGCTTCCTGGTGCTGTCGCACACCTTGCTCAGCTACCTGTCGGGGCTGGGCGCACACCGCGAGACCCAACTGCCGGCCGAAGTGCATGAGCACCTGATCGAGGGCGCTGGCAACAGCCTGGCGGCGAGCATCGATGAGATCGCCACCGGGCTGGCGAATAAGCAGCCGGTCGCGATTCAGAGCGATGCCGAGGAGGCCCTGGCGGCGGAACTGGAACAGATGCCGGATGAGATCGATGAAGGACAGCGCTTGGTGCAAACACAATTAGCGTTGATCTGTCGGCAGTTGGGGCCGTTGCGAACGCTGGCGGCGCACCTGATCAAAGATACCAGCGCGACTTAATCTGTGGCTAACGGGCTGTTGCGGCGAGTGCTCCAGCGACCGCGTCACATCCCATGCGCTTTCATCAACCGCTCGTAACTGCCGTCGACCTTCATCTTCGCAATCTCCCGGTCAAAGCTGGCGACGATCTGCTCATGCTCGGGGTTCTTCAGGCTCACCAGAATATGCAGGCTGTTTTCACTCAGCGGCTTGGGTAAAAACTCCACCGCATTACGCACCCGCGCCGACTCGCGGGCCAGGTAATAGCGGGCAACATATTCATCTTCCAGCGTCAGCCTCACGCGCTGCGCCGCGAGCATGCGCACGGCCATGGCGAAGCTATGCACAGGCACCTTCTGCAGGCGTTCATCCTGATCGAACGCCGCCGAATAGGCATACCCGCGCACCACGGCGATGGCTTCGTCGTGCAGTTGCTCCAGGTTCTGATAGTCGATGGGATCATCGCGGCGCTTGATAAAGCGCACACGGTTAAGCAGGTACTCAGCGGAAAACTGCCCCAGTTTCGTACGTGCATCGTCGTACCAGGCATTGATCAGTACGTCATAGCGGCCGTCACCCACGCCCATCAGCGCCCGGGCCCAAGGCACTTGTTCAAAGTCACTGGCGTAGCCTGCGCGAGCAAGGGCGGTGCTGACGATGTCAGTGGCCAAGCCGCCGTTGATCAAGGTCGAATCCGTAAAAGGCGGCCAGGCATCCGCTACCAGGCGCAGGCGTTGTGCGACCGCAGGCTGGGCCAGCAACAACACTCCTATCAAAGCAACGGCACGAGAAAATCGCGGCATGCTCAAAGTCCTTGGCGGGCAGGCAGTGGCCTGATAACAGTAGCTCATCAATGAGCCTGCATTGCAGATTACACAAAGAAGCCCGCAGCGATTGCACTGAATGGTGGCAAATTGACGCCATTCACAAAAAAGCTCGATTTAGACAGGGGAGCCGGTGGCGCTTACTATCGACCACAGACATTAATAAGAGAGCACGCCATGACCGTTGAATGGGTTTGCAAACATCACGATGACTTGGGCAAGGAGCAGCTTTACGCGGTTTTGCGCCTACGCAGCGAGGTGTTTGTCGTTGAACAGAAATGCGCTTACCCGGACCTCGATGGGCAGGATCTTTCGGGTGATACCCACCACTTGATGGCCTGGAAGGATGACGAGTTGCTGGCGTACCTGCGCTTGCTCGACCCGGAATCACAGGGTGGCGATGTGGTGATCGGCCGAGTGATCGTTGCGCCGGCGGCACGCGGCACCGGGCTTGGCCATCAAATGATGGAAGAGACCCTCAAGCGCATTGAAGACATCTGGCCTGAGACGCCGATATTTCTGTCAGCCCAGGCGCATTTGCAGGGGTATTACGGGCGGTACGGGTTTGTGGTGGCGGGTGAGGAATACCTGGAAGACGATATTCCCCATATAGGCATGCGACGCGCCTGATGGCCCTTTCGCGAGCAAGCCCGCTCCCACAGTTGACCGCGTCCGAGCGTTGAAACGCGGTCAACTGTGGGAGCGGGCTTGCTCGCGAAAGCCTCAGTCCAATCACCGCCACATTCAGGGATACCCCAACACCTGCTTGATCGACGCCAGATTGGCCTCGATCCACGCCCGATCAATCGCCCCCCAGTTACGAACCCGATAGTGCCCGGCATGATTGCGCGCGCCGTCTGCCTGCTCGAACTCACACACGATATCCAGGTCGGCCAATGCCGCAATCGTGTCCTGCGCTGTGCGACGCGGCATGCCGGTGGCATCGGTCAACGCCGGGACACTGCTGGCCTGCCCACTGTCGATCAGGTACGCCACGTACAGGCGGCGGTAAAAACTGCTTTTGGTCTTGCTCACGTCCATGGTCAAAAGCCTTATGTGGTTAGGACTTGCCCTGCAAGTCGCGATACGTGAGGTAAACCCGTAGGTCGAATTCCACCTGATGGTAGCCCGGCATCATGTATTCGCAGAGTTTGTAGAACGCTTTGTTGTGGTCCGACTCCTTGAAGTGCGCCAGCTCGTGTACCACGATCATGCGCAGAAACTCCGGCGCGGCTTCCTTGAACAACGCGGCGATGCGAATCTCTTTCTTGGATTTGAGATTCCCGCCCTGCACCCGTGAAATCGTGGTGTGCAGGCCCAGGGCGCGGTGGGTCAGGTCCAGTCGGTTGTCGAACAGCACTTTGTCGATGGCCGGCGCGTTACGCAGGTGTTCCTGCTTCAAGGCCAGGGCATAGCTGTACAGCGCCTTGTCGCTCTGCACCGCATGACGTTCGGGGTAACGCTGCTCCAGGTAGGCGCCCAATTGGTCCTTGGCGATCAATTGGCGCACTTGCTCCTGGAGCGCTGCGGGGTAGGCCTGGAGGTATTTCAGCGCGGTCATGGGGTCTGCAACAGGGTTCGAATGGGCGCCAGTGTAGCGAATTCACAGCGCGCGGGGGTGGGGCCAGATCGCCATTTCCTCGGCCACCAGCGGCTGTGCCGCCCACGGCCCTTGAATACACGAGCAACCATTCGCCTTGAGCCACTGGGACTGCTCCAGGGTTTCCACACCCTCGGCGATCACCAACACATCAAAGTGCCCGCACAACTGGATAATACTGCGGGCCATCGCCGCATCGCGCACCGAGCCTGGCAGGCGTGCCACCAGTTGCGGGTCCAGCTTGAGCGTGTCGAACTCCAGATCCCGCAAATGGGCCAGCGAACAGCGGCCCAGACCGAAGTCATCCAGGGCAATACGCACCCCGATCTGACGCAACAGTTTGAGCTGCTTGTGGGTTTCCTCAAGGTTGCTCATCAAGCTGTCTTCGCTGATCTCCACTTCCAACTGGCGCCCCTGCAACCCATACCGCTCAAGGACCTGCTGCAGTTGGCTGGCCAGGTTGGGCATGTTGAACTGGCTGCTGCTCAGGCTCACGCTCAGCACCAACTCGTCATCGAAGGTGGCTTGCCAGGCGCGGCGCTGGGCAGCGACTTGCTGGTAGATCCAGGCGCTCAACTGGCTGATCAGCCGCGCCTCTTCCAGCAACGGCAAAAACAAGCCCGGCGGCACATCACCGACGCTCGGGTGCTGCCAGCGCAATAGCGCCTCGACGCCGCGCAAACGCCCATCCTCCAGCGACACCTGAGGCTGGTAGACCAGGGCAAAATCCTTGTTTTGAATCGCGGTACGGACACTGTCTTCGAGCATCAGGCGCGAACGGGCACGGCCGTTCATTTCCTGATCGTAATAGCGATATTGCTGACGCCCTGCACGCTTGGCTTCGTACATGGCGATATCCGCCGCGCGCAGCAGGCCATTCAAGTCAGCGCCGCAGTCCGGAAAGGTCGCAATACCAATGCTGACGCCGAGCATGACATCCAACCCATCGACTTGCTGACAGACAGACACGCGCTCGATCAGTTTTTCCGAAATCTTCGCCGCCTGCTCGGGAAACTCCAACTCCAGCAAGGCGGTGAACTCATCCCCGCCCATGCGCCCGAGAATGTCGTAGGAGCGCAGGCACGCCTGCATTTGTTCCGAGACCCAGCGCAGCACCCGATCCCCGGCGTCGTGGCCCAGCGAGTCGTTGACACGCTTGAAGCCGTCGAGGTCCAGGTACAACAACACCAGCGACAGCCCATTACGTTCGCTGCGCAGCAAGGTGTTCTCCACCGCCTGGTGGAAGCCACGTCGATTCAGCAGCCCGGTCAACGGGTCGGTCACCGCCTGGAACTCCAGTTGCTGATGCAGGTGGCGCACCTCGGACATGTCCAGCACCGTCACCACCATAGCCTTCTGCTCGGCGGGCAACGGCGCGCAGGACAACGCCACCGGCACCTGCTGGCCACGGCCGGTGCGCAAAATAGCGTCGTGCTGGCGCCAGGTCTCGCCCTTGCGATACGCCTCGTACATCGGGAACCCCAACCACGTGGGCACATGGGGTTTTTGCAGGAAACTCAGAAAGCTCTCGCCCTGCAACTCGGCCATCGTGGCATTCAGCAACCGCGAAATGGCCGGGTTGGCATACTGGATCACACTGGCCTCACCCACCACCAGGATGCCCTCGGCGGCGTTGTCCAGCACAGAGGCATTAAAGGCCCGCGCGGATTCCAGGTCACGGCTCAGGCGCTGCAAGGCTCGGCGGTTGCGCTGCTGCTCGAGCAGGGCTTGCACCTTGGGTTTTAGAATATGGGGGTCAAAGGGCTTGAACAGGTAGTCGATGGCGCCACTGGCGTAGCCTTCGAGTACCGCCGCAGAAGACTGTGCATGTGCCGTCAGAAAAATAATCGGTGTCATGCGCGTACGCTGGCTGCCACGCATCAGCCGCGCCACCTCAAAGCCATCCATGCCCGGCATGCGCACGTCCAGCAGCACCAGGTCCACTTCGTGCGCCAACAATAATTCCAACGCCTCCAGCCCTGAAGCCGCGGTCATCACTTGCCAATCTTCACGCTGCAAAAGCGCACGCATGCTGATGAGGTTTTCCGGGTAGTCGTCGACCACCAGAAGAACCGAACTGCCATCGCCGAGGTATGGAGCGCAATCCATGCTACGTATCTTCCTTGAGGAGCTGCACCGGTCACTTCTCATCCAAAAACCGGACAAACACTGAGGCCTCACTCTAGCCCCGGTTCTAAAAAATCAGAAGTGACGTGGGTGCCATCATTGCGCCAAAGCTTAGGAAGCCGACTAACGGTAAGGACCCACAGCCCACGGGCCATGGGAAACATGGCTTTTTGGCATTCCTCTGACGCCAATAAATTGCCAGCAATTGTTTAACAACAGGACGATCAGCGCTTATAAAGAACCTGTAAGGCCCCCGGGCCAAAGCCGTCACCCTCTGTAAAAGGCCAACACCATGATCGACCTTTCCACCTGGAACCTGAGCATTCCTGTCGGCTCCCCGCCTGCGACCATCGACACCCCAAAACTGTTGAGCGGCTTCAAGGACCAATATTTCCAGGCCGAAGGCAGCAACGTGCAATTCTGGACACCCGTGACCGGCACCCGCACCGAAAACGCCATCTACCCGCGCAGCGAACTGCGCGAAACCTACGCCGACGGGCGCCTGCGCAACTGGACTTACAACGAGGCCAACAACTTCCTGCGCGCCACCGTGACCGTCAACCAAGTGCCTTCCAGCGGCAAAGTGGTCATCGGCCAGATTCACGCGTATGACAGCCAGAAACCGCTGATCAAGCTGGAATACCAATTCAAGGAAAAGACCCAGACCGGCAACATCGTCGCCAAGGTGCGCATGCGCCCGGATGATGGTGAGGGGCGCGTGGTCACCGTCGCCAGTAACGTGCCATTGGATAAGAGCTTCACCTATGTGATCAACCTCAATAAGGCCGGCTTGCTCAGCGTATCTGCCGCAGACGGCCAATGGAACGAGCGCATTGGCGCCGCGTGGGCTGCGAAACCGCTGTACTTCAAGGCAGGGGTGTATGTGCAGGACAACAGTGGGAACAGTAAGGAAGGCGCACGCGTGACGTTTGCCAAGTTGGACATTGACCACGAGTAGCGCGAGAAAGAAGCCCCGTTAACAGCGGGGCTGCTTGGAGGGTTTATTCAACGCACATCAGCATAAAGCCCATCGAAGAATCGCCGGAGGGTTTGTTATTGCCTACTTTGAGTGTTAATACGTTGACGTAGTTGATGGCCGGGACACTGCCCAACTTGGCATGGCCATAAAAGATATGTTCATTGGAACTGACATCCGTGACGGAAACTGTACAGAATCGTGGCGGCTGCTTAAAGACACCGGGCACGAAGCGGACTTTGTATTCCGAGAAATAATCAGGCTGCGCCGTCAACTTTATCTCTTTCAGCCACTGGGGTGATTGCGCAGTAATCTGGCCTTTATCATCAACAGACGCGGTAAAAATCCGGCTATCCGCGTATGCAAAAGAGCCTGTTGCTGCCAGCGCCAGAATGACGCCAACTGTTTTAATAAAACCCATAATCAATTCTCCATCATTGAATATCATCAAGGCCAAACCTTAAATGATCCGAGGCCGAAAAAAGCGCGCTTTCAATGACGCACGAACAAAACAGAAAAACTGTGAAAACACAGCGAACTCAATTCACTCGTTCCCGGAAACTTCCGATTGTAAAAACACCGGGGCGTTTCGATTTGTAGGCAATGTCTGATAAACCCAAGGACACTTCATGGGCAATCCAACCGCTTAAACACACCGCTTGTCCGTGTGGAAGCCGGGCTTGCCCGCAATGGCAGTGAATGAGCCAATATTTGCGTGCCTGACACACCGCCATCGCGGGCAAGCCCGACTCCCACATTGGATCTCCATCGATTTAGAGATCGAGGTTGGTCTTACACGACCGTTGCGGGCAGACAGATCGCCGCTTATAGTTCGCCGGTCGCTGAGAACAGCGATAGGGTTTCGCAGCCCTAACGATACGTGTGTAACCGAGCATCATGAATGCAACGTGGAGCGCTTCTGCGCCCGACGTTTACTTTATGGTGGCTGTGTGTGGGAGACCTTCGGGTCTGCCGGGTTCCTCGTATCCTCGGTCTGCGAACCCGCACACAGCTACCACCCATTCGTTTCGCAGCGATCGGCGGTAGTCCTTCTAGATACGAGGAATATTTGCCATGACCGACCCATTACCACCCCGCCGCTTCTACCCCTGCACCGAGTCCGCCACCGATTCACCCGTGCTCTTGATCGACAGCGCCGCCCCATTGCCCGACCTCCACGCCTGCCTGCGCGAACGCCTCAACGCCGCCCTTGAACACCTCAACCTGATGGCCTGCTCCAGCCTGCCGGACTTCGCCGAGCGCGACCTGAATAACGTGGCCAATACCGCACGTATTCTGGTGCAGGACGTGAGTGATGTGTTCCGCGTCATCGAGCACCGAGGCTTCGATACCGCCGCCTGATCAAATCCCACCCAAAAAAAGCCCGCATCGCTGCGGGCTTCTTTTTAAACGCCTGAGGCTTAGTTCACCTTAGCGTTCAACTCACCTGTCAAATACCGCTGGTACATCGCTTCCAACGAGATCGGTTTGATCTTCGAAGCATTACCGGTAGTACCCAACGCTTCATAACGCGCGATACACATATCACGTATGGCGGTCTCGGCCGCGAGGGTAAACGCCAGATACAGGTCAATATCAATGTAGGCATTCCATACGCCGCAATGGGTGTCCTCGACTAAACGCTTCTAGCGTTGAGCACCCACGAAGAAAAATATGTGTACCACACCGACAACGTAACCCTCGACCTATATGCAACAGGATATTACAACCTTGTATATGAATCAGTATTTCTAGAAATCAAAGGTGAAGCGAAATGTAGGAAATGGCAATCAGAACGATCCGATAAACCTCTGTAAAAACACACGAAGACTCAACTGAAAAACAATACAATTCAAGAAATTGAAATTGACAATCATAATAGGTGCTCATACGGTTTAAGTGCATCGCAAATCTGCGAAGGCAATAACCCTGAGGAACTATATATGAAACGTGTAACTATAGAACCGACGCTTAACAATCAGTCAAACGATGCATACCAGACCCCTCACTTCTCAATTAAGAGGGTGACTGTGCCCCACTACAAATTCATTCCCAACTATGGGGGTAGCATTGTAGAAGCTTCTGACAGTAGAAATCTAGAAAATCCAAAATAACCTGATCACCCTATGCAGGTGAGCCACCACAAACTGATACAGATAGCACAGGCACCTTCATGAGTGAACCCTATGATAGGCGACGTGTTGCGCGATTGCTTCATGAAGGCTGCATATTAGGCTGGGTGCAAGGTAGGTATGAAATGGGTCCTAGAGCTCTGGGAAATCGCTCAATATTAGCGGCGCCCTACCCTAGAGAAAACCTCACTAGATTGAACAAAATCAAGAAGCGCGAAGGGTTTCGACCTATTGCGCCGATATGTTTAGAAGAATGTATGGCTGAATACTTCTGCCCGTCTAACCCTTCGCCCTTCATGCTGGAATTTCGCAAAGTTATTTCATCTAAAATTCCAGCCGTGACGCATGTTGATTACTCAGCGCGTCCTCAATCAGTCAATAAATCGCAGAATTTTCGTATGCATCAATTACTGAGCACCTATCGTGATATTTCAGGAGTCGGAGTACTTTGCAACACCTCCCTAAACTTTAACGGCCGCGGCTTTATAAATAGGTTAAGTGACCTGTATCGATTCGCCAGTGAGCATAAACTCGACGGTTTCGTATTTGAAGACAAACTTTTTCTCAATTCAGATCGGCATGATGAAAACGTCAAGTAAGCTTATTTACGTGCAAGCGCTATCCAGTCTCTCGCTGTGGCTTGATATTTTTTTGATCTTCACGGTTCCCGTTTATCTATGGCATGCCTCTCCTTCATCGATAGCATTCCTGGCTTTTTGCCTGGGTGCCCCAATGTTGTTTCTTGGTCCTATCGTTGGAACGCTGATAGATCGACATGACGTGAGGAAAACACTCGTATTTGGCGCCTTACTGCGCACACTATCTACTGTAGCGCTAGCAGTATCTCCAGACCTTCAGAGTTTTCTGTTTTTCGTTATCGTCAAAGGCGTGTCAAACCTATTTTACTTCCCTTCGATAACCATTATGGTTCGGCAACTGATACTTACTGAAGAGCGCAGATCTTTTTTCAGCCACGTCAGTGTATTTGATCAATTCTCTAAAATTTCTGCGCCGTTACTTGCAGGCGTGTTAACGGCAGTATTATCGCCTAAGGGTTTATTCTTTTTGTCGGCTGCCGCCGCTTTATTAACCTTCCCACTCCTAAGGTCTATTTGCCTGGCATTTCGACCGCAAATAAATGACTCCTCCACGAAAACCCTTCCACTCTATCGCGACATAACAAGAGGGTTTTCTATATTCAATGCCTTGCCCTTTCAACTACGCATAGGCTTTTTGTACTCCCTACTTACATCGCTGGCGTTAGGAATTTACGACCCGCATTTAGCGTCCTTTCTAGCCTATGAAGGTTTACCTCCAGTTAATTTTTCATTAATTGTCTCGGCAACAGCCGGAGGCGCAATATGTGCAGCACTGCTGGTGAAGTTCAAGCTGGGCAATATTGATGAGATTCTACTTCGGTCACATGCATTAGTTGTTTTCTCTGCAGCATTAATCCTGACCGCAATCTTAGTACTTTTCCAAGTACCGGGAAGAGTCTATCTCTATCCGTTGGTTTGGTTTGTGAATGGCTTCGGCTATGAGATGCTGATAATATCCTCAAATATAATCCTTCAACAATTATGCCCTTCTGACAACATCGGAAGAGTCTCCATGTCTTTCAGGAGCATCCAAATACTCTGCGTTATAACAGGACCTTCGCTAGGAACAGTGCTCATCATCGCAGGCGGTCGCCCAGCGCCTTTTGTCGTGGCTGCAGGCATGGCATTTTTAACTGCATCAGTGTCAATTACGGTCTATTTATATTGGAGCAGAAAACAAACGCATACACCTGTCAGTTAGTGCAGAATCAAACGATCACCTGGCGAACCTCGTATTACTCAAACTTACCTAGTCAAATCCCACCCACAAAAAAGCCCGCATCGCTGCGGGCTTCTTTTTAAACGCTTAAGGCTTAGTTCACCTTAGCGTTCAACTCACCTTTCAAATACCGCTGGTACATCGCTTCCAACGAGATCGGTTTGATCTTCGAAGCATTACCGGCAGTACCAAACGCTTCGTAGCGAGCGATACACACGTCACGCATCGCGGTCACGGTGGCGCCGAAGAATTTACGTGGGTCAAATTCGCTCGGGTTGGTGGCCATCAGGCGACGCATCGCGCCGGTGGACGCCAGGCGCAGGTCGGTGTCGATGTTGACTTTGCGCACGCCGTACTTGATGCCTTCGACGATTTCTTCAACCGGCACGCCGTAGGTTTCTTTGATGTCGCCGCCGTACTGGTTGATGATCGCCAGCCACTCTTGCGGTACCGAGGAAGAACCGTGCATCACCAGGTGGGTGTTAGGGATGCGTTTGTGGATTTCCTTGATGCGGTCGATGGCCAACACGTCGCCGGTAGGTGGCTTGGTGAACTTGTAAGCGCCGTGGCTGGTGCCGATGGCGATGGCCAGGGCGTCCACTTGGGTCTTCTTCACGAAGTCGGCCGCTTCTTCCGGGTCGGTCAGCATTTGGCTGTGGTCCAACACGCCTTCGGCGCCGATGCCGTCTTCTTCGCCGGCCATCCCGGTTTCCAGGGAACCCAGGCAACCCAGCTCGCCTTCAACCGAGACGCCGCAGGCGTGAGCCATGGCCACGGTCTGTTGGGTGACGCGCACGTTGTACTCGTAGTCGGTTGGGGTCTTGCCGTCTTCGCCCAGGGAGCCGTCCATCATCACCGAGCTGAAGCCCAGTTGGATGGAGCGCTGGCACACGTCAGGGCTGGTGCCGTGGTCCTGGTGCATGCACACCGGGATGTGCGGAAATTCTTCGATTGCGGCGAGGATCAGGTGACGCAGGAATGGAGCACCGGCGTATTTGCGGGCACCGGCCGAAGCCTGGACGATCACTGGGGAGTCGGTCTTGTCAGCGGCTTCCATGATGGCGCGCATCTGCTCAAGGTTGTTGACGTTAAAGGCTGGGACGCCGTAGCCGAACTCGGCTGCGTGGTCCAGCATTTGACGCATGCTGATAAGTGCCATTGTGTTGTCTCTCCCGATCGAGGGTCGTTAATCGTGCAAGCCTGCCGTAGCGGCGACTGCTATTCAAGTTATTGCAGATCAAGGGGTTAAGGCCTGGCCTGCTGAATCGTTATTGCAGTGTCCGGTTCAAAATCCATGTCACTTTGGAACCGGATCTACTGCGGGAGCAGGCTTGCTCGCTCCCACATTTTGGTATCATCACATTCGAGATCATGTTCTGTCTTATTGGGCCTTGCAGCCACGCCCGATCAAATCATCGGTGGCGACCCAGTAAATCAGGCCTTCCTCACCTTTTGTGTGAAACGCCAATTGATCGTTGCTGTACAGCACGCCCGAGGCGGCAACGTCTTGCTTAAGACGGTAAACCTGGTCCGAACCACCGAGGCGAACATCCACCTCGGAACGAGCCTGATTGGCAAAGCGCCAGTTGATCTCGGCCTTGCTGTCGCAAGTCCAGGTCGTCCACTTGTCCGCCGGCTCTGCCTTGTTGAACATGTTCATGCTGCTGCAACCGGCCAATAAGGCCACTGCAACCAGGGCGAATACGCCTTTCATTGCCAATCCTCGAACGGCGACCCGAAGGCCGCCACTGCTGTCGGTTAATTGATCAGACCGGTCATGGGCAACCCTGTTCCTGACCGTTGGGCGCAGCGTCGTATTTCTCCAGCCGTTCATTGCCGATGCGCTTGTTGATCACCGGCATGGTCTCGGCTTGCCAGTCAGCCTGGTAGCAGCTCTTTTTCTGCCCCGGCGCCGGCTTTTCAGAGTCCGGCGCTGCGCGTTGCGTGCTACCGCAGCCGGCCAACAGGCCTGCTGCGATTACCAGTGCCAACGACTTGATCATGGGAAGACTCCTTTTCCGGATCACGAGCCTTAGCCTTTGGCTCGGGTTTCCAGCACTTCAACGGCCGGCAGGACTTTGCCTTCGACGAATTCCAGGAATGCGCCGCCACCGGTAGAAATGTAGGAGATCTGGTCAGCAACGCCATATTTATCGATGGCTGCCAAGGTGTCGCCACCGCCGGCGATGGAGAAGGCAGCGCTTTCAGCAATAGCCTGGGCCAGGACTTTGGTGCCGTTGCCGAATTGATCGAACTCGAACACGCCAACCGGGCCGTTCCACAAAATGGTCTTGGACGACTTCAGCAGTTCAGCGAAGTTGGCCGCTGTTTGCGGGCCGATATCCAGGATCATGTCGTCGGCAGCCACGTCCGCGATGAGCTTGACGGTGGCTGCGGCGCTTTCGGCAAACTCCTTGGCGACCACCACATCCACCGGCAACGGCACACTCACTTTTGCCGCGATGGCGCGGGCGGTGTCGAGCAGGTCCGGCTCGTACAGGGACTTGCCCACCGGGTGACCGGCTGCCGCCAGGAAGGTATTGGCAATGCCGCCGCCGACGATCAACTGGTTGCAGATCTGGCTCAGGCTGTTGAGTACGTCGAGTTTGGTGGAAACTTTGGAACCGGCCACGATGGCAGCCATCGGTTGCGCCGGAGCGCCCAGGGCCTTGCCCAGTGCATCCAGCTCAGCGGCCAGCAGCGGGCCGGCGGCGGCGACTTTGGCGAACTTGGCCACGCCGTGGGTCGAACCCTCAGCGCGGTGAGCGGTGCCGAAGGCGTCCATTACGAACACGTCGCACAGGGCTGCGTATTGCTGGGCCAGTTCGTCGCTGTTCTTTTTCTCGCCTTTGTTAAAGCGCACGTTTTCGAACAGCACAATGTCGCCTGGCTTGACGTCGACGCCACCCAGGTAATCAGCCACCAACGGCACGTCACGGCCCAGCGCCTTGCTCAGGTAGTCGGCCACCGGCTTGAGGCTGTTTTCGGCGGAGAACTCACCTTCGGTCGGGCGACCCAGGTGGGAGCAGACCATCACGGCCGCGCCTTTTTCCAGGGCCAGCTTGATGGTCGGCAGCGAGGCCAGGATTCGCGCATCGCTGGTGACAACACCGTCCTTGACGGGGACGTTGAGGTCTTCGCGAATCAGTACGCGCTTACCTTGCAGATCGAGGTCGGTCATCTTCAACACGGTCATGGGTCGCAGTTCCTGAATTACTGTTGAGGTTGTTTAGAGGCGATGTGCAGATAATGGTCCGCAACATCCAGCATTCGGTTGGCAAACCCCCATTCGTTGTCAAACCAGGCCAGGATGTTCACCAGCCTGGGGCCGGAAACACGGGTTTGGCTGGCATCGACAATCGCCGAATGCGGGTCATGGTTGAAATCACAACTGGCGTGCGGCAACTCGGTGTAGGCCAAAAGGCCCTTGAGCGGGCCGCTGGTGGCGGCGTCGCGCAAAATCCGGTTGACCTCAGTGGCATCGGTATCGCTGACGGTTTGCATGGTGATGTCCAGGCAGGACACGTTCACCGTCGGCACCCGTACGGCTTTGGCCTGGATTCGCCCGGCAAGTTCCGGCAATAACCGTTCGATACCACGCGCCAGGCCGGTGGACACCGGAATCACCGACTGGAAGGCCGAACGTGTACGCCGCAGGTCCTCGTGGTGATAAGCGTCGATCACCGGTTGGTCATTCATGGCCGAGTGGATGGTGGTGATAGACACGTAATCCAGGCCAATCGCCTGATCCAGCAGGCGCAACAGCGGTACGCTGCAGTTGGTGGTGCAGGAGGCGTTGGACACCAGCAGTTCATTGCCGGTCAGGCAGTCCTGGTTGATGCCGTAGACGATGGTGGCGTCGACATCCGCCTCGCTGGCCATCGGCTGGGAAAACAGCACACGCGGTGCACCGGCGTCGAGAAAACGCTGGCCATCGGCACGGGTGTTGTAAGCACCGGAACATTCCAACACCAGGTCGACGCCCAGCGCCGCCCAGTCGATGCCCTCGGGGGTGGCACTGCGTAGTACTTTTACGCAGTCGCCATTGATATGCAGACAATCGCCGTCGACCCGCACTTCGCCGGGGAACCGGCCGTGGGTGGAGTCAAAGCGTGTCAGGTATTCGATACTGGCCATGTCGGCCAAATCGTTGATCGCGACAATTTCAAACCCGGCAGCCGCCCCTCGTTCGAACAGAGCACGCAAGACGCAACGACCAATGCGGCCGTAGCCGTTGAGTGCAACTTTGTAGCGACGCGGTTGAGGCATGGGGTTCTCGATTACCTTGGGTAATAGGGTGGCTGTTAGATCGCTTTCGCGAGCAAGCCCGCTCCCACACTTGAATGGGTTCACAATTGCAACTGTGTGAACCCGATCAAATGTGGGAGCGGGCTTGCTCGCGAAGGCGTCAGTACAGCCACCTCAATCTACAGCCTTAGTCTTCCAGCAGTTCTTCAGCCTGACCCAGGATGTTTTCCAGGGTGAAACCAAACTCTTCGAACAACGCTGGCGCCGGCGCCGACTCACCGTAGGTGGTCATGCCGATCACGCGGCCTTCCAGGCCCACGTACTTGTACCAGTAGTCGGCGTGAGCCGCTTCGATGGCAATACGCGCGCTGACCTGCAGCGGCAATACCGATTGCTTGTAGCCGGCGTCCTGGG